>Ga0160472_100257_pt1 | contig 60906 bp, 52 predicted proteins | sample HID1973M_E11MG_FD_108267 | JGI IMG/M metagenome (GOLD analysis project Ga0160472, IMG submission 108267) | Enriched mosquito-associated microbial communities from UW Madison campus, WI, USA - HID1973M_E11 MG | ecosystem: Host-associated > Arthropoda: Insects > Digestive system > Unclassified ... | reverse complement strand
CGGCCCGCAGGACATCGACGTGATCGAGCTGCACGACTGCTTCGCCCAGAACGAACTGCTGACCTATGAAGGCCTGGGCCTGTGCGAGGAAGGCGGCGCCGAGAAGCTGGTCAACGACGGCGACAACACCTATGGCGGCAAGTGGGTGACCAATCCTTCGGGCGGCCTGCTGTCGAAGGGCCACCCGCTGGGCGCGACCGGCCTTGCGCAGTGCTACGAGATGGTCCAGCAGCTGCGCGGCACCGCCGAGCAGCGCCAGGTCGAGGGCGCCCGCAACGCGCTCACGCACAACCTCGGCCTGGGCGGCGCCTGCGTCGTCACGCTGTACCAGAAGCACGCCTGAGCAGACGCATCGGACGCTTCACCTCACCAATCGAATAGGCAATTCATCAGGAGCATCAAATGGGAGCAATTAAGGGAGCCCTTGAGGGCAAGGTGGCACTCGTCACCGGTTCGGGCCGCGGCATCGGCAACGCCATCGCAAAGCGACTGGCACGCGAAGGCGCGCGCCTGGTGATCAATGACCTCGACCCGGAACCGGCGCAGCAGACCGTGGAGGAACTGAAGGCGATGGGCGTGGAAGCCGTGGCCTGCGTGGGCAACGTCAGCGCGCCTGACTTCGCCGACCGCTTCATTAACACGGCGATGTCGAACTTCAAGAGCATCGACATCATCGTCAACAACGCCGGCTTCACCTGGGACGACGTGATCCAGAAGATGAGCGACGAACAGTGGTACGCCATCGTCGACTGCCACATGACCGCGCCCTTCCGCATCCTGCGCGCCGCCTACCCGCACATCAAGGCGCTGCACGCCGCCGACAAGGAAGCCGGCCGCGAGGTGTACCGCAAGATCGTCAACATCTCGTCGACCTCGGGCCTGAACGGCAACGCCGGCCAGATCAACTACTCGGGCGCCAAGGCCGGCATCACCGGCATGACCCGCGCCATGGCGCGAGAGTGGGGCCGCTTCAACGTCAACGTGAACGCGGTGGCCTTCGGCCTGATCCATACCCGCATGACCTCGGCCGACGCCAAGGCCGGCGCCACGGTGAACATCGAAGGCCGCGAGATCCGCGTGGGCCTGAACCCGGAAATGCTGAAGTCGCACGCCCAGCGCAACCCGCTCGGCCGTGGGGGCACGCCCGAGGAAGCCGCCGGTGGCGTCTACCTGTTCTGCTCGCCGGACTCGAACTACATCACCGGCCAGACCGTCGCAGTCGCAGGCAACGTGCAATAAGGAAGGACCACGGCGCATTCGCCAGGCCCGCCGCTGCTGCTATGCCAGTGCGGCGGGCTTTTTCATTTCGACGCCAGATCGAGGAGACACGATGTACCTGACCAACGCCCTGCTGCGCTCCGTGCAGCAGTCGCCCGACAAGCTGGCCACGCTGTTCCGGGGCCGCCGCCGCACCTTTGCCGAACTGCAGCAGCGCGTGGCCCGGCTCGCTGCCGGCCTGCGCGCGCACGGCATGGGCGCCAACGACCGCGTCGGCATGCTGGCGCTGAACTCGGATCGCTACCTGGAATACGCACTGGCGACCTGGTGGGGCGGCGGCGTGGTCAACCCCGTCAATATCCGCTGGAGCGCTCCGGAAATCGTTTACTCGCTGGACGATTCCGACACCCGCATCCTGCTTGTCGACGACCACTTCCTGAAGCTTGTGCCCGAGATCCTCTGCACGGCACGCCACAAGCCGCTGCTAATCCACGTGGGCGACGGCGACGCGCCCGACGGCATGCTGTCCTTCGAGGGGCTGATCGCCGGCCATGCACCCATCGCCGATGCCGCACGCGGTGGCGCCGACCTGGCCGCCATCATGTACACCGGCGGCACCACCGGCTTCCCCAAGGGCGTGATGCAGACGCACCTGAACATCTGGGCCTCGTGCGTGCAGCGCCTGGCCGAGTTGCCGCCCACCCCGGGCGCCGTCCTCCATGCCGCGCCGCTGTTCCACGTGGCGGGGCTGGGCCGGGCCCTGGTGCAGTTCCTGGCCGGCCTGCCGCACGTCATCATTCCCGGCTTCGACGCCGGCGAAGTGATCCGCACCATCGAGGAATACGGCGTGAGCGAGACGCTGCTGGTGCCGACCATGATCCAGGCCGTGCTCGAGCATCCCGACTTCCGCCCGTCGCGCCTGCGCTCGCTGCGCCGGCTGGTCTACGGCGCGTCGCCGATCTCCGCGGCCGTGCTCGATCGCCTGATCGAAGCCCTGCCCGAACTGGAACTGAGCCACTCCTACGGCATGACCGAAGCCTGCCCGTCGATTTCCTCCAACCCGCCCGTCAACCACGGGCCCGAGGCGCGTGAGAGCGGGCTCTACCGCTCGGTCGGCCGTGGCGGGCTGGGGATGCTGGTCAGGGTGGTGGATGGCGAGGGCAACGAAGTCCCGCGCGGCACGGTCGGCGAGATCATCGCCCGGGGCGCGAACATGATGGCCGGCTACTGGAACAAGCCGGAGGAGACTGCCCAGGCCCTGCGCGACGGCTGGCTGTACACCGGCGACGGCGGCTACATGGACGACAACGGCTATCTCTTCATCGTCGACCGCGTGAAGGACATGATCGTCAGCGGCGGCGAGAACGTGTATTCGGCCGAGGTGGAGAACGTGCTCGGCAGGCATCCGGCGGTGTCCGCCAGCGCGGTGATCGGCGTTCCCGACGAGCGCTGGGGCGAGGCCGTGCATGCGGTGGTGGTGCTGCGGCCGGGCGTGCAGGCGAGCGAGGTCGAGTTGCGCGAGCACTGCCGGCAGTTCATCGCCGGCTACAAGTGCCCCAAGAGCGTGGAATTCCGGGAGGCGCTGCCGCTGTCGGGCGCGGGGAAGATCCTCAAGCGCGACCTGCGCGCGCCGTATTGGGAGGGACGCACGCGGGCGGTCAACTGATGCCTGGGGGCTGGGGGAGAGGGAGAAAGCCAAAGGGCTTCTCCCGCCCCCCTGCCGTTCAGTCGAGGTCCCCCGCAGCGGCCTCGAGGGTCAGGCCGGCCAGCGTCGCCACGCCCTGGTAGAAGGGGTGGGCGGTTGCCAGTCTCAGCCGCTCGAGATAAGCGCCGGACCAGGTCAGCACGTGGCGCTCCAGCAAGGTCCGCAGCGCCGGCACGCGGCCCTCTTCCGCCAGCAGCGCGATCGCCCAGAGCAGGAGGCCGATATGGTCCTCCGGCTCCTCCTGCCCGGTAGCCAGCGAGATCCCTTCGGACGCCAGGAAGCGCCGTAGTGCCTGGGAGCTTTCGCCGAACAGGGTGCCCTCCTCTTCGAGATAGACGGAGCCCCACGGCGGCGCTTCCAGGTGGTCGGGCCCGAAGAAAAGGCGCTGGTGCTCCGCTACCAGCAACTCCCTTGCGCCCGCCTCCGTCAGGCAGGCTTGCATCCCGGTGGCGGCGGACTGGACGGCTTGCGGATCGCCCAGCGGCCACGCTTCGGTCAGGTTGCCCGATGCGACCAGATCGACTATCGGCCTCACGTCCGGCTCATCGGGTGAACGGTAGAACAGGGCACCCAGCACGCGCGAGCACGCTGCGACATCGGACAGTGCCGGGGGTGTGTGAACAGAGCATGCAGTCATGGCCATTCCTTCAACGCAATCCCACGGTCATGTGCAGGTTGTAGAACACTCCCCGGCCAACCAACTCGCCAACCATGAGCAGGAGGACATAGGACACGCCAAGCCGCGGCGTCAGCGTTCCGCCCCGGACGGTGAGTCTGATCCACAACGCCAGCGCCGTGAACAGGAGGACGAAGCGCAGGGCCATCAGGCTGGCGTAGTTTGGCGTCAGGGCTGCGGCGTGCCTGATCGACGAATGGATGCCGGCCAGGCTGTTGCCCTGGAAGATGACGACCACCACGGCGAGCGCGATGGCAACGGCAGCCAGCTTGACCGGCCCGCGACGCAGGAACCCGTGCTCGATGCCCGCCCCGGCGAACAGCGTCGCCGCCACGGCGCTTCCGCCAATGATCGTGGTCAGGACATAGGACGCGACGGTAAGTGGCGTGTTCCAGGTCGGCACGGTCGGCATCAGATAGAACGACGACATGCCGGAAATGAATCCCGCGCAGCAGATCAGAGTCACCCAGTACAAACGGTTGCGCAGCTGTACCGTGCCCATCCCGCGCCACGCAAGATACCAGGCGACGAGCCCCATGCCGGCGAAGGCGCTGCCGAATACCACTTCGTTGGAGAAGGCCGCGCTGCCGAAGCGGAACGTAGCGTTGATGGCGCGCAGCGGCGAGCCGAGGTGAAAGGCGGCAAAGGCAAAGCCCAGTGCGACGAGTCCCCAGACGACGATCATCCGCCTCTCCAGCCGGAGGCGCCGCTCGGCGTCGAGTCCACCCGCCATCAGTGCGACGAAGCACCAGCAGAACGCGCCCATGGCCGACTGGGCGATGACGGTGAACAGAATGAGCGGCCATTCATGCCATCCCATGATCAAACCTCCTTCGGGTTGCCGAGAAATCCGCTCTGGTCGCCCGTGGGGCGCGCGTTCGGATTGGGTGTGACGACGATATTGGGACGTGTGTATTTGGCGTCCGGCAAGGGCGCGACCGAGGCGAGCGTGCCGTATTTGGCGCGCAGTTCCTCGATCGGGCCGAAGTCGAGCGCGCGCAACGGGCACGATTCGACGCAGACCGGCTTCTTGCCGACGGCGACCCGCTCGGCACAACCATTGCACTTGGTCATGTGTCCCTTGCGCGGGTCGTACTGCGGCGCGTTGTAGGGGCAGGCCATGCGACAGGACTTGCAGCCGATGCAGATGTCCTCGTTGACGGCGACCAGCCCGTCCTCCTTGCGCTTGTGCATGGCGCCCGTCGGACAGACCTTGGTGCAGGCGGGGTCCGCGCAGTGGTTGCAGGAGATCGAAAGGTAGTAGGCAAATACATTGTTGTTCCACGTGTCGCCGTCTGCCTGCCAGTTGCCGCCGGTGTACTCGTACACGCGGCGGAAGTTCACGTCGGCGTGCAGGTCCTTGTAGTCCTTGCACGCGAGCTGGCAGGTCTTGCATCCCGTGCATTTGGCCGAATTGACGTAAAAGCCGTATTGCTTCGACATGGTTCCCGATCCTTCAGATCTTCTCGATCTGTACAAGGTTGGTATGTTGCGGATTTCCCTTGGCCAGCGGCGATGGGCGCAGCGAGGTCAGCGCGTTCACGCAGCCTTCGGTTTCGCGCCCCTTGGCGTCGAGCTTGAACCAGATGCCCTGCTCCATGGAGGCCACCCCCGGCATGATGCGTGGGGTGACCTTTGCCTGGATCCTCGTTTCGCCACGCTTGCTGACGACCCGCACCATGTCGCCGTCCTTCACCCCGCGTGCGTCGGCGTCGATGGGATTGAGCCAGACGGCGTCCGTGACGGCAGCGCGCAGCACGTCGATGTTGTGATAGGTCGAATGGACCCGGCCCTTCGGATGCCGTCCGTAGAGTTGCAGCGGGAAAGACTTCCGGGTTTCAACGTCCTCGTAGGAGTCCCACGTGGCGACATATTGCGGCAGCGGGGAAATGACATCCCCCTCCGGGAGCTTCCATGTCCTGGCGATCTGGGCGAGGCGCTCCGAATAGATCTCGATCTTTCCGGACGGGGTCTTGAGCGGATTCTCGACCGGGTCGGCGCGGAACTTGGACAGGCCGGCACCGCGGGAAGCCGGGGCACGGCGCTTGATCATGCCCATCTTGCGCGCGGTAGCCAGATCCTCCGGTAGGTCCGGATCGGTCTCGCGCATCTTCGCGTAGGTCTGGAGCAACCATTGCTCGAACGACTTGCCTTCCGTGTATTGTTGCTCGACGCCCAGATGGCGAGCCAGCAACGTGCAGACGTCCCAGGCCGACTTGCACTCGAACAGTGGCTTGACTGCCGGCGACAGGAAGATCGGGCCGCCAACCTCGCCGACCGCATAGCCATTCGAGATGATGTCGCTGCCTTCGAAATTCGTGATATCCGGCAGCAGGATGTCCGCATAGCGGGCGCTGGGCGTCATGTGATTCTCGAAGACGAGAATGAATTCGCACAATGACTCGTCCTGCAGGATCTTGTGGGTCGCGCGGATATCCGAGTGCTGGTTGATCAGCGTATTGCTCGAGTAATTCCAGACGAACTTGATCGGTTGATCGAGTTTCTCGGCACCCCTGACGCCGTCGGTCAGCGACGTCATCTCCTTGCCACGCGTAATGCCGTCCGTCCAGAGGAAGCAGGGTATCTTTGCCTTGACCTTGTTGGCCGGCATCGGCAGCTTGGGAACCGGATAGGCATAGGTGCCGGGCTCCTCGCCGAGGTTCGTGCCGGGCAGCCCGATGTTGCCGGTCAGGATCGGCAGCATGCAGACCGCACGCGCACTCTGTTCGCCATTGGCCTGGCGCTGCAGACTCCAGCCCTGCGCGATGAACGCCGGCTTCGCAGTGCCGATTTCACGCGCGAGCTTGACGATCCGGTCCGCCGGTATGCCGGTGATGCCGGCGGCCCAGGCCGGCGTCTTCGCGATCCCGTCCTGGCCCTGTCCCTGGATGTATGCCTTGTAGGAACTGTTCTCGGGCGCCGATGCGGGCAACGTCTTCTCGTCGTAGCCCACGCAATACGTGTCGAGAAACGCCTGATCGACCAGGTTTTCCCCGATCAGCACATAGGCGATGGCCTCGACCAGCGCGGCATCCGTGCCGGGACGGATGGGCAGCCATTCATCTTCCTTGCCGAGCATGCTGTCGCTGTAGCGCGGATCGATGAAGATGGTGCGTACATTGTTGCGCCTGCGCCATTCGCTTATCTGGTAGGTCTCCCCACCACCGCTCATGCGAAGTTCCGACGGGTTATAGCCGAAGAACACGCACAGGCGGGCATTGCCGATTTCCCGGCTCAGGCTTCGTTGCGCGTCGTATCCGTCGCCATAGGTGAACGGCAGGGCAAAACGGATCTGCGCGGTACTGTAGGTGTTGTAGAAATCCAGGTAGCCACCAATGACGTTCAGGAAACGATGGCATGAACTGCGCCCGGCGAGGTTGTAGCCCGTACTGCCGGAGCCGTATTGGTAATAGATGGCCTGGTTGCCGTAAGTCTCGATCGTGTACTTCAGCTTGTCGCCGACGATCCGGATGGCCTCGTCCCAGGATATCCGTTCGAATTTTCCTCGCCTCGCTTGCCGACCCGCTTCATCGGGTATTTGAGCCGGTCGGGATTGTAGACGCGTCGGCGCGCCGAGCGGCCACGCAGGCAGGCGCGCACCTGGTGCTGCCCGAACGTGTCGTCGCCGGTGCCCTGATTGTCCTCCTGCGAAATCCAGCGGATCGTGCCATCGACGACATGGCATTTCAGCGGACACCGGCTGCCGCAATTCACCAGGCACGCGCTCCAGGCGATCGTGCCTTCCGGTGCCCCGATCTGCTCGAGCCCCTTCGCGATCGACGTCTTCGCGAACGGGATGCCGATGCCCACGCTGACCGCGCCAAGCCCGGCGCATGCGAGGGTTTTCAGGACGGTTCGACGTGTGACCTTCGGAATAGTGGGCGCGTCGATACCATCGCTTCTCACTTGCCGTTCATCCATTTCACTCTCCTTGCCAGGACATACGCATCGAGTATCTGTCCGGGAGGTGGCAGGAAGAATGGCCTTGGGTCAATCTCTGTCGCAGCCTGCATGCAGGCTGATGACTGCCCTCAAACTATGGTGAAAGCTGCGACGCCCACGCGAGACGGGCCGCATGTTTGCACCCCTCTCCCGCATGCGGGAGAGGGGTTGGGGGAGAGGGAAGAATAGCGTCAGCGCCTCCTTAAGCGGCCGGCAGCTTGCGGGCCGTGACCCCCTGCCAGAACCCACCCGAGCCAGCCGCCATCGCCGCCCGCCCCAGCATCCCCGCCCACAGCCCATCGCTGCCGAATTCCCGCCGCCATGCCCACAGGCGCTGCGTGGCATGGTGCAGCGCGTGCTCATGCGTGAAGCCGATGGCCCCATGCACCTGATGGGCGATCACCGGCGCGCGCGTCGCGGCCTCGCCGGCGCGGACCTTGGCGACGGCGATATCGAAGCTTGCCGTGCCCCAGCCCGCCGACACGCCTTCGCAGGCTACCTGTGTCGCCATCGCGGCGCTGGTCACCTCGCCCGCCAGTTCCGCCAGCGATTGCTGGATGGCCTGGTACTTGCCGATGGGACGGCCGAATTGCGAGCGGTCGTTGGCATAGGTGACGCTCATGTCGAGCGCCGACTCCAGCGCGCCGACCATCATCGCGCTGCGGGCCAGTGCGCCGAGCAGGAACACCGGCTCCTGCGGCGCGCCATTCGACAGATGAGCAACCTTCCCGCTGCGCACCTGCGCGAAGGCCACGCCATCGCGGCGCTCGCCGGCAGTGTTGTGACCGGCGGTGATCGTGACGCCGGCGCCCGACAGGTCGACCAGCGCGAGCGCACCGTCGCCCGACACCAGCGCCCGGTTCGAGACGCCGGCCCACGGCACTTCGGTGGCCTCGCCATCGAGGACGAAGGCATCGCCCTCGCGCGACAGGCGCAGCCCGGCCTGCCGGCCCGCCTCGATCAGCGTGATCGGCCCCTCCGGCACTTCGATGCCCACGCCGGACAGCAGCGCCGCGGCGACCATGGTCTCCGCCAGCGGCAGCGGCACCTGCCAGTAGCCGATGCCATGCAGGATGGGATAGGCATCGGGCCACGACAGCTCGCTGCCGCCGGCCTCGGCGCCGGCGAGCGCCAGATGGAGTCCATTGTCGGCAACCAGTTGCCACAGCGACGCCGGCATGTCGCCGGTCGCCTCGCATTGCCGGCGCGCCTCGTCGGCGTGGTCGGAGAAAAGACGCTGGACGGTGTCGGCGATGAGGTGATGTTGTTCGGAATGCATGATGGGGAATCCGGAATCAGTAGTGAGGCTCAACGCAGGCCCAGGCCGCGGGCGATGATGCCGCGCAGGATTTCGCGGGTGCCGCCGCGCAGCGAGAACGACGGCGCGGCTTGCGTCACGTAGGCGGCCACCTCGGCCAGCGGCGAGCCCGGGGGCATCGCATCGCCGAACAGTGCGTGGGCGACCTCGGGAATGCGCTGCTCCAGCAGCGCGCCCTGGTCCTTGACGATGGCCGCCGCCACGGCGGGGTTCTCGCCGCGCGACAGCATGCCCGCCACGCCCAGCGACATCTGCCGCAGCGTGCCGTAGCGCGCCACCAGCCGGCCCAGTTCTACAGCCTGTCCGTCATCGTCCGTGCCCGCGTCGAGCATCTCCAGCAGCAGTTGCGAGCTGCTGAGGTAGCGTTCCGGCCCGCTGCGCTCCAGCGACAGCTCCGCGTTGACCTGCTTCCAGCCATCGCCCGGCGCTCCGATCACGCAGTCGTGCGGCACCAGCACGTTGTCGAGGAAGACTTCGTTGAACTCGGTCTCGCCCAGCAGGTTGCGGATCGGGCGCACGGTCACGCCCGGCGAGCGCATGTCGACCAGCAACTGCGACAGCCCGGCGTGCCGTTCAGCGGACGGAGCCTCGGTACGAACCAGCGTGATCATGTAGTGCGCGCGCTGCGCCCCCGTGGTCCAGACCTTGCTGCCGTTGACGACCCAGCCGTCCGCCGTGCGCTCGGCGCGCGTGCGGATCGAGGCCAGGTCGGAGCCCGAGTTGGGCTCGCTCATGCCGATGCAGAAGAAGGTCTCCCCGCGCACGATGCCCGGCAGGATGCGCGGCGCCAGCACCTCGGGCGAGAACTTCATCAGCAGCGGGCCGCTCTGGCGGTCCGCGATCCAGTGGGCGCCCACCGGCGCCCCGGCGGACAGCAGCTCCTCCAGCACCACGTAGCGCTCCAGCGCGCTGCGCTCCTGGCCGCCGTAGCGCTTCGGCCAGGTCATGCCGATCCAGCCGCGCGCGCCGAGCTTGCGGCTGAATTCCGGATCGGCGCCGGCCCAGTTGGCGGCGCGCTGCAGGGGGGTGTAGCCGGCAAGTTCCTCGGCCAGGAATGCGCGCACCTGCTCTCGCAGGGCTTCGCAGCTGGCATCGAGCGTGCAGGACTGGATCTGGGTGGACTGCATCGATAAGTCTCCATACCGCCAACCCGCGTCGGGTGGCGTGTGATATTTGCGTGACGACGCGCACGCAGGCACGTTAGCATCGGGCCTCGATACCGAGAAGGCGCCGTCGACCGGACAACCCGATAAGGGTGGCGGCGCGGCCCACTACACAGCACCGAGGAGACCGCCTTGACCGAGATTTCCAGCACCGCCGACCTCGACGTCCGCCGCGACGGCCATGTCGCCATCGTCGAACTGCGCCGCCCGCCCCACAACTACTTCGACGAGCACCTGATCCGCGCGCTGGTGCAGGTCTTCGAGCAACTGGACGAGGACCCCACCTGCCGCGCCATCGTGCTGGCCGCGCAAGGCAAGGCCTTCTGCGCAGGCGCCGACTTCACCGGCGGCGACACCGACCCGAAGATGCCCCGCCGCCTCTACGAGCACGCCGTGCGCCTGTTCCGCACGCGCAAGCCGGTAGTGGCGGCCGTGCACGGCGCGGCCATCGGCGGCGGTGTGGGGCTGGCGCTGGTGGCGGACTTCCGCGTGACCTGCGAGGAAGCGCGCTTCTCCGTCAATTTCAACCGTCTCGGCATTCATCCGGGCTTCGGGCTGTCGGTGACGCTGCCGCGCCTGATCGGCGTGCAGCAGGCGCAACTGCTGCTGTTCACCGGCCGCCGCATCACCGGCAGGCAGGCGGTGGACATCGGGCTGGCCGACGTGCTCGCCCCCGCCGACCAGGTGCTGGCGCAGGCCGTCGCGCTGGCGCAGGAAATCGCCGGCTCGGCCCCGCTGGCGCTGATGTCGACCCGCGCCACGCTGCGCGCTGGGCTGGCCGATGCGATCCTTGCCGCTGTCGACCGCGAGGCCTCCGAGCAGGAGTGGCAGGTGCAGACGACGGATTTCGCCGAGGGCGTGGCGGCGACGGCGGCGCGGAGGGCGGCGGTGTTCCTGGCGAAGTGAGGGGACTTGCTCCCTCTCCCCTCATGGGGAGAGGGTTGGGGAGAGGGGTGGTATGGCAAGGTGCCACGCAACGGGATGCGCCTGCCCTCTCCCCCAACCCTCTCCCGCAGGCGGGAGAGGGGAGCAAACCAGCAAGCGATCAAGCCGCCTGCCGTGCTGATATGGCCGGACTGAAACACCGCCCGAACTCCCGCGCCGCCCCCACCGCATCCTCCATCAACCGCCCCACGATCGCCCCCGCCGGCTCGATCGCATCCGCAAACCCGCCCGCCGGCCCGAACGATACGATCCCGGCCTCGACCTCGCCGCCCTCGTACACCCGCTCCCGCGTGCGCGACGACAGGATCAGGTCCCCGAACGCCGCATGGCTGCGCACCCCGGCAGCCTCCAGCCGCTGCACTTCGCGCGCCGTCTCATTGGCCAGCACGCGCCAGGTATCGTTCAGCGTGCCGAGGATGGCAATCGAGCCGTGTTCGTCGGACGCCACCAGCCGCTGCTTCAGCGCCTCATGCGCGGCGATCTCGGCGGCCACCATGAAGCGGCTGCCCATCACCACGCCATCGGCCCCGAGCGCCAGCGCGGCCGCGATCTGGCGGCCGTTGCCGATGCCGCCGCCGATCACCAGCGGCACGCGGATCTTCTCCAGCGCAAAGGCGCCGTTGACGAAGGCCGACAACTGGTTGGCGCCCGGATGGCCGCCCTCCTCCAGTCCCACCAGCCCGACCGCGTCCACGCCCATGCGCTCGGCGCTGACGGCATGGCGCACGCTCGGGCACTTGTGCAGCAGCACCCCGCCGCCCGCGTGGATCGGCTCGACCAGCCCTTCGGGCCGCCCGCCCGCGCTCTCGAAGTGGCGCACGCCCTCTTCCAGCGCGATGTCGATCCACTCGCGCAGGCGCTGGTTGCCCTCGGGCCGGCGCGCCAGTGTCAGGTTGACGCCGAACGGCTTGCCGCCGGTCAGTTCGCGGCAGCGGCGCAGGTCGGCGCGCAAGGCGTCGGCGGTGGCGAACGTGCGCGCGGTGATGAAGCCCATCGCGCCCGCGTTGACCACGGCCGCCACGATGCCGGAGGTGCCGAGCTGGTGCATCCCGCCCAGCAGCACCGGATGGCGGATGCCGAACAGCTCGGTCAGCCGCGTGCGGAAGGGCCCGCTGATTGATGCGCTGAATGAGGCGCTCATGCCTTGCCCGGCCAGTAGCGGTCGCGCAGCGGCTGCTTGTACAGCTTGCCGGTGGGCAGGCGCGGCATCGCGTCGATGAAGTCCAGCGAGCGCGGCACCATGTAGCGGGCCACCCTGGTGCGCAGGTAGGCCAGCAGTTCCTCGGCCAGCGCCGCATCGGGCGTCACGCCGGCGGCCGGTTCGACGATGGCCTTCACTTCCTCGCCCATCTCCGGGTTCGGCACGCCGATCACCGCCGCGTCGCCCACCTTCGGATGCACCACCAGCGCATCCTCGATGGCCTGCGGGTAGATGTTGACCCCGCCCGAGATGATCATGAACGCCTTGCGGTCGGTCAGGTACAGGTAGCCGTCGGCATCGACGCGGCCCACGTCGCCCACCGCCGTCCAGGCGGGATGGCGCGGGTGTTGCGCGGCGCGGGTCTTGTCGGGGTCGTCGTGGTAGTGGAACGGCAGCGTGTCGCGCTCGAAGTAGATCAGGCCGGACTCGCCCACCGGCAGCTCGTTGCCGTCGTCGTCGCAAATGCGGATGCTGCCCAGCAGCGCCTTGCCGACCGAGCCGGGGTGGGCCAGCCACTCGTGCGTGTCGAGCGTGGTCGAGCCGTTGCCTTCGGTGGCGGCGTAATACTCGTGCAGGATCGGCCCCCACCAGTCGATCATCTGGCGCTTGACGTCCTGCGGACACGGCGCCGCCGCATGGATGGCGATGCGGTGGCTCGACAGGTCGAAGGCCGTGCGCTGCGCCGGCTCCAGCTTGAGCATGCGGATGAACATGGTCGGCACCCACTGGCTGTGGGTCACGCGGAAGCGCTCGATCATGCGCAGCGCCTCGACCGGATCGAACTTCTCCATGAAGACCACGGTGCCGCCGCCGAACTGCGTTTCCAGCCCGTAGCCCAGCGGCGCTGTGTGGTACAGCGGCGCGGGCGACAGGTAGATGGTGCTGGCATCGAAGCCGTAGCGGTCGAACTGCGGCCGGCGCGCCGAGCCCGAGCCTTCGGTCACATAACCCTGCGGCTGGGCGCGGATGATGCCCTTGGGGCGGCCCGTGGTGCCGGAGCTGTAGATCATGGTCGCGCCGAGCCATTCCTCGGCCACGCGCTCGGCCGGGTACGTGGCGGTGGCCGCCTCGTAGCTGTCCCAGCCGTCGATGGTGCCGTCCAGCATCAGGCGCTGGCGGCACGTGGGCATCATCCCCGTCAGTTCGGCCGCCAGCTCGCGCATGGCATATGAGCTCACCACCACCCGCGCGTTGCTGTCCTCGATGATGTAGGCCGCCTCGGGCGCGGTCAGGAAGCGGTTGACCGGGGTGATCATCAGCCCCGAGCGCAGCGCCGCCCAGCACAGCTCGAAGCAGCGCATATTGTTTTCCAGCACCATGGCGAGATGGTCGCCGCGGCGCAGGCCCTGCGCATGGAGGTACCGGGCGAAGCGGTTGGAACGCTCGTCCAGCTCGCGATAGGTCAGGACTTCGCCGGTGGTGCCGTTGATGGCGGCGGGCTTCTCCGGGGTCAGTCGGGCGTGGTCGCCCAGGTATTTCGGCACTGCCGTCATGGGTCTCTCTCCGTTGCCGTCAGGCGGGAATCTCGCCCGAGGTATCGGCGTTCTTCGCCGCCTGGCGCACCAGCGCGGGAATCTGCGCGCCGAGCTCAGCGGCCTCCCAGCGGCCCGCCTTCTCGATGCGGGGGCCGGCGTGCCAGCCCTCGGCCACGGTGATGCGGCCGCCGCGCACGCCGAACACGCGGCCGGTCACCTCGCCCGATTCCACGCTGCCCAGCCATGCCACCAGCGGGGCGATATTGCCGGCGTCGAGCGGGTCGAAGCCTGCCGGCGCGCCGGCGGTGAACTCGGCGCCGCGCTTTGCGAAGATGTCCTCGGTCAGCCGGCTCATGGCGGTCGGGTAGATCGCGTTGACGGTCACGCCGTAGCGCTCGAGTTCGCGCGCGGCGATCACCGACATGGCGGCGATGCCGGCCTTGGCGGCGCCATAGTTGCTCTGGCCTGCGTTGCAGTAGAGGCCCGACGACGAGCTGGTGTTGATCAGCCGCGCCACGCGCGGGCGGCCGGCCTTGGACTCGTCGCGCCAGTAGGCCGCCGCGTGCCGCGCGGGGGCGAAGGTGCCGCGCATGTGCACGCGGATCACCGAGTCCCAGTCGTCCTCGGTCATGTTGGCGAGCGTGCGGTCGCGCAGGATGCCGGCGTTGTTGACCAGCACGTCGAGGCCGCCGAAGGTGTCGATGGCGGTGCGGATCATGCGTTCGGCACCGGCCCAGTCGGCTACGTCGTCGAAGTTGGCCACGGCCTGGCCGCCCATGGCTTCGATCTCGGCGACCACTTCCTGCGCGGGGCCGCTGGCGGCGCCGGAGCCGTCGCCGCGTCCGCCGAGGTCATTGACCACTACCCTGGCGCCCTGGCGGGCGAATTCGAGCGCGTACTCGCGGCCGATGCCGCGGCCGGCGCCGGTGATGACGACGATGCGGTCCTTGCAAAGCTGTTGCATGGGGAATTCCTTGAATCTGGTCAGTGGATCAGCGGCTGAAATATGAATGGACGGACAGGCTGCTCAGCGTGCGCTGACGTCGTAGGTCTTGACGAGCTGCGCGTAGCGCACGCGCTCGCCGGCGATCATGGCCTGGAACTGCTTGCCGGGCGTGCCCAGCACTTCTGCATAGGCGGTGCGGGCGACGAAGTCGCGGAAGGCCTGCGTGCCGACGGCCTTCGTCAGCGAGGCTTCGAGCTTGCGGGCGATGGGCTCCGGGGTCTGGCTGCTGACGCCGAAGCCGACCCATACCGACAGCTCGTAGTTGGGCACACCCGCCTCGCGCACCGTGGGCACCGACGGCAGTTCGGCATGGCGCGACGGCGTGGTCACGGCCAGCGCGCGCAGCTTGCCGGCCCGGATCAGCGGCAGTGCGCCGCCCACGTCGAGCATGGCCGCATCGACGGCGCCGCCCATCAGGTCGGTCTGCACCTGCGAGGCACCCTTGTACGGGATATGGTTGAAGTCGACACCCGCCATCTGCTGGAGCTGCAGGCCGCCCAGGCGGTAGTGGTAGCTGTAGTTGGCAAGACTCACGCCGTGAGGCTTCCTGCGCGCCGCGGCCAGCAGGTCGGCGAAGGTCTTGTAGGGCGAAGCGGCGCCCGTCACGATCACCGCCGACGCACGGATGGCACCCATCAGGGGGCGGATGTCGCGCTGCGGGTCGTAGGTCAGGCCGTCCTTCACCAGCGGATTGATGACCATCGAGCTGGGCGAGATCATCAGGATGCTGTAGCCGTCGGCCGGGGCATTGAGCAGGCTCTGCACGGCGATGACGGTATCGCCGCCCGGACGGTTCTCGACCAGGGCGGGCTGGCCGAGGTCCTTGCCGACGAGGTCCGCAACGAAGCGGGTAATGGTGTCGGAGCCGCTGCCCTGCGTCAGCGGCACGATGAAGCGGATCGGACGCGAGGGGAAGTTGTCGGCGGCTGCGGCGGCCAGGGTGGGCAGCAGCAGCGCGCAGGCCGCGCCGAGCGCGGCGAGGCGGGACAGGATCGGTCGGTGCATGGTTGTCTCCTTGGTCATATTTCTCCCTTCTCCCGCGTGCGGGAGAGGGGTCGGGGGAGAGGGCGAGCGGCTCTGGTGGCGTGGTGCCTTGCCAGTCCACCCCTCTCCCCGGCCCTCTCCCCGTGAGGGGAGAGGGAGAACACCGGACTCAGTTCTTGCCGTACAGGGTTACCACGCAAGCCCCGCCAAGCCCGAGGTTGTGCTGCAGGGCCAGCCTCGCGCCCTCGACCTGGCGCTGGTCGGCGCTGCCGCGCAGCTGGTGGGTCAGCTCGTAGCACTGCGCCAGCCCGGTGGCGCCCAGCGGATGGCCCTTCGACAGCAGGCCGCCCGAGGGGTTGACCACGACCTTGCCGCCATAGGTGTTGTCGCCGTCCATCACGAACTTCTCGGCGCCGCCCTCCGGGCAGAAGCCCAGGCCCTCGTAGCAGATCACTTCGTTCTGCGCGAAGCAGTCGTGCAGCTCGCACACGTCGATGTCCTCGGGGCCGACGCCGGCCTGCTCGTAGACGCGGTTGACCGCCGAACGGGTCATGTGCGTGCCGACATAGCTCAGCATCGACGGCGGATCGAACGAGGCGGGCGGATCGCTGGTCAGCGCCTGCGCCAGGATCTGCACGTCGGTACGCAGGCCGTGCTTCTTCGCGAAGCGCTCCGACACCAGGATGGCGGCAGCACCGCCGCAGGTCGGCGGGCAGGCCATCAGGCGGGTCATCACGCCGGGGATCAGCACCTTGTCGTTCATCACCTCTTCGGTGGTGACCTCCTGGCGGAACAGCGCCAGCGGGTTGCGCGCGGCGTGGCGGCTGGCCTTTGCGCGCACGGCGGCATAGGTTTCCATGCGCAGGCCGTAGCGCTGCATGTACTCGCGCCCGGCGCCGCCGAAGGTGCGCAGGGCCTGCGGCATCCCTTCCATGTCGGCGGTCAGGCCGTGCATGATCGGAACGAAGCGCGCGCGCGTGACCGGACGGTCGTCCCAGTGCGACTTCAGCGCGCCGGCCTGCATCTGCTCGAAGCCCAGCGCGATTACGCAGTCGGCGTCGCCCATGGCGATGGCCTGGCGCGCCAGGTAGAGCGCGGTGGAGCCGGTCGAGCAGTTGTTGTTGACGTTGACGACCGGGATGCCGGTCATGCCGACTTCGTAGAGCGCGGTCTGGCCGCAGGTGGAGTCGCCGTACACGTAGCCGGCGAAGGCCTGCTGCACCAGGTCGTAGGGAATGCCGGCATCGGCCAGCGCGCGGCGCGTGGCCTCGGCGCCCATCTCGGTGTAGCTCAGGCTGGCGCCCGGCTTGGCGAAGGGGATCATGCCGACGCCGGCAACCAGTACTTTCTCGCTCATGGTGTGTCCTTGTAAGGTGGGGCTTCGCGGGGGTGGGGTTCCGCGCGGTAATCAGAGCTTGCGGGCAATCAGGTCGCGCAGCACTTCGCTGGTGCCGCCGAAGATGCGCGTCACGCGCATGTCGACGAAGGCGCGTGCGATGGGGTACTCCATCATGTAGCCGTAGCCGCCGTGCAACTGCACCATCTCGTCGAGGCACTTCCACATGGTTTCGGTGGCGAACAGCTTGGCGACGGCGGCTTCCTGCAGCGTCAGGCGGCGCTTCATGTGCTCGCCGATGTAGTAGTCGATCATCGTGCGCACGGCGATGGCCTGCGCCTTGACGTCGGCCAGCTTGAACCTGGTGTTCTGGAAGTCCCACACGGTCTGGTTGAAGGCCTTGCGTTCCTTCACGTACTCCAGCGTCAGTTCGAGCTGGCGCTCCAGCCTGGCGGCGCAGTAGACGCCGATGATCAGGCGCTCCTGCGGCAGTTCTTCCATCAGGTGGATAAAGCCGCCGTTCAGGTTGCCGATCAGGTTGCCGGCCGGCACGCGCACGTTGTCGAAGAACAGCTCGGCGGTATCGGCGGCACGCTGGCCGACCTTGTCGAGCTTGCGGCCGCGGCGGAAGCCGTCGCGCTCGGCCTCGACCATGATCAGGCTCACGCCCTTGGCGCCCGCCGACGGGTCGGTCTTGCAGACCACCACGATCATGTCGGCGTTCAGGCCGTTGGAGATGAAGGTCTTGGAGCCGTTGATGACCCACTCGTCGCCGTCGCGCACGGCGGAGGTGCGGATCGACTTCAGGTCGGAGCCGGTGCCCGGCTCGGTCATGGCGATGGCCAGGATCTTCTCGCCGCGGCAGATCGGCGGCAGCCACTTGCGCTTCTGCTCCTCGGTGCCCAGGCGCACGATGTACGGCGCCGTGATGTCCGAGTGCACGGAGAAGCTCGGGCCGGAGATGCCCGAGCGGTGGTATTCCTCGGCCAGCACCGCCGAGTGGCCGAAGTCGCCGCCACCGCCGCCGTATTCCTCGGGCACGGTCACGCACAGCAGGCCTTCGCGGCCCGCCTTCAGCCAGGTCTCGCGGTCGACGATGCCGTCGCGGTCCCATTGCGCCTGGCGGGGCACGCACTCGCGCTCGAAGAAGCGGCGCGCGGTGTCCCTGAGCATTTCATGGTCGTCGCGATAGACGGTACGGTTGATTTCCACAGCAGACTCCTCGTGTTTCATGTGGGACAGGCCAGGGATGGCCATGCCACGTCGATGGAAGGATTCTGGTGTGGGGGCGGGCAAAAATCGCTACACCGCTGGTGTAGGTGGGTGCCGCCATCCCTGCTCCGCGGCGCTTCCACCCGATGCGGGTGGGCTGCCGGCGCAGGCGCTCAGGCCGTGCCGCGCCGGGCCTCGTGGTCGCGCAGCCGCGCCACGGCCTGGTCGCGCCCGGCCACGCCCAGCTTGGCGTAGACGTGGCGCAGGTGCCACTTGACGGTATCGAGCGACACACCCAGCACGCGCGCGATGGTCTTGTTGGGCATGGCCTGCGCCAGCAACCGCAGCACTTCGGCCTCACGCTCGCTGAGGGAATCGATCGGGGTGCCGAGGGAGATGTCGACACCGTGAAGCCGCTCATCGCCCACCGCCACCGTCGGGCCGCTGGCGTCCAGCAGGCGCTGCGCATAGAAGGAAAGGATGGGATCGGCGGCCGGATCGTCCACCAATGCGCCCACCAATGCCGCCAGCAAGGTCGGCACACGCGGCGAGACATCGAGCAGGCTGCGCACCAGCCCTAGCCGGTGGCCCAGCCGCAGCGCTTCGAGCAGGTGGGTCCGCGCGGCATCGGCACCCCCGCGCTGGTGCTCGGCCAGCGCCCACAGCATATGCAGTGCCGCCACGCGGCACCAGCGGCCGCCGGCCTCGGACAGTGTCGTCAGCGGCGCCAGCCGGGCGAGCGCGCCCGCCACGTCGTGCCGGTGCAGGCACAGGCGGATGTGCGCGAGGCTGGCATTGACGCGCACTTCCCAGGCCGTGCTGCGGGTGGCGTCCGGATAGCGGTCCGCCAGCCCTTCCAGCCGCAGCGCAACCATCCCGGCCTCTTCCACGTCGCCCACGTCCAGCAGGCGCCGGCAGCGGCGGTAGAGCGCGCTGGCCAGCAGCCGGTCCACGCCGCGCCGCTCCGCGTAGCGTTGCAGGCGGTCGAGGCAGGCCATCGCCTCCTGCCCGCGCCCGGCCGCCTGGAGCGCGCCGGCCATCACCAGCAGCGCGCGCAGCACGGTGTCGGGCATCGAGATCCGTTCGAGCACGTCGATGCGCGGCGCCAGCAAGGCCAGCGCGGCCCCGGTCCCGTTCAACTCGTAGAGCGCCTCGCCCTGCAGCGCGGCCGCCATGGTCGCCACGCCCACATAGGCCTGCCCGTGCCGCGAGGCCTCTTCCAGCACCTCGCTGAAGATCCGTTCGGCGACCAGGAACTGGCCTTCGGCGGTGTGCGTCATGCCGGCCATGCAGCGGTTCAGCAGGATGCCGCGGGGCGCCCGTGATGCGCCCGGTCCATTCCCGCCCGGCGAGCCGGCCTCCAGCACCTCGCGCGCGCGTTCGTATTCGCCGCGGTAGATGTACATCCACGACAGGATGTTGCCACGCGCCGTCAGCGTGAAGTCGTCGGCGCCGGGCGGAATGCGGTGCAGCTCGGGCAACAGCGCTACCACTGCGTCGGTGTCGTCCCGGCTCAGCGCGAGACCGCCGCGCAGCACCGCCAGCGCATAGCGCTCGCCCGCGCCCAGCGGGCGGCCGGTGGCCTCCATGCGCGCGAGGCAGTCGCTCACGGCATCGGCCTCGCCCGCGTACATGTGGAGGTAGGCACGCACCATCAGCAGGTCGAAGCGCCCCTGCACCTGCGTGGCGGGCAGGCGCCGCATCAGCGCCGAGAGCTGTCCCAGTTCGCCACGCGCCAGCAAGTCCTGCGCGCAGCCCTGCACGATGTCGGCGGCGGCCTGCGCGTCTCCCGCCTCGACCGCGTGGCCCACGGCTTCCTCCAGCAGGCCGCGCGCGCGGAACCAGTGCCAGGCGGCCTCGTGAAGCGCGACGCGCTCGGCGGCGGGCAACTCCCCCAGCTTCGCCAGCAGCACTTCGCGCAGCATGGGGTGCAGTCGATACCAGGTGTCGTCGCCGCCGACCTGGGTCAGGAACAGGTCGTCCCGTTCCATGCGGGCCAGCGTGGCGGCCAGCCCGGCTTCCGCCTCCGGGCGACCGAGCAGCGCGGCGCACAGGGCGGCGCAGGTGCGCTGGCCCAGGGCCATGCGGGTCAGCAGGTGCATGTCGTCGGGCGCCAGTCCGGCCAGCACTTCGCGTTCGAAGTAACTGGCAAACGTGTCGGCGTCGCGCACCGCCACCGGCACGTAGGCGCCGCCGCGCAGGGCCTTGGCCCGCAGGTCGATGGCGAACAGCTGCAGGCCGGCCGCCCAGCCGCCGGTGAGCGCATGAAGCTGGCCGGTGGCGTTGGCGTCGATATCTCCGACGTGCTCGCGCAGGAAGCGCGCGGACTCCTGCGCCGAGAAGCGCAGGTCGGCCAGCCCGAACCCGGTTACCAGCCCCTGCGCGCGCAGGCGCGACAGGGAGAGCGGCGGCGCGGTGCGCGAGGCCAGGACCACATGCAGCTGGGGCGGCGCGTAGTCGAGCAGCCAGCGCAGGCCCGCCAGCACGGCGGGGTCGGACAGCAGGTGGACGTCGTCGAACATCAGCACCAGTTCGCGGCCCCGGGCCGCGATGGCGCGCACCAGCGTGATGACCCAGTGCTCGGCGGCGGCGCTGCCGCCGTCGCGGCCCATCAGGATGCCGGCCTCGCGGACCAGCGCGGGATCGACATCCGCCAGGCTGCCCAGCAGGCTCTGGAAGAAGCTGGCGAGGTCGTCGTGCTCGGGGGCGAGCGACACCCAGGCGACGTCGAAATCCAGCGCGAGCAGCGCCTGCCGCCATGCCAGCAACGTGCTGGTCTTGGCACATCCTGCCGGCCCCTGGATCACCACGCAGCGCTGGCGGCGCGCGTCGACCAGCCGCGCCAGCAGCGCCTCGCGCGGCATCAGCGGGCGCGCGGGACGCGGCGGCGCCAGGTGGGCGCGCGTTGCCGGGCGGGACGCAGCGGGCTGGGGCATGCGGAGATCCTGGAAAACAGGCCGGCCTGCGGTACGGCCGGATTGGGAGCCAATTATAGGGACGGGTCTCACCCTGCGGGCGTCCGGACGGCCAAACCTACCCGACTTGGGTGGCATGCCTGGCGAACGCAATCCGGCAAGATGCCCTTACCCGCCGCCGGCATTGCACTGCGGCATCCCGATTCCGCAACGAGAGAACAAGCCGATGGATTTACGCTTCACGCGCGCCGAGGAGGACTTCCGCCAGGAGGTCCGCGCCTTCGTCCAGGCCAGCCTGCCCGCCGACCTCCGTGACAAGGTCCTGAACCACGAGCGCCTGGGCGGCGCCGACTATGTCCGCTGGCACCGCATCCTGCACGCCCACGGCTGGGGTGCGCCGGCGTGGCCGAAGGAATACGGCGGCCCCGGCTGGAGCCCGCTGCAGTTGCTGCTCTTCGAGATCGAGACCTTCAAGGCCGGCGCGCCGCGCCTGCTGCCGACCGGCCTGTCGATGATCGGCCCGGTGCTGATCAAGTACGGCAGCCCCGAGATGAAGGCGCGCTTCCTGCCACGCATCCCGACCATGGACGACTTCTGGTGCCAGGGCTACTCCGAGCCGGGCGCCGGCTCCGACCTGGCCTCGCTGAAGACGCGTGCCGTGCGCAAGGGCGACAAGTACATCGTCAACGGCCAGAAGACCTGGACCTCCTACGCCCAGTACGCCGACTGGATCTTCTGCCTGGTGCGCACCGACACCGACTGCAAGGCGCAGGACGGCATCTCGATGCTGCTGATCGACATGAAGTCGCCCGGCGTCACCGTGCGCCCGATCAAGACACTCGACGGCGGCGCGGATGTCAACGAGACCTGGTTCGAGGACGTGGAAGTGCCGGTCGAGAACCTCGTCGGCGACGAAAATCGCGGCTGGACCTACGCCAAGTACCTGCTCGGCCACGAGCGCACGGGTATCGCGGGCATCGGCCACTGCCACCGCGAGATGCGCCTGCTCAAGCACTACGCCAGCCAGGCCACCGACGGCAACGGCCGCCCGATGATCGAGGACGTGCGCATGCGCGACAAGATCGCCCGCCTCGAAATGGACCTGATGGCGATGGAAATGCTGTTGCTGCGCGTCGCCACGCAGGCGGCCGGCCAGCCGGGCCCGGAAGCATCGCTGCTGAAGATCCGCGGCTCCGAGCTGCAGCAGGACATCGCCATGCTGCAAATGGAAGTGGCCGGCCCGAGCGCGTGGGCGTACCACCCGGCATGGCGCGAAGCCGGCACCGCCCTCCCCCACGGCGGCCACGGGTGGGCGCCGGGCGCGACGGGCACCTACTTCGACATGCGCAAAGTGTCGATCTACGGCGGCGCCAACGAGGTGCAGAAGAACATCATCTCCAAGATGATCATCGGCTTTTGAAGGAATCGGACAGACATGGATTTCACCTACAGCGAAGAACAGCAGATGCTGGCGGACAGTCTGCGCCGGTTCGTGAGCAGCGAGTACACGTTTGAGAAGCGCCGCAAGATCGCCCGCGAGCGCGGCAGCGAAGGTGGCAACGAGGGGGGCGCGATCAGCCGCGCCATCTGGTCGGCGCTGGCCGAGATGGGCGTGCTCGGCCTGACGGTGCCGGCCGACTTCGGCGGCTTCGGCGAGGGCCCGGCCAGCCAGGTGGTCGTCCAGCGCGAACTGGGCCGCGGACTGGTACTGGAGCCGGTCATCCCGAGCGCGGTGATCGGCACCGCCATCCTCGGCGCGCACGGCACCCCGGCGCAGCGCGAGACATGGCTGCCGGCCCTGGCCAGCGGCGAGCGCGTGCTCGCGCCCGCCTACCTCGAAGCGGCCTCGCGCTACCGCACCGATGCCCCGCAGACCATCGCCACGCGCGACGGCGAAGGCTACCGCCTCGACGGTGCCAAGTCGCTGGTATGGCACGGCGCGGCGGCCGATACCTTCCTGGTCAGCGCCCGCCTGGACGGGGCCGTTGCCCTGTTCCTCGTGCCGCGCGATGCCGCCGGCCTCGCCGTCAGCGCCTATCCGGCCATCGACGGCCTGCACGGCGCCGACCTGTCGCTGCGCGGGGTGCAGGTGCCCGCCAGCGCGCTGGTCGAGGGCGGCGTGGCCGCGCTGGAGCATGGCCTCGATCACGGCATCGCGGCGCAATGCGCGGCGGCGGCCGGCGCCATGGAGCGCCTTATCGAGATCACCGCCGAATACCTCGGCACCCGCCAGCAGTTCGGCAAGCCGCTGGCCACCTTCCAGGCCCTGCAGCACCGCGTGGCCGACATGCTGATGCAGAAGGAACTGGCCCTGTCGATCGCCTACGTCGCCGCCCAGGCGCTGGACGCAGCCGATGCGGGCGAGCGCCGCCGCAAGCTGGCCGCCGCGAAGGTGGTGGTGGCGAAGGGTGCGCGTTTCGTCGGCCAGCAGGCCGTGCAGTTGCATGGCGGCATGGGCATGACGGACGAACTGGAGGTCGGTGACTACTTCAAGTACCTGACCATGGTGGACGTGCTGCTCGGCGACAGCGACTTCCACCTGCAGCGCTACGGCGAAGCCATGGCTATGCTGTAGCGCCTGTCAGATACGACTCCCGCAAGGCCTCGATGGCAGCCCGGGCCGAGGCCAGCCCGGCCTCGCGGCTTTCGTCGCCCATGGCCAGGCCATGGGCGCGCACGTATGCGATGTCGGTGATGCCGAGGAACCGGAATACCACATCGACCACTTGCTCGTGCAGGTCAAGGCTGTTGGGGTCCGCGCGCACGCCACCCCGGGATGAAATGACAATGGCCCGCTTGCAACCGGCCAGGCCGACCGGGCCGTTGGCGGTGTAGCGAAACGTGCGGCCCGGCTGGGTGATGCGGTCGATCCAGGCCTTGAGTTGACTGGGAACGCTGAAGTTGTATTGCGGTACCCCGACCACGAGTATGTCAGCCGCAAGGAATTCCCCGAGCCACGCCTCGGTACGCTTCAGGTCCGCCTCTTGCGCGATACTCAGGCGGCCGCCCTGGCCACGCAGCGCGGGCAGAAGATCGCCCGTCAAATGCGCAGGCGTATCCTGGGCCAGGTCGCGCGCCGTCACGCGGGCGTCAGGATCGAACTCACACAGGTCGGCCACCACCTTCCCGGTCAGGCTGCGCGAAACGGATTGTTCGCCCAATATGCTCGAGTCGATTCTCAGGATATTCATTGGCAATTCCATTGGCTGGCGCGCCACGTCCGGTGGCGCGCCACTGAAGACCAGGGCTCACGACTTCGCCCGCAAGGGACCCAGGCTAGGCGACATGCCGGTCCTGTCCGGACCAGTACTGTGCGCGAATGGTCTTCTTGTCCACCTTGCCGAGCGCCGTCATCGGCAGTGCCTCCACGATGACCACTTGCTTCGGCGCGGACACGACCCCCTTGTGCTCCTTGACGAAGCCGATCAGTTCGTCTTCGCTGGCCTGCGCCCCCGGCTTGAGCACGACGACGGCGGTGACGGCCTCCCCCCACTTTTCGTGAGGCACGCCAATCACGGCGGAACTGGCGATCGCAGGGTGTTGCGCCAGGCAGTTCTCCACTTCGGTGGAATACACATTGAAGCCACCTGAAATGATCATGTCCTTGGCACGGTCGACCAGGTAGAGGTAGCCGTTGGCATCCTTCCGGGCCATATCGCCTGTGTGCAGCCAATCTCCCGCGAACGCCTCGCTGGTCGCCTCCGGCCGGTTCAGGTATCCGGCCATGACAAGGTTGCCGCGCACGCAGACTTCGCCGATTTCTCCCGTCGGCACTTCGTTGCCTTGGGTGTCGAGCAGTTTCACCTCGTTGCCGGGCAGCGGCCGGCCGCACGAACGCATCCATTGCGGTCGAGACAAGTCGTGCTCGTCGGATCGCAGATAGCAGATCGTCATGGGCGCTTCTGCCTGGCCGTAGATCTGGCCGAATACCCGGCCGAACCTCTGCAGCGCCTCGACGAGACGCGCCTGCGCAATAGGCGCCGCGCCGTACCAGATGCGCTGCAGGCTCGGCATGGCGTAGTCGCCCAGGGCGGGCGAGTCAAGCAGGCTGTAGATCTGGCTGGGAACGAGGAACGTGCAGGTAATGCCGTAGGCACCGACGGCCGTGAAGAAGCCTTCCGGACTGAATTTTTCCGTCAGGAACACGGTACCGCCCCGCAGGAACGTCGGCAGGATCATGGCCCCCGACGCATGCGAGATGGGTGTCGTGACCAGGAAGCGGGGATCTTCCGGCCACTCCCAGCATGCCAGTTGCTGCAGGATCATCGTGATCGTGGTGCGCTGCAGATGCACGACACCCTTCGGCGTGCCCGTGGTGCCACCCGTGTAGGAAATCTTGGCAACATCGTCGGCCTGCACTTCCAGCGGCATGTCCGAACCGTCGAAGGCAGCCGAAGCGGCCACGGCGTCGGTCCCGAATGCTGCCGGGCCGAGGGTGAGCACGTGATCGAGCAGGCCGGACCCGGCCAATGCCAGGCCGCGTTCCGCGTAGCGAGGGGCATCCACCAACAACACCTTGATACCGCCATCGCGCAGGATGAACGCGTGATCCTGTGCCGACCCGAGCGGATGCAGCGCGGTGTAGCGCAGGCCAAGCAGTTGCGTCGCAATGATGGCAACGACCGCGTCGACGCGATTGCCGGACAGCAGGCCGATACCATCCTGGCGGCGCAATCCGATGGACTGGAAATACCGCACCATGCGATGGCATCGGGTCTCCAGTTCCTGATAGGTCAGGCGATTCCCCTCTTCGACGAGGGCCTCGCGCAGCGGGAAGGCCTTGAAGGCCGAGCGGTACAACTCGGCGACCGAGGAGCCTGCGTACAGTTGTTTGGTGGCTTGCATGGCGATGTCAATGAAAATTGCGACCTGGCGCGGGCGAGCTGGCGCGCTTGCAGGCAGGCATACAGGGGTGACGCATGCGCGTCGTCAATCGGAGGTGTGGCGCAACCGAATCGGGCCCGACCGGCCTTAAGGCGTGCGATGCGCCTCCATCCATTTCCGGTATTCGTCATGCGCAACCTGGCGTGAGGCCACGAAATATCCCTCCGTGCCCTCCGGGTTGCAGGTGATTTCCAGGTTCATGCCATTCGGATCGCGGATGTACATGGACATGAACACGCCATGATCGACAAATCGAGGGGCGTAGTTGGCCTCGTGCAGGCGGGCCCGGTAGTACTCGAGGTCTTCCATGCTGTCCACATGGATCGCGATATGGTGATCGAAGCCCGTCAGCTGCGCGGGTTCGCGCTTCTCGTAGCCCGGGGCATCGAAGAAGGCAATCGCGCTGCCGTCGCCGAGCTCGAAGAAGACGTGAAAGTACGGGATGGGGTCCCCGCTCGGCGTCTCGGGGATGCTCATCGCAATCGACATCGGCAGCCCAAGCACGTCTTCATAAAGATGCCGGGTCGCCTCCAGGTCCCGCGTAAAGTGGGCGTGATGATCCAGGCGGCGCAAGCGGTTCTGCGCGCGCTGCGCGGCAATCTTCTGGCGGGCCTCAGGATCGACCTCGACATGCTCGAGTGCGTTCATGACGTGATCGGCATGGCGCTTGCCGCCGGTGGTCTGGGTCATATCAACCTCCATCAAGACAGAATTGAAGACAGGTAACGGGGGTACGGCTGGATAAAACGGCGGGGACGGACGCTGCGTCCTCCCCCGCTCGCCTCAATTGCGCCCGAGGTCCTCGAGCATGCGCGTCATCAGGTAGAGCCGCGGAACGATCGAGTCGAGCTCGACATACTCGTCCCGTGCGTGAGCGCCGAAGCCGGCCAGGCCCCAGCTTTCCACCACTGCGGCCTTGCCGGAGCGACCGGCATATCCCGCGTCGGTCCCGCCACCGGTCTTGTCGAGCAGGCCAAGCGGGCGACCGTCGAGTTCCGCGTAGATCTCTTGCGCATGCTTCGCCATCGCGCGACCGCCTGCGGTGGCGACGAATGCCGGGCGCAACGCCTTCACGGTAATGGTCGTCTGCGTATCGGGAACCAGCCGGCTGCTGTCGACCTTGTCCTGCAATGCGACCTTGAGCTGCTCGACGCTGGCAGTGGTGGTGAGGAGGCGCACATCGGCGTTCGCGAAGGCACTCTCGGGAATCTTGTTGCGCGTCCCCCCCGTGCCCGCCTCGGTCCAGCTCATCTGCGTGCCGGGCACCTGTTTGGCCAGGTCCCGTGTCTGTTGAATCTGATAGGCGAGTTCCACCAGGGCATTCCGGCCGAGTTCCGGGTTCAGGCCGGCGTGGGCCGAACGCCCCTTGACCTGCATCGTCGCCATCGCCGTGCCGCTGGCGCCGAGCAGCAGGAAGTCGCCGTTCGCCCCCATGGCATCCCTGGCGCCGGTCGGCTCGCACGACAGCACCACGTCGTGCTGCCCGGCCAGCGCGGCGATGGTCTCGCCCGAGCCCACCGACCCAACTTCCTCGTCCGGGTTGAACAGCACCGTGATCCGGGCGTAGTCGTGCCAGCCCTTGTTCTTCAGGATCTCCAGCGCGTGCAGGATGACGGCGATCCCGCTCTTGTCGTCGGCGATACCGGGACCATAGAGCCGGTTGCCTTCCTGGTGGATCGGCTGCGTGGTCAGGGTATTGGCGGGATACACCGTGTCCATGTGCGCGATCAGCATGATGCGGCGCGTTCCGGTGCCGGTGAAGGTCCCCTTGATCATCGTCCCGGGCCCCTTCGTGACGGCCACGCGCTCGACGCTGGCACCGAGCGCCTTCAGGCGCTTCTCGGTATAGCTGGCCATCTGGGCCAGGCCCGCCGCGTTGGCACTGCCCGATTCGATCGACACCATGTCCTTGAGCGACTGCACGACCGCGGGCTGGGCCGCACGGGCAGCTTCCAGCAGGACCGGATCCGCACCCGCGGCAAGGGCGCCGGTCGAAGAGGCGAACGTTGCAATGGCAAGCGCGGCCGCTGCGGCGACGCGACGAAGAGAAGGCTGCATGCGAGGTTCCATTGAAATTGGATAGACAGGAAGGCAGAAGAAGAGGCGGCTTTCGTCGATACGAGGAGAATTCCTTTTCGGGATGACGCCTGGCCCGGGCTCACCCGGTCTCAGGGCACTTGATTCAGCAGGGGCTCCCCCTCTTTCAACCTCTGGCAGTTATGCATCGCGACTTCGATGCTGCGCTCCAGGGTCTCGCGTGTCAGCCACGCGATATGGGGGGTCGCGACAAACGTATCGAGCTGCAGAAGAGGATGATCGGCAGCAATCGGCTCGCTGGCGAATACGTCCGCGCCGGCGCCGGCGAGCCTGCCGTCGGCGAGCGCGCGGTACAGCGCCCGCTCGTCCACGAGCTCGCCCCGGGCGGTATTGATCAGGAATGTCCCTGGCTTGACCCAGCCGAGCGCCTCCTCATCGATCATGCCCCGGCTGGCCGCCGTCAGCGGGACATGCAACGAGACGATATCAACGCGCCGCATCAGGTCCTCCAACGACTGCATCCGGACGGCGATGCCATCGTCGATTTCGCCGCGGCTGTGGTAGAAGACCTCCGCGCCGAGGGCGCGAAGCGCCGGGGCGAGCCGCTGCGGCACCGCCCCGTAGCCGACAAAGCCCACCGCGCGGCCGCGGATCTCGCTCGAACGGTCCAGAGCGTCGATCGGCAGCGTCCAGCCGGCGCCCTGGCGGCATGCCCGGTCAAGGTAGGACACGCGTCGCAACACGGCCAGCATCAGTGCCAGGGTGTGTTCGGCGACGGCCTGGCTGTTGGTGCCGGGCATGTTGGCGACGGCAATGCCACGGGCCCTCGCCGCTTGCAGGTCGATGGTGTTGACGCCCACGCCGATCTTCTGGATCAGCTTCAACCCGGGCGCGGCCTCCATGACGGCGGCGGTGACGGGCTCAAGCACATGCAGCAGCACGTCTGCATCCTTGATCTCGGCGAGGAATGCCTCGTGGTCTGCCTCGTCGACGATCGCGACCTCCAGCCAGTCCGGCGCGCTGGCGAGCAGGCGGGTGCTGAAGGCAGGACTGGCCCGGTATTGCAATACCGCCTTCATCGCCCCCTCCCCACCGGCAATGCCGACCAACCGGCGAATCGCGCGGCGCTGCCGAGTTGCTCCTCGATCCGCAATCCTTCGTTCCATTTCGCCATGCGCTCCGAGCGTGCGAACGAGCCGACCTTGAGTTGCCCGGTATCCCAGCCCGTCGCCAGGTGAACGATGGCAACATCCTCGGTCTCCCCCGAGCGGGCCGACACCACCGCGCCCCACCCCAGCTTCCGGGCCGCTTCCATGGTGCGACGGGTCTCGGTGATGGTGCCTGCCTGGTTCGGCTTGATCAGCACGGCATTGCACTGCCCGCAGGCCGCGGCAGCCGTGACGCGCTGCGCATTGGTCACGAGGAAGTCATCGCCGATGACCTGCACGGACTTGCCGACGGCCTCGGTAAATGCGCGCATGCCCTCGGCATCATCCTCGGCTACCGGATCCTCGACGGAGATGATCGGATAGCGCCTGACCCATCCCAGCACCACGTCGAGCCACTCGCCGGTATCGAACTCGCGGTCCTCCAGCCCGAGCCGGTAGCGTCCGTTGCGGCCGAACTCCGACGCGGCAATATCCAGGGAGATCGCCACCTCGCCGTTGTGGAAGCCAGCCGCGCCGATCGCTTTCGAAAGCACCTCCAGGGCCTCTTCGTTCGAGGCGAAATCGGGCCACCAGCCGCCTTCATCGGCCACGCCCATGCGGCTGCCGCGCGAGGCCATCAGTTCACCGGCCGCCCGATACACCTCGGCGACCATCGACAAGGCCTCGTCGAAACTTTGCGCGCCGAGCGGCATCACCAGGAAATCCTGGATGTCGACCCGCCTGCCTGCATGCGCGCCACCACCGAAGATCTGGATCTCGGGGAGCGGAAGCCTGACCGGCGCCCCACCCGACAGGTAACGCCACAGCGGCAACTCCGCCGCCGCTGCCGCGGCATGCAGCACGGCCAGGGACGTGGCGATGGTGGCGTTCCCGCCCAGTCGCGACTTGTCCGGCGTCCCGTCCAGTTCGATCAGGGTCTTGTCGACCAGCTCCTGGCTGCAGGCGTCGAGTCCACGGATTGCGTCGGCGATGAGGCCATTCACATTGGCCAGCGCCGCGCTCACGCCGTAGCCGCCGTACTGCGTTCCGCCGTCGCGAAGATCGATGGCCTCGTGACTGCCGCGCGAGGCGCCAGCCGGCGCAATCCCTCGACCCCGGGCGCCACCGGCCAGCTCGACCTCGACCTCGATAGTCGGCCTGCCGCGCGAGTCCCAGATACGTCGGCCAATGATTTTTTCGATGCAGCTATTCATGCTGGCTCCTTGCTCCAGGCATTTCGGATGGTGTCGAGCGAGACGGGCGCCTGGAGCAGCCAGGCCCTGGCGAAGCCCCGCACCCGTTGCCGCTGTGATGCCAGCGTGATGTATTCGACGGGCGACTTGCCGTCGATGCGGGCCAGCATCAGCGCCGGCAGCAGCGCCGCGGCGCGCGCCTCCAGCCCCGGGCGCGGCTCCCAGTCCACGCCGGCCAGATAGGCCGCCTTCATGGCGTCGAAGCAGGCCAGGAAGCCTTCCGTCGCGGCGGGCGCCCACACGCACTTCAACAACAGATGGGTCAGGCAGAAGGCCAGGTCGAACGCCGGGTCTCCATAGCAGGCACATTCGGCATCCAGGATGACCAGGCCTTCCGCACCGACGAGGATGTTCTTGGGACTGACGTCGCCGTGCACCAGCGCAAGCCGGGTCCGGGCGGTGGTGTCAATCAAGTGATGCAGGGCAGCGGCGCACTCTGCGTTGGCTTGGGCCGCGGCGACAAAATAGGGCTCCAGCCTGAGCGTGCGGAAACTGGCATCGTTGGCAAACTCGGCCGCCAGCACCGCGCTGCGGGCTGTGCCCCGATGGATGGCTGCCAGATGTTCGCCCAGTGCCCGGGCCGTGGAAGCAAGGGTGACGCCGTCGCGCAACTGGTCCTTCCAGACCGCGTAGCGGGCTGCGTCCAGATAGCTCATCGCAAAGGCACGCGACACGCCGTCTTCGCCAAGGACCTGCGGGACGCGCCCGGGGATCAGGCTGCCGGCCAGCTTGAGCCACGCCACTTCGGCTTCATTGCGTTCGACCGGTGCATGCCAGTCGGCCGCCACCTTCAGCTTTGGCAGTGCCCGCTTGATGCACAGTGACCCGCGCGGGGTGCTGGCCCGCACGATCTGTGATGACACGCCGCCGGTCAGCGGGGTAAGCGCGACCCGCTCGCCGGTGGCAATCAAACCCATCCGAGACAGCGCTTCCTTCAGTTCACGCGCGTCCTCCGGGGATAGCAACGACTCCATCTATGTCTCCGTCCGCTGTCTGTGTTTGTGGCCATAATATAGACGTTTGGGCACACGTGTGCAATAATTTATCGTCAGCGTTTGCCTGGCGGCTGTTTCACCTACAACCGGCTGGAGATCGACTTGTGCGGTGCGCGAGGGATCTTTGCGGCCGCAACACGGGAATGAACATGAAGATCGCTCGTTTTAAGCATGGCGGCATGGTCGCCTACGGCAACCTCAGGGACGACGGGACCATCGAGTACCTGACCGGCTCCCCGTTCGACGGCCAGGACATCCGCGGCACGGGAGAATCGGTGCCGCTATCGGAGGTGACGTTGCTGGCACCGGTCGAGCGACCCCGCATCTTCGGCGCCGGCTTCAACTATGTGTCGCACATCAAGGAAACCGGATGGGAGATGCCCGAGGTCCCGATGCTCTTCGTCAAGCCGGAGAGCGCGCTGGCCGGCCCTGGCGACGCCATCGTCTACCCCGAGTGCGGGGAAGTCGTGCACTATGAAGCCGAACTGGTCGTGGTGATCGGCCGCACTGCCCGCCGCGTTGCGGAAGCCGAGGCGCTTGACTATGTGCTCGGCTATACGTGCGGCAACGACGTCAGCGAGCGCGTCGTCCAGAAACGCGAGATGAAGTTCGGCTGCCTGTTTGCCGGCAAGGCATTCGAGACGTTTGCGCCGATCGGGCCCGTGATCAGCACGGGGCTCGACCCCTCCCGGCTCGAGATCATCGGCCGCCTGAACGGCGAAGTGCGGCAGCGGGGCAATACTTCCGACCTGCTGTTTTCCGTGCCCCGCCTGGTCTCTTATCTGAGCAGCTTCATGACGCTCGAGCCGGGCGACCTGATCATGACCGGAACGCCCGCCGGCGTCGGAACGATCCAGCCCGGCGACACGTTCGAGGTGGAGATCGAGGGCATCGGCACGCTGACCAACCACGTGGTCGCAGAGCAGGACCGTCCGTAGCTCATGGGAGCCACGTCGCGCCATGGCGGTCCAGCCCTGGCGCGACGTGTGCGATACTCGGCGATACTCGGCGCTAACCGCCAATGTCTTCAATCGTGGAGCTTGTATGAGTCTCAAGTGGGGCGAGGTCGACCCCGCATCTTCCGTGCAACGCCGTGGGGCCAAGGCCACGATCCGCGACGTTGCCCGCGCGCTGGATATCTCCCACACCACGGTGTCCCGCGCGCTGGCCGACAGCCCGAAGATCAGCAGCGAAACCAAGGAGCGCGTGCGCAGCGTGGCGGAGCAGCTGGGTTACGTGCCGTCGGCATCGGCACGGACCATGCGCGGCCGGCGCAGCTCGCTGGTGGCGCTGATGGTGCCGGATATCCAGAACGACTTCTACGCAGGTGTCGCAAAGGTCGTCGCCAATTCGCTCGCGGCCCGGTCGATGCATCTCATGCTCTCGATCACCGACGACGATCCGGCGCGCGAACTGCGGGAATTGCGCGTGATTCTCGAGATGCGGCCGGCCGGCGTGATCCTGGTGCCTACCGCGGGGCTCCTTGCCGAGACCGAGGCCTTGCTGGGCAACCTCGGCACGGTACAACTGCTTCGCCGGCACCCGGGAATCGTCGGCGGGACGGTACGGGTCGATGATCGCCACGGCATCTGTATCGCCACCCGGCAATTGCTCGACTATGGGCACACCCGGATCGCCTATGTCGGCAACGGAAGCGAGACGAGTACCGGTCGCGAACGTCTGGCAGGATTCCAGCAGGCACTGGCCGAGCGTGGCCTGGACCCGGCCGCCGTCATGCTTGGCGCGCCCCGTCCGGAGTTCGCCCGGCATGCCGTGACCACCATCATGACCGGCAAGGCAAGGCCGACCGGACTCATTCTCGCCGGCCCTGAACTGACCCTGGGGGCACTGCAGGCCCTGCGGGGACTGCGCCTGGAGTGGCCGCGCGACGTCTCCCTGATCGGCTATCACGATCCCGCCTGGTTCGAGCTGGCAGAGCATGGGATCACGACCGTACGCCTGCCGGTCGAGGATATCGCGGTGACCGCAACCAGCCTGCTGATATCCGAGGCCTTGCAAGAGCCTTCGCAAGAAGAGGGCGAGCAGGAGCCCACGGAAGTCGTGTTCACGCCTGCCCTGATGCTTCGCGGCTCAACGGCTCCACTCGGACGCCGATGAGCAGCCCCACTTGCCGGCCGGCAAGTGGCGGTCACTGCGGTCCGATCCGTGGGCCGCGTAGTTCCCCGGACTGCAAATTCCAGGCAGTCACCATCCCCCGCTTCCCCATCTGATTGCAACCACTCGAACCATCCCGGCGAAAGCGCAGCGATTGACGCCATCCCCCAGCGTTTACCCTTTATTGCACACGTGTGCATTAGTTTGTATGCTTTCATCGTGGTGAATAAGGCAACTGCCGTGAAGCAGCCGGATCGATGCTTTGCAGGACCTCCGGCGCGCGTCGGCCGGCGGGATCAAACGCAGAAAAGGAGTGAGGGATGCAGGAGTTTGTTCCGGGGCCCTGGGGCCCCGACCGGAAGCGTGCTGCGGTCAGCGTCACGTTCGACAACTTTGGCGAAGCCAGCGATATTGCGCGCGGTCGGTGGCCGGCAGGCGAGCCGATCGGCAATCACTACACCGCGACAGAGGTCTTGCCGCGACTGCTCGATGCGTTGAACGGCGTGGGTGTCGGCGTGACCTACTTCGTCGAAGCGGTCAATGCGCAGCGGTATCCGCAACAACTGCTTTCGCTGCAGGAAGCCGGCCACGAGATCGGACTGCACGCCTGGGCCCACGAGAACTGGAATCGTCTCGACGCGGAGGCGCAGCACGCCAACCTGGACCAGAGCCTGTCCGCCCTGGACAAGATCGGAATCCGCCCGAAGGGATTCCGGCCTCCCGGCGGCGTGGTCGATTCGCAGGGCATGACCACGCTGAGCGCGTTTGGCTTCGAATACTGCTCGCCCGTTTCAGATGTCTTCGATGACGGCTTTGAGGGGGATCTGCTGGTCCAGCCCTTCCGCTGGACGCATGTCGATGCCTATGTCATCGACCCCGACCTGGCCGAATTCAGGCGCGCCAACGGCGATAGCGAGCGAGCGGCCAGCGTCGACGAGTGGAACCGGATCCTGCTCGCCGGCATGGAATCCGCGATCGCGGAAGGCAAGCACCTCACGGTCATTTTCCATCCGCAGTTCCTCGGGAGGGACGAACGGCAATGGGAAGCGCTCATGACGTTCATCGCAAACATCAAGGCCCGGGACGACATCTGGCTCGCGCGAAGCGGGGACGTCGCGCAATGGACCCGATCCAGGCGCGGGTGACCCGGCTGCGGTAGCACTGCCAGGCAGGCATCCGCACGATCCCGCGCGGATGCAACTCCGCCCCGCCTTGTCGCGAGTTGCGGTGCGAATGCGAAGGCATTAGTTCGATTTCATCCAGCAGAAGGTGAAGGGTACTTTGCTGCGTCATCACTGGCGCGGCAGGGGATGCTTCGCGCTTTTTCCAAGAATTCGCCGCTATTTGGGAACTTTCCCCCTGAAGCAGTGCGAGAGACAGAACGAGGAGACCAGGAATGATGAAGAAAATCCCGACGGCAGTGGCCTTGCTGATGGCCGCCGGAGCGGTCCAGGCGCAAACCAGCGTGACCTTGTATGGCGTCGTGGACGCGCCGATCGGGTATGTGAACAACCAGGCAATCGGAGCGCCCGCGATCGATCCGGTCACCGGCGTTGTCACCCGGCAGCCGGGTGGCAGCCGCTTTGCCCTCCAGGGCACCGGCGGACTGTCCGGCTCGCGTTGGGGCTTACGCGGCATCGAAGACCTTGGCGGCGGCCTGCAGGCCACCTTCTGGCTTGAAAGCGGCTTCTCCAGCGACACGGGACAACTCCTGCTTGGCACCCTGTTCAGCCGGCAGGCGGCTGTCGGCCTGCAAAGCGAGACGCTGGGCAAGCTGAGCTTTGGTCGGCAAAACGTCACCATTTCCGACATGCTTTCGAACTTCGCGCCCATGCGCTTCGCCAGCTTGTATGACCCTGTCTATCTCCAGCTCGGACTGAATTTCCGCTCCGATAACGTCATCAAGTACGTCAAGAAATTGGGCCCCTTCACCGCCGAAGCCCACTACAGCTTTGGCGCCGGCCTCGGAATCCTGGCCAATACCCTGATTCCCAACGCGGACGGTGAAGTGCCAGGGCATGCCCGCGATAACACCGCTTACGGGGCTGGGTTGTCCTACTTCAGCAACAGGGTCGGCGCAGCGCTCGTCTACGACCAGTGGAATCCCGCGGTCACGACCGGCAATACCGGCGTCGCGAAGAAGTACGCCGCGGCCGCCAGCTACGACTTCGGCAATGTTCAGATCAAGGGCGGCTATCGCTGGGGGAGGACCACGGATGCGGCCGGGCGCGACCTGTTCCGCGACGATTATTACTGGATCGGCGCCAATTACCAGTTCACGGATCCGCTCGAGTTGTCGCTGGCCTATTACTACGACGACCTCAAGGCACTGAAGACCAATGGCGGCCAGCCCAATGTCAATCTGCCGAACCCATGGCAGATCAGTTTCGTCGCGGATTACAAGTTCTCCAATCGCACCGATGTCTACCTGACCGCGGCCTATTCGAAGAACGGCGCCCTCAATTTCGACAGCACCGCCGTCAGTTATGCAAACGCGTTCTTCCTGGAGCAGGGGAAGAACGATCAGATCGGCGCCGCAGTCGGCATCCGACACAAGTTCTGACGCGCCCACTCACCCGGAAGACCGGAGTTCCCCATGCCAGAACAATATTCAGCCACGCATCCCATCGATTGCGGCGACGTTGCCGGCGCACCGCGCCTCACTGCGGCGCAATGCCGCGTACTCGGCGTCGGCGCGCTCGGTGGCGCGCTCGAGTACTACGAGTTCGTGGTATTCGTTTTCCTGACGCCGGTCATCGGCAGCCTGATGTTCCCCTCCGCCATTCCGGACTGGCTCAAACTGGTCCAGACATTTGCGATCTTCGCCGTGGGCTATCTGGCGAAGCCGCTGGGCGGCATCGTCATCTCCATGCTCGGCGACCGGATCGGTCGCAAGCGAAGCTTCGGTGTGACGCTGCTGCTGATGGCCATTCCCACCTTCTGCATCGGCCTGCTCCCCACCTACGCGCAAGTGGGCGTGATGGCGCCGATCCTGCTGCTGGTCTGCCGGGTGTGCCAGGGCATTGCCATCGGCGGCGAGTTCCCCACCGCCATGACGTTTATCGTCGAACACGTTCCCGAGCGGCGCTCCGGTTTCTCGGTCGGGCTCACCAGCGCCGCCTTTACATGCGGCATGCTGCTGGCGATCATGATGCTCATCGTCGTCGGCAGGCATTTTGCGGGTGCAGAGATGCTGTCGACCGGATGGCGCATCCCGTTCCTCGTCGGCGGCGTCTTCGGGCTTGCTTCAGCCTTTGCGCGGCGCTACGTCAGGGAGACGCCCGTATTCGAAGAGATGCAACAGCGCAAGAGGACTTCCGAGAAAGCTTCCTTCTCCGCGCTGCTGAAGCGATACCCGGGAGAGATGGTGTTGTGCGTTCTCGCCAGCCTGGCGCAGTCGGGCATCATTGCCTCCATCATGATATTTCCCCTCTCGTTCCTTCAGGTAGAAATGGGGATGGCTAGGGACGTGGTGAATCAAGCCCAGTTGTGGATGCTTGTCAGCATTATCGTGGGCAACGTGCTGGTCGGTTCGCTGGTGGATCGATTCGGCATCAAATATATCGTTCCTCTCTTCGCGCTTGGCACAATCGCTGCCAGCTACGCCGCTTTCGCAAGCCCGGACGCATCGACCCTGCGATATGGATTTGCGGCGGTCGGCTTTATGCTTACATTCACCACCGGGATGAATATCATTCTGGTGAGGAGCTTTCCCGCCAGCATTCGGCTGACCGGATTTTCCGTGACCTACAATCCAACCTCGGCCGTGGTTGGCGGACTGCTTCCGCTGGGGATGAGCTATCTCGCCCACTTCGACCAGGCTGCATTGTTCTATGTGCCCGCGCTATTTGCGTTCTGTGGCATGTTGGTGGCGCCTCTTTCCGTGCGCTATCGCAAGCCACTCTATGAAGCGGCGTAGGTTGCCGTCCGGCCCTCCGTCCTTGCACTGGCGGTGACGCTGTCGCTGCTGATGCGCGAGCAGCAGTCACCGCCCAGGGGAGGCAGACATGTCCACCACCGCCATCCGCGCCGCCGCCGTGACCTTCCGCGGCGACCCCTTCCAGCAGGACCCGCAGCAATGCCTGGTGTACGAGGCCGACGCCATCGTCGTGCTGAAGGACGGCAAGATCGCCGACTTCGGGCCGGCCGCCGAAGTCGCGAAGCGCCTGCCCGCCGGCACCGGCGTCGTGCGCTACGACGACGCCATCATCTCGGCCGGTTTCATCGATACGCACATCCACTACCCGCAGACGCAGATGGTCGCCGCCTTCGGCGAGCAGTTGCTGGAGTGGCTGAACAAGTACACGTTCATCGCCGAGCAGCAGTTCGCCGAGATCGGACACGCCCGCAAGATCGCCGGTACCTTCCTGCGCGAGCTGCTGCGCTGCGGCACCACCACGGCGGCGGTCTACTGCACCGTGCATCCGCAGTCCGTCGATGCCTTCTTCGAGGAGTCCTCGCGCTTCAACACCCGCATGGTGGCCGGCAAGGTCCTGATGGACCGCAACGCGCCCGACGCCCTGCTCGACACCGCCGAGCGCGGCTACCGTGAGAGCACCGCCCTGATCGGGCGCTGGCACGACAAGGGCCGCCAGCTCTACTGCATCACGCCGCGCTTCGCCGCCACCAGCACGCCGGCGCAGCTCGACGCCTGCGGCACGCTGCTGAAGGAGAATCCCGGCACCTATGTGCAGACCCACCTGTGCGAGAACAAGGCCGAGATCGACTGGGTGATGAGCCTGTTCCCGGAGCGCAAGAGCTATCTCGACGTCTACGCCAATGCCGGCATCGTCGGCCCGCGCTCGATCTACGGGCATGGCATCCACCTGACCGAAGACGATTTCTGCACGTGCCATCAGACTGGCGCGGCGCTCGCCCACTGTCCGACCTCCAACCTCTTCCTTGGCAGCGGACTGTTCCGGCTGTTCGACGCGAAGCGGGCGGCAAGGCCGGTGCGCGTCGGCCTGGGCACCGACATCGGCGCCGGCACCAGCTTCTCGCAGCTGCAGACGCTCAACGAAGCCTACAAGGTGGCCGCGCTGAACAACACGAAGCTGACCGCCACGCAGGCCTTCTACCTCGCCACGCGGGGCAGCGCGGAGGCGCTGTACCTCGACGACAGGATCGGCACCGTGGCCCCCGGCTACGAGGCGGACCTGGTCGTGCTGGACCTGAAGTCCACGCCCATCCTGGCCATGCGCAACGCATACAGCCGCGACATCGCCGAGCAGTTGTTCGTGCTGATGACGATGGGGGATGACCGGGCGGTCCGCGCCACCTACGTGGCCGGGGAACTGGTGTACGACCGCGACGCGGCGGGCGACAAGTTCCGCTATCCGGCCTAGCTCCGGCTGCACCATCGCGCGGCACACGCACCGTTCCGCGGAGTCTCTCACCATCGTGGAGCCACCAGCGGGTGGCTCGAAGCGCCGCGAAGTAATACAACGCATTGATTTGGAACAGATTTATCAGCGACAACAACCGTCGGTGTAATTACTGATCCCGGGTCAGGGGTCACGCGTCCGAATGACATCGAAAGATCAACTTCCCCTTTAAAATCAATGCGTTGAGCCACAACACCCCAGCCGCTTTTGCCGTTCCCGGCCACATCTTCCACTCAGGCCTTTTCACACCGCTGAAATAGTCGCGCAACAAAATGTATCGAACATTCCATATGCGCGGACTCTGGCACAAGATGTGCTCCCAATCCGCTGCCGCGCCTCGCGCGGGAGACTAGAAGATGCCTTGCAAGCCGAACCCGGGAATCACAGGAGCCGAAGATGCTAAGCCCTCATGAGATTGCCACCCTTTTGCTGATCGACAGTGCGGGCAACGCCCGGAACATCGATCCGGGCGACCTCGAAGCGCTGGTCCACCAGGAGCTGGTCCGCCTGGAAGACCGGGCGCCCGGCCAGTTGCTGCCGCGCCTGACCAGCCAGGGTCAGAATCTGCTGCAGGCCTTTGCGGGCAGGCGCTAGCCGCTGCCCGCAAAGCCACGCCAATGTGCCCCAAACCACACGCCGAGCCCGTTTACCAGGCAGGCGAACGAGTGGCCCTCGTGGTATAATTTGCTATTGACTTCGCAGCCATGCGGCTGCCACCTCAAGGAAGCGCACATTGGCTAAGGAAGAACTCATTGAATTTGGCGGCGTGGTGTCGGAAGCCCTGCCCGACAACCGTTATCGCGTGACGCTGGAAAACGGCGTGGAAATCTGGGCGTATGCCTCCGGCAAGATGCAGAAGCACCGTATCCGCATCCTGGCAGGCGACCGCGTCACCCTGGAAATGTCGCCGTACGACCTGACCAAGGGCCGCATCAATTTCCGCCACAAGTCCTGAGTCTCTTCCACGAGATACAAACGGTCCACCCGAGGGTGGGCCGTTTGCTTTTGGGGCCGCGCATGCTTTTGCGGGCTGCGTTTGCTCCCGGGCGGTCGCATTGGGACTTCCGGCAACTTGCCCGATCCCGCGGGTGTCTTCCATACTGCCGGAACCACCCTCACCTGCCCGACCATGAACCTCATCCTGTGGCGCCACGCCGAAGCCGAGGACCTGCCTGATGCGCTCAGCCTCAGCCGCAGCGCCGACCTCCAGCGCCCGCTGACGCGCCGTGGCCGCAAGCAGGCCGAAGGCATGGCAGCGTGGCTGCGCGCGCAGCTCCCGCCCAATCCGCGCGTCGTGTGCAGCCCGGCCACGCGGGCGCGCGAGACGGCCGCCGCATTGAGCGGCCACGCCGAATCCATCCCTGCCCTGGCCCCGGGCGCCAACGCGCGCGCCGTGCTGGCCGCGATCGACTGGCCGAACGGCGCGGATTATCTCGTGGTGGTCGGCCACCAGCCCTGGATCGGCCACGTGGCCAGCCTGTTGATGACGGGCACCGAACTGAGCTGGAGCGTGCGCAAGAGCGGCGTCTGGTGGCTCAACGGGCGGACGCGCGAGAGCGCCGAGCAGGTGGTGCTGCGCGCCGTCATCGACCCCGAACTCCTGTAACAAGTCCATTCGCATCAGCCTCATCGCCGTTGAACTCGTAGAACGGCGATGGCGGCCCCGTATCGCCTGCCTTAACGTCCAGACGGGTCCGAACGCCGCGCCTGCGCAAGCCCGCGCAAACGGCGACCGGACCACGGCGGCGTCATGCAAGCGTCATCGCCACTTCACGGCGTTGTCACTCTCGCTCTCTACATTGTGTCGCAGCCGTTTCGTCACTGAAAGGACACAAGGAACCACGATGCGAGACCTGCCGACGCCTACCCAGCCTCTCTTTGACACTTTGTCTACTGGCCTGCCTGGCCAGCAGGCGCGGAGCCGTCTTCCTCGCCCGCAACCTGCGGTCTCGCATGAAGCATCTCTTGCGCCGGTGCTCAGCGTTGGCTGGGCGAGGCACGCGGACGAAGTAGCCGAGGCGCAGCGCCTGCGCTACAAGGTGTTCGCCGAGGAAATGGGCGCGCGCCTGTCGTCGAACGTGCCTGGACTGGACGTCGACATGTTCGACGCCTACTGCGACCACCTGATCGTGCGCGACCAGCGCACCCTGCGCGTGGTCGGCACCTACCGCGTCCTGCCGCCGCACCAGGCGAAGCGCATCGGCTGCCTGTATGCGGAGACCGAATTCGACCTCGTCCGGCTCGCGCACCTGCGCCCCAAGATGCTGGAACTCGGCCGCTCCTGCGTGCACCGCGACTACCGCTCGGGCAGCGTCATCATGGCGCTGTGGGGCGGACTGGGCGAGTACCTGCAGCGCTGGGACCTGGAATCGCTGCTGGGCTGCGCCAGCGTGCCGATGAGCGACGGCGGCCACTACGCGGCCAGCCTCCATCGCATCTTCACCGAGCGTTCGCTGGCACCGATCGAGTACCACGCCTTCCCGCGCCTGCCGCTGCCGGTGGACGACCTGAACCAGACCCTCGACGTCGAACCGCCGGCGCTGATCAAGGGCTACCTGCGCCTCGGCGCACGCATCTGCGGCCTGCCCTCGTGGGACCCGGACTTCAACGTGGCCGACTTCCTCACGCTGCTGCGGGTGTCCGATATCAATCCGCGCTACGCCCGCCACTTCCTCGGCATGAAACAGGCGGCCTGACAGGGGCCGCCCCATCCCGCACACGCACACGCACCAGCATCCGTACCCGCATCTGCACCATCACCCTGCAAGGTCGTCTCAGTCGTAGATGACCTTGTAGCGCTTGCCGATGCGTTCCCACTCGTCGGCTTCCTTCTCCAGGCTGTACTCGGCGAGCGGTTCCGCCTCGATCCACGCCTTCGGCAACCGTACCTCGAAGCCCTCGTCGAGCGCACCGCTGCGCTGGCGCACGCGGATATCCGGCAGCGGCAGTTCGGCGCGGCGACGGCACAGCACGAACGCCAGCCGCAGGCAGAACAGCATGCGCCAGTCCAGGAAATTGGCGCTTCCCGAAAGCTTTCCGAGCTTGCCTGCATGGCCGAGCAGCAGCGTGGCCAGGCGCGCCTGGTCGGTGCGCGAGAAGCCCGGCATGTCGGCGTGGGTGGCAATGTAGGCCGAATGCTTGTGGTAGCCGCTGTGCGAGATCGACATCCCCATCTCGTGCAGGCTGGCCGCCCAGCCCAGCAGCGCGAGGTTGTCCTCGCGGCGCTCGTTGGCCGGCTCCGGGAACTGCGCCAGCAGCTTCGTCGCGGCCTCGCGCACGCGCGCGGCCTGGGCGCGGTCGACGGCATAGCGGCGCATGAACTGGTCGACCGTGACGGTGCGCATGTCCTCGTGATGGCTGCGGCCGAGCAGGTCGTACAGCACCCCGAGGCGCAGCGCGCCGTCGGTCACGTCCATGCGGTCGATGTCGAGTTCGGCGAAGACGCCGAGCATGATCGACAGGCCGCCCGGCAGCACCGGGATGCGGTCCTGCTTCAGGCCGGCGAGCTTGAGACGATTGGTGTTCTCCGCCTTGACCAGCGCGCGCTTCAGGCGCTCCAGCCCGGCGCGCGTGATGCCGTGTTCGCTCGGGCTGTCGTTCATGCCGTTCAGCTCGATCAACTCGGCCAGCGCGCGTGCCGTGCCCGACGAGCCCACCGCCTGCTGCCAGCCGGCGGCGCGATACTGGCGCACCAGCACCTGGATCTCCCGCCTGGCGGCCAGTTCGGCCTGCTTCATGGCGTAGTCGTCGACATTGCCGCTCGGAAAGAACTGACGGCTGTGCGAGACGCAGCCGATGTACAGGCTTTCCATCAGCTTCGACTGGAAGCCGCTGCCGATGATGAACTCCGTGGAGCCGCCGCCGATGTCGACCACCAGCCGGTTGCCCTGGCAAGGCGGTGCGTCGTGCGAAGCGCCGAGGTAGATCAGCCGCGCCTCTTCGCGTCCGGCGATCACTTCGATCGGGAACCCCAGGGCGTTCTCCGCCTCGATCAGGAATTCCTTGGCGTTCTTGGCCACGCGCAGCGTGTTGGTGGCGACGGCACGCACCTGCCCGGGCGCGAAGTCGCGCAGGCGGTCGCCGAAGCGGCGCAGCGCGTCGATGCCGCGGCGGCGCGCGGGCTGGTCGAGGTACTTGTCCTTCGTCAGGCCGGCGGCAAGACGCACGGGCTCGCGCAGGGCATCGACCTGGTAGATCTGGCTGGCGGGGCCGGTGGCGGTCACGGTTTCGTCAACCCGCCCGATCATCAGGCGGAAGCTGTTCGAACCCATGTCGACGGCGGCCAGCAGGCGTGGAGTTTGATTCATTGCAGGGGGAAGTATGAGAGATGCAACGCCGGAATCCGACAACACCGGGAAATTATGTCCTTCTTGTGACCTCCGCATGACAAAATCACATTGTCACAACGTTGACATGATTCCATGACAAAGTCGCCACTTTCCAAAGACAGGTTTTTGCTACCCATGACGACTATGCCGTCCGGCACGCTGCTGAATCGTGAGCTGGGCATCCTGGAATTCAATAGCCGCGTTCTGGCGCAAGCGGCCGATCCGAAGGTGCCGCTGCTCGAACGGCTGAAGTTCATCTGCATCGTTTCCAGTAATCTGGACGAGTTTTTTGAAATCCGCGTGGCGGGACTGAAGGAGCAGTTGCGCGACAACGCCTCCGGCCTGACCCCGGACGGTCTCTCCTACCAGCAGACCTACCAGTTGGTCGCCGAGCGCACCCAGCGGCTTGTTGCACTGCAGTATGACATGCTGCAGAACGTCATCTTCCCCCTGCTCGAAAAGGAAGGCGTCTATTTTCACCTGACAAGCAGCTGGAACGAGGCCCAGCGCGAGTGGGCCCGCGATTTCTTCGTGCGCGAACTCGGCCCCGTGCTGACGCCCATCGCGCTCGACCCCGCGCACCCCTTCCCGCGCGTGCTCAACAAGAGCCTCAATTTCGTCGTCGAACTGTCGGGCAAGGACGCCTTCGGCCGCGAGGCCGAACTGGCCATCGTGCAGGCGCCGCGGGCGCTGCCGCGCGTGGTGCGGATGCCGGAGAAGCTGTCGGGCTACCCGTTCGGCTTCGTCATGCTGTCGTCGTTCATGCAGGCGTTCGTGCACGAGCTGTTCCCGGCTATCGAGGTGGGCGGCTGCTACCAGTTCCGCGTCACGCGCAATTCCGACCTGTTCGTGTCGGAGGACGACATCACCGACCTGCGCGAAGCGCTGCAGGGGGAGCTGCCGGCCCGCCACTTCGGCGATACGGTCCGCCTCGAGGTCTCGTCCGACACCCCGCCCGCGCTCGCGCGCCGGCTGCTGCAGGAATCGGGCCTCGCCGAGACCGATCTCTATCGCGTCAGCGGCCCGGTCAACCCGGTGCGGCTGATGCAGATCCCCGACATGGTGGATCGCCCCGCCCTCAAGTTCCCGCCGCACATCCCGAACAGCCCCAAGGCCTTCACCGCCGGGGTGCCGATGTTCGACATCATCCGGCAGCAGGATGTGCTGCTGCACCATCCGTACGAGAGCTTCAGCTGCGTGCTGGACCTCCTGCAGCACGCAGCCGCCGACCCCGACGTGGTCGCCATCAAGCAGACCGTCTACCGCACCGGCAACGAGTCGCAGGTGATGGAGGCGCTGATGACGGCCGCGCGCAACGGCAAGGAAGTGACGGTGGTGGTGGAGCTGCTGGCACGCTTCGACGAAGAGACCAACATCAACTGGGCCGAGCGCCTGGAATCTGCCGGCGCCCATGTGGTGTATGGCGTGGTCGGCCACAAGTGCCACGCCAAGATGCTGCTCATCGTGCGGCGCGAGCCCACCGGGACCAAGGCCAGGCAACACAAGCTGCGCCGCTACGTCCACCTCGGCACCGGCAACTATCACCCGCGCACGGCCCGCCTGTACACGGACTTCGGCCTCCTGACCGCGAACGAGAAGATCTGCGAGGACGTGCACCACGTCTTCCAGCTGCTGACGGGCACGGCCGGCACGATCCGGCTGAACCACCTGTGGCAGTCGCCCTTCACGATGACGACCAACCTGGTCGAGCACATCCGCGCCGAGGCACGCAACGCACGCGCTGGCAAGCCGGCGCGCATCATCGCCAAGATGAATGCGCTGCTTGAGGCAACCATCATCGACGAGCTGTACAAGGCCTCGCGCGCGGGTGTGAAGATCGACCTGATCGTGCGCGGCGTCTGCGCGCTGATGCCGGGCGTGCCGGGCATGTCGGACAACATCTCGGTGCGTTCGATCGTCGGCCGCTTCCTGGAACACCACCGCGTGTACTACTTCCTCGCCGGTGGTGACGAAGTGGTGTACCTGTCGAGCGCCGACTGGATGGACCGCAACCTGTTCCGCCGCGTCGAGGTGGCCTTCCCAATCCTCGACAACACGCTGAAGCAGCGCGTGATCCGCGAAAGCCTGCAGGTCCACCTGCGCGACAACGCCTCCGCCTGGATCATGCAGCCCGACGGCAGCTACGTGCGCAAGCACAGCCGCGCGAAGGCCCAGCACGTCAGCCAGAACGATTTGCTGGAGATGTTCGGGGGCTGACGCTCCCGGCGCGGCTGGGCGGCGCCCGGCCGTGCAGCCGCAACGCAGGCAGGGCCGGCCTCAGTTCGACGTGCCGGTCCGCGCCGTCTGCGTATCCACGTTTCCCTCCCGCGCGCTCCCCTCCCCCGCCAGCGGCACCAGGCCACTGCGTTCCACCGGGAAGAAGATCTTGAAGGTACTCCCGCGCCCCAGTTCGCTCGTGATGCGCAGGTCGGCATGGTGGCGCGACAGCACGTGCTTGACGATGGCCAGCCCCAGCCCGGTGCCGCCGGTGTCGCGCGAGCGGCTGCGGTCGACACGGTAGAAGCGTTCGGTCAGGCGGGGGATATGCTCCGGCGCGATGCCGAGCCCCGTGTCGCTGACGATGAAAATGGCGTGATCGTCGACCATGTGCAGCCGCATCGCGATGCGACCGCCCTCCGGCGTATAGCGCACCGCGTTAGTCACGAGGTTGCCGATCGCCGACAGCAGTTCCGTCTCGGCGCCGCGCACCACCACGGCCGGGTCGATGTCCGTTTCGATCCGGTGGCGTCCCTGCGACAAGGCCTCCGCATCGTGCGCCACATGCGCGACCAGGCCGGCCATGTCGACCGGCTCCATGCCCGGCGGCTGGGCGTCGCTCTCCAGCTTGGCCAGCGCCAGCAGGTCGTCGACGATATGCTGCATGCGCATCGACTGCGTCAGCATCAGGTCGACATAGCGATGCCGGTCTTCCTCGGACAGCGGCAGGTCGCGCACGGTCTCGAGAAAGCCCGTGAGAACCGTCAGCGGCGTCTTCAGTTCGTGCGAGACGTTGGCGACGAAATCGCGCCGCATCGCCTCGGTGTTTTCGAGCTTGGTGATGTCCTGCGTCAACACCAGCTTGCGCTGGTCGCCATAGGGCAGGATCTGCACGGCGATCACGCCATGCTTGTGGTCGCCCATCTCGCGCATGATGAGCGGCTCGTCGAAGCGATGGCGCGTCAGGTACTGGACGAATTCCGGGCGGCGGATCAGGTGGGTGATCTGCTGGCGCGCATCGCGCCGCGCACTGAGGCCGAAATGTTGTTCGGCCACGCCGTTGCACCACTCGATCTGGTCGTTGTCGTCCAGCATCAGCACGCCGTTGGGCGAGGCCTGGATGGCCTGGATGAAACGGGTGTGCTGTTCCTCGACCTGCAGCACCTGCGCACGCCAGCGCTTGACCAGGCGGTGCAGCCGGTAATAGACCTCACCCCACACGCCCAGCGCGCTGGGGATCTCGCCATACGCGGGCGCGTCGAGCACCTTCCACAGCCGGGTGACCTGGTAGAGATGCAGGGACAGGACGACCAGCAGCGATACCGACAGCAGCGCGAGCGCCGGCACGGCGCCGGCGGCGAACCACACGATGGCGGCCAGCAGCGCCAGCGCGGTAAGGACGGCCGCGGAGCGGGCCCAGATGGCATTCATGCGTCGGTGCAGCCCGCGACGGGCCGCGTGTTCAGTCGATCAATGATTGGACGGGCGCGCCAGGCGGTAGCCGCTGCCCCGCACCGTCTCGATCATGTTGTTGTAGCCACCCGGCGTCAAGGCGGCGCGCAGGCGCTTGATATGGACGTCCACGGTCCGCTCCTCGACGAAGACGTGGTCGCCCCACACCTGGTCCAGCAACTGCGAACGGCTGTGCACGCGCTCCGGATGCGTCATCAGGAAATGCAGCAGGCGGAATTCGGTCGGACCGAGGTCGAGCTTGATGGTACCCGATCCGTCCTCGCCCGTGACGCGATGCGTGGCCGGGTCGAGGCGCAGGCCGTTGATGGCCACCACGTCGTCGGTCAGTTGCGGCGCGCGGCGGCGCAGCACGGCCTTGATGCGGGCCAGCAGTTCCTTGGGCGAGAACGGCTTGGTGACATAGTCGTCGGCGCCCGCTTCCAGCCCCATCACCTTGTCCTGCTCCTCGCTGCGGGCGGTGAGCATGATGATGGGAATCTGGCGCGTCCGCTCATTGCTGCGCAATTCCTTGGCGAAAATCGCGCCCGACTTGCCGGGAAGCATCCAGTCCAGCAGCACGAGGTCGGGCAGGACGTCGCTCATCAGCGTGAGCGCCTGCTCGGCGTTGTACGCCCGGATCGGATAGTGCCCGGCGTGCTGAAGGTTAACTGCAATCAGTTCGGCAATAGCTGGTTCGTCTTCGACAACGAGAATGCTGCTTGGCATGTGTAAGTGTCTCCGCTGAGGGTCGATACTGCGGCCGTCAGCTCAGGGCCTGGCGTTCCATGTCCTCGCGTGAGGCATGGCGCACATCGGTACCCTTGACGATGTAGATGATGAATTCGGCAATGTTCTTGGCGTGGTCGCCGATCCGCTCGATCGCCTTGGCGATGAAGAGGAAATCCAGCGCGACCGAGATGATACGCGGGTCCTCCATCATGTAGGTGATGAGCTTGCGGACGAAGGCGCGGAATTCGTCGTCGATGGCCTTGTCCTCGCGCACGATGCGGGCCGCGGCCACGGTATCGAGGCGGGCAAACGCATCGAGCGCCTGGCGCAGCAGGTTGACCGCCATCTCGCCCGAGACCTTCACCTCGGAGTAGTTGATGGTATGCGCCGACGCGTCTTCCATGATGTGCTTGGTGCGCTTGGCGATCTTCTCGGCCTCGTCGCCGGCGCGCTCCAGGTTGGTGATGGTCTTCGAGATGGCCATCACCAGGCGCAGGTCGCGCGCGGTGGGCTGCCGGCGGGCGATGATGTTGCCGCAGTCGGCATCGATCTCGACTTCCAGCGCGTTGAGCGTGGCTTCGCGGGCGATGACCTGGTCGGCCTGCGCGCCGTCGAACTCGGACAGTGCGCGCATGGCGCGTTCGATCTGCGACTCGACCAGCCCGCCCATCTGCAGGAGCTTGGTGTTGATGGCGTTCAGGTCGGCGTCGAACTGGGTGGACAGGTGCTTGTCGGACATCTTGCTCTCCAGGTTCCCGGGGTCAGCCGAAACGGCCGGTGATGTAGTCTTCGGTTTCCTTGCGGCGCGGCTTGATGAAGATCTTCTCCGTCTCGCCGAACTCGATCAGTTCGCCCAGGTACATATAGGCGGTGTAGTCCGAGCAGCGCGCGGCCTGCTGCATGTTGTGGGTGACGATCACCACGGTGTACTCGTCCTTCAGCTCGCCGATCAGTTCCTCGATGCGGCCGGTGGAGATCGGGTCCAGCGCCGAGCACGGCTCGTCGAGCAGCAGCACCTCGGGGCGGATGGCAATGCCGCGCGCGATGCACAGGCGCTGCTGCTGGCCGCCCGACAGGCTGTAGCCCGACTGGTGCAGTTTATCCTTCGCTTCGCTCCACAGGGCAGCCTTGGTCAGTGCCCACTCTACACGGTCGTCCATTTCCGAGCGCGACAGCTTCTCGAACAGGCGCACGCCGAAGGCGATGTTGTCGTAGATCGACATCGGGAACGGCGTCGGCTTCTGGAACACCATGCCCACCTTGGCGCGCAGCAGGGAGATGTCCTGGCGCGAGGTCAGCAGGTTCTCGCCGTCCATGTTGATCTGCCCTTCGGCACGCTGCTCCGGGTAGAGCGCGTACATCTTGTTGAAGGTGCGCAGCAGCGTGGACTTGCCGCAGCCCGACGGCCCGATGAACGCCGTGACCTTGCGGTCAGGGATGGTCATCGTGACGTCTTTCAGCGCGTGGAACTGGCCGTAGTAGAAGTTCAGGTTGCGCACGTCGATCTTGGCGCGCACGGTATCGGGAATGTCGATGACGGTCGAAGTCATGCTTCTCTCACTCATTGCTTTTTGAACAGCATGCGGGCCAGGATGTTGAGCATCAGCACGCCAATGGTAATCAGGAACACACCGGCCCAGGCCAGTTGCTGCCACTCGACGAACGGGCTCATGGCAAAACGGAAGATGGTCACCGGCAGGTTCGCCATCGGCTTGTCGAGGTCGGACGTCCAGAACTGGTTCGACAGCGCGGTGAACAGCAGCGGCGCGGTCTCGCCGGCGATGCGGGCGACTGCCAGCAGCACCCCGGTCACGATACCGGCGTACGACGCCTTCACCGTGATCTTGAGGATCATCTTCCACTTCGGCGTGCCGAGGGCCACCGCGGCTTCGCGCAGGGCGATGGGCACCAGGTTCAGCATGTTCTCGGTGGTGCGCACGATGATGGGGATCTGCAGCAGCGCCAGCGCGCACGCGCCCGCCCAGCCGGAGAAATGGCCCATGGTGGTCACCACCAGCGCATAGACGAACAGGCCGATCACGATCGACGGCGCCGACAGCAGGATGTCGTTGATGAAGCGGACGATGCTGGCCAGCGCCGACTTCTGCCCGTACTCGGCCAGGTAGATGCCGGCAAGGATGCCCAGCGGCGTGCCGACCAGCGTCGCCACGGTCACCATGACGAAGCTGCCGAAGATGGCGTTGGCGAGGCCGCCGCCGGCGGTGTTCGGGGCCGGCGTCATCTGGGTGAAGAGATCGAGCGACAGGCCGCCGACGCCCAGTGACAGCGTGGTCCAGAGGATCCATGCCAGCCAGAACAGGCCGAAAAGCATGGCGCCCAGCGAGGCGCCCAGTGCAAGGTAGTTGGTGCGGCGGCGACGGCCCTGCAGGCGCGCCTTGACGGCCTCGCTATCGGGCCGGACCGCGGGAATCTGCGCCGCGCTGCGCACGGCTTGCGTGGATTGGCTCATGATTGTTTGATGCCGGTTCACGGGTTGAATCACTTCGCGCCTTCGCTCTTGCCCATGCGCAGCAGCAACAGCTTCGACAGGGCGAGCACGATGAAGGTGATCACGAACAGGATCAGGCCGAGTTCCATCAGCGCCGCCACATGCATGCCCTGGCCGGCTTCGGCGAACTCGTTGGCCAGCGCGGAGGTGATGCTGTTGCCCGGCGAGAACAGCGAGGCGCTGTCGAGCACGTTGGTGTTGCCGATCACGAAGGTCACGGCCATGGTCTCGCCCAGCGCGCGGCCGAGGCCGAGCATCACGCCGCCGATGACACCGGCACGCGTATAGGGCAGCACCACGCGCCACATCACTTCCCACGTCGTGCAGCCGATGCCGTAGGCCGATTCCTTCAGCAGCACGGGCGTCACCTCGAACACGTCGCGCATCACCGAGGCGATGTACGGAATGATCATGATCGCCAGGATCACGCCGGCGCACAGGAGGCCGATGCCCAGCGGCGCGCCCTGGAACAGCGCGCCCACCACCGGCAGCTTGCCCACGGTGTCGGAGAGCGGCTTCTGGAAGTACGTGCCGAAGATCGGCGCGAACACCAGCAGGCCCCACATGCCGTAGACGATCGACGGCACGGCGGCCAGCAGCTCGATGGCGGTGCCCAGCGGGCGGCGCAGCCAGGCGGGAGACAGCTCGGTCAGGAACAGCGCAATGCCGAAGCTGACCGGCACCGCGATGATCAGCGCGATCAGCGACGTGACGATGGTGCCGTAGATGGGCACCAGCGCGCCGTAGACGTCGGCGGGCGGGTCCCATTCGGACGACACCAGGAATTTGAAGCCCAGGCCCTGGATCGAAGGCCAGGCATTGATGGCAAGCGAAACGATGATGCCGCCGAGCAGCAGCAGCGTCACGATGGCGGCGCCGCGGGTGAGGCCGCCGAACAGGAGGTCGCCGAGGCGGCTCGGGGCGCGCACGCTGCGGACGTCGGTGGTGGTCGCCATGTCAGGAATCAGGAGTGTGAGGGCTGGAAAAGCCGTTACCCCTCCCCCGGGCACGGGGGAGGGGCGCCATGCCTCTTAGTTGTACAGCGCCTTGCCCGAAGCGTCCTTCACGCTGGTCTTCCAGGTCGCGCGGATCTGGTTGACCACCGGCTCAGGCAGGGGCACGTAGTCCAGGTCGGCTGCCAGGGTGCCACCGCTCTTGTAGGCCCAGTCGAAGAACTTCATGACCTCGGTCCCCTGGGCAGCCTTCTCCTGCGTCTTGTGCAGCAGGATGAAGGTCGCGCCGGCGATCGGCCAGGCGGCCTTGCCCGGCTGGTTGGTCAGGATCTGGTAGTAGGTCTTGCTCCAGTCCGCACCGGCGGCGGCGGCCTTGAAGCCGTCGTCGCTCGGCTGCACCACGGCACCCGACGCATTCTTCATGTTCAGGTACGTCATCTTGTTCTGCTTGGCGTAGGCGTACTCGACGTAGCCGATCGCGCCACTCAGGCGCTGCACGAAGGCGGCCACGCCCTCGTTGCCCTTGCCACCGGTGCCACCGGCCGGCCAGTTGACCGTGGTGCCCTCGCCCACCGAGCTCTTCCAGTCGGGGCTGACCTTCGACAGGTAGTTGGTGAAGATGAAGGTAGTACCCGAGCCGTCAGCGCGGCGCACCGGCAGGATGTCCTGGTTCGGCAGCTTGGCGTGCGGGTTCAGGGCCTTGATGGCGGGATCGTCCCACTTCTTGATCTTGCCCAGGTAGATGTTGGCGAGGAGGTCACCCGTGATGACCAGTTCGCCCGGCTTCACGCCCGGCAGGTTGATCACGGGCACCACGCCGCCGATCACCGTCGGGAACTGCACCAGCCCCTGCTTGGCCAGGTCTTCGTCCTTCAGCGGCGCGTCGGAGGCGCCGAAATCGACGGTCTTGGCGCCGATCTGCTTGATACCGCCAGCCGAACCGATCGACTGGTAGTTGACCTTGTTGCCCGTTGCCTTGTTATAGGCATCGGCCCACTTCGAATACACCGGCGCGGGGAATGACGCGCCGGCACCGGTGATTTCCGCCGCGAAGGCGGTGCCTGCCACGACGATCGACACGATACCTGCCACGGCAGTCTTGACCAGTTTCATATGTCCTCCAGAGAACATGTTTGGGTTGGGAATGACAAATTTTTGACAGGTCGAACTGTATGCCCGGGATATGACAGAACCATGACATCTTGAAATCTTCTTGGAAGCCGCCTGAATATTGCGCATGCGTCATCCCGCCGCTAAGTGTGCGCGGCAAATTCGCCACATCCCGCCCGCGAAACCGGCGTTAATTGCCGAATCCAAATAAAAACGCCGGAGCGTTCGGCTCCGGCGTTTCGTGGCTTCGGGGAGGTGCGCGGCGCTCAGCCTTGCAGCGCGTCCGCCAGTTTGCGGGCCGCGCGCTCGGCCATCTCGGCGTGCTCGGCCTCCACCATCACGCGCACCACCGGCTCGGTGCCGGAGGCGCGGATCAGCACGCGGCCGCGTCCGGCCAGTTCCGGCTCCACCGCCTCGCGCGCCTGCTTCAGGCCGGCGTGCGTCTGCCAGTCGAAGCCCTTCTCGACCTTCACGTTGATCAGCTTCTGCGGGAACAGCGTCACGCCGTCGAGCAGTTGCGCCATCTTCTTGCCGGTGCGGCGCATGGCGGCCAGCACCTGCAGCGCCGAGATGATCCCGTCGCCCGTGCTGTGACGATCCAGGCACAGCAGGTGGCCGGAGCCCTCGCCGCCCAGCAGCCAGCCGCGCTTGCCGAGTTCTTCCAGCACGTAGCGGTCGCCCACCTTGGCGCGCACGAACGGCACGCCCACGTGCTGCAGCGCCAGTTCGACCGCCATGTTGGTCATCAGCGTGCCCACGGCGCCCTCCACCTTCTGGCCGGCGGCCAGGCGGTCTCGCACGATCAGGTAGAGCAGTTCGTCACCGTTGTAGAGGCGGCCGTCGGCATCGACCATCTGCAGGCGGTCGGCGTCGCCGTCGAAGGCCAGGCCGAGGTCGGCGCCGTGTTCGCGCACGGCGGCGATCAGCTTCTCGGGCGCGGTGGCGCCGTAGCCGGCGTTGATGTTGAGGCCGTTCGGCTCGTTGCCGATGGCGATCACGTCGGCGCCCAGTTCATGGAAGACCGGCGGGGCGATGTGGTAGGCCGCGCCGTGGGCGCAGTCGACCACCAGCTTCAGGCCGCGCAGGTCGGACTCATACGGGAAGGTGCTCTTGCAGAACTCGATGTAGCGGCCCGCCGCGTCGTTGATGCGCCGCGCGCGCCCCAGTTCGTCCGACGGCACGCAGGTCATCGGCTTTTCCAGCTCGGCCTCGATGGCCAGCTCGACGTCGTCGGGCAGCTTGTCGCCGCTGGCGGAGAAGAACTTGATGCCGTTGTCGTAATACGGGTTGTGGCTGGCCGAGATCACCACGCCGGCCGACAGCCGCAGCGCGCGGGTCAGGTAGGCGATCCCCGGTGTGGGCAGCGGGCCGGTCAGCAGCACATGCACGCCTGCCGACGTGAAGCCCGCTTCCAGCGCGGCTTCCAGCATGTAGCCGGAGATGCGCGTGTCCTTGCCGATCAGGACGGTCGGCTGCCCCTGCCCCGTCGGCGCACCGTGCGCCAGCACCTTGCCGGCCGCATAGCCGAGCCGCATCACGAACTCCGGCGTGATCGGCGACTCGCCGACCGTGCCGCGTACGCCGTCGGTGCCGAAATACTTGCGCGTCATGCCTGAACCTCCCAATTGAAATCGCTGATGGTTTCGCGGCGGATCGCCCACCAGGCCTTGAGGGCATCCACCGTCTGCTGCACGTCATGGACGCGCACTATATATGCACCGCGCTCGACTGCACAGAGCGCCCCCGCCACGCTGGCCGCGATCCGCTCCGACGGCGCCCGCTTGCCGAGAATCGCGCCGAACATCGACTTGCGCGACACGCCCGCCAGCAGCGGCAGGCCGTCCACGGACAGGCGCGGCAACTGGCCGAGGAGCTTCAGGTTGTGATCCGGCGTCTTGCCGAAGCCGAAGCCCGGGTCGAGCGTGATCCGGTCGTCGGCCACGCCCGCCGCGCGCAGGGCAGCGACGCGTTCGGCCAGGAAGTCATGGACCTCGGTCACGACGTCCGCGTACTGCGGATCTTCCTGCATGGTCTGCGGGTCGCGCTGCATGTGCATCACGCACAGCCCGGCCTGCCCCTCCGCTACCGCCTCCACCGCGCCCGGGCGGCGGAAGCCCCAGATGTCGTTGATCAGGTCCGCGCCCGCCGCCAGCGTGGCGCGCATGACCTCCGGCTTGTAGGTATCGATCGACAACGGCTTGCCGCAGTCGCGCAGGGCTTCCACGATGGGCATCACGCGCTCCAGTTCCGCATCCAGCGGCAGCGCAATGGAACCGGGACGGCTCGATTCGCCACCGATATCGATGATGTCCACGCCTTCGCCAATCATCTGTTCGGCATGCCGCAAGGCGGTATCGCGGGTGGCGTGCTGGCCACCATCGGAGAACGAATCGGGGGTGACGTTGAGGATGCCCATGACCAGCGGGCGGCCGTTGCGGACGAAGCGGTAGCGTCCGCACTGGAAGATCGGTGACTGCACGGTAGGAATGTTCGGAGTTTCGGGAGAGGAACGGGAAGGCTAAATGAAAAAAGCCGGTGCGCGTGGCACCGGCTTTCTTGTACAACAACCTCGTCAGGCAGTGGCCGGCGCGTTGGACGGCGTCACCGGCGAGCCGCCCGACGGCGTGGAACCGCCACCGCTGCTCGGGCCCTGCACGCCACGCGGCGGGCGCGGCGGCTTGCCAGCCATGATGTCGTTCACCTGGTCGGCGTCGATGGTTTCCCACTCCATCAGGGCGGAGGTCATGGCCTCGACCTTGTCGCGGTTCTCTTCGAGCAGGCGCTTGGCCAGCGAGTACTGCTCGTCGATGATGCGGCGGATCTCGCCGTCGACCTTCTGCTGCGTGGCTTCCGACACGGTCTTCGACGACAGCTTGCCGAACATGCCGTCCTGCTCGGTATCGACGTAGACCATCGCGCCGAGCGAGTCGCTCATGCCGAAGCGGGTCACCATGTCGCGGGCGATCTTGGTGGCGCGCTCGAAGTCGTTAGACGCGCCGGTGCTCATGGCATTGAGGAAGACCTCTTCCGCCGCCCGGCCGCCGAAGAGAATGGCGATCTCTTCGAGCATGTTGTCCTTGTACTTCGAATACTTGTCATGCTCCGGCAGCTGCCAGGTCACGCCCAGCGCCCAGCCGCGCGGCATGATCGTAACCTTGTGGACCGGGTCGGCCTTCGGCAGCAGCTTCGCCACCACCGCGTGGCCGGACTCGTGGTAAGCCGTGGCCTTGCGCTCTTCCTCGCGCATGACCGTCGACTTGCGCTCCGGCCCCATGAAGATCTTGTCCTTGGCGTCCTCGAAGTCCTGCATGTCGACCACGCGCTTGGCGCGGCGGGCGGCGAACAGCGCGGCCTCGTTGACCAGGTTGGCCAGGTCGGCGCCCGAGAAGCCCGGCGTGCCGCGCGCGATCACCGACGGTTCCACGTCGTTGCCGATCGGCACCTTGCGCATATGGACCTTCAGGATCTGCTCGCGGCCGCGGATGTCCGGCAGGCCCACGTAGACCTGGCGGTCGAAACGGCCCGGACGCAGCAGCGCCTTGTCGAGAACGTCCGAACGGTTGGTCGCGGCGATCACGATCACGCCCGAGTTGGCCTCGAAGCCGTCCATCTCGACCAGCATCTGGTTGAGGGTCTGCTCGCGCTCGTCGTTGCCACCGCCCATGCCGGCGCCGCGATGGCGGCCGACCGCGTCGATTTCATCAATGAACACGATGCAGGGCGCCTGCTTCTTGGCGTTCTCGAACATGTCGCGGACACGGGCAGCGCCCACGCCGACGAACATTTCCACGAAGTCCGAACCCGAGATGCTGAAGAACGGCACCTTGGCCTCGCCGGCGATGGCACGCGCCAGCAGCGTCTTGCCGGTGCCCGGGGGGCCAACCAGCAGCACGCCGCGCGGGATGCGTCCGCCCAGCTTCTGGAATTTCTGCGGATCCTTGAGGAAGTCGACCAGTTCGACGACTTCTTCCTTCGACTCGTCGCAGCCCGCCACGTCCTGGAACGTGACGGCGTTCTGGTTCTCGTCGATCAGCCTCGCCCGCGATTTGCCGAACGAGAAGGCACCGCCCTTACCCCCGCCCTGCATCTGCCGCATCATGTAGAACCAGAACACGATGATCAGCAGCGTCGGTCCGAGGTAGTACAGCGCCTGCACCAGGACGTTGGGTTCGTCGTCGGCCTTGCCGGTCACCTGCACGCCGAACTTCATCAGGTCGCCGACCATCCAGATGTCACCCGGCGAGATGATGGTGTACTTGGCGCCTTCCTTCGGCGACACCACGAGGTTGCGGCCCTGCACGTCGACACGGGCCACCTTGCCGTTCTTGGCATCGTCCATGAACTGCGAATACGTGACGCCGTCCTGGGCACGGGGCTTGTCGAACTGCTTGAAGACGGTAAACAGGACCAGTGCGATCACCAGCCAGATTGCCGCCTTTTGAAACAGGTTGTTATTCAAGGCCGAACTCCTTAGCGATTGCCTTGCAAACGAATAGTTGCATTGTAATGCAGCACCCGTCCGCCCGGGGAAACAGCGAATCTATGGCGCCCATAGCACACATTAGATACCTTCTGCGGGCTTACCCGACCGATTTGAGGTGACGCCCAAGGATGAAGGTCTCGGCAGACTTGTCGCGCGACGCCTTGGGCTTGCGCTTGGCGACCACCTTGAACTGACGCTTGAACTTTTCCACGATCTGGCTGTACCCGCTACCGTGGAAACACTTAACCAGCAAGGCGCCTTCCGGCTTCAGGTGGGCCTGGGCGAATTCCAGCGCGAGGTCGCACAGGTACTCGATGCGCGCTGCGTCCGCGAAGGCCACACCGGACAAGTTGGGGGCCATGTCGGAGATCACAAGGTCGATCTTGTTGCCGCCCGATGCCGCCAGCACCTTCTCTTCCAACTGGCGGAAGACGTCCTCCTCGCGGAAGTCGCCCTGGATGAAAGTGACGTCGGCGACGGGCTCCATCGGCAGCAGGTCGATCGCCACCACGGCGCCGTCGATCCCGCCGTCCTTCGCACGCGGCGACGCGGCCAGCTTGTTGCGGGCGTACTGGCTCCAGCTTCCCGGTGCGGCACCGAGGTCGACGATGACCTGACCGGGCTTGATCAGCTTGTCCTGCTCGTCGATCTCCTTGAGCTTGTAGGCGGCGCGGGCGCGATAGCCTTCGCGCTGGGCCATCTTGACGTAGGGGTCGTTGATATGGTCGTGCAGCCACGACGTGTTGAATTTGTTCTTGGCCATTCCAGTGCCTGTCTACAACCGATTTTCCGGACCGCCCCGCAGGTTTCGGCCCTTTTTTCATGATTTTGCCGCCGTGGCACGCCAGTTTGACGGATAATACGCGCCATTCCGCTTCCCCGGCCGCCCGCAGGCGCCACATCATGGCGCCGCGGCCATCGAGCACTGACCATTTCGCGCCCACCCGGGGCGCCCAGCCATGCCCACACTCCAACTCGTTCCCGCCCAGCGCTCCGAACTGCGCTCCCGCGCCCACGGCCTCAACCCCGTCGTCATGATCGGCGCCGAGGGCCTGACCCGCTCCGTGCTCGCCGAAATCGACCGCAGCCTGGCGGCCCATGACCTGATCAAGATCCGTGTGTTCGGCGACGACCGCGACGCCCGCATCGCCATGTACGAGGAAATCTGCGACGCCCTCAGCGCCGCGCCGATCCAGCACATCGGCAAGCTGCTGGTGGTCTGGCGTCCGGGCGAGGCCCGACTGAAGGAAAACCAGCCGCAGGAACTCGGCCGCGCCGCACCGCGTGGCGCTGCCCCGCGTACCGTGATGGTGCGCAAGCCGGCCCCGATGCCGGGCCGCCGCGCACCGCGCAAGGCCGTGACCGTGCTGGGCAACGAGCGCGTGACCGCCGGCGGCAACGTCAAGCGTGCCCGCGCGCGTCCGTCCAGCCAGAAGAAGAAGGCACTGGGCTGATGATCTGCTCCCCTCTCCCGCTCGCGGGAGAGGGGCCGGGGGAGAGGGCTGGAGCTTCGTGGCCGCGTGGCTGCCTGCCAGACCACCCCTCTCCCTGCCCTCTCCCCATGTGGGGAGAGGGAACAACATCGCAACCCTACTCCCCGGCTGCCCGGGGAGCCGACGCGCGCCACACGAGCGCCAGCGCCAGCAGGCTCTGCACCAGGTAGAAGGCGCTCGACACGCCGTGCAGCATGCCGAACTGCGACTTGTAGGGCGATTCCGAAACGCCGACGCCGAGCGCCTGCGCCTTGACCTTGAGCCCTTCCATGAAGGGCTGGACGCCGAAATAGCCGGCCAGCACGCACACCAGCATGGCGAAGACGATCCAGCGCAGCACCCGGTAGCGCGCCGCGCCGCGACGGATCATCACATTGCACAGCACCATCTGCAGCACCCCCACCGTCACCCCCAGGATGGCCTCGGTATGAAAGAGGTGGCCGGCAATCATGCCGGCGGTCTCACGACTGGGCAGCACCGAGAACAGCGTCGGCGCCACCATGTAGCCCAGCGTCCACAGGCTGCCGGCCCAGATGACCGTCAGCAGCAGGAACATCCGGTGGGGCAGCGGCGGCAGGTTGCCGTAGGAGGAGAACACGTGCCGGCCGCGATCAAATGTAGCGGACGGTGATGACTTCGTACTCGCGCTCGCCGCCGGGGGCGAGCACAGTCGCCACGTCGCCCTCGAACTTGCCGATCAGGGCACGGGCGATGGGCGAGCTGACCGAGATCTTGCCGCTGTCCAGGTCGGCCTCGTCGTCGCCGACGATCTGGTAGCTGACCGGCTTGCCGGACTCCAGCTCTTCCAGGTCGACGGTGGCGCCGAACACGATGCGGCCGTCGGTATCCAGTTCGGACGGGTCTATGACCTGTGCGGCGGACAGCTTGGACTCCACTTCCAGGATACGGCCCTCGATGAAGGCCTGCTTCTCCTTGGCAGCGTCGTACTCGGCGTTTTCCGAGAGGTCGCCCTGGGCACGCGCCTCGGCGATGGCGTTGATCACCGCCGGCCGTTCCACGGCCTTCAGACGCTGCAGTTCTTCCTTCAGGAGTTCAGCCCCACGCTTGGTAATCGGAATGGTGCTCATCTTGTTTTCTGCAAAAAAATGAGCCGCAGCGCAACGGAACCGTGCGCCGGGCGCTTCGCCGGGGGCACTTCCGCTCAACCGCGGCTTTCAGAGAGAACCGGCCCGGCTTAGTCACGAACTAAGCCGGGCCGGTCAACGAACTTTGACGTAGTTTAGGCCAGGATGGCCGCCCCAAGCAACTATGCCGGACGGCTCACCCCTTGATGCAGCGCAATGGCCGCCGGCGCTCAGGCGAGCGACGCGTGCAGCCCTTGCAGCGAGTACACCTCGAGGCTCTGCATGTGCTTCAGCCCCTCCACCGCGGCGCGGGCGCCGGCGATGGTGGTGTAGTACGGCACGCGGTGGGCCAGTGCCGACATCCGGATCGAGCGCGAATCGGCAATCGCGGTGCGGGTCTCGTCCACCGTGGTGAACACCAGGGCCAGGTCGCCGTTCTTGATCATGTCCACGATATGCGGACGGCCGTCCTTCACCTTGTTCACGACCTTGACCGGAATGCCCGCGGCCTCGATGGCCGACGCCGTGCCGCGCGTGGCGACGATCGGGTAGCCCATGTCGTGCAGCATCTTGGCGACGCCCACGGCACGGACCTTGTCGCTGTCCTTGACCGTGATCAGCACCGTGCCCTTCTCGGGCAGGCGCGAGCCGGCGGCGAGCTGGCTCTTGAACAGGGCTTCGCCGAAGGTGTTGCCCACGCCCATCACCTCGCCCGTCGAGCGCATTTCAGGTCCGAGGACCGGATCGACGCCCGGGAACTTGTTGAACGGGAAGACCGCTTCCTTCACCGAGAAGTACGGCGGGATGACTTCCTCGCCCACGGCCTGCGAGTCGAGCGACTGGCCGGCCATGCAGCGCGCGGCGATCTTCGCCAGCGACAGGCCGGTCGCCTTCGACACGTACGGCACGGTGCGCGACGCGCGCGGGTTCACTTCCAGCACGTAGACCACATCTTCGCCGTTTGTCTGCTGGATGGCGAACTGCACGTTCATCAGGCCGACCACGTTCAGCGCCTTGGCCATGGCGGCGGTCTGGCGCTTCAGTTCGTCGATCGTCGCCTGTGCCAGCGAGTACGGCGGCAGCGAGCACGCCGAGTCGCCCGAGTGCACGCCAGCCTGTTCGATGTGCTCCATCACGCCGCCGATGAACACGCGCTTGCCGTCGCACAGGGCGTCGACGTCGCACTCGATGGCGTCATTCAGGAAGCGGTCCAGCAGCACCGGGGAGTCGTGCGAAACCTTCACGGCCTCGCGCATGTAGCGTTCGAGGTCGCGCGGCTCATGGACGATTTCCATGGCGCGGCCGCCCAGCACGTACGAGGGGCGAACCACCAGCGGGTAGCCGATTTCCTCGGCCAGGCGCAGGGCTTCGTCCTCGGCACGGGCGGTGCGGTTGGGCGGCTGGCGCAGGCCGAGTTCGTGCAGCAGCTTCTGGAAGCGCTCGCGGTCCTCGGCGGCGTCGATCATGTCGGGGCTGGTGCCGATGATGGGCACACCGTTGCGCTCCAGGTCGAGCGCCAGCTTCAGCGGGGTCTGGCCGCCGTACTGGACGATCACGCCGACCGGCTTTTCCTTGTCGACGATTTCCAGCACGTCTTCCAGCGTCAGCGGCTCGAAGTACAGGCGGTCCGAGGTG
>Ga0160472_100254_pt1 | contig 62252 bp, 56 predicted proteins | sample HID1973M_E11MG_FD_108267 | JGI IMG/M metagenome (GOLD analysis project Ga0160472, IMG submission 108267) | Enriched mosquito-associated microbial communities from UW Madison campus, WI, USA - HID1973M_E11 MG | ecosystem: Host-associated > Arthropoda: Insects > Digestive system > Unclassified ... | reverse complement strand
AGAACACGATTGCGCGCGAGTTGCTGGAGACAGCGGCCGGCTGATCGGTTTTCTCCCCTCTCCCGCTTGCGGGAGAGGGGTTGGGGGAGAGGGCAAGCGCATCCTTTGCCGACACCGCACGGCGAGCCGCCTGCCCTCTCCCCCGCCCCTCTCCCATGAATGGGAGAGGGGAGAAAAGACACAGGAGAAGACAACGATGACCATCAACCACACCCGCCGCACCGTCTGCCGCGCGGCGCTCGCCTCGCTGCTCGTTCCCGCCACCGCTACCCGCGTGCTCGCCGCCGGCTGGCCCGAGCGGCCGATCAAGTGGGTGGTGCCCTACGCCGCCGGCACCGGGCCGGACATCACCGCGCGCATCATCGCCGAGGCGGTCGGGCCGATGCTCGGCACCCCCATCATCGTCGAGAACCGCGCCGGCGCGGGTGGCAATATCGGCGCGAAGCTGGTCGCGCGCGCGGAGCCGGACGGCTACACGTGGCTCTACTCCGGCGCGCCGATGGCCGCCGGCATGGTGCTGTACGCCCACCCCGGCTACGACGCCCTGCGCGACTTCCGCCACCTGGGCCGCATCTCCAGTTCCGACACGCTGCTGGTGGTGCCCGCCGACTCGCCGCTGACCACGCTCAAGGCCCTGCTCGACAAGCTGCGCGCCTCACCGGGCGCGCTCGACTACGCCTCGGGCGGCGTCGGCACGCCCTCCCATCTCGGCGTGGAACTGCTGCTGACGGCGGCGGGCGTCAAGGCGACCCACGTGCCGTACAAGAGCGCGGGAGAATCGGTCAACGCCGTGATCGGCAAGCAGGTGGACTTCGCCATGCCCATCCTCGGTGTTGCCTATCCGCAGGTGAAGGGCGGCAAGCTGCGCGCGCTGGCTGTCTGCGGCGCGCACCGCAGTCCGGTGCTGCCGACAGTGCCGACGCTGGCCGAAACGGGCATGCCCGGCGTGGACCTGAGTTCGTGGGGCGGCATCTCGGTGCCGGCCGGCACGCCGGACCCCATCGCCGCGCGCATCGCCGACGCCGTGCAGCGTGCCATCGCCCAGCCGCCGGTGGTGCAGGCGCTGGAGCGCAATGGCGGGCGGGCCGATCCGTCCAATGCGGCCACCTACCAACTCGCGTTCCAGCAGGAAATGACGCGCACGCGGGACATCATGCGCAAGACGGGAATCAAGCCGATGTAGCGCGGGAGCGGGTGGAGAAGGAGGTGAGGCAGGCGGCGAGGGACCTGTCGGCACGGATGGGATATTGGCCTGCCGGCACGCAGCGCCAGTCTAGGCTTTGCCGAACGCGGCGATCAGGGCCGCATGCGCGGGACAGGCAGCGGCCAGCCAGGCCGCGTCGGCCAGTTCGAACTCGCTGAACTCGAAGCCGGGCGCGACCGTGCAGCCGGCCAGTGCGTAGCCGTACGGGCCGTCCCTGCGCCCGGCCGCGAACCAGCAGCCGGCCGGGACCACGGCCTGGAACGTGGTGCCCGGGACCTGCAACGGGTTGCCAAGGTGGTGCGTGGCGAGGCTGCCGTCGGGGTGCAGCACGTGGACGTCGAGCGGATCGCCGGCGTAGAAATGCCAGCCTTCGTCGGATTGGATGCGATGCCACGCGGAGAACGCGTCATCGCACAGCAGGTAGTAGATCGCGGTGGAGGCCGAGCGGTCGGCGCCGTCGGCGGCGCGGATCACGCGGGCGGCGTCGCGGTAGGTCTCGCGATAGTAGCCACCCTCCGGGTGCGGGATGAGGGCGAGGCTGCGGATCAGGCGGTGGCGCTCGTCATCGTTGCGATCGGCGGACATGCGAATCCCGCGGCCCCGGCAGCCGTCAGTGCCGGACGGCTGCCCGCACACGCCACCACGGCAGCGCACCCAGCGTCAGCCCGATCATCCCGCCCAGCGCGGCGTGATGCGCGCCCCAGCCCAACCGGGCGGCAATCACGCCGGTCAGGCAAAGGCCGGCGGCCAGCGCGAGCCGGCGGGCCCTGCTTTGCGCGGTCGGTGCAACGGATTGCGGGGCGTCGAAGGCGGGATGCGTTTCGACCGGAACACCCGCCACGAAGGTGGTGAAGAAGGAAGGCATGATGTCGGGCTCCGTCGTGCGGGCGAAGACTGGAAATGCGATACCCCCACTCTAGACCCCGGCGGCGGGTTCGGGTCATAGGGACAACTGCTGATACACCCCCTGTTTCCAGCGGGTTCCGGCAGCTTCCCGCGCTTCCTTGCCTCAGGTCATGCCTCGATTTGCCACATCGTCGCGGCACCGGGCAGGCCGCTACCCCAAACGGGCTACGGAACCCGGCCGATGGTCCAGCAGCCTTGACAGTTCGACCGCCGTATCCCTGACCTTCTCGACCATCGTGCTGAGCTGGTCCGGCTCGATGCGCGACGCCGGGATGGTCGCGCCGAGCGCGGCCACGACCTTGCCGGAATGGTCGCGCACCGGCGCCGCGATCGACGAGATGCTGGCCTCGAAGAAGCCCTCGTGCAGCACGTAGCCGCGTTCGCGGTCGCGCTGGACGATCTCGTAGAGTTCGTCGACCGTGCGCGGGGTGCTCTCGGAGAACACCTCCAGCCGCGATTCGGGATACAGCTTGCGCAGCTCGTCCAGCGTCAGGTCTTCCAGCAGCACGCGGCCCAGCACGGTGGCGTGGGCCGGCAGGCGGGTGCCGACGTTGACGGAGCTGGTGAACGGGCGCGACGGCACCGACTTGGCGACGTAGACGATGAAGCGGCCATCGCGCACGACGAGGTTGCACGGGTACTGGATCTCGTCACGCAGGCGGTCCAGCAGCGGGCGGCCCAGCTCGGTCAGTTCCAGCGAGGCGAGATAGTCGAAGCCGAGCCGCAGCACGGCCATGCCGAGATGAAACTCGCGCCCGCCCTCGGTCCGCTCGACAAAGCCCATCATTTCCAGCGTGGCCAGCAGGCGGAAGACGGTCGAGCGCGGCAGCTTGAGGCGGCGCGCCAGGTCGGCGGCCGACAGCGTGCGCTCGTGGCTACTGAATTCCTGCAGCAGCCGCAAGCCGCGTTCGAGTCCCGGCACGATGTACTTGTCCTGGGAGTCGTCAGACGCCTGGTCGGTGGTCACGTTCTGTCTCTGCTCGTGCGTGTCATCCGACTCATATATCACGCCTGAGGGCGTCAGGCTACCTCCGCGACGTCCACCCCGGCGCCCTCCCTCGCCGTCCGCGTCACTCTGCCCTGCAACAGGACGAAAAGGCGGACAAAAAACGGCCGGTCTCGCGACCGGCCGTGTGCTTGCGGGCTATCCTTCGCAACATCCGGGTTACCGGAGATCGAAGCGATCCAGGTTCATCACCTTGGTCCAGGCCGCGACGAAGTCATTGACGAACTTCTCCTGCGAGTCCGTGGCGCCATAGACTTCCGAGATGGCCCGCAGTTCGGAGTTCGACCCGAAGATCAGGTCGACCCGCGTGCCAGTCCACTTCGGCGCGCCGGTCTTGCGGTCATGCCCTTCGAACACGTCCTTCTCGTCCGACACGGGCTTCCATTCCGTGTTCATGTCGAGCAGGTTGACGAAGAAGTCGTTGGTCAGCGAGCCCGGCCGCTTCGTGAACACACCGTGCTGCGACTTGCCGGTGTTGGCATCCAGCGCGCGCAGGCCGCCCACGAGCACCACCATCTCCGGCACCGTCAGCGTCATCAGTTGCGCCTTGTCGACCAGCAGCGCCTCGGCCGGGATCGAGAACTTGCCCTTGAGGTAGTTCCGGAAGCCGTCGGCGATCGGCTCGAGCACGGCCATGGCCTCCACGTCGGTCTTGTCCTGCGTGGCGTCCCCGCGTCCCGGCGTGAACGGCACCGTCACGTCATGGCCGGCATTCTTCGCCGCCTTCTCGACGCCCGCGCAGCCCGCCAGCACGATCAGGTCGGCCAGCGAGACCTGCTTGCCGCCGCCTTGGCCCTGGTTGAACTCGGCCTGGATGCCCTCGAGGGTGGACAGCACCTTCGCCAGCTCGGCGGGCTGGTTCACCTCCCAGCCCTTCTGCGGTGCGAGGCGGATGCGGGCACCATTGGCGCCGCCGCGCTTGTCGGAGCCGCGGAACGTCGAGGCGGATGCCCAGGCGGTCGACACCAGTTGCTGCACGGTCAGCCCCGACGCCAGCACCTTGGCCTTGAGCGCGGCCACGTCCTGCGCGTCGATCAGCGGGTGGCCGACGTCCGGGATCGGGTCCTGCCAGAGCAGTTCTTCCGCCGGGATTTCCGGGCCGAGATAGCGTGCGCGCGGACCCATGTCGCGGTGGGTCAGCTTGAACCACGCGCGGCCGAAGGCGTCGGCGAACTGGTCCGGGTTCTCGTAGAAGCGCCGGGAGATCTTCTCGTAGATCGGGTCGGTACGCAGCGCGATGTCGGTCGTCAGCATGGACGGCGCGCGGCGCTTGGTCGGGTCCGCCGGGTCCGGCACGGAGTTGGCGCCGGCTTCGCCCTTCGGCTTCCACTGGTGCGCGCCGGCCGGGCTCTTCGTCAGTTCCCATTCATAGCCGAACAGGTTCCAGAAGAAATTGTTGCTCCATTTGGTCGGCGTGCTGGTCCAGATGACTTCCAGGCCGCTGGTGATGGCGTCGCCGCCCTTGCCCGAGCCGTGGCTGCTGCGCCAGCCGAGGCCCTGCTCCTCGATGCCGGCGGCTTCCGGCTCCGGTCCCACGTGGGAGGCCGGACCGGCGCCGTGGGTCTTGCCGAAGGTGTGGCCGCCCGCAATGAGCGCCACCGTCTCCTCGTCGTTCATGGCCATGCGGGCGAAGGTCTCGCGGATGTCGCGCGCCGCCGCCATCGGGTCCGGGTTGCCGTTCGGGCCTTCCGGGTTCACGTAGATCAGGCCCATCTGCACGGCGGCCAGCGGGTTCTCCAGGTCGCGGTCGCCGCTGTAGCGCTTGTCTTCCAGCCAGGTGGTCTCGGCCCCCCAGTAGACAGCTTCGTCCGGTTCCCAGGTGTCGGGGCGCCCGGCGCCGAAGCCGAAGGTCTTGAAGCCCATGGACTCCAGTGCGACGTTGCCGGTCAGGACGATCAGGTCGGCCCACGAGATCTTGTTGCCGTACTTCTGCTTGATCGGCCACAGCAGCCGGCGCGCCTTGTCGAGGTTGACGTTGTCGGGCCAGCTGTTGGTGGGCGCGAAGCGCTGCTGGCCGGCCCCGGCGCCACCGCGGCCATCACCGGTGCGGTACGTGCCGGCGGCGTGCCACGCCATGCGGATGAACAGCGGCCCGTAGTGGCCGAAGTCCGCCGGCCACCAGTCCTGCGAGTCGGTCATCAGCGCGGTCAGGTCCTTCTTCAGCGCTTCGTAGTCGAGGCCCTTGAACGCTTTCGCGTAGTCGAAGCCCTGCCCCATGGGATCCGACAGGGAGGAATTCTGGCGCAGGATGTGCAAGTTCAGCTGTTCGGGCCACCACTCCCGGATCGAACGGCCTGCGCCTGCGGGATGAAGAAAGGGGCACTTCGCTTCAGTCGTCATGCGTTACTCCTTCGGAGAGGAACTGCGTTCGCGTCAGCTACGAGCTACGAATGCCGGCGCGAAGTGTGGGGAAAGCCGGAACAACGGTATTCTAGGCGCCCTGACGGCAAGCGATAGATGAAATCGGGATAAACGATAGGCGCGATAGCAACACGCTAACGGCGCGATAGCGAAGCGCTAACGACGTTGATCGCGCGCATGATTGGAGCGCCGGCCACGTGATAGCCGGAGCCTAATGGCGCGATAGCATTGGCCCCCGGAAATGCAATCGGGGCGGCCACGATGGCCGCCCCGATGCTACGACATTGCTGCCCGCGGGGTCCGTCAGACCTCCAGTTCTTCCAGCACCTGCCCCTTGGTCTCGATGCCGAGGAAATGCACGGTGATCGCCGCCAGGAACGGCACCACCGCGAGGGCGAAGAACGCGCTGCTCAGGTTGCCGGTGCCGATGGTGCTGGCAATCAGCCCCGGCGCGAAGATCGCGGCCAGCTTGAGCCATGCGCCACCCACGCCGCAGCCCATGGCGCGGATGCTGGTGGGATACAGTTCGGGGGTGTAGACATAGGCGGTGATGAAGCCGCTCGCGAGGAAGCCCATCGACAGCGCGCAGAAGGTGGCCACCACGTACAGCGTGCTGTCGTGGAACACGCCCGCCAGCACCAGCGAGGCCGCGCACAGGATGAACGACACGTTGATCACCGGCTTGCGGCCCACCTTGTCGACCACCAGCGCGCACACCAGCGAGCCGACCACGCCCAGCACCGACGCCGCGGCGGCCAGGTTCAGCGCCACCTGCAGCGGCGCGTGGTAGATGGTCTTGTAGATCGTCGGCAGCCAGGTCGACAGCCCGTACTGGATGAAGCCGCAGGTCGCCCACAGCGTCCACACCGCCAGCGTGCGGCCGAGGTAGGCCTTGCCGACGAGATCGCGCACGCGGCGCTTCGGATGATGGCCGAGCCGGTCGAAGGCCGACAGGTCGCCCAGCGGCGGCAGCGGCTGGCGGGCACGCGACTCGAAGGCCCGCACGGCGGCTTCGGCGCCGGCCATGTCGCCCTTCTCGGCCAGCCAGCGCGGCGATTCCGGAATGACGCGACGCAGGATGAAGAACAGCACCAGCGGCGCGCCGCCGATGAAGTACATGACTTCCCAGCCGTAGCGCGGCACGAGGAAGGCGCCGGCCGCGTTCGACACCATCAGGCCGATGGGGAACACGATCTCGTACAGCAGCACGAAGCGGCCCCGGCCGTGGGCGCGGGTGACTTCGTTGATGTAGGTGGCCGCCACCGGCAGCTCGCCGCCGAGGCCCAGGCCCTGCACGATGCGCAGCAGCGCGAAGATCTCGAAGCCCGGCGCGAAGCCGCAGGCAATGCTCATCAGGCCGATGATGCCGGCGCTCCAGCCGATCGAGCGCAGGCGGCCGAAGCGTTCCGCCAGCGCCGGAAACAGCAGCGCGCCGACGAGCTGCCCCACGGACGGTCCCGCGATCAGGAAGGCGATCTGTCCCGGCGTCAGGTGCCACGCGCCGATCAGCAGCGGCAGCGTGGCCGCGATGGCGATGACGTCGAAGCCGTCGAAAAAGGTGGCCAGGCCGATCAGCAGGCGGGCACGCACATGCATGGCGTTGCCGGGCATGCGCTCGATGCGCGCGACGATCTCGCCGCGCGTCACGGCGGAGCGGGCGACGGGGGTGGCGTCATCGGCGCTCAGGCCGAGGGGGGCGTCTCTGGATTGCATCAACACGTGCTGTCTCCGTTATGTCTCTTTATGGGGGCGCGGGTGGCTCTCTCAGAGGTCCAGCACCAGCCGGTTGCCCTTGCAGCCGGACACGCAAACCATCATGGTCTTGTTGGTCGCGCGCTCGCTGCTGCTGAGCACGCTGTCGCGGTGATCGGGGCAGCCCTCGATCACCGCGGTCTCGCACGAGCCGCACACGCCTTCGCGGCAGCTGTATTCGACCTCGATGCCGGCGTCGAGCAGCGCGTCGAGCAGCGACTTGCCCGACGGCACCTTCACGTTGCTGCCGGTACGGGCCAGCGACACCGTATACTCGCCTTCCTGCACGGCCTCGGTCGACGGATCGGCGGCGAAGCGCTCGATGTGGACGTTGGCGTAGCCGTGGCCCGCGCACGCCGCCTCGAATGCGTTCAGCATCGGGCCGGGGCCGCAGCAGTAGAAGTGCGTGTCGGCGGGCTGGCCAGCCAGCATGGCGGCGAGATCGGGCGGTGCGCCGGCCTCGTCGTCGAAATGCACGCGCACGGCATCGCCGTGGCGGGCGGTCAGGTCGTCGATGAAGGCGGCTTCCGCACGCGAACGGGCGCAGTAGACCAGCGTGAACGACTTGCCCAGCTCGCCGAGGCGGCGCGCCATGCAGACGATGGGCGTGACGCCGATGCCGCCGGCCACCAGCACCGTATGCGCGGCGCTCTCGTCCAGTTCGAAGTTGTTGCGCGGCGCGGCCACCTGCAGCGTGGCGCCCACGCGCAGCTGCTCGTGCACGAAGCGCGAGCCGCCGCGGCTGTTGCGGTCCAGCAGCACGCCCACGGTGTAGCGGTCGCGCACTTCCGGCGCACCGCACAGCGAGTAGCTGCGGACCAGGCCGTTGTCCAGGTGCAGGTCGATGTGGGCGCCCGGGCCGTATGCGGGCAGCGTGGCCCCGGCGGGGTCTCGCAATTCGATGCTGACGATGCCGCGCGCTTCGTAGCGCAGGGCCTGGACGCGCAGCGTGAGGGACTGGCTGGCACTCATGACACTTCCTTCTCTATCGGTCGGGTGCCGCCTCTGCGGGCGCGCCCCCTGTTGCTTCGTCTGGTTTGCTCCCCTCTCCCATGCATGGGAGAGGGGCCGGGGGAGAGGGCTGCGGCGTCACGGGCACCGCCGTCACGGGTTTCGCTGCCCTGCCCTCTCCCCCACCCCTCTCCCGCAAGCGGGAGAGGGGAAAACACCCTCGGGGCGTTACCGCTTCTCCGTCAGGAACTTGCCTTCCGGTCCGCCCACGTTCTTCTGGCGGCGGGTATTGCCGTCGATGCCGCCCTCGATGGCCCATTCCGCGAACACGGTGGGGCCGGGCTCGAAGTCGCGCGGCTCCCAGTGGGCGTCGAGCTGGTCTTCGTCCGCGTAGTACTCGATCAGGCCGCCGGCCGGATTCCTGAAGTACCAGAAGTACGCCGACGAGATCGGATGGCGGCCCGGGCCCAGTTGCGTATCCCAGCCCTTGCGCGACATGTGCATGCCGCCGCCGAACACCTCGTGGATGTCGCGCACGGTGAACGCCACGTGGTTCAGGCCGGCCTTGGGCTGCGGCGTCTGCAGCAGGAACAGGTCGTGGTGGCCGCCCTCGGCCGTGCAGCGCAGAAAGGCGCCACGGTCGGGGTAGTGGTCCGACGGCACGAAGCCGAACTTCTCGATGTAGAACGTCTCGGTGGCCTTCACGTCCGTCACGAAGAACACCACGTGGCCGACCTCGATGGGAATGGCGCGCTCGTAGATCGGGCTCGGCGAGTTCAGCCGCGGCTTGGCGTTCCAGGTGTTCATCACCGCGCAGTCGACTTCGACGTCGCGCTTGCGGGTCACCTGGAAGCGCACGGCCAGGCCGTTCGGGTCGGTGCAGCCCACGCGCAGGCTGTCGCCTTCGCCTTCTCGCACGAAGCCCGGCGCGCCGGCGATGTTGTCGGCAATGTGCGTCAGCGAGGCGGCGTCGGCCACGCCCCACACCACTTCGCGCAGCGTCGGGCCGGCCTCGATGGCGGGCGGCAGCGCGGCGTCGGCGATGCGGCGCACCAGCACGCGGCAGCCGTTCAGCGTCTCGAAGTCGAGACCGTTGGCGTCATCGCGCTTGACGGTCAGACCCCAGTCGCCGAAGAAGCCTCGGCAGGCGTCGAAGTCATCCGCGCCGTAGACGATCTCGTCGATCCCCAATACCTTGATCATTGTCTTGCTCCGGGTTGCGTGGCTCAGTTGGCCCACGGCAGCGGTTGTTCGTTCAGGCCCCAGTACACGCTCTTCTGTTCCATGTACTGCAGGATGCCCAGTCGCCCCTTCTCGCGGCCGAGGCCGCTGTCACGCCAGCCGCCGAACGGCGTCGAGATGGAGAACTGCTTGTAGGTATTGATCCAGACGTTGCCCGCCTGCACGGCACGTGCCACGCGCCAGGCGCGCTTGTAGTCGCGCGTCCAGATGCCGGCGGCCAGCGCGTAGATGCTGTCGTTGGCCTGTGCGATGAGGTCGTCCTCGTCGTCGAAGGGGATCGCCACCAGCACCGGGCCGAAGATTTCTTCCTGCGCGATGCGGGCGTTGTTGTCGAGGCCTTCGATGATGGTCGGCGTGTAGAAGTAGCCGTTGGGCAGGCCCTTCACGTCGGGGCGCAGGCCGCCGGAACGGACCTGGCCGCCGTCGTGCACGCCCATTGCCACATACGACTCGATGGAATCGCGGTGGCGGTCGGTGATCAGCGGACCCATCTGGGTGCGCTCGTCGGCCGGATCGCCAACGCGCAGGTGCGCGGCGCCGTGGGCGAGGCGGTCCATGAAGGGCTCGTACTGCGAGCGCGCGATGAAGAGGCGCGAGCCGGCGATGCACGATTCGCCCGACGAACTGAAGATGCCGTACAGCACGCCATTCACGGCATGGTCGAGGTCGGCGTCGTCGAACACCATGGTCGGCGACTTGCCGCCCAGTTCGAGCGACACCGGCATCATCTTGTCGGCGGCGATATGGGCGATGTGCTTGCCGGTGGTGGTGCCGCCCGTGAACGACACGCGGCGCACCAGCGGATGTTTGGTGATGGCGTCGCCGATCACCGAGCCCTTGCCCGGCAGCACCGAGATCAGGCCCTTCGGCACGCCCGCTTCCTCGCAGATGCGGGCCAGTTCCAAGGCCATCAGCGGCGTGACTTCGGCCGGCTTGACGACCACGGCGTTGCCGGCGGCCAGGGCGGGCGCCATCTTCTGCGCCTCGCTGGCGATGGGCGAGTTCCACGGCGTGATGGCCGCGACCACGCCCATCGGCTCGTAGACGCTCATGGTGAGGCAGTCGCCGCGCTGCGGGGTGATGGCTTCTTCCAGCGTCTCGCAGGCGGCGGCGAAGAACTGGAAGGTGCCGGCGGCGCTCGCCACGAGGGCGCGCGTCTCGCTGATCGGCTTGCCGTTGTCGAGGCGCTGGCGCTGGGCCAGCGGTTCGGCCTGGGCGCGGATCAGCTCGGCCACGCGATACATCACGGCGGCGCGCTCGTGCGGCTTGCGCTGTGCCCAGCCGCTGGTCTCGAAGGCGCGCTGCGCGCCCTGGATGGCTTCTTCCACGTCGGCGAGGCTGGCGGCGTTCAGTTCGGCCACGACTTCACCGGTGGCCGGATAGCGCGTGGCGTAGCGGTCGCCGCCGCCGGCGCGCCATTCGCCTGCGATACAGATGGGGAGGACTTCTTGCTTTGTCATGTTGCTTGCCTGCTCTGTTGTCCTGCTGACTTGTTTTCTCCCCTCTCCCGCAAGGCGGGAGAGGGGTCGGGGGAGAGGGCCGGGCGGCACATCATGCGGGGGCGCTTGCCAGACCACCCCTCTCCCCCGCCCCTCTCCCCATGCGGGGAGAGGGGCGGAACACATGTCTAGATCGATACCGCATGCGCCCGATTTCCCAAAGCCCGCACCACGCTGAACACCGTCAGCGCCGAGGTCTTCGGGTTGGCCGCCAGCGGCTTGCCGCGCATGGTCAGCTCGAAGCCGCCGAACGCGCCGCGTGCTTCCACGTGGTGGACATTCTCGACCGCATCCGGATCGGCCAGCAGGCGCACCGAGGTGCGGTCCAGGCCGAGGCCGGCGAGCGAGACCGTGGCCGCCACGTTGGCGTTCTTCGGGTACAGGCGCGCCGCGTCGCGGGCGGTGCCTTCGAAGATCACGGTCGTCTCGGTCAGCGCCTCGAGGTCGAACAGCTCGGCGGCCGGCGTGCCCAGCCAGGCGCGGGCCGGCTTGCGGCCGGTGTAGATCACTTCGTCCAGGCCGCCGACGCGCGCCGCGGCCAGCGCATCGATCGCGCCGATGGCACCGGACAGCAGCTGCACCTGCGTGTTGCCACGGCGGGCGGCGGCTTCGAGCCGTTCGGCGGCGCCGGGTTCCGACAGCGCGCCGACCGACACCACCAGGCACGGAATGCCCCGCTCCAGCGCCGGCACCACGTGTTCCTCCAGCGCCTGGTGGCCGGCGCACTCGACCAGCAGGTCGGGGCGCTGGTCACCATCGGCCAGATGGGTCGCCACGCGAACGTGGGGCGCGAGCGCGGACAGCGCGCCGCGCGCGTCGGCCATCTGGGCCTCAGGCACGATCACCATGTCGAACACGACATCGGGATCGGACTTCAGCAGTTCCAGCACGCCGCGGCCAATCGCGCCGCAGCCCACCATCGACACATGCAGCATGGTCATCTCCGTTCAGGCGGCGGCGGAAGCCGCGGTGGTCGCCGTGTTGGTCGCCGTGTTGGCGATGGGCGCCTCCTTGTTGACCGGCGGGCCGGCAAACGCGGTCTTGAAGGTGCCGATCGACAGCATGTCGATTTCCAGCATGAACGGGCCCTGCTCGGAAGTCGCCTCCTGCAGCGCTGCGCCGATGTCGTCGAGGCTGCTCACGCGGCGGTGGCGCAGCGACAGCGACTTGCACAGTCCCGCGTAGTCCGGCGTATGCAGGTCGACGTAGTGGCGGCGGCCGCCGTACTGCGCGTCCTGAATGTTCTTGATCACGCCGTAGCCCTTGTCGTTCATCAGCACGATGACCATGTCGGCACGCTCCTGCACGGCCGTGGCGAGCTCACCCAGGTTCAGGATGAAGCCGCCGTCGCCGGCCAGCGTGAAGGTCTTCTTGCCCGAGGCGGTGGCGGCAGCGCCAACCGCGGCGCCGATGCCCATCGCCAGGCCCTGGCCGATGCCGCCGCCCAGCGCATGCACGCCGGCACGCGAATCGAACACTTGCAGGTGACGGTTGCCCCAGGTGCTGTTCGACACGGTCACGTCGCGCACCCAGTTGTAGCTGCGGCCGACGGCGCCCTGCAGCGCCTGCACCAGCCTGGCGTACGGGCCGAGGCCGTCGATCAGGCCGGCCACGGCGGTGTCATGCGCGCTGCGCAGGTCGGCGTGGAAGGTCGGGTCGATGTCCAGCTTGCCTTCGAGGCGGTCGGCGAGGGCGTCGAGCGCCAGCGCAGCGTCGCCGCTGACGAAGTAGTCGGTCTGGTAGCAGCGGCCGTCGGCAGCCGGATCGGCGTCGACGCGCAGCAGCGGACGCGGCAGCTTCAGTTCGTACTTCAGGGTTTCATTGCCGCGCAGGCGCGAGCCCACCACCAGCATGGCGTCGCAGGTCTGGTAGAACTGCTCGACCGGCTTGTGCAGGTTGTAGGCGCCCAGCGACTGGGGATCGTCCTCGGGCACGATGCCGCGGCCCTGCGTGCTGGTGACCACACCGAAGCCGAGCTTCATCAGGCGGCGCACCTGCGCCGAGGCGTGACGGGCGCCACCGCCCAGCCACAGCATCGGGCGGCGGGCCTTGACGAGGCGCTCGGCGAGCGCGTCGATGGCGTGCGCGGCCGGCACGTGCCGGGCGATGGGCAGCGGCTTGAGGTCCAGCGGCATGTCGATCAGCGCGGCCTGGATGTCGATGGGGATCTCCACGCTGACCGGGCCGGTCGGGGCCGTCAGGGCGGTCTGCACGGCAGACTTGATGGTCGACAGCGCGGTGTCGGCGCTGCGCACGCGGAAGGCGGCCTTCGACACGGCCTTCAGCATCGTCAGCTGGTCCGGGGCCTCGTGGATGTAGGCGAGGCTCTGGTCGAGGTACGGCGTCTCGATCTGGCCGGTGATGTGGAGCAGCGGCGTGCCGGCGGTCAGTGCCTCGACCATGGCGCCGGCGGCATTGCCGGCGGCGGTGCCGGTGCTCGTCAGGCACACGCCCAGCGAGCCGGTGGTGCGGGCATAGGCGTCGGCCATATTGGTGCCGCCTGCCTCGCCGCGTGCTGGCACGAAGCGGATGTGGCCGCGCTCGCCCATGGCGTCGAGGATCGGCATGTTGTGGATCGAGATCACGCCGAAGGCAGCCTTGACGCCGCACTGTTCGAGAAAGGCCGTGATGGCGCAGCCCACGGTGACCTGCTGTTGTTGTTCGTTACGCATGACGGGAGTGTCCTCCGGAAATATCGATATGGCTGCCCGTGGTGTACGAAGACAACGGCGAGGCAAGGAACAGGATGGCGCGGGCAGCCTCTTCAGGCAGGCCCAGGCGGCCAAGGGGAATATGCTTCTGGGCGGCGAGACGGCGCGTCCATGCGGCCCAGTCGAGATGGCGGTCTTCTTCGGGGCGCGCCTCGAAGCGGCGGCGCCACTGGCCCGACTCGACCAGCCCGATCAGGATGCCGTTCACGCGCACGCCCTTCGGCGCGAACTCGGTGGCCATCGAGCGCACCAGGTTCAGCACGCCGGCACGCGCGGCCGAGGTGGCGACCATGTGCGGCTCGGGCTGCTGCGCGAGCAGCGAGTTGACGCAGACGACCGCGCCCTGGCCCGACGTTTCGAGTTGCGGCAGGAAGGCGCGCGTGGGGTGGATCACCGAGAAGAACTTGAGCTGCAGTTCTTCCATCCACGCGGCGTCCTCGGTATTGGCGAAGGTCGAGACGCGGCCCTGGCCGGCGTTGTTGACCAGCATGTCGACGTTGCCGAGCGTGGCCTGCACGTTGGCGGCGAACGCCGCGACCTGGTCGGCCTTCAGCACGTCGCAGGGGGCGGCGTACAGCTTCGCGCCGGGGAACTGCGCGCGCAGTTGCGCTTCGGCGCTGCGCAGGCGGGTTTCGTCGCGGCCGCACAGGGCGACTGCCGCGCCGGCTTCCAGCAGCAACTGGACAGTCGCCAGCCCGATGCCGGAAGACCCGCCGGTGACGACGGCAACCTTGCCGCCGAGATCAATCATGGACATCGTCCGCTCTCCTCCAATACCGCGCACGTGCGCTGATTACCGCTTGATCTTCGAGAGCGGGTGCTCGGGCGGGTACGTCGGCGTGATCGGCGTCCTGGCGCCCAGCATCACGCACATCAGCACGTCTTCGTCGCCGATGTTGATTTCCTCGCGGTACACGCCCGGCGGCACCGACACGAGGTCGCGTTCGCCCAGGATGGTCTCGAAGCGCTCGCCGTCCTTTTCCAGGATCAGCTTGACCTTGCCGCGCAGGATGAAGAACACCTCTTCCACGTCGACGTGGATGTGCGACGGGCCTTCATGGCCGGCCGGGATCACCATGGTCGAGAACGTGAAGTGCTCGGCCGGGACGGTGTTGGAGTCGGCGGCCACGCCGGTGCCGCCGGTGCCCATGTAGCGCATCTGCGCGCGGCGGTACTTCGGGTCGTAGTCGGCCTGGAACTTCAGCGCGTTCCAGTCGTAGCGGCGGGTGGAGAAGCGCGCCACGCGGCTTTCCATCCATTGGTCGAAAGATGCGCCTTCCGGCTGATCCCAGGTACGCGTGGTGTTGGTCGGTTGGGACAGGTCGCTCATTTGGATTCCTCTGTCTGTCAAATCTGTGAGTCGGTTGAGTCTGTGAACGGGTTACTGCATGACGAAGCCGCCGTTGACCGCCAGCGTCTGGCCGGTCACGAAGCGTGCAAGGTCGGACAACGCGAACAGCACGGCGCCGCAGACGTCGTCGGGCACTTGCTCGCGCTGGATGGCGCGCTGGTTGCGGTACAGGTCGTGGCGGTGCTTGGGCACGTATTCGGTGGCTTCCACCAGCGTCAGGCCCGGGGCGACGGCGTTGACCGTGATGCCGTCGGCGCCGAGTTCGCGGGCCAGCGAGCGGGTCATCGCCATCACGGCGCCCTTGCTCGCCACGTAGGCCAGCAGGTTGGGCGCGCCCCACAGCGGCGTGTCGGAGGCCAGGTTGATGACGGCGCCGCGGCCGCTGGCGCGCAGGGCCGGCAGGCAGGCGGTGGTCATCAGCCAGGTGCCGCGCACGTTCACGTTCATCACGCGGTCCCAGGTGGCGATGTCGATGGCCGAGGCGTCGCGTCCGCCCGAGTCGGTCACGGCGGCGTTGTTCACCAGGCCGTCGAGCCCGCCGAGCAGTTCGGCGGCAGCCGTCGCGCAGGCCTGCACCGAGTCCGGGGCCGACAGGTCGAGACGCAGCGGCACCACCTTGTGCCCCTGCGCCTGCAGCGCGGCGGCTTCCTTGTCGAGCTGGTCGCCGAGGATGTCGGCCATGGCCACGGCACCGCCGGCCTCGACGATGGCCTTGACGAAGGCCAGTCCGAGTCCGCGCGCCGCGCCGGTGACCAGCACCTTGCGCCCGGCCAGCAGGTTGATGGCGTCACGCATGGCGGGCGGCTCCGGCGGCGGGTTGCAGCATGGCGACCGGCTCGTCGGCGATCTCCTGCTCGGCGCGGCGCTTCAGCAGGCGGCGCACGCGGGTGATGCCGGCGTCGTGGGCGTACAGCATTTCATGGTCACGCGCGCTCGGCGCCATCGATTCGAGGACCACGCGGTCCTGCTCCAGCACGTCCCAATGGAGACCTTCCAGGCGGTTGCGATACAGGAAGCGCCACACATCGCGCTCCCAGCCTTCCACGTGGCGGGTACGCCAGAAGAAGACCAGGCAGTGGTCCTCGTCCACCGGGGTGGCCATGCCGACGATGCCGAACGGGCCGCCGGGGCCGACCTTGGCCTGGTAGGGGATGGCCAGGCGCAGCCACAGCGTGCCGGTCTCGCCGAATTCCACCCAGTCGAAGTTCACGCCGCGCTGGCCGGTCTTCTCGAACACCAGGCCGTGCTCGGTCTCGCGCACCTGCATCACGGCGCTCTTCTCGCCGCTGGCCATCGAGTGCGACACCGCGTGCAGGTAGGCGCCGTGCATCGGGTCCATGACGTTGTCGATGGCGTAGCGGTAGTTGCAGTCCCAGTGCGCCACGCACAGGAAGTTGGAGTGCTCGTCGCTGGAGATCTCTTCCGGCAGGCGCAGCACGTCGGGGCTGCCCTCTTCCTGGCTGGGGGCGTGGTCGCCGAACCAGACGAAGATGGCGCCGGCCTGCTCCTGCACCGGGTAGCTGCGCACGCAGGTGCGGCCTTCCAGCGGGCAGTTGTCGACCGCCGGCACGCTCTTCACCTGGCCGTCGCCGCCCACTTCCACGCCGTGGTACCAGCAGGCCACGCGGTCGCCGAGGTTCCAGCCCATCGACAGGCGCGCGCCGCGGTGCGGGCAGCGGTCTTCCAGCGCCTGCACCTTGCCCTCGCCGTCGCGCCACAGCACGAGGTTCTGCGACAGGCGGGTGATGCCGATGGGGGCGTTCGTCACGGCCCACGAGGCGGCAACGGGATACCAGTAGTTATGCAGGCCGGTGTTCAGTCGCGCTTCCACGCGCGCTTGCTTGTTCGATTCCATGTCTCTTCTCTGTCTGGCGTGGCGGACGGTCAGGCGCCGAGGCGGCGCATTTCGGCGAGGAAGGCCTCGACGGTCCAGGTCTGGCCGTCGGTGCGGAGGAAGCCGGCGGCGTTGAAGGACTTCACGATGCCTTCCGGGTCCTGCGCACCGCCTGCGAAGGCCGCTTCCAGGGCGTCGCCCAGTGCGTTCTCGTAGCCGGTCGGGGCCGATGCGCGGGTCTGCCAGACGAGGTTGGCCACCTTGCCGGGTTGCTCGATGCGGCCTTTGCCCGCGACGTTGTTGGGAGCCGGGCGCTCCCACGGCACCAGGTGAGGGTTGAACGAAGTGCTGTCCATGACGCTTTGCTCCTTGATCATCTGCGGGGTTCGGTGTTGGGGCTAACCGTGTTCTTTGTGTTTTACTGGTGAAACACTGGTTTAGATGTTGAACACAGACGAAACTATAGTCAACGATTCGATAAATGCAGCCTAGGGTTAACCCGTCAAAAATGCGAAGCGACGCAGGCGCCGCCTCGCGTGGCGGGGGTCAGTCGCCGAGGGCGGACCGGATCAGCGCGGCGGCGCTGGCGGGACGGTCGACGTAGCAGACGTGCCCGGCGTCGGGCAGGAGGGAGAACGGGAGGCCGAACTGCGCGGCCAGGTCGCCGCTGGCCAGGGGCGTGGTCACCACGTCCAGCGCGCCGCAGGCGACGGCCACGGGCACGTGGGACGGACGGCGGGCGAGGTAGCCGGCGAGATAGGCGGCGATATCGTCGCGGCAGAGCATCGAGACCGCCTGCCGGTATCCCGCCTCGCGCAGCTTGGCCATGTTCCAGCGCACCCAGGTCCGCGCGTCGGGCGTGGCCGACTGGCTTAGCAGCCGCTGCGGGCCGCGCTCGGCCAGTCCCGCCACGCCCAGCGAGGCCAGCGCGTCGAGCCGCTGCTGCTCGACCTCGCGCGACTTCTCTTCCTTGCCGGCCGCGCCGTAGCCCTGCGCCGGGCTCAGGAGCAGCAGGCTGCGCGGCAGCAGGTCGGGCGCCGCCTGCGCCAAGTAGGCCGACGCCATCAGGGCGCCGAGCGAGTGACCGACGATCAGGTCCGGCCGCACGCCGAGCGCGCGCAGCAGTCCTTCGAGCCTGGCGGCATAGTCCGCCGCCTTCGGCCGGGCGTGCGGCAGCGGCGTGGAGTTGCCGTATCCGGGCGCGTCCCAGGCGATCACCCGGGCGCCGGCCGCGAGCAGGCTGGCGCAAGGCAGCCACGACGCCGCCCCGGAGCTGATGCCATGCAACAGCACCACGACCGGCCCGTGGCTGCCGCCGGCCCGGTAGGCCACCTGGCTGCCGGCGGCATCGACCACCGTGCTGTGCTCGGTGAATCCGCTTTGTAGCGCAGCCAGCATTTCCGCCGACGGCTGTGTCGTTATTTGTTCCATATACGAAACCGTAGTTGTCTATTAAAACTTCTGAACTATAGACGCCGGCTTTCGTGACACAGGATCAGGGTAAACGACAGGTTGCCGCCCGCGCGGCCGGCACCTTCCCGCAAACCCGCATGGCAACGCCAGATTCGCCTCCGCCCGCCTCCCGCCCGGGCGCTGCGTCCCCTCCACACTAGGGATAACCCTGTTCTTGTACTTCGCATTTCGTTGGCTATATTGCCGTCGTGGTTTGTATGTTGTTCAACGTTTCATATACGGAACAAAGCAAGCCCGTCACGGAGCGATCCGCGAGCCCCACCCAGAACAAGAGAGATCACGAAGGAAACGGTAGATGAAACTTGCTGCACGATTCGCTGCGGGCCGCTTTGTTGCGGGCCACTTTGTTGCGGGCCTGATGGCAGCCGCGCCCCTGGCCGCCACCCCGCTGCTGGCCTCGGCCCAGTCGTCGTCCGTCACGCTCTATGGCGTGGTGGACAGCGGCGTCGAGTACGTCAATAACGTCGGCACCGCCGGCCACGGCCTGACGCGCGTGCCGACGCTGACCGGCACCGTGCCGTCGCGCTGGGGCCTGCGCGGCACCGAGGACCTGGGCGGCGGCACCAAGGGCGTGTTCTGGCTCGAATCCGGCTTCGCGCCCGACTCCGGCACCGCCAACCAGGGCGGCCGCCTGTTCGGCCGGCAGGCGATGGTCGGCCTGCAGAACAACACCTGGGGCCAGATCTCGTTCGGCCGCCAGTACACGATGCTGTTCTGGGCCACGCTCGACAGCGACATCCTCGGCCCGAACGTCTATGGCTCCGGGTCGCTCGACAGCTACCTGCCCAACACCCGCGCCGACAACTCCGTGGCGTACAAGGGCACCTTCGGCGGCTTCACCGTTGGCGGCACCTACAGCTTCGGCCGCGACGTGGCCAACGCGGGCCCGAGCCCGTCGGGCACCAACTGCGCGGGCGAGAACCCGGCCGACAACAAGGCCTGCCGCGAATGGTCGGCCATGATCCAGTACGCCACCAACTGGTGGGGCGTGCACGTGGCCTACGACTCGCAGCGCGGCGGCCCCGGCGCCTTCGGCGGACTGGTCAGCAGCAGCATGACCGACAACCGCCTGTCGGCGGGCGGCTACGCGATCATCGACCGCGCCAAGATCGGCGCCGGCGTCATCAGCCGCGACAACGACGGCAGCCCCACCCCGCGCAGCGAGCTGTACTACCTCGGCGCCGCGTATGACATCACCCCCGCGTTCAACCTCGCCGGCCAGGGCTATTACCTGAAGTACCACAGCAGCGACAACAAGGCGCTCCTGTTCGCGCTGCGCGGCACGTACTCGTTCAGCAAGCGCACTTCGGTCTACGCCACGGCCGGCTATATCGACAACGGCGGCCAGCTCGCCCAGTCGGTCAGCGGCGGCGCGCCGGGCTCCAATCCGAAGCCGGGTGGCAACCAGTTCGGCACGATGGTCGGCATCAAGCACACGTTCTGACGATCCGGCGGCCACACCAACGGATCACCAGAACCTCCGGCATCCTGGCTGCACGACAGCTCGGTGTTGTTCAGGCCCGCGCCTCCTCCCCAGGACGCCGGGCCATTTTTTCTTGCGTCAGAACGCGGTTCGGCTGACGCGAGCCAGCCGCGTCGGCCACTGGCCTGGCCCCGTGCGGTTGACCTCCCCGCCGTTGCTGCCTAGATTGACTCTCACACCGGCCGCGCCAGGCCGGCACCGGGGAGACCATCCATGGACAACGCCTTCCACCAGTTCTCCGAACTGTTCGCCCAGCTTGGCCTGCCCAACGGCGAGCCGGACATCCGGGCATTCATCGCCAGCCACTCCCCCCTGCCCGACGGCATGCGGCTGGAGGAAGCGCCCTTCTGGACACCCGCGCAGGCGGATCTGCTGAAGGACGAACTGCTGGACGATGCAGACTGGGCGGAGGTGGTCGACCAGCTCAACGTCGCCCTGCATGCGAAATAACGAAGCCGTCAGGCAAAGCAAGGGACGAAGGCCACACGTTAGTGGTGTTGTCAGTCTGGACAGGACGGCTATTGTCCAGGGGACCGACGCCCCCCCTTCCCGGCAATTCCCCCCGCAAGGAGCACGATGGACACGCCACTGGACGACGACATGCAGGAAGCCATCGAGCGCTTCTTCGCCATCGTCAACTTCCATGACACCGCGCTCACCGACCGCCAGCTGGCGCGTTTCGAGGAAGCGCTGGCCGACGTGGAGGACGACGAACTCGACGACGACGCGCTGATGCAGATCCTGCGCGACGTGATCGACTGGGAGTCGGGCTTCCACGTGGACTGGAAGGACACGCAGTCCTTCATCGGCTGCGTCAACCAGTTGTGCGAACGCATCGACGTGGAACTGGACTGGGGCACCGACGACACCGAGGACGAGACCTTCCTCGAAGAGACCAGCGTGCCCGAACTGATGGAGCTGGCGCACGACAACCTGCGCGTGCTCGGCTACACGCTGTGGAACTGGGACACCGGCGGCGACGCCTACGCTGGCTGGATCACCCGCAGCGAAGACGACGAGGAGATGCTGGACATCGCGCAGACGCTGCGCCTGGAGATCCGGCCGGGCGACCAGCCTTATTGAGTTGGTGTCGACGCTCCCCTCTCCCATGCATGGAAGAGGGGCCGGGGGAGAGGGCACGGCGCCCCAACCAGCGACATCGGCAACGTTACCGCCCCGCCCTCTCCCCTACCCCTCTCCCGCGAGCGGGAGAGGGGAGCCAGGACCCGGCAACCCCCGCGCCTCCGGCACGCCCAGCGTCTGCTCGATCGCATCGAGGAACGCCCGCACGCTGGCGGGCATGTGCTTGCGCGCGGGCATCAGCACGTAGACCTTGATCGGCGGCGAGGTATAGGCCGGCATGACCCGCACCAGCCGGCCCGCCGCCACTTCCTCCTCGACGAAGCGCGGCGACATGCAGGCCACGCCAAGACCGTCGATGGCCGCCTTGAGCCGCAGTTCGGCGTTATGGGTGCCCATGCGGTGGCTCACGTCCATGCGGCCCGTCTCCACGCCGTCGCGGTGGAATTCCCAGGAAGATTCGTCGACATTGCCCAGCGTCGGCCATCCGGCCAGGTCCTGCGGCGTGCGCGGCAACCCGCGCGCGCGGATCAGCGCCGGCGCCGCGTAGAAGCCGCGCTCGATCAGCACCACCCGCTTGCTGGCGAAAGAGGTGTCCTGCAGGCCGGTATTGGTCATGACGAAGGCCATGTCGTAGCCGCGCTCGATCAGGTCGGGCTGCTCCCAGCTCACGTCCACCTGCACGCGCAGTTCGGGATGCCGCCTGAGCAGGAGCGTCAGGCTCTGCGACAGGTGCTGCGAGGCCACCTCGTATGGCGTGGCGATGCGCAGCACGCCGCGCACGCGCGCGTTGGCCGACGCGGCCTCGGCATTGATATCGCGCAGCGCGCTGAAGTGCGGCGCCACGCGCTCGTACAGTTCCTGCCCGCGCTGCGTCACGCGCACGCGCCGCGTGGTGCGTTCGAACAGGCGCACGCCCAGCTCGCTCTCCAGCCTCGCCACCGCGGCACTGGCGGACGACTTGGGCACCTGGGCCAGTTCCGCGCCGTGGGTGAAGCCGCCGGCTTCCACCACGCGGCAGAAGATTTCCCAGTCTTTCCAGTCGATGGGCTTCATGCGGGGCGTCCTTCCGTCTTGCGATGGTCCATGGCGAATAGCGCACCATTGTCTCACGGCAGGAACAATGACGACGGCCCCGAAAGCCCCCTGGCCGCTACTGGTCGGCTAGTGGTCGAACACGCGGGAAAACGCCCCGCGCAAGCTGCAGGCGGTCCGCGTCAGAGTTCCTCGTCGATCGGCAGCACGCCCAGCATGTCGACGCCTAGCCTCTGCAGCGCGTTCATGTCGGGCTCGGACTCATACACCTTTTCCTGGCCGTTTTCCTGCGTGACCCACACCATGCGGGGCTTGCCGCCGTTGGGGTCGGGCCGCAGTTCGACCTTGTACGACGTGCGCATCAGGTCGCGGTCCATGCCCTTGAGCACGTTCTCGCAGAACGGCGCGCTGTCGAGCACCACGCCCATCTCGGTATTGAGCTTCGCCGAGCGCGGGTCGAGGTTGAGCGAGCCGATGAAGACGAGGTGGCGGTCGACCATATAGCTCTTGGCGTGCAGGCTGGCGCGGCTCGACGACAGCCAGCCGCGCCGCGCCTGCCGCCCACCCTGGCGCGCCAGTTCCGCGTAGGCGGTGGCCTTCAGTTCGTACAGTTCGATTCCGGCCTCCAGCAGCGCCTGGCGGTGGGGGGCATAGCCGGCGTGCACGGCGGCCACGTCGGTGGCGGCGAACGAGTTGGTCAGGACGCGCACCCTGACGCCACGTTTCGCCAGCCGGATCAGCTGCGCCTCGCCGTCGTCGCTGGGCACGAAGTACGGCGACACCAGCACCAGCTCGCGCTGCGCCGATTCCATCAGCTGTTCCACGCGCGCGGTGGCGTCGCCCGGATCGTCGTCGAGCTTCTGCGTGATCTTCGCCGCCTTGTCGGCGATCACCTGCGCGCCGCCGGTGTAGCCGGGCAGGTGGCCGGACTCGATGCCGTTCTCCAGGCCCGAGTCGAGGATTTCCTGCACGTACGGGCTGGCCTTGGCCTGGTCGCCCTTGTACTCGAGATGCTTGCGCAGCCGGTGGACTTCGTCCGGGTCCTCCCTGGCGTCGTGGATCAGGGCGGAGACGGGGTAGGCGGAGCGGTCGTTCCAGTACTCGTCGAAGACGGCCGATACCTGCGCCACGGCGGGGCCCGCCACCAGCACGTCGAGGTCGCTGAAGTCCATTTCGGGCTTGGCCGAGAAATAGGCGTCGCCCACGTTGCGGCCACCCAGCAGCGTGAGCTGGTTGTCCACTGTCATCGACTTGTTGTGCATGCGGCGGTCGAGCCGGCTGAAGCCGAGCATCAGCTGCAGCCAGCGGACATTGCGGTTGGCGAAAGGATTGAAGAGGCGGACCTCGATATTGGGGTGCGCGTCGAGGGCGGCGAGGATCTTGTCCTGGCCGCCGGTGTGCATGTCGTCGATCAGCAGGCGCACGCGCACGCCCCGGTCGGCGGCGTCGATGATGTCGCCCAGCAGCGCGGCGCCGGTGCCGGTGGTCTCGAAGATGTAGGTCTGCAGGTCGAGCGTGCGGTCGGCGCCGCGCGCCATGGCGAGGCGCGCACCGAGGGCGTCGGGGCCGGAGGCGAGGGGATAGAAGATCGACTGGCCCGGCACCTTGGCCAGGCGTGGCGTCAGGACCTTGCCGAGGCGGGTACCGGAGGTGTCCCCGGCGACGGTGGTGACCGGACCCGGCGGCTTCGCTTCCGGCAGGCTGCCGCAGCCGGGCAGCAGGCCGGCGCAGAAGACCAGGCAAAGGACGAGACGGAGCACAGCCGCGGCGCGGCGCATCGGGGTCGACATCCTCGTCCCTCCTTTCCCATGCCCGCCCGTGCCGGCATGACCCTGCGGTTGTAATTTCTGCCAGCAACGGCAGCTCGGGCATGCCCGCCGTGGAAAGAATTGCGAGATGCGGCCCGGACCGGCGCCTGCTGGCGCGTCGCGGCGCAGCCCTTGGGCGGGTGGCGCAATCGCCGTGCCCACCATCCGATGGTCAGGGCAGGTAGCCCAGCAATCGCCACCACAGGTAGTCGAGCGGCATCAGCACCACCAGCGTCACCACCGCCGCGGCCAGGCACAGCCGCGTGCCGTACCGCAGCCCCACCCCGCCCAGTTGCATAGCGATCATGATGGGCGGCGACTGGTAGGGAAGGAACACGGTGGAGAAGACCGGCACCTGCAGCATCAGCACGGTCTCCAGCGACAGGCCGGTGGCGGCGGACAGGTCGCGTGCCAGCGGCGACAGCACGGCAGGCAGTCCCGGCAGCGTGGTCACCAATCCGAGCGCCGCGCCAATCGCCCCGAGCGCGCTGACGTTGGTCACCGTGTGCCCCGGCGCGAGCGGCAGCCAGTGCAGCAGCGCCGCGCTCAGCGCACTGCCGAGGCCGGAGGCGCCCACCACCGCGCCGAGTCCGAGGAAGCCCGCCACATAGAGCAGCGGCACGAGGTGGACCTGCTCGGTCAGCGCGCGCGGCGTGACGAGGTCCACGCCCGGCAGCAGGCAGACGATGCCGGCGGCCAGCGCGATCCACGCGGGCGAGATGCCGTGCAGCGCGTCGGTGGCAAACCCGAGCACGGCCAGCGCCATCAGGATCGCCAGCCTGCGCTCCTGCACGCTCAGTGGCGACTTGTCGGCCGGCGCCTGCACGGGCATGGGCCCGTCCACCGGGAACAGCCGGCACACCAGCCAGACGATCAGCACCGTCTTGAGCACGCCGAGCACGGGGAAATGCAGCAGCAGGTAACTGCCGTATTTCAGGTTGATGCCATACAGCGAACTGGCCGCGCCGAGCAGCACGCTGTTCGGGATATTGGCGGGCAGGATGGCGGTGGGCGGCATGTAGCTCGCCGCCGCCACGGTCATCACCATGCCGATGCGGCCGTTCGACCCCGGCCCGAAGCCGAGCCGGTCGGCCAGCGCCAGCACGATGGGCATCAGCAGCAGCACGCGACCGGTGGTGGACGGCATCAGGAAGGCCAACCCGACCGCCGTCAGCGCCACGGTGGCGATCACCTGGCGGTAAGTGCCCACTCGCTTGTGGAAGATCGCGTCGGCGAGCCGCAGCGCCAGTCCGCTGTTGCGCAGCGCCACGCCGGTGACCGCGCCGCCGAACATCAGCCACCACGCCGGCGAGGCGAACCCGGAGAACACCTCGGCCGGCGGGGCGATGTGCAGCACCACCGCGCACAGGAAGAACAGCAGCGTGATGATCGGCTCGGGCATCGCACCGAGCGCCCAGCACGCGACGGTGGACAGCACCAGCGCGGCGGCGGCGATCAGCTTGCCCGGCGCCCCGAGCGCGCCGCCGACCAGCCAGGCGCCGGCGCCGCACAGGGCGATGACGGCGACCGTCCGCCACAGCGCGCGCAGGCCGGGACCGGCCGCCGCCGGCCCGGCGGCGGAAGGCGTGGGGGTCGAGGACACCGTCAGGTCAGCGGGAGCGGCCGGAGCCTGTGGAAGTCGCTCAGCCGCCGATACCCAGCAGCTCCACTTCGAAGGTCAGCGTCGCATTGGGCGGAATCGTCCCCGGCACGCCGCGCGCGCCGTAGGCGGTGGCCGCCGGGCAGGTCAGCTTCGCCTTGCCGCCCACCTGCATGGTCTGCACGCCTTCGGTCCAGCACGGGATCACGCGGTTCAGCGGGAAGGAGATCGGCTGGCCGCGCTTGTAGGAACTGTCGAACTCGGTGCCGTCGGCGAGCGTGCCGCGGTAGTGGACCTTCACCGAGTCGGTGGCCTTCGGGCTCGCGCCGGTGCCCTTGACCAGGTGCTGGACCGTCACGCCGGACGGCAGGGTCTGGGCAGCAGGCGCAGCCGGGGGAGCGGCGTGGGCGACAGGAACGGAGACGGCGGCGGCAAGGGCGATCAGGCAGGACAGGCGGGTGAAGGTTCGCATGGCTTGGATGGCTTTGAGGTGCGGATCGGATGGGAGGAAAACCGGGCGATAGGGATGAAACGCCACGCGGCAGTGTACTCCCGGGGCTGTGGCGGGTGCGCAACAAGGGGCAGCGTGGGGGCCCTGGCGGATGCCCGTTTCGCGTGGCCCGTGCATCGCACCGGAGATCCCGGGGCGGCGCGTTGGCATGGCGGTTCATGGGGCCAAAGGGCGGGCAGGCGCGAAAAGCCTCATAATGCGGGATGCGCCGACGGCGCCGGCTCGTCCGGTCCGCCCCGGCAGCCTCACCAGAATCAAGCAATGAACGACAGAGAAATCGAACTGATCGGCTCGGCGCGCCTCCCTACCCGCTTCGGCGATTTCACGGCGTGCGCCTTCAAGGATGCCGTATCGGGCATTGAACACCTCGCCCTGATCGTAGGAGACGTGACCGGCGACGGCGTGCTGACGCGCCTGCATTCCGAGTGCCTGACAGGCGACGTATTCGGTTCCTGCCGCTGCGACTGCGGCCCGCAGCTCGAACTCGCGCTCGAGAAGATCGCCGCCGAAGGCCGCGGCATCGTGCTGTACCTGCGCGGTCACGAGGGCCGGGGCATCGGCCTGGGACAGAAGATCCGCGCCTATGCGTTGCAGGACACCGGCCTCGACACGGTCGATGCCAACCTCGCGCTCGGCCAGGCCATCGACGCCCGCAACTATGCCTTCGCCGCCGCCTTCCTGCACAAGCTGGGCGTGACGTCGGTGCGGCTGATGAGCAACAACCCGGTCAAGCAGAAGGCGCTGGAGGACGAAGGCATCCCCGTGCGGGAGACCGTGCGCCATGTCGTCCCCGCCAATGCCGAGAACGAGAAGTACCTCGCCACCAAGCGCGTGCGCATGGGGCACCTGCTCGACTGAACCGACTGAACCGACTGATCCGACTCATTCGTCACCCAGCGGGATCGGAGACTTCCGGCAATCACCTCGGAGGTTTCCGTAAAGTAGCGCCGTCTGACGCCATACAAGGCGCGTGTCTCGGCACCGGCGCATAGTGCCCGTTCCACCCGGGAGATCGCACCGATGTATCGCGGAGAACGTTTCAACGGCTACACCCACCTGGCGGGCGCCATCCTCGCCGCCGCCGGCATGGCCGTGCTGGTCACCTCGGCGGCCCTGCACCACGACGCCTGGAAGGTCGCCAGCTCGATCGTCTACGGCGTCACGCTGGTGGCGCTCTATACCATTTCCACGCTGTATCACAGCCTGCGCGGCCCGGCCAAGGACGTGTTCCGGCGGCTCGACTACTGCGCCATCTACCTGCTCATCGCGGGCAGCTACACCCCGTTCGCGCTGGTCACCCTGCGCGGCCCGTGGGGCTGGACGCTGTTCAGCGTGAACTGGGGGCTGGCGATCTTCGGCATCGTGCAGGAGTTGTGGATCGGCCACCGCACGCGCGTGCTGTCGCTGCTGATCTACGTGGTGATGGGCTGGCTCGTGCTGATCGCGATGGGACCGCTCACCGAGGCACTGCCGGCGGAAGGCCTGTGGTGGCTGGTGGCCGGCGGGGTGCTCTACACCGGCGGCATCGGCTTCTTCCTGTTCGACGAGAAGGTGCGGCACTTCCACGGCATCTGGCACCTGTTCGTGCTGGCGGGGAGTGCCTGCCAGTTCGTCAGCATCCTCCAATACGTGTAGCTGGGGGCAGCCGCGCCCCGGGGCTTCAGTACACGTCGCGCCGGTAGCGGCCCGCTTCGGCCAGCGCCTGCAGCGCGTCGGTTCCCAGCACTTCGGCCAGCGCGGCATCCACGCCGGCCGCCATCCCCTGCAGGCTGCCGCATACGTAGATCGCGGCGCCCTGTTCCACCCACCTGCCAATCTCCGCACCCTGCGCACGCACGGCGTCCTGCACGTAGCGATGCGCGTGGCCGTCGCGCGAGAAAGTGAGGTCGATCCGTTCGAGCACGCCGTCGCGCCGCCATGCCGCCAGGTCCCCGGCGTGGAAGCTGTCATGCGCGGCCGAGCGTTCGCCGAACAGCAGCCAGTTGCGATGCCGCCCGGCATGGGCGCGGGCCTTGAGGTGCGCGCGCAGGCCGGCGAGGCCGGTGCCGTTGCCGATCAGGATCAGGGGCAGGTCGTCCGCCGGCCCGTGGAAGCTGCGGTTCGGGCGCACGCGCATGGCGATGCGGCTGCCGACCTCTGCGTGCGCCGTCAGCCAGCCGGAGGCGAGGCCGAGGGTGCCGTCGTCGCGCGTGGCCTGCCGGACGAGGAGTTCGAGACGGCCGTCCTGCGGGATCGAGGCGATGGAATATTCGCGGTGGGGCAGGCGCGGCAGCGCGTCCACCAGATCCTGCGGCGCCAGGCCGCGGAACGCCGTGGCCTGCGGATCCGAGGGTGTGATGCGCGTGACGAGCGCCTCGGCCAGCGTGCGGTCCTCGCCATCGCAGCGCACCGGGGCATTGCGGTCGAGGCCGAGCGCGTCGAGATAGCCCGTGACGTCCTGCGTGGCGTGGCAGGGGCCGACTTCGGCGATGTCGCCGGCCTGCCAGTCGAGCGCCGCAGGGTCGTCCGGCTCGAGCGCGAGGTGGAAGGCCGGGGCGCCCGCGCTGCCGGGGTTCAGCAGCGTGCGTTCCGCCAGCCGCCAGGCGCCGTAGCGCGGATGCTCCCAGTCGGCGATCTCCGCGCCGCCGCCCAGTGCCGACAGGTGGTTCTGCCAGTGCCGCAGCGCGCCGGCGTCGCCGTTGTCCACCTCGACCAGGTCGAACAGCGGCCGCGCCTGCTGCCGCTGCAGCCACGCCGACAGCGCGTGGCCGAAGGCGCAGAAGCGCGCGTAGCTGCTGTCGCCCAGCGCGAGGATGCCGTAGCGCAACTGGCCCAGGCTGCCGCCATGTGCGACCAGCTTGCGCGCAAACCCGGCGGCGCTGTCGGGGGCATCGCCTTCGCCGGTGGTGCTGACGAGGAAGAGCGCCTGGCGGCAGCGGGCGAGATGGCTGGCGTCGAGGTCGGCGAAGGAGAACAGCTGCACCGGCACACCGGCGCCCTGCAGGGCGTGCGCGGTGCGCATGGCGAGTTGCTCGGCGTAGCCGGTCTGGCTCGCGTAGGCGATGAGCGTGGCGTCGTCATGGCCCTCCGACCAGCCGCGCAGGCGCGCCCGCCGGCGGCGGTGGCCGGCGACGATGGCGGCGCAGAACCCCGCGTAGGCCAGCACCACGCCCGACGCCATGCCGGCGCGCGCGGGCGCCAGCGCGCCGAGCGCCACGCCGCAGGCGGCAACGCCCCACGGCGCCAGTGCCGATAGCCGGTCGCGCAGGCTCATGCGAGCATCTCCGCGAAGGCCGGCGTGAGGCGCTCGTCGAAGCCGTCGGACGTTCGCACGACGAAGCGCGCGGCGAGGCCGTGCCGGCGCGCGAAGTCCATGCCGGCGTGCGGGCCGAGCACCGTCAGCGCGGTGGAATACGCGTCGGCCAGCATGCATTGCGGATGCAGCACGGTGACGGACGCCAGCGCGTGGCTAGCCGGATAGCCGGTGCGCGGGTCGATGGTGTGGGCGTAGCGGCGGCCGTCGTGCTCGAAGAAGCGGCGGTAGTCGCCCGAGGTGGCGACCGACAGGCCGTACAGCGCCGCCAGCGTCGGCGGCAGGCTGCCACCCTGCGGCGTTTCCAGTGCGACGAACCACGGCAGGCCGTCGGGCTTGGTGCCGGTGCCGCGCAGTTCGCCGCCGATCTCGGTCAGGTGATGGGGTACGCCTTGCGCGTCGAGGTAAGCCGAGACGGCATCGACCGCATGGCCCTTGGCAATCGCGCACAGGTCGAGCGAAATGCCGCCGGGCTGCATGACGCGCCGGGTGTCATGGTCGAGGACGATGCGCGGCCAGCCGCAACGGGCACGAGCGCGCGCCACCTCGTCGGCGGAAGGAAAGAAAGAACGCGGCACGGCCGGGCCGAAGCCCCAGAGATCCACCAGCGGGCCCGCGCTCGGGTCGTAGGCGCCACCGCTCTCGCGCGCCACCTGCAGCGCGCAGCCGATCACGGCGAAGGCGGCCTCCGGCAGCGCGTGCCAGCTTCCGGCCGCGGCGCGGTTGAAGCGCGAGAGGTCGGAACCTTCCTCCCAGTTGCTCATCTGCGCAATCACCCCGTCGAGCACGGCACGAATGCCGGCTTCGATGACGGCGCCGTCGTGCGCGGGCGCAAGGCATGCCACCACCGACCACGTCGTCCCCATGGTCTCGCCGCCCGCCTGCCACTGGCGTGCGGACGGATCATGCGGCGCCGGACGCGACATCTCGCGCGGCACGAGGACGCGGTTCATGCGGCAGGGGCGGCAGGCGCCGCAGGCAAGGCAACAGCCATCACTGCGGCAGGACCTCCAGCGTCGCCGAATAGCTCGCGCGGCGCTTCTGCGCGGGCTTGGCGGCCTTGCCGTCCTCCACCTGCGCTTCCATCCAGTACATGCCCGGCGATGGCCACTTGACGCTGAACTTGCCGTCGGCGTCGGTCGTCACGGAGAAGTCCTGCAGCTTGTCGCGATAGCGGTTGCCGCCCGGCACCACATCCACCTTCAGGTTGGCGGCGGGCTTCCCGTCGAGCAGCAGGCGGAAGCTCGACGGTTCGCCGGCGACGAGGTCGTTCGGGTGCGTGACCGGCACCATCTCCAGGCCGCGCCCGCTCGGCGCCAGCGCCTTGCCGCCCGGCTTGCCGGACGTGACGAAGGTCTCGACGCGGCTCTCGGCCTGCGTCACCTGCAGGTCCTGCGCGCCGGCCGGTACGTCCTTGCCGAACGACTCGGCCGTGCCGCGCCAGCGCTTGGTCTGGCCGTCCAGCTTGTAGCTGGCGAACAGGCCCTGGTTGACCACCGCCATGCGGTAGGTACCGGGCTGGGTCAGGTGCACGTCGAAGGTATAGCGGTAGCGCCCCGCGGCACCGTTCTCGGGCTTGACGGCGTTGCCGTCGGGCGCGGTGATCGTCAGGTTGTCCACGCGGAGCGGATTGTGGTCCAGGTAGAACAGGTCATTGGACGCGGCGGCGTCGACCGTGACCCACGTGTCGTTGCCCGACAGCACGGTGGACGACGGCAGCAGCCACTGGCGGTGCGCGTGGGCGGCCAGCGGGGCGAGCGCCGCCAGCGCGACGATGGCGAGGCGGGTCTTGAAAGTGGCGCGGGGTTTCATCATCGGGCTCCGGTCTGCGGTTGGATTCAGGGCTTCAGGTTGACGGTCACGCCGCCGAGTTCGGTCTCGCCTTTGGCGCCGGCGCTCTGGGCCGACTGCGGCGGCCACGTGAACGGCACGCGCACCAGTTCGCGTCCACCCACTTCGCGCGCGGCTTCGACCACGAGGTTGTAGTTGCCGGCGGCCAGCTTGCCCAGCGGCGCCTTGCCGTCGGTGAAAGTGAGCGTGTGCTCGCCCGGCGCGCGGGTGGCGCCGGACACGCCGTCGGCTGGCAGCTTCATGTCGCGACCGGCCTTGCGCCACCACTGGCGCATGTCCTTGAGCCACTTGGTGCCGCCGTCGCCTTCCTTGGACCGGCCGTCGTACCAGACCGCCAGCGTCGAGGCCACGCCCTGGTCGGCGCGCTCGATCCACATCGACACATAGGGCTTGTGGTATTCGGCCACGGACAGGCGCGGGATTTCCACCTTGACGGTCAGGTCGGCGGCCACGGCGTTGTGGGCCACGGGCAGCGTGGCCATGCCGGTCAGGGTGACGGAGAGCAGTCGGCGCATAGGGGAATCGGTCGAAGGGTGAGTCGGAAATCAGTGAATGAAGAGGATCGCCAGCAGCAGCGGCACCACCACGCCGAGCCCCACCAGCGGCCACGTGGCGACGCGCCCGCCCGCGTGCAGCTTCAGCAGGAACAGGCCCGTGATGCTGAACACCAGGCAGGCCAGCGCGAAGGCGTCGATGAAGAGGCTCCAGGCGCGGCCGGTGTTGCGTCCCTTGTGCAGGTCGTTCAAGTACGAGATCCAGCCACGTGTGGTCAGCTCGTACTGCGTCTCGCCACTGTCGAGCGCGACGCTGACCCACGCATCGCCGCCCGGCCGCGGCAGCGCCACGTACAGTTCATCGCCCTGCCACTCGGCCTCGCGCCCGCTGGCGTCGACGCCAAGCGCCTCCGACAGCCAGGCCGACAGCGCGGCCGGGACCGGCACCCTGGCATCTTTCGAGGCGCCGTCGCGCGCGGCCTTCAGCGTGTCCAGCAGGCTATGCGGGGCGGTTGCGTTGCGCGACTCGACGCGCGGCTTCGCCTCGATCTGGCCGGCGTGGTTCAGCGTGAAGCCGGTCAGCGCGAACAACAGCATGCCGATCAGGCAGATGGCAGAGCTGATCCAGTGCCACTGGTGCAGGTGCTTGAGCCAGAAGGCGCGGCGGGCCTGTCCGTTGGCGGGCTGGGTGTCGGTCATGGATCGGGGAGGCGGGGGCGCGCCGGGAGGCGGAGAGCAAAGCCGAAAGAATAATCGTTCTCATTTGAAACCGCAACGGCACCCGGGTGGGGGTTGCGTTACCGTGTCTTACGGGTTGATGGCGAGAACGCCACCTGGCGACGCGGCGATGGGCGCCGGGAGCGGGACGCTATTCGGCCGCTGCCGCGCGCGCGCCCCACCCCACCGCACGGAACACCCACCGCACGGGCTCCAGCAGCACCATGCCGAACAGGATCCCGACCAGGCGCGTGAGCGCGGCCTGCGGGTTCAGGTGCGTGTAGCTGTCCGGAACGAGCACGACCAGGACGACCAGCACGAACTGCGTGCCGATGTAGCCGATTTCCGAGCCGCCGTTCTCGATGTGCCGGCCCACGATCACCCCCACGCAGATGCCCAGCGCCATCACGACGGGCAACTGGTGACCGGCCAGCAGGACCCCGGACGCCAGCAGTCCGCCGAGGAGACAGCCTGCGAACCGGTGCACCAGCTTCCTGGTGGTGGCGTTGGCGCCGGCAGTCAGGCTCGACAGCGGCACCAGCATGACGGCCATGATGGTGACCCCCGCCTGGCTGAGCGCCCCGAGATGCAGCCACACCCATGCCGTCGGGAGCAGGGCCAGCGCCACGCCGGCCTGCACAGCCTGCGTCATGGCGTCGCGGTGCCACCACAGACCTGCCGGCGTTGGCGCCCTGGCACCCTGCCCGGCCGCCGGCAGCGCGTAGCGCCGGATGGTGACGGTCGACACGGCGCTCACGAGCACGCATGCCGCCGTCCCGATCAGGACCTCGATGAAGCGCGTGCGCGCGAACGTCACCAGCGACTCGCCGGGGTGTTCCATGCCGTCGGCCAGCACCATGACGTAGGTCACCCCCATCAGGAGCCACGCGTAGCTGCGCTGCCGGATCAGCGCGAAGTAGAGCGTCACCGCGCCGACCACGCCCAGCGCCAGCGAAAGCCAGGCCATCGACGCCAGCAGCCCGGCGTTCAGCCAGGCGAGCGCCGCGCCGATGGCCGTACCGACGATCCGCAAGACGCCGCGCCGGAAGCTCTCGCTCACGTGCGAGCGCATGACCATGTAGCCGCTGAAGGCCGCCCAGCCGACGTTCTTCGCCCCGGCAAGGTGGGCGAAGACGATGGCGAGCAGCACCGAGACCACGCACTCCATCTCGTCGACCAGGCGTGGCCCGCGCACCGGCCACGAGGCGATGTCGCGCACCACGTCGGCAACGAGATGCCACGATGCCTGGCACCGCGCGCGGAGATCGTCGACCGTCCTCACGCGACGCCGCCTCCCGCCTGCCCACCCCGTGTCCCGCCCGCGCCGGTTCCCATGTCATCCGTCCCATGTCGCCACCGAACCAGCATGGGCGATGACCGCCGGCAGCGGCAAGCCCGATTTCCCTGCGGATGTGCAACGCACCAGCCGCGACACAGTGCGACACAGGTACCGGCTGGCCGTCTTACTTCCGGGTAAGCCCCGATATTTAAGCGATCGCTGCAATTCCTATACTGACCTGTCGATTCCGGGCCGCCCTTGCGCGGGCCGTCAGCTCGCCCGGCTTTCGTCGAAATCCGCAGTAGCCATGCAGCACAACAACGACAATCGTGCGGGAGACAGACATGGGGATTCGCCTGACAGCCATCGCGGGAGCGCTGGCCTTTTCACTGTTCGCTACTGCCGGCCAGGCCGCCGAGCCGATCAAGATCGGCGTGGACGGGCCGTTCACCGGGGGGTCATCGTCGATGGGGGTCAGCATGCGCGACGGCGTGCGGCTGGCCACGGCTGAAATCAACAAGGCCGGCGGCGTGCTGGGCCGCCAGATCGTACTGGTCGAGCGCGACGACGAGGCCAAGAACGAGCGCGGCGTGCAGATCGCGCAGGAACTGATCAACAAGGAGAAGGTGGTCGCGGTCGTCGGCTACATCAACACCGGCGTCGCCCTCGCCTCGCAGCGCTTCTTCCAGGAAGCGAAGATCCCGGTCTTCAATAACGTGGCGACCGGCTCGATCGTCACCAGCCAGTTCACCGACCAGCCCGACAACTACGTCTTCCGCAACGCCGCCGCCGACCGCATCCAGGCGCCGATGATCGTCGACGAGGCCATTACCCGGCGCGGCTACAAGAAGGTCGCCATCCTGGCCGACTCCACCAACTACGGCCAGCTCGGCCGCGAGGACCTCGAGAAGGCGCTCGGCGCCAAGGGCGTCAAGCCGGTGGCGGTCGAGAAGTTCAATATCAAGGACGTCGACATGACCGCCCAGCTCCTGAAGGCCAAGGAAGCCGGGGCCGAGGCGGTGCTGACCTATGGCATCGGGCCGGAACTGGCGCAGATCGCCAACGGCATGGCCAAGCTCGGCTGGAAGGTGCCGCTGATCGGCAGCTGGACGCTGTCGATGGCCAACTACATCGACAACGCCGGCCCCAACGGCGAGGGCGCGCGCATGCCGCAGACCTTCATCCAGGAGGCCAACACGCCCAGGCGCAAGGCCTTCATCGAGGCCTACCTGAAGGAGTTCAAGCCGAAGAACAACCGCATCGACTCGCCGGTCTCGGCCGCGCAGGGCTATGACTCGGTCTACCTGCTGGCCGCCGCCATCAAGCAGGCCGGCTCGACCGAGGGACCGAAGATCCGCGCCGCGCTCGAAAGCCTGAACACGCGGGTGGACGGCGTGGTCATGGTCTACGACAAGCCGTTCACGCACGGCGACCACGAGGCCATCACGCCCAACGTGCCGGTGTTCGGCGAGGTCAAGGGCGGACGCGTGGTGTATGCCTACGACGCCGACAAGAGCGGCGGCGGCACGCTGCGTACCAAGCAGGTGGCGGCGAAGAACTGATCCGGCACCCTCACCGCCTGCCCCGGAGCCGCTTCCGCCACAAGCCGAAGCGGCTTCTTTCCATCCGCCGTCATACCGGTGACGGCGGATGCCCTGCCGCTTTCGATCTTCGTTCGTCTTCGTTCGTTCTTCGTTTGCTCTCCGTCCGCCATGACCATCCTCCTGCAGCTCATCTACAGCGGCATCGCGCTCGGCATGATCTACGCCGTCATCGCGTTCGGCTACCAGCTCACCTTCGCCACCTCCGGCACGCTGAACTTCGGGCAGGGCGAATCGCTCATGCTCGGCGCGCTGGTGGGCCTGACGCTCGTCACGCTCGGCATGAACTACTGGCTGATGATCCCGGTCGTCTGCCTCTTCGGCCTGGCGCAGGGCGCCTTCGTCGAGACCATCGGCGTGCGGCCGGCCATCCGCATCAAGTCGGAATTCGGCTGGATCATGTCGACCATCGCGCTCGGCATCATCTTCAAGAACGTGGCGGAAAACCTGTGGGGCCGCGACGACCTGCGCTTCCCGTCGCCGCTGCCCGAGGCGCCCATCAGGCTGCTCGGCGCCAACGTGCTGCCGATGGAACTGCTGGTGATCGGCGGCGCGCTGCTGATGATGCTGGCGGTCGAGCTGTTCAATCGCAAGTCGATCTTCGGCAAGGCGGTGGTGGCCACCTCCAATGACCGCGACGCCGCCGCGCTGATGGGCATCAACACGAAGCTCGTCATCACGTTCTCTTACGCGCTGTCGTCGCTGACCGCCGCCTTCGCCGGCGTGCTGGTGGCGCCGCTCACGCTGACCGGCGCCACCATGGGCGCCGTGCTCGGCCTCAAGGCCTTCGCGGTGGCGATCATCGGCGGGCTCTCCAGCGGCATGGGCATCGTGGTGGGCGGGCTGATCCTCGGCATCGCGGAGACCACTACCGGCTTCTACATCTCCACCGGCTACAAGGACGTGCCGGGACTCGTGCTGCTGCTGATCGTGCTGGCGCTCAAGCCGGCCGGCCTGTTCGGCAAGACCGCCATCAAGAAAGTCTGAGGACCACCGCATGAATCCCATGAAGAAGATCGCGGCGCTGGCGGGGCTGGTGGCGCTGGCGGCGTTCCCGGTGCTGTCGGGCAACCCGTACTACATCCACCTCGTCGAGACCATCATGATCTACGCGATCCTGCTGTTCGGGCTCGACATCGTGGTGGGCTATACCGGGCAGGTGTCGCTCGGCCATGCCGGGCTGTTCGGCGTGGGCGCGTACACCGCCGGCGTGCTGTTCATGAAGCTCGGCATGCCGATCTGGGTGACGGCCCCCGCCGCCATCCTGCTGACGGCCGGCTTCGGCGCCATCCTCGCGCTGCCGGCGCTGCGCGTCTCCGGCCCGTACCTGGCGATGGTGACGCTGGCCTTCGGCACCATCCTCCAGATCCTGATCAACGAGATGGACTTCCTCACCAGCGGCCCGCTCGGCATCAAGATCCCGAAACCCGCGCTCGGCGGCAAGCCGATGAACGAGACCGAGTACTACTGGCTGGTGGCGGCGGTCCTGGTGCTGGCGCTGGTGGTGGTCCACCGCATCCTGCGCTCGCATCTCGGGCGCGCCTTCGAGGCACTGCGCGACAGCCCGATCGCGTCGGACTGCATGGGCGTGTCGGTGTACCGCTACAAGGTCCATGCCTTCGTCATCAGCGCGGGCTTCGCCGGGCTCGCGGGCTGCCTCTATGCCTACTCGGAGCAGTACATCTCGCCCAACACGTACAACTTCGAGCTGACCATCCTGTTCCTGCTCGCCATCATCATGGGCGGACGCAAGACGCGCTCCGGTGCCATCCTCGGCTCGGCCGTCATCGTGCTGCTGCCCAAGCTGCTGGACGACATCGACATGTTCCGCATGGTCGCCACCGCGCTCGCCGTGGCGATGGTCGCCGGCGCGGCGGTGGCGCTGGCGCGCCGCATGACCACGCCGCGCCAGATCGCCATTCCGGTGGCGGGCACCGTGGGACTGGCCGGCTTCTCGTGGGCCATCGCCACGCTGGCCGACTGGCGCCTGACCATCTTCGGCCTGATGATCCTGCTGGTCGTCTACTACCTGCAGGACGGCATCGTCGGCTTCGCGCGCAAGCTCTTCGTGCAGGGCCGCACGCGCGCCGCCGCGGCCATCGAGCGGCCGGTGGACATCGCCCCCGACGCCATCCTCGCGGTGCGCGCACAGGGCGAGGGCGAACTGCTCGACGTGCGCGGCATCCTGATGCAGTTCAGCGGCCTGAAGGCGCTGAACAATGTCGACCTGACCATCCGGCGCGGCACCATCCACGGCCTGATCGGGCCGAACGGCTCGGGCAAGAGCACCATGATGAATGTGCTGACCGGCATCTACGTGCCGACCGCCGGCACGGTGTCGTACCGCGGCCAGTCGCTGGTGGGCCGCACGCCGTCGCAGATCGCGCTCTCGGGCGTGGCCCGCACCTTCCAGAACGTGCAGTTGTTCGGCGAGATGACGGTGCTGGAGAACGTGCTGGTCGGCCTGCACCACACCTTCCGCGCCAGCCTGGCCGACGTGGGCCTCTCCACGCCGCGCTACCGGCGCGAGGAAGCGGCGGCGCGCGAGCGGGCCTTTGCCATGCTCCACTTCGTCGGGCTGGAAGCGGTGGCCAACGAGGAGGCGCGCAACCTGCCCTACGGCAAGCAGCGCATGCTGGAGATCGCCCGCGCGCTGGCGCTCGACCCCGAACTGCTGCTGCTCGACGAACCCGCCGCCGGCCTGACCGCGCCCGACATCCGCGAGCTGACCGCCATCGTCCGCAAGGTGCGCGACCACGGCATCACGGTGGTCCTGATCGAGCATCACATGGACGTGGTGATGAGCATCTGCGACACCGTCTCCGTGCTCGACTTCGGCCAGAAGATCGCCGAGGGCAGGCCGGCCGAGATCCAGGCCGACGAGAAGGTCATCGAAGCCTACCTGGGCGGCGAGGCCGCCGCTGCGGCCTGACGCCCCGGACAAGGAGAGATCCCACATGCTTTCGATCCGCAACCTCCACGCCGGCTACGGCAAGGTGAAGGTGCTGCACGGCATTTCCATCGATGTCCCCCGAGGCTCGGTCGTCACGCTGATCGGCTCCAACGGCGCCGGCAAGACCACCACCATGCGCGCCGTCTCCGGCATGATCCGCCCGAGCGAGGGCGAGATCACGATGGGCGAAGGGGCATCGGCCAGACGCATCGACGCGCTCGACGCCCACCGCATCGCCCGCCTCGGCCTCGCCCATTCGCCCGAGGGGCGGCGCGTGTTCGCCTCGATGACGGTGAACGACAACCTTCTGCTGGGCGCCTTCCCGCGCCTGACGTGGGGGCGCCCGCGCGGCGACGTCAACGGCGACCTGGAGCGTGCGATCACGCTGTTCCCGCGGCTGAAGGAACGGCGCAACCAGCTGGCGGGCACGCTGTCGGGCGGCGAGCAGCAGATGCTGGCCATGGCCCGCGCCATCATGCTGAATCCGGACATCGTCCTGCTCGACGAACCGTCGATGGGCCTCGCGCCGATACTGGTCGAAGAGGTGTTCCGCATCATCGCCGACCTGAAGGCGCAGGGCGTGACGATGCTGCTGGTCGAGCAGTTCGCGGCGGCGGCGCTGAACGTGGCGGACTATGGCTATGTGCTGGAGAACGGGCATATCGCCACGCATGGGCCGGCGGCGAAACTGCGCAACGATCCGACGGTGAAGGCGGCGTATCTGGGCGGGGCGCACTGACCTGCCCGGCGCCGGCCTCAGTTCTTGTCCGTCCCCCGCTCCGCCGGCTCGCTGCGCTTCGGCGCCGGCGTGCTGCGGCGCGGCGTGGATGGCGCCAGGTCCGGCTGGCGCGGATCGGCCGAGGCCGCGCAGAAGCAGTCGGGCGACGAACTGCCCGGGCTGTCGCGGCAGGCGGCCACCTCGCCCGGCTTGCAGGTGACGGAGCAGCGCTGGTCGTAGTTGGAGCTCGTGGCCTCGCAGCCCGATTGCGCCGATGCGTTGCCGCAGAGCACGGCAGCGAGTGCCGCCACGGCGACCCATGGCCCGCGCTGTCGATGCAGACGAATGACCATGGCGTCCCTCCCTGGGTGCTGGACTTGTCGTTCTGTGTGCCGTGGCGGCCCTCTAAAGCTAGAAACGCCCGCACGCGAAGTCAAGCCATGCGGCGAGGGGTGCGTTCAGGCAGTCTCAGTTCTTGCTGACCAGTGCCGGCTGGCCGGCCACGCCGGCAGGCTGCCTGTCCGGCGCCTGTGCGGGCGCGCTGCCGGCCGGGGTGGCCTTCAGGGCGGAGGTCGGGGCGGCGGTCGGGGCGGCGGTCGGCGAGCCGGGGAGATCGCCCGCCATCTTCGGCGTCACCGGCGCCGCGTCCACGTCATGGCAGCGCAGTTCGGCGCGGCGGGAATCGTTGGCGACCATCGCCGCCACCTGCGGCCCGAGCGCCCGCAGGGTGCGAACCGCCAGCGCGCTGGTGAACGAGTACTTGCGCGCGTCGGGCTCGCCCACATGGACGGTCAGCGTGCCGAAGAAGCGGTCGCCCAGCAGGAAGACGAACGTGGCCGAGCGGCTCACCGTGCGCGACTGGATCAGGCGGCCGCCCGGCCCCCACACCTTGAACTGCTGGTCGCCGGTGCCGGTCTTGCCGGCGATGCGGATCACGCTGCCGCCCGGCGACACGATGGTCCCGAGGATCGAGCGCGCGGTGCCGCCTTCGACCACGTCGCGCATGGAGCGCTGCACCAGTTCGGCAATCTCGGGCGCGATCAGTTGCTTGCCGGGCTTCGGGTCCAGCCCCATGCGGGTGGCATACGGCGTATCGGACGCGAATTCCAGCGTGCGCACGGTGTAGGTGGGCGCCTTGCGTCCGTCGTTCAGGATGATGCCCGCCAGCTCGGCCAGCGCGGCCGGGCGGTCGCCGGCGGCGCCGATGGCGCTGGCGTACGACGGCGTGATCGAGTCGAACGGATAGCCCAGCCGCTGCCAGCGCTTCGCGATGCGGTCGAAGGCGTCCTTCTCCAGCAGCGTGCGGATGCGGTTGTTCTGGCCGAACGTGCTGTGCGTCTTGAACAGCCACTTGTAGACGTACTGCCGCTCGCCGGTGCTGGCATCCAGCATCTGCTTGATGGTGGCGTCCGGATGCTTGCCGAGGTATTCGACCATCCACAGTTCGAGCGGGTGGATGCGCGACAGGTACCCGCGGTCGTTGAGGTCGAACTTGTCGTGGCCGTATTTCGCGTACAGCGCCGGCAGGTCTTCGTCGACGAGCTTCTTCTCGCCGAGCCTGGCGGTCATGATGCGCACGAAGCTGTCCTGGTCCAGGCCAGGTTGCGCGCTCAGCAGCGCCACCGCGGTGCGCACCGCGTTCAGGTGGTTGGTGGTCGGGCGCACCCGTGCCAGCAGCACCTGCACGCGCTCGTCCTGCGTCTTGCCGCGATAGCGCTGGTAGAAGGCCGTCATGTAGGCGCTGCCTTCCTGGTCGGCGAAGCGTTCGAGGTACTCGCGCCGGCCGGGGGCGTTGCGGTCTTCGAGCAGGCCGCCGAGCGAAGGGCTGTCGTGGAACACCTCGTAGCGCACGATGTCGCGCATCATCCGGACGAACACGAGGTTCACCGAATGCTGGAATGCCACGCGCACCGTCATCTGGTGCTCGCCCTCCCATTTCTCGAAGTTGGTGAAGACCTGCTGGCCGCCGCCCGTGAAGAAGGCCTCGCCCGCGCTGCCGGAGTACTTGCGCTGCATCGCGGCCTCAAGCATCGCGCCCAGCTCACGGTCGGCGGGAGTCTTCGCCTTGGCGAGATAGTCGAGCGCCCAGCGGGTCAGGTTGTCCTGGCGGGCCACCTGCACCTGCGCCAGCTGGGCCTTGTCCATGCCCATGTAGCGATTGTGCAGTTCCTGCACGATCTCCAGATACGTCACCAGCGTGCGCATCTTGGCGGTGGAGCCGAGGTTCAGGCGCGCGCCGTTGTTGAGGTCGAACGGCTGGTCGATATTGTCGGCCTGCACGCGCACGAGGCTGGCGTTGCCCACGCGCTCGAACAGCGTGAAGCTGGCGATCAGCCGGGACGGGTCGTTGTTCTCCTGCAGCAGGTTCTTGCCGTACAGGCCCATCTCGTGCGCACCTTCCTTGGTCTGCATGCGCAGCAGGGTATCGGTGATGACGCGCTGGGCCTCGCGGTTGATGCTGCTCTCCGCGGTCAGGTCGAGGCGGTCGAGGTCGTAGCCGCTCACCACGCCGGTCAGGCCCGAGATGTCGGCGCGCACGCGGTTGACGGCCTTGCGCGTGACGAAGGGCGCGCCGGGCGGCTTGTCGGGCGCGCCGGCCTTGTCGAGCGACTGGGCGATGGCGGCGTCGCGCAACTGCGGCGTGATGATGCCGGACTGCGCCAGCAGGCGCAGGTAGCTGCCGGTGAGCGCGTCGAGGTTGGTGTCGTCGCGGCGCAGGTGGTACGACGGGCGGCGCTGCGAGATGATCAGCGACAGCGCGCGCTTGAAGGCCTGCGCCTGGCGGGGAGTGGGATCGCGCGGGTCGGCGTCGCGGATCAGCGCGTTGACCTCGTCGAAGTCCTCGCCGTACCAGACCCACAGCGCGTCGCCGATGCCGTTGATCTCGCCATAGCCGCGCCGCGCCGACAGCGGCACCGTGTTGAGGTAGTCGACCACGATGCGCTCGCGCGCCTTCTGCGTGTCGGGGCCGTCGCGATACGCGCGCAGCGACGCCGACGCCATCTGCCGGAACTTCTCGGGAATCGACTGCGTGCGTCCTTCGGGCGAGTGGCGGTACTTTTCGATCTGCGTGGCGAGCGTGCTGCCGCCGGGCGACTCATGCGCCCGGTTGGCGATCTTCAGTGCCTGGTCGAGCACCGCGCGCGACAGCCGCTTCCAGTCCAGCGCGGGATTGAGGCTCGGGTATTCCGGGTTGAGCAGGTTCTGGTTCTCGACGAACAGCAGCGAGCGCACCATCAGGGGCGGCACGTCGGCGTAGGCATCGTACTGGCGCTGCGGATAGCGCTGGAAGCTCAGCGTCTGGGCATTGCAGTCGAGCAGCGCCAGCCCGGCCTGGTTCTTCTCGCGGTACGGCGGGAAGATGCCCTTGTCCATCAGGCTCACCAGCTCGGGCGACATGCGCATCTGCGCGACCGGTTTGAAGCCGCGCGCCTCGAGGCGATCCAGGAAACGGGGCAGGTCCTCGTAGCCGAGGCGGGCGTCGTAGGGGCCGGAGTGCGGGAAGCGGATGCTGTCGCTGGGACCCGGCTGCATCGAATAGGTCATCTCCCTCGACAGCTTGCCGAGGTATCGCGCCTGGATGTGCGAGCCCTGCGCCTCACCCGCAACGACGCTGATGACGACATAGGCTCCGCCCGTCAGGGCGACCGCCAAGCCAGCGAGAATCCAGCCACGACGCGACACGTTTCGGCATCCCTTTGGCGCCGGCGTCCACCCGGGGCGGTGGAGCAGTGACCGGCGTTCCAGCGCAGGCGGGCGGTGATGTGCTGCAGTAACGCGACACCGCCTGAGTTCATTTTAGACATATCGGGGTGGGCTGGCGCAAGGGGGCGCCGTCCTACAACGCACGCGACGCGCCGCGGCAACACGTACCGCCGCGAAGCGTGCCGGTCCCGGCACACCCCGCGGCTGCGGGCTGGAACGCGGCGCTTGCATCACCTGCCGGTCATGCGGCCGTCATCCCGCTGTCATGGCTGCGCCACAGCCACCGGACGGCCGCCAAACGGGTATTGCGGATCGTTGTACCCATGGCTCGATGCGTGCCCTGGCACCACCAGCGCGTCGACCATTGCCTCTTCCTCCGGCGTCAACGTGACGCCGATCGCGCCGAAATAGTCCTCGAACTGCGCCAGCGTGCGCGGGCCGGCGATCACCGAGCTGATGACCGGGTTCGACAGCACCCACGCCGTGGCGAACTGGCCCGGCGTGAGCCCGCGCTGCTCCGCATGCGCCTTCAACTGCTGCGCGATCTGCAGTGACTCCTCGCGGAATTCGGTCTGCATGATGCGGCGGTCGTTGCGGCCGGCGCGCGTGTCGGCCGACGGGGCCTGGCCGGGCAGGTACTTGCCCGTCAGCACGCCGCGCGCCACCGGGCTGTAGGGCACCACGCCGAGGCCGTAGTGCTGGCAGGCCGGCAGGATCTCGACTTCCGGCCCACGGTTGAGCAGGTTGTAGTACGGCTGGCAGGCCACCGGGCGCGGCACGCCCAGCTCGCCGCACAGGCGGGCGATCTCGGCGATGCGCCAGCCGCGGAAGTTCGACACCGCCCAGTAGCGGATCTTGCCGGCGCGCACGAGGTCACCCATCGCCCGCACGGCTTCCTCCAGGTTCTCGCCGATGAAGTCGCGGTGCAGGTAGAGGATGTCGATGTAGTCGGTGGCGAGCCGGTGCAGGCTGTTCTCGACTTCGCGCAGGATCCACACGCGCGAGTAGTTCGAGTGGTTGGGGCGCGATTCCATCGGGTTGCCGAGCTTGGTGGCGAGGACCCAGTCGTGGCGGTCGGCCGTCAGCAGGCGGCCGACCATCTGCTCCGACGCACCGTGGGTGTACACGTCCGCGGTGTCGATGAAATTCACGCCATGGTCGCGCGCGCTGGCCACGATACGCGCAGCCTCTGCCTCGTCGGTCTGGTCGGCGAACATCATGGTGCCCAGGCACAGGGCGGAGACCTTCAGGTTGCTGGCGCCAAGGCGCCGGTATTGCATGTCAGGCATGGGACGGCTCCGGGGGAGGTTGCGGGACGAATACGGGAGGGATGGCGACAGGCGCATCCCATCCGGAAAGGTGCATTTTGCCCCGATGGCGGCGGCTTGTCCCAGGCGCCCTCTGCTGGCTGCCGACGTCAGTTCCCCGAGACGAGATATGCCACCAGTTCGCGCACCGGGCGCGGCAGCGCATCGAGCGACCGCACGCAGACCAGCAGGCGCCGCGTGGCCCACGGATCGGACAGGCGCCAGGCCTGCACGCGCGGCGCAGTCCGATGCCGGCGGGCCGCCGTCTCCGGCACGATGCCGAACCCCACGCCATGCGCCGCCATGCGGCACACGCCATCGAAGGTACGCACCCGCGCGCGGAAATCGAAGGATCGCCCCGCCAGCGCGGCGTGCTGCGCGAGATGTTCCTGCAGCGGACTCCCCGGGCTGAGGCCGACGAACGGCTGGCCGAGCACCTCGGCCAGCGCCACGTCGCGCCGGCCGGCGAGCAGGCTGTCGCCGGGGCCTTCACGGGCGGCCACGAGCACGAGCCGGTCGATGGCAAAGGGAAAGGTCTGCAGCGCGCCATGGTCCACCGCATCGGAAACGATGCCGACGTCGGCCACCTCCGCGAGCACCGCCTTGACCGTCTCGGTGCTGAGCCGCTCGCGCAGGTCGACCGACACGTTCGGCCGCGCGCCGAGGAAAGGCGCGAGCCGGTCGGGCAGGAATTCGGTCACCGCGCTGGTGTTGGCCCACAGCCGCACCTGTACCTTCATGCCGGCCGCGTGCTCGCGCAGTTCACCTTCCATCTGGTCGATCTGGCGCAGCACCATTCGGGCATGGTGGGCCAGCGTGTCGCCGGCCGACGTCGGCGACACGCCCCGGCTGCCCCGCTCCAGCAGCGGCAGGCCGATGGCGTCCTCCATCGCCCGCAGCCGCGCACTGGCCGACGCGAGCGACAGGTGCGCCTGCTCCGCGCCATGCGTGATGCTGCCGTGCTCGAGGACGAGCAGGAAAAGACGGAGGCTGACGAGATCGAAGCGCATGGCGGGCATCGTAGCAGCGTCGCGAGCCGGACGCCGCGCCTCAGGCGCGGACAGAGGCAGCCTCAAGATCTTCCGCATTGTGCCCGCGCGACCAGTGCGGAGAATGGCGACGGTTCCCGTATCCCCATATCCCGCCCGTCCTCATATGCCCGCCACCACCCTGCTCGTCATCACCCTGACCTTCTTCGTCGCCGGCCTCGTCAAGGGCGTGACCGGCATGGGCCTGCCGACCGTGGCAATGGGCGTGCTCGGCACCCTCATGCCCCCGGCCGGCGCGGCGGCACTGCTGCTGGTGCCGTCGTTCGTGACCAACGTCTGGCAGCTGCTTGCCGGCCCGTCCTTCGCGACGCTCGCGCGGCGCCTGTGGCCGATGCTGGCGGGCATCGTCGCCGGCACGCTGCTGGGCGCGTCGCTGATGACCGGCAGCCACGCCGGACTCGCCGTGGCCGGCCTCGGCGCGGCGCTGGCGCTCTATGCCGTGCTCGGCCTGCTGGCGCTGCCGCTGCGTGTGCCGGCGCTGATGGAGAAGCGGCTGTCGCCCTGGATCGGCGTCGCGACCGGGCTGGTGACGGGGGGCACCGGTGTCTTCGTCGTGCCGGCCGTGCCCTATCTGCAGGCGCTGGCACTGGAGCGCGACGCACTGGTGCAGGCACTCGGCCTGTCGTTCACCGTGTCGACCATCGCCCTCGCGTTCGGGCTGGCGCATGGCGGCGCGTTGCATGCGGGCGCGCTGGGGGCCTCGCTGCTGGCAGTGGTGCCGGCGCTGCTGGGAATGTGGGCGGGGCAGCGGCTGCGCAGCCGCATCGCCCCCGCCACGTTCCGGCGCTGGTTCTTTATCTGCCTGCTGGGGCTGGGGATCGAACTGCTGCTGCGGCCCTGGCTATGACTGGGGCGTGGCCGGCGATGCCGTCGGGCATTTCGCTACGAGGGGTCCTTGGCCCGGGTGCGCGACACCGCCGCCATGATGCCGACGCCCAGGACGATCAGGCAGGCAATACCGATGTAGACCGGCGCGAGACCGGCCGTGCTGAGGCCCCACGCGATGCCGCCGAGCAGCACGATCAGGCCAAGGATGTAGAGCGCGAATGACATGGATTCCCTCCTGCGATCTTTGGTTGATGCAGGTTCGAATCTAGCGTTCCCGCGCGGCGGCGACGGTCAGGAAATGGCGCGGCGTCGCGTAGGCGGGCTCTGACTTGACGTGGCCTGGAGGGTACTTTCGCGACGCCCTTCACCGAAAGACAGGCCGGCAGCGAGGCCGGCCCAGACGGTGCGCCAGACGGTGCGCCAGACGTCAGGCCGTCGAGCCCGTCCCGGCGAATTGCCCGGCCCCCCGCCCGGCCCCCGGCACCACCACCACCGCTTCGCGCCCTCCGGCCTGCCGCACCACCTCCCCCACCATCTCGGCGGTCACCGCCGACAGCGTCCACCCCAGGTGCCCGTGCCCCGTGTTGTAGAACACGTTGGCCCGGCGCCCGCGTCCGACGCGCGGCATCATGTCCGGCATCATCGGCCGCAGGCCCGCCCACGGCACCACGCTGCGCGTGCTGACGCCCGGGAAGCACTGCTGCACCCAGTCGACCAGCGGCTTGATGCGGTCGGCGCGGATGTCGCGGTTGATGCCGTTGAACTCGGCCGTGCCCGCCACGCGGAAGCGGTCGGCGCCGAGGCGGCTGGTGACGAGCTTGGTCTCGTCGTCGAGCAGGCTGACGGTGGGGGCCGACGCGCGACTTTCCTCGTCGAGCAGGTTGACGGTGATGGAGTAGCCCTTGACCGGATAGATGTTGACGTGGTCGCCAAGCTGGCGCGCGAAGTCGCGGCTTGCCACGCCGGCGCAGACCACCACGCCGTCGAACACCATCGGCCCGGCGCCGTCCTCGCAGGTGATCGTCACCTTGCCTCCGTCCGACACCACCGACTGCACGCTCTGGTTGTACAGCGTGCGCACGCCGAGGCGGGCGATGGCGGCGGCAAGGCCATTGGTGAACTTGTGGATGTCGCCGGTCGAATCGCTTTCGGTGTAGTAGCCGCCGTAGTACTTGCCGGCCAGCGTCGGCTCGATAGCGCGCATCTCGTCGGGCGTCACCGGCCGGCGGGGCAGACCACCCTCGGCGAGCATGGCGGAGACGCGGCCCGCGTGGTCGAAGCCGGACTTGTCGCGGTAGATATGGAGAATGCCTTCCTTCTTCAGGTCGAAGTCGATCCCTTCGGCCTCGGCCCAGCCGAACAGGTGCTCGCGCGCGGCGATGGCCAGGCGCGCGGTCTCCACGGTATTGCGGCGATAGTGCGGCATGGCGGCGATGAAGCTCGCGAACCAGCTGATCTTGTGCCAGCTCGGGCGCGGGTTGACCAGCAGCGGCGCGTCGTTGCGCAGCATCCACTTCATGCCCTTGAGCAGCGTGGACCAGTGCGTCCAGGTCTCGGCATTGGAGGCGGAAAGCTGGCCGCCGTTGGCGAACGAGGTTTCCATCGCGGCGTAGCGGTGACGCTCCAGCAGCGTGACGGCGAATCCGCGCCGGGCGAGCGCATACGCAGTGGTGACACCAGTGATGCCACCGCCGATGACGGCAATTGTCTTCATGATTTCAGGCCTTCTACGGACGTCGGGAAAGGGAGCCCGTCGCGCAACGTTGCGCAATCGGACGCCCCCTCTGTCCATGACCTGAGAGATTCGCGGCGGTCCATGGGACGCCGCTTGCTCCTTCGGTACCGCCGGCTGACGTATTGCCGCGGTTCTTCAGAGTGTGTGGAAGCGAATACCGGTCCTTTTGCCTGAGAGTTTCCGGGGCGGTTGCTCCTTCGGCGCTGCCGGTTGCCAGATGGCGGTCGGCAGGCTCTCCCGATATCGCTGTACTGCAAGGGGCAGACAATGCCACGGGCGTGGCGGGAAGGCTCTCAGGGCAAACCCTGACATACCCTCCCCACCCCCTGTTTCATGCGCCCTGCGTCATGCCACCAGGAAGCGCTGCGCGAGCCGTACCCAGCACGCGGCGCCCAGCGGCAGCACTTCGTCGTTGAAGTCGTAGCCCGGGTTGTGGACCATGCAGCCGCCGAACTCGCCCTCGCCGTTGCCGAGGATCACGTAGCAACCCGGCACCGCGTTCATCATCCACGCAAAGTCCTCGCTGCCGTTCAGGCCCTTGGGCGCCTGCGTAACCACCTGCTCCGTGCCCACCAGTTCGACGCAGACTTCCTGCGCCAGCCGGGTGGGCTCGTCGGCATTGACCATCGGCGGCGTGAGCTGGCGGTAGTCGATCTCGGCCGTCACGCCGTGCGCCTGCGCGGTGAGGCCGACGATCTCGCGGATGCGCTCTTCCACCAGCGCGCGCGTCTCGGGCCGCGCGGCGCGCACGTTCAGGCCCAGCCTGACCTCCTCCGGGATGACGTTGTGCGTGGCGCCGCCCTGGATGAAGCCGACCGACAGCACAGCCGTGTCGTCGGGGGCCACATTGCGCGCCACCACCGTCTGCAGGGCAGTGACGATGGCCGCGGCGGCGGCGATGGGGTCGCGCGCCCGGTGCGGCATGGCGCCGTGGCCGCCCACGCCGCGCAGGGTCACGTCGGCCACGTCGGACGACAGGCTCACCGGCCCCGGCAGCACGCGGAAGCTGCCGGCCGGCACGCCCGGCATGTTGTGCAGGGCGAAGACGGCGTCGCAGGGGAAGCGCTCGAACAGGCCGTCCTCGATCATGGCGCGGGCGCCGCACAGGTTTTCCTCGTCGGGCTGGAAGATGACGTTCAGCGTGCCGTCGAAGCAGCGGCTGTCGGCCAGCGCCTTGGCGGCGGCGAGCAGGATGGCGGTGTGGCCGTCGTGGCCGCAGGCGTGCATGCGGCCGGGATTGCGGCTGGCGTACGGCAGGCCGGTGGCTTCCCTGATCGGCAGGGCATCCATGTCGGCGCGGATGCCGAGACGGCGCTTGCCGTTGCCCACCTTGAGCTGGCCGACCACGCCGGTGCGGCCGATGCCGGTGTGGACCTCGTAGCCCCAGCTCTTGAGCAGTTCAGCCACCAGCCGCGAGGTGCCGCTCACCTCGAAGCCCAGTTCGGGCTGCGCATGGATCTGGCGGCGGATGTCGACGAAGGTCTCGGTCTCGATGGGGGGCAGCAGGTGCGGCAGGAGCTGGAACGGGGTCAGGGTCTGGGCGCGGGTCATGCGGGGAATCCTTGTGGGTTGTGCTGTGTGTTCGTGCTTGTTTGCGTGCTTGCGTGCTTGCTTTCGTGCTTGCCTTCGTGGGCTCAGTGCTCGCGGGTCTCGCGGATCGACATCACGGCAAGGATGGACAGCAGGCCGCAGACGATCATGTAGAACGCGGGCGCCATCGGATTGCCGGTCTTCGCGAGCAGCCAGGTGACGATGAACTGCGACGAGCCGCCGAACACCGTCACGCCGATGCTGTACGTGACCGAGATGCCGCTGGCACGCACGCGGGCCGGCAGGATCTCCAGCAGCATCAGGAACATCGGCGTGGTGCCCAGGTTGATGCTGGCGGTCAGCAGCGCCGACAGGCACAGCACCAGCGGCACGCTCGGATACGTGTTCATCATCCAGAACGCGGGGTAGACCGCCAGCGCGCTGAACACCAGCGAGCCGACCACCAGCGGCTTGCGGTAGGTCAGGCGGTCGGCCAGCCGGCCGGCCACCAGCGACACCACCAGCAGCGTGACGCCCGTGACGCAGCCCGACAGGAACGACAGCGACGCCGGCATGTTCAGCACGCGGATCATGTAGGTCGGCATGAAGAACACCACCAGGTACATGGTCGCGGTGCCGGCCGTGGTCGCCAGGATGCCCTTGATGACCTTGTCGCCGTGCAGGCGGAACAGTTCGCGGATCGGGCTCGGCGCATCGGCCTCGGCCTGATGGGTTTCCTCGAGGTTGGCGCGGATATACAGGCCGACCGGAGCGATCAGCAGGCCCAGCAGGAACGGAAGGCGCCAGCCCCAGCTTTCCAGCGACGCCTGCGGCAGCAGGGCGTACAGCGTGGCGCCGGTGAGCGCGCCGCACAGCGCCGAGATGCCCTGGCTGCCGAGCTGCCAGCTCACGCGGTAGCCGCGTCCCTTCACCTGGCCCGCTTCCATCAGCATGGCGGTGGAGGCGCCGATCTCGCCGCCGAGCGAGAAGCCCTGCAGCAGCCGTCCGGCGACGATGGTCAGCGAGCCGACCACGCCGGCGGTGGCATAGGTCGGTGCCAGCGCGAGGCACAGCGTGCCGGCCACCATCAGGCCGATGGTCAGCGTCATGGCTGCCTTGCGGCCGCGGCGGTCGGCGTAGTTGCCGATCACGATGCCGCCGAGCGGACGCATCACGAAGCCGATGCCGAAGGTGGCCACCGCGAGCAGCAGCGAGGCGTAGGGATTGTCGGACGGGAAGAACAGGCGGCCGATCAGCAGCGAGAAGAAGCTGTAAACCGTGAAGTCGTACATCTCCAGCGCATTGCCCAGCGAGCAGGCGGCGATCAGGCGGGCTTCGCTCTGGCGCTTGCCGGCGGCCGGCATGGGAGACGCCAGCGAGGAAGTGTCGGGGGTGGCGAGTACGGCGTCGTTCATGTCTGGGGTGGTCTCCACTTGGGGTTTTCCCCGAGGCTCCCGGAGTCCGGCATTCGCCGTTCCTCCAGCTCGGTTCAGGGTTCTGGGGTGCCCGTTGGGGAGAAGTATTCAGACAAAACACAGCGGGGTAAAAATCATTTATTTTCATGTCGATAACCAAATGGCATCACCGACAGAAGCGCGTCGCCGGTGCCATCCGGGCAACTACGTAGCCGGCACCCGGCGCACGAACGCGGGGCCGCCTGCACCACGGCGCCGCAAGGCGCGACGCCAGGCAAGTGCGGAGAAAAAGGGAGACAGGACATGAAACTGCAGCAACTGCGCGTGCTGCTGGCCGTGGCGCAGCACGGCAGCATCCACGAGGCCGCGCGAAGCCTGCATATCTCGCAGCCGGCGCTGTCGAAGGGCATCGCCGAACTGGAACGCGAACTCGGCGTCACGCTGCTGTCGCGCTCGGTGCGCGGGGTGAGCCTGACGTCCTACGGCATGGCGCTCGTCAAGCGCGCCGCCGTGGTGGAACAGGAACTGCGGCACGCGCTGGAAGACATCGAATCGATCCGCGGCCATGCCGAGGGGCAGCTCAATATCGGCTTTACCGCGGTGGCTTCCGGCGGCCCCCTACCGACCGCTCTCGCCGCCTTCCGGCAGCGCTTTCCCAACGTGGGACTGCGCGGCTTCGAACTGCGCCCGCAGCAGATCCTCGAAGGCCTGCGCGAAGGCCGGCTCGACGTCGGCCTCATCTCGTCCAACAGCGGGCCGGGCGGGGGCAACTTCCAGTGGGAGCCGCTGTTCTCGGTGGGACTGTCGCTGGCGGTGCGCGCCGGGCATCCGCTGCGGCGCGTGCGCCGCCTGCGTCCGCTGCTCGATGCCGACTGGCTGGTGCTCGACCCGCCCGACGACGCCGGCAGCCCCCTCGCCAGCCTGCTGCGCCTGCATCGTCTCGACATGCCGCGCCGCGTGGTGCAGAGCGCGTCGAACCTGCTCGGCCTGCAGCTCGCCACGCAGACCGACCTCATCTCGCTATGGTCGGACTTCGTCTTCGAGGGCACCGGCCCGCTGCGGCTCGACCCGGCCGCGCTCACGCGCCTCGACATCGCCGACGAGTTGCCGGCGTTCGACGTCTACCTGGTCTATCGCTCGGCCGACCTGATGACGCACGTCTGCGCCGAGTTCGCCCGCGAGGTACGGCATTGCGCGAGCCGGCCCTTGCCCGGGCGTTAGAGACTGTTTGAAAATGCCCGTCGCCCCCGCGAAGGCGGGGGCCCAGCGTCTTTGCCAGCGCCCGAACAGTCACTGGGTCCCCGCTTTCGCGGGGACGACGAGTGGGATTGCGGCAATCTCCAAACAGGCTCTTTGAAGGTAAGCGTTTGCAGCTCAGCCGCAGACGACGGCTGTCCCGGCCAGCAGCCGCGAAAACGCGGGCACATCCATCGGCGGCGACAGCAGGAAGCCCTGCGCCATGTCGCAGCCCAGCCGGGCGAGGATGTCGAGTTGCCCGTCCGTCTCCACGCCCTCGGCCACTACCTGCATGCGCAGCTCGTGCGCGAGCGCGACCGTCGAGGCGACGATGGCGCGGCCCTGCTCGTCGCCGTCGAGCCCGGCGATCAGCGTGCGGTCGATTTTCAGCGTGTTCACGCGCAGGCGCTTCAGGTAGCCGAGGCTGGAGTAGCCGCTGCCGAAGTCGTCGAGCGCCACCTGGATGCCGAGCGACTGCAGCTCGGCCAGTGCCTGCACCGAGCGGTCGATGTCCCGCATGGCTGCCGTCTCGGTAATTTCCAGCGTGATGGCCGACGGCGGGATGTCGTGATGATGGATCTGGTCGAGCAGGTAGGCCGGGAAGCCGCCGCTCGCGAAGCGCAGCCCCGACACGTTGATGGCCACCGGCAACTGCGGCAGCCCCTCGTCCATCCATTCGCGCACCTGCCGGCACACGCTCGCGATGACCCAGTCATCGAGGCCGTCGATCCGGCCGGACTGCTCGGCCACGGGGATGAACTCGGCCGGGTCGACCGTGCCCAGCGCCGGATGGCGCCAGCGGCAGAGCGCCTCGGCGCCCACGAGGACGCGCTGCCTGACGTCGTACTTGGGCTGGAAATGCAGGGACAGCGAACCGTCCTGGATCGCGCGCCACAGGTCGCGCCGGATCATCTGCATGCGGCGCGCGCGCTCGCCGGCGGCGGCGCTGAAGACGCGCACCTGGTTGGCGCCGCTCTCGCGCGCCTCGCCCAGGCTGATGCGGGCGGCCCGCAGCAGGCCCTCGGGCGTCTGCGCATCGTACGGACAGACGGCGATGCCGATGCTCACGCCGATCTGCAAGGGCAGCCCGCGTGCGGCCATGCGCTCGGTGAACGCCGTCACCAGCCGCGTGCCCAGCTCCTGCGCGCGCGCCTGGTCCAGCAGGCCGGGCACGCCCACCGCGAACAGGTCTTGCGCCAGCCGGGCCAGCAGGTCGTTCGGTTCCAGCACGGCGCGCGCGAGTGCGCCGGCCTCCTGCGCGAGGCTGTCATCGGCGCGCACGTGGGGGACGGCGTCGCCGGCGGCGTCGTTGAACGTGTCGCACGCGTCGGCCAGATGGATCAGCAGCACCGCGCAGCCGGAGCCGGCCAGCCGCGCATGGGTCATGGTCTGGTCGAGCCAGTGCACGAGGGCGGCGCGGTCGGGCATGGCGGTGGACACGCTGTATCCGTCGCCGCCACGCTGCCAGCGCGCCGACATCTGGTCGCGCAGCGACGAGATGCGCTCCTCCTCGCTGTCGTAGCGCGCCCAGCGCGCCAGCGTCGTGCGCGCCTGCGCTCGGTGGAGGACGAAGAGCAGCAGGCTCGTCAGCAGGAGCGAGGCCGCCGCCCAGGCCGGGTCGGGCAGCTTGCCCAGTTCGAAACCGGATGCCGTTGCCAGCGCATTGGCCTGCGCGATGTCGCCGAGCGGCGGCAGGCTGTCCAGCGCCAGCACTGGCCAGAGCGGCAATCCGGCACGGGCCAGTGTCAGCAGGGGCGGCAGCCACGGCTGGGCGCGCAACCACTGCGGGGCCTTGCCTCGCAAGGCCGAGATACCCGGTACGGCAGCCAGCGCGAGTACCACGCCCGCGAACGCGGCAAGCAGCAGACTGGGTCGAATGGAAATCATCGGGAGCGTTATAGGGGGCGGCCGGGAGAAGCTGTCCGGAGAAAACCGCCGGACGGGAAGAGGATTCTTCCGGAGCATGGGAATCACGCTTCACATCATGGCATTCCGTGCCTGTCTTGTGAATCGCACGTAAGCCCGTGTTGTTGGCATGTACACGCCGTGACATGCCGTTTCCCGCTTGCGGCCGTCACACTATTGACAAACGGCGGATATCACGGCAGCACGATGGGATATTCCGGGTCGCCGGCCATAGCGGGCGGTGGGATGGACTCCGCCGGATGGCAGGGAATATGTTTCTGCGCGACGCGGAGCGCGATGGGAATCCGCCGATAACCCCCGCTCCGGCTTGGCCGGCGCGAATATGCGCGCCGACGCTGGCGCGAGGTCGGGCCCAGGGCCCGGCGACCGCCAACGGGCGAAGAAATGCGCCCAGGCGCCTGGACCCCTGGAGCCGGAGAATCCCCATAATGGTGTCAGGGAATCGTCGCTTCGCCGATTTGCGAGCCGGCGAGCCGGTCCGGCCCCGACTTCGCTCGCGTTTAAATCTGATTTACGGCACCATCCATCTCGCCATTCGCCTGCCGCAATGCCGCCCGGAAACCGGCGAAAATGCCGCGCTGACCGGAACCCCGCACGAAGGTTCACAAACAAATTATGTCTTGTGAATTTTCATAAAACTGCCCGGACGCGGGATAAATCCATTTGCATGGTGCGCATTAGTCGTTATAATTTACCCGTTCTTTTCACGGTCCAACTATAAAACGAGGCTCCAATGGCGACGTATCAGGAAATCGTTAAGCAAATCAACGAGCTACAGAAGCAGGCGGAGGAAATCAAGGCGCGCGAGCAGGCTGCCGTCATCGCCGATATTCGCGACAAAATCGAACAATATGGCCTGACCGCCGAGGACCTCGGTTTTGGCGGCAAGGTGCCGGCCGGCAAGAAGGCAGCCGTCGCCGCCAACCGCAAGGTGCCAGTTCGCTATCGCGACAGCGCCGGCAATACCTGGACCGGCCGCGGCAAGCGTCCGGGCTGGCTGACGCAGGCCCTGGCCTCGGGCAAGACCGTCGACGACTTCCTGATCCGCTGAGTCGCCGCGGCTTGCCTCCGGCAGGCAAGCCAAAAGACAAGACGCCACGGAATTTCCGTGGCGTTTTTGTTTGGTTGCGTCGCCTGGCAGACCACCATGCCGGGGGCTCAAGGGCGCCCGCAGAAACGGGTACGCCCCACCTCCCGGACGTCCGGATCAGGGTCCGGATCAGCCCTTGAACCCGAGCGGGTTCATCGACTGCCAGCGCCACGAGTCGGCGCACATGCGGTCCAGGTCGTGCTGCACGCGCCAGCCCATGAGCTGGTGCGCCAGCGCCGGATCGGCGTAGCAGCTCGCGATATCGCCGGGGCGGCGCGCCACGATCTCGTAGGGCACGGGCCGGCCGCTGGCGGCCTCGTAGGCCTTCACCACTTCCAGCACGCTGTAGCCGCGCCCGGTGCCGAGGTTGACGGTCATGCCCTTGCCCTCGCGGCCCAGGTAGTCGAGCGCGGCGAGGTGGCCGTCGGCGAGGTCGCAGACGTGGATGTAGTCGCGCACGCCGGTGCCGTCGGGCGTCGGGTAGTCGCCGCCGAACACCATCAGCTTCTCGCGCCGGCCGCCGGCCACCTGGGCGACGTAGGGCATCAGGTTGTTCGGCACGCCACCCGGGTCTTCGCCGATCAGCCCGCTTTCGTGCGCACCGACCGGGTTGAAGTAGCGCAGGTAGGCAATGCGCCACGACGGGTCGGAGCGCTCCAGGTCGCGCAGGATCTGCTCGCCCATCAGCTTGGTCTGGCCATAGGGATTGGTGGCCGACAGCGGGAAATCTTCCAGGATCGGCACCGCGTGCGGGTTGCCGTAGACGGTGGCGGAGGAGCTGAAGACGAGCTGCTTCACGCCGGCGGCCTGCATGGCGCTGCACAGGTTCAGCAGGCCGTTGAGGTTGTTGTCGTAGTAGTCGAGCGGCTGGCTGACCGATTCGCCCACGGCTTTCAGCGCGGCGAAGTGGATCGCGCCGGCGATGTGGTGCTCGCCGAACAGGCGCGCCAGCAGCCCGCGGTCGCGCACGTCGCCCTCGACGAAATACGGCGTCTTGCCCGTGATGGTGGCGATGCGGTTGACCACCTCGCGCTGGCTGTTGCAGAGGTTGTCGAGGCCGATGACGTGATAGCCCGCATTCAGCAGGGCCACCCACGTATGGGAAGCGATATAACCGGTGGCGCCGGTGAGCAGCAGTGTTTGGGACATGCGCAGTCAGGGAGAGGGAGGAATCCGGGCCGGACGGCGCCATGTGGACGCTGGCCGGCAACGCGCCATGTTAGCGCAAGCGCGGGTCGATCCCGCGTCCATGCGCAATTCACGCGAAACCCACGCGAAATCCATGCCAAATCCATCCGAATCCATGCCGGACCTGGTCTCGATCCCGGCCTGGTGGGGGATTCAGGGATTCAGCCTTCCACCGCCAGCGGGGCCAGCCCGGCGCGCGCCAGCCAGGCCTCGTAGCCGGCACGCAGGCGCCAGCCGGATTCGAGGTCGCGCATGCCGAGAGCCTGTGCCACCGCCGCCGGCGCGAGGCCGGCTTCGAAGTGCATGGCGCCGCAGGTATTGCGCAGCGTCTGCGGCGAGGCCCGCTCGCTGCGGCCGGCGAGCACGCCGGATTCCTCGAGCAGCGCCTCGGCGCGCCGGTACACCGACGCCGCATGCATCGCACGGCCATTCGGCATGGCGGGGAAGACCAGCGAACCCAGCGTGCCGGTGGCGGCGCGCACGGCCAGCCAGTCCAGCAGGGGGCGGCGCGCGAAGGGGAAGACGGGCGCCTCGTAGGCGCGGCCGTTGTCCGTGCGCACCATGCGCAGGGCGGCGGCGTCCGGGGCGATATTGTCGACGCGCAGCGCGCGCGCCTCGCCCACTTTCAGGCCGGCGCCGAGCAGGACCGACACCAGCGCCACGTCGCGTGCGCGCTTCCATTGCGTGGGCGTGACGGGGGCGGTCGGCGTGGCGGGCAGTTCGACCGCCAGCCGCGCCACCAGCATCTCGCGCTCGGCGGGCAACAGGAATGCCGTCGGGTCGTTCTCGCCGTCGGCCAGGTGGGCGCGGACGGCCTGGCTCGCCGGGTTATGGAGGTCGGCCTGCAGGCGTGTCAGGTGATGGAACACGCGCTCGATCAGGCGCGCATAGCGGTAGCGATGGTGCTTGTGCAGCGCCTGCGCATCGAGGAATTCGCCGATCTGCGCGGCCGACCACGTCAGCGGCGGGAGCCCGCGCTCGGCGGACCAGCGCAGCAGCTTGCCCCACATGGCGCGATACACCACGGCCGTGCCATGCCGGAATCCATGGCGCGCGAGCCAGCCTTCGAAGGCTTCGTCGGGATGGCTGCGCCACGCGGCGAGGTCGGCATCGAACAGGCCGCGCTGCGCGCCCGCCGGCTCGCCCATGGGCGCGGCATCGCCCGGCATCAGCCGGGGTTCCGGGCGGTATCGCTCTGTGCGGTACTGCCCTGTACGTTGGCCTTCATGCTGCCCGGCGCTGAGGTGACCTGGGCACTGGCCTGCGCGCTGCCGTTCTGCGCGGGCATGGCGAGCCAGGGCAGCAGTTCGCGGCCCCATTCGACCCAGTCCTGCTCATAGCGGATCCCGCGCCGGAGCATGGCCAAACGCAATTGCTGCGCGCGGTCGAGACGTCCACCGGCGGGCAGTTCCTTGCGCTCGATGGCCTGGTAGATCTCCATGCGCTGCTGGTGCAGGGCGATCATCCGCTTCATTTCGTCGGCCAGCCCGAGCGGCCCGATCGCCGCGTCGGCGCGCAGGCGGATCAGGATGTCTTCACGCTGGTTGAGGTCGGCGCATGGCAGCAATGCCCAGCGCGCCAGTTCCGCCCGCCCGGCGGGCAGCACCGAATAGACCTTCTTGCGGTTTTTCTTGTCGCCACTGGCCGCGCCATTGGCCGTGGGCGCATCTTCGGCGGCGATCCAGCCGGCTTCCGCCATCCGCCCCAGTTCCCGGTAGATCTGCTGGTGCGTGGCGTGCCAGAAATAGCCGATGGAGCGGTCGAAGCGGCGTGCCAGGTCGTAGCCGGACGACGGCGCCTCGATGAGGGAAATCAATAACGCATGCTGGGTCGACATTCGGCTCGAATTTCCTTCATTTTGAAGAAGGCGCCATCAAGAGGATGCGATGGATTCCGGCAGTCTCGACAGGCCCTCATACAAGTTGTGACGGTGGACCGCAGGCGAGCCGGCCCGTTCAGGTTCGCTATGGTAGCGCAGGGAGTCCCCGTGGCGTGATCGGTAGAAGCCACAAGCCACGCGGCGCGACACTGTGATCGGCGCGCACTTGATATATCAGTGCGAGGCTGGTTTAGCCATCCGCCATGCGGCTAATACGCCCACTACACGAGCCCGAAAGCGTATGCCATGAGCGAATTCGAATTCGCAATGCCCGGATCTTAAAAAGATGAAATGGCTTTCCGCGCGCCAATCCCATACATTCCGACCATTGCCAGCAAAAGTTCTTTGACACCCGACGGCCCGTGCCGTCAGACACATCGCCCTGGAGCCGCTATATGACCGGAAGCCAGCCCTATCTCGACCCTGCCCCCGAACTCGCCTCCGCTGTCCAGCCTGGCGCCGCGCGCCGGCAGGCTCGACAGGCTGCCGGTGCCACCTACTATCGCCTGCCCGACACGCCCGAGGGCTGCCATGTCAAGGAATACGCCAGCGGCCTGCGCCAGCTGGTGCGCTTCGTGGGCGTGGAAGAACAAGTCATCAAGTTCAGCATTGCCTGATTCAGCACCAAGAACATCTATCTGAATCGGCCAGATTTCCCTGTGGTCTCCTGCCCAGTCCGGGCAGATTGAACCCGCGAGCTTCGCGGGTTTTTTTCTGCCTGCGAGAAACGTCGCGAGAAATAAAGGGTTCAAGCGCGCATCAGGGCTTCGATGGCGGCAACCGCATTGCGCAAGCCGTCCTCCGATCGCATTTTTTCTCCGAGCGCGTGCGCCCGTGATTGTATTGGCGCACGCTCCGCGAACGCGATGCGCTGCGCCAGGGAGGCGGCTCGCAGCGCTCGTCCATCCAGCGCAGCACCGGCGACGCCAACACGTTGCAATCGATCCGCCCAGAAAAACTGGTCGCCCGCGAACGGCACCACCACGGAAGGTACGCCAGCACGTGTTGCGGAGTGTGAGGTGCCGGACCCGCCATGATGGATCACCAGCGATGTCCGCGGAAAAAGCCAATCGTGTGGCGTGTCGCCGAGCACATGGAAATTCGATGGCAATGCCGATGTATCGGCGCCGCTCCAGCCCGGATAGAACAGCGCCCTGCGGCCTGCGACGGCAGCGACGATCTCGCCGAGCAATTTTTGCGGTTCGAAGCCCCCCATGCTGCCAAAGCCAATGTAGATCGGCGCTTCCCCGGCGGCGAGAAAATCGGTCAGCGTCGCTGGTGGGGTCCAGCCAGCGGACGGCGTGAGCCATTGTCCACAGATCTGCGCGTTGTCGGGCCAGTCTTCCGGTTCAGCAATGATCGAGGGCGAAATGCCATACAGCATCGGGTGGCTGGTCCAGAGATGTCGTCTCGGTGGCAGGCCACAGACGGCGGCACGCGCTGCATTCGTCTTCTGCCGGAAGGCGCGCCACAGCAACTGGTTCACCAGACGCTGGCTGGTGGCGTTGAGGAACCCCGGCGTCCACTTGGGAGGCAGGAAAGGCGAAGCGAATGCTTTCGTGGGCGTGATGGGGATGAGGCCCGTGCCGATGGCCTTCACGCCAAGGTGCTCCGCGGCAGACAGCCCGACAAAGGCGGCCAGTCCCGACACGATGATGGCGTCGCAGCCTTCGCCAGCGGCGACGATTTCCCGCAGCCAGGATTCTGCGTGGGTGTTGGCGATGTATGCGAGCGCACTCGCCATGCTGGAGAAGCTGCGTCTTGTTGTGACGACCTGTGAGATCGCGAGTGACGGTTGCAGTAATCCCTTGATATCTCCTGTCAGCGCCGTGGCGGGAACACCAAGCTTGTCCGCGCTGCCCAGGGTCGCCCCGTCGGCAAGCAGGTGCGCTTCGTGGCCGGCATCGATCAGGGCCCGGCATAGCGCCGCCAGCGGTCGGGTATCGCCTTCGGTTCCATAGGTTGCGACGGCAAACTTCATGATTGTTGGCTCTCCGTAGCACCATCGACGATAGTTTGATTACCACCGCCGCAAGATTATCTCCGGCAGCGCCACGCTCCATGAAAAAAGCCGGCACAAAGGCCGGCCATACCGCATTCGGGTTCGGGGTTTGCCCGAATCACCCGCTTATCCTTTTAATCGACCGTTGCACCCGAGGCCTTCACGACCTTGGCCCACTTGGCCGTTTCCGACTTCATGAACGCGGCCAGTTCCGCCGGCTTCTCCGGATGCGGCTCGGCGCCCTGGTCGGCCATCTGCTTGCGCACTTCCGGCATGGCGAGGATCTTCACCACTTCGGCGTTCAGGCGGTCGATGATCGGCTGCGGCGTGCCGGCGGTGGTGTACAGCGCGAACCACGAGGTCGCCTCGTAGCCCGGCACGCCGGACTCGGCGACGGTCGGCACGTTCGGCAGCGCCGGCGAGCGCTGCGGCGACGTCACCGCCAGCGCGCGCAGCTTGCCGGCCTTCACGTGCTGGTAAGACGACGGCAGGTTGTCGAACATCAGCCCGATCTGGCCGCCGAGCAGGTCATTCACCGCCGGGGCGCTGCCCTTGTACGGGATGTGCTGGATATGCAGGCCGGTCATCGAGTTGAACAGCTCGCCCGACAGGTGCATCGACGAGCCGCTGCCCGACGAGCCGTACGCCAGCTTGTCCGGGTTCGACTTCGCGTAGGCGATCAGTTCCTTGACGTTGTGGACCGGCACCTTCGGGTTGGCCACGATGATATTCGGCACCATGGCCACGCGCGAGATCGGCGCGAAGTCCTTGACCGGGTCGTACGGCAGCTTCGAGTACAGCGACTGGTTGATCGCGTGCGTGCCGATGGTGCCCATGAAGAGCGTGTAGCCGTCCGGCGCGGCCTTGGCCGCCAGCGACGCGCCGATATTGCCGCCCGCGCCCGGACGGTTGTCCACCACCACCGGCTGGCCCAGCGCCTTGCCGAGCTGCAGGCCGACGATGCGGGCGAGGATGTCGGTCGTGCCGCCCGCGGAGAACGGCACGATCAGCGTGATGGGCTTGGTCGGGTACTTGGCTTGCGCCTGCGCCGTGCCGGCCAGGCCGACGGTGCCGAGTGCGGCGGCCAGTGCCACGCCGGTGGCCAGTAAACGGCGGCGGGAGTTGCGAATCATACGGTGCTCCTCATGGTCTCCTGTTTTGGCGCCGCCTGGTCCAGGCGGCAGCCTGTCGAATGCCGCGGCGGGTTGCCGCGGGCTTCGGTCATACCGGTGCCACGCCCAGCGTGGTGCCACCGCAGACGTATAGCACCTGCCCGGTGACAAAGCCATTGTCCGGGGACAGGAAGAACATGGCCGCGCGCGCCACGTCTTCTGGCGTGCCCATGCGCTTCACGGCGATGCTGGCGAGGATGCGCTGCGTCTGCGGACTGCCCTCGGGGTTGCTCTTGCGGAAGAGCTCGGTGGCGATCGGCCCCGGACCGATGGCGTTGACGGTGATGCCGTCGCCGCCCAGTTCCATCGCCAGCGTGCGCGTCATGCCGATCAGCCCCGCCTTGGTGGCGGAGTAGACGACGCGCTCGGGCTTGCCGAGCGCCGCGCGCGACGCCATGTTGACGATGCGGCCGAAGCCCGCAGCGCGCATGGCGGGCAGGCAGGCCTGCGTCAGCAGCAGCGCCGCCTGCAGGTGCAGGCCGACCACGTAGTCGAGATCGTCGACGGTCGCGGAGTCGGCCGTGCCGGGACGCGTGGCCCCGGCGTTGTTGACCAGCCGCGTCACGGCGAAGCGCGACACGATGTCGGCCGCCACCGCGCGCGTGGCGGCGGCGTCGGTCAGGTCGGCACGGAAGAACGCGAGGTTCGGGTGCGACCACGACGGCTCGGCATAGTCCACGTTGATCACGCGGGTGGCGCCGTCGGCGAGCAAGGCTTCGCAGATGGCGCGGCCGATGCCGGCGCTGCCGCCGGTGACGAGGGTGGCGACCGGGAGGCTCATGGAATCGGACGCGCTCACACGCGCTCGATCACCATGGCGATGCCCTGCCCCACGCCGATGCACATCGTGCACAGCGCGAAGCGGCCGCCGGTGCGGTGCAGCTGGTACATGGCGGTGGTCACGAGGCGCGCGCCGCTCATGCCGAGCGGGTGGCCCAGGGCGATGGCGCCGCCGTTGGGGTTCACGCGCTTGTCGTCGTCGGCGATGCCCAGTTCGCGCAGCACGGCCAGGCCTTGCGCGGCGAAGGCTTCGTTCAGTTCGATCACGTCGATCTGGTCGAGCGTCATGCCCAATTGCTTCATCAGCTTCTGGGTGGCCGGCGCCGGGCCGATGCCCATCACGCGCGGCGCCACGCCGGCGGTGGCCATGCCGACGATGCGGGCGCGCGGGGTCAGGCCGTGCTGCCTGATGGCGTCTTCATTGGCCAGCAGGATCGCGCAGGCGCCGTCGTTCACGCCCGAGGCGTTGCCGGCGGTCACGGAGCCGTCCGGGCGCACCACGCCGCGCAGCTTGCCCAGCGCTTCCATGCTGGTGGCGCGCGGATGCTCGTCGCGCTCGACCACGATGGCGTCGCCCTTCTTCTGTGCGATGGTGACCGCCGTGATCTCCTGCGCCAGCGTGCCGTCGGCCTGCGCGCGCGAAGCCTTTTCCTGGCTGCGCAGCGCCATCAGGTCCTGGTCCTCGCGGCTGATCCTGT
>Ga0160472_100252_pt1 | contig 62837 bp, 52 predicted proteins | sample HID1973M_E11MG_FD_108267 | JGI IMG/M metagenome (GOLD analysis project Ga0160472, IMG submission 108267) | Enriched mosquito-associated microbial communities from UW Madison campus, WI, USA - HID1973M_E11 MG | ecosystem: Host-associated > Arthropoda: Insects > Digestive system > Unclassified ... | reverse complement strand
GAAAAACGCATTCGCGGCCGCGTCAAAAAGCAAATGGAGCGCAGTCAGCGCGAGTACTATCTGAACGAGCAGATGAAGGCCATTCAGAAAGAACTCGGCGACAGCGACGAAGGTCACAACGAAGTCGAAGAGCTGAAGAAGCGTATCGATGCCGCTGGCCTGCCAAAAGACGCCCTGGCCAAGGCCACGGCCGAACTGAACAAGCTCAAGCAAATGTCGCCGATGTCCGCGGAAGCCACCGTGGTGCGCTCGTACATCGACTGGCTGGTGCAAGTGCCGTGGAAAGCCCAGAGCAAGGTGCGCCTGGACCTGGCTCGTGCGGAAGACATTCTCGACGCCGACCACTACGGTCTTGAAGAGGTCAAGGAACGCATCCTCGAATACCTCGCCGTGCAAAAGCGTGTCAAAAAGATTCGCGGTCCGGTGCTGTGCCTGGTCGGCCCTCCGGGTGTCGGTAAAACCTCCCTGGCGGAGTCGATTGCCCACGCCACCAACCGCAAATTCGTGCGCATGGCCCTCGGTGGTGTACGCGATGAGGCGGAAATCCGTGGTCATCGCCGCACTTACATCGGTTCGATGCCAGGAAGATTGATTCAAAAGATGACAAAAGTGGGTGTGCGCAACCCGCTATTCCTGCTCGACGAAATCGACAAAATGGGCAGCGACATGCGCGGTGACCCGGCTTCGGCATTGCTGGAAGTGCTGGATCCGGAGCAGAACCACAGCTTCAACGATCACTATCTGGAAGTCGATTACGACCTGTCCGACGTGATGTTCCTGTGCACCTCCAACTCCATGAACATTCCGCCAGCCTTGCTGGACCGGATGGAAGTGATTCGTCTGCCGGGCTACACCGAAGACGAGAAGATCAACATCGCCGTCAAATACCTCTCGCCCAAGCAAATCACGGCCAATGGCCTGAAGAAAGGCGAGCTGGAATTCGATGCCGAAGCGATCCGCGACATCATTCGTTACTACACCCGCGAAGCCGGTGTGCGTGGCCTGGAGCGCCAGATTGCCAAGGTTTGCCGCAAGGCGGTCAAGGAGCATGCGCTGGAAAAACGCTTCTCGGTGAAGGTCACGGCCGACATGCTGGAGCACTTCCTCGGCGTGCGTAAATTCCGCTACGGCCTGGCCGAGCAGCAGGACCAGATCGGTCAGGTGACCGGGCTGGCGTGGACCCAGGTGGGCGGCGAGTTGCTGACCATTGAAGCCGCTGTCGTACCGGGCAAGGGCCAGTTGATCAAGACCGGTTCCCTGGGTGATGTGATGGTCGAATCGATCACCGCAGCCCTGACCGTGGTGCGCAGTCGTGCCAAGAGCCTGGGGATTCCCCTGGACTTCCACGAGAAGCGCGACACGCACATCCACATGCCGGAAGGGGCAACGCCGAAAGACGGTCCTAGCGCCGGTGTGGGCATGTGCACGGCGCTGGTTTCTGCCTTGACCGGCATTCCGGTACGCGCCGATGTTGCCATGACCGGCGAAATTACCCTGCGTGGCCAGGTATTGGCGATTGGCGGTTTGAAGGAAAAACTGTTGGCTGCTCACCGGGGCGGAATCAAGACGGTGATCATTCCTGAAGAGAACGTGCGCGATCTCAAAGAGATTCCGGACAATATCAAGCAGGATCTACAGATTAAACCGGTTAAATGGATTGACGAGGTCCTGCAAATTGCGCTGCAATACGCGCCGGAGCCCTTGCCGGATGTGGCTCCGGAGATCGTCGCGAAGGATGAGAAGCGCGAGTCGGATTCCAAGGAAAGAATCAGCACGCATTAGTACGTATTTGCCTGGGGGGCTTCCTTGACAGTTTTTTAGAGCCCTTGTTATAAAGCGGCTCTTAAGTGTCTGTAGGCCATTCAGCACTCGTTATTGCTTTCACCAAAAAAACTTAGAATCATACTCAAATAGAACGTAAGGGGACTTAGAGTGAACAAGTCGGAACTGATTGATGCTATCGCTGCATCCGCTGATATCCCGAAAGCTGCTGCTGGCCGTGCGCTGGACGCTGTAATCGAATCCGTCACTGGCGCTCTCAAGGCTGGCGACTCCGTGGTTCTGGTTGGTTTCGGTACTTTCTCCGTAACCGATCGTCCTGCTCGTATTGGTCGTAACCCACAGACCGGTAAGACGCTGGAAATCGCCGCAGCCAAAAAACCAGGTTTCAAAGCCGGTAAAGCACTGAAAGAAGCTGTCAACTAAGTTTCGATTCAGGTTTTTGCCCATCCGGGTCGGGGTCATGCCTGACCTGGCAGCGGAGCGGCAGTTCAGGCGCCAGTTCGCCGATGTTAGACGCCGAGGCGAGTTCGAGCCTCGATCCGCTCCGCCAGTTACGAGAAGGCGCATCCTCGGATGCGCCTTTCTTCTATCCGGATACCACCCACGCTCCACGGTTGCCTAATTTTGAAGTTCAACCGTTTCTGGGGGAAGCATGCTGCAGAATATCAGGGACAATTCACAAGGCTGGATTGCCAAGACCATTATCGGGGTCATCGTTGCACTGATGGCCCTGACCGGTTTCGATGCCATTTTTCAAGCCACGACTCACAAAAATGAGGCGGCGAAGGTCAATGGTGAAGAAATCAGCCAGAACGAGCTGAGCCAGGCGGTCGATATGCAACGCCGTCAGCTCATGCAACAGTTGGGCAAGGATTTCGATGCCTCCTTGCTGGATGAAAAAATGCTGCGTGAATCGGCGCTCAAGGGCCTGATCGATCGCAAGCTGTTGCTGCAAGGCGCAGAAAATTCGAAGTTCGCTTTTTCCGAAGCGGCACTGGATCAGGTCATCCTGCAAACCCCTGAGTTTCAGGTGGATGGCAAGTTCAGCCCTGAGCGTTTCGATCAGGTGATTCGTCAGTTGGGCTACACCCGCATGCAATTCCGCCAGATGCTGGCTCAGGAAATGCTGATCGGCCAACTGCGCGCAGGCCTGGCAGGCAGCGGTTTCGTCACCGATGCACAGGTGCTGGCGTTCGCCCGTCTGGAAAAACAGACCCGCGATTTCGCTACCGTGAGCGTCAAGGCGGATCCTTCGGCGGTGAAACTCACCGTCGATGAAGTCAAGGCCTACTACGACGAGCACGCCAAGGAATTCATGACGCCGGATCAGGTAATCATCGATTACCTGGAGCTGAAGAAGTCTTCCTTCTTTGATCAGGTCAGCGTCAAGGACGAAGACCTGCAGGCGGCCTATCAGAAAGAAATCGCCAACCTGGCCGAGCAACGCCGGGCTGCGCACATTCTGATTGAAGTCAACGACAAGACCACCGAAGCCCAGGCCAAGGCGAAGATCGACGAGGTTCAGGCGCGCCTGGCCAAAGGCGAGAAGTTCGAGGCGCTGGCCAAGGAGTTTTCCCAGGACCCGGGTTCGGCCAGCAATGGCGGTGACCTCGGTTTCGCCGGTCCTGGCGTTTACGATCCAGCCTTCGAAAAAGCCCTGTATTCGCTGAACAAGGATCAGGTATCGGAGCCGATTCGCACCGATTTCGGTTTCCACCTGATCAAGCTGCTGGGTGTGGAAGCACCTGAGGTACCGACGTTTGCCAGTCTGAAAGACAAGCTGACCCGTGCACTGAAGACCCAGGAAGTCGAGCAGCGTTTTGTCGAAGCGAGCAAGCAACTGGAAGATGCCGCGTTTGAGGCTTCCGACCTGGCCCAGCCCGCTCAGGACCTGAAGCTGACCGTTCACACCTCCAAGGCCTTTGGTCGTGAAGGCGGTGAGGGCGTCGCGGCCAACCGTGCCGTGATTGCAGCTGCGTTCAGCCCGGAAGTGCTGGATGAGGGTGCCAACAGCACCGCCATCGAACTCGATCCGGAAACCGTGATCGTGTTGCGCGCCAAGGAACACCTGAAGCCTTCGCAACTGCCGCTGGAAAGCGTCGCTGCCGCCATCCGCGTGCAACTGGCCAAGGAACACGCCAGCGCTGATGCCAAGACCCGCGCTGAAGCATTGATCGCCAGCCTGCGTGACGGCAAGACCCCGCTGAACCAGGCAGTCGATGGCCAGAACTGGAAAGTCACCGAAGCGGCCACCCGTGGCCAGGAAGGGGTTGATCCGACTGTGCTGCAGGCGCTGTTCCGCATGCCGAAGCCGGCTGCCAAGGACAAGCCGACCTTCACCAGCGTCACGCTGGCAGATGGCAGCCTGGTGGTCGTGCGCCTCAATGGTGTGAACGAAGCGGCGGCACCGACCGAGGATGAGAAAGCGCAATACCGTCGCTTCCTCGCGTCCCGTGTCGGCCAGCAAGACTTTGCGGCTTACCGCAAGCAGCTGGAGACCCAGGCTGACATCAAGAAGTTCTGATGCCTGACTGAGCGTTTCGCGTCATGAAGAGCCCCGGCCATTGGTCGGGGTTTTTTTTTTGTCCGCAAAATTTCGCAGCCTGCGGCAGCTCCTACGCAGGTACGTGTTTTATGCAGGAGCTGCCGCAGGCTGCGATCTTTTGTACATTGAGCGCTGCGCAACTTCCGACATGAATGAGGGTCAACCCACGTGTAACCGTTTTAAGACACAATCGATGCTCACCTAAGCATCGTTCTGTTGCACAATACGCCCCGAATCGTTTTCCTCAGGATGTTCAATGTTCAAATCATTTCCCCTGCGGGTTGTCGGGCTGGCCGTCATGTTGGCCGTTGCGGCCGGTTGTTCGTCAAAAAAGCCTGCCATCTATGAGCATGAGAAGTTCGACGACTCCGGAACGTATTCGCGCAATTACCCGGTCAGCGATGCACAGAGTTGCGAAGCGGCGCGTCGGGCCTTGCTCAGCCAGGGCTACATCATTACCAGCAACGACCCGAAACTGATCAGCGGGCACAAGAGCTTCCAGCAGACCGGTGATAGCCACATGGAGATCAGCTTCAGCGTGGTCTGCACCGATGACGGCAGCGAAGGCCACCATGCGACGGTGTTCGCCAACGCCTTGCAGGATCGTTACGCGCTGAAGAAGACCAACAACTCCGCCAGCCTGGGCGTGGGTGTGCTGGGGTCGGTATCGATGCCGATTGGTTCCTCGGACGATTCGATGGTCAAGGTGGCCAGCGAAACCGTGACTTCGGCCAAGTTCTACGAGCGGTTCTTCACGCTGATCGAACTGTTCCTGCCGGCTGAGGCGAAGAAAGCCGCGCACATTACCGAGAAGCCGAAAACCGATCTGGGCGTGCCAGAGGCCAAGGCTGCGCCAGCGCCGTTGGCACCTGCGCCTGCGGCCGCACCGGCCGCTGAATCGACCCCGGCTGAAACGGCGCCTGTACCGACACCGGCTCCAGTCGAAACAGCGCCTGCAGCCTCCGAACCCGTTGCGCCACCCGCGGAGGCGACGCCGATCACCCCGGTCGAGAACACGGCGCCAGCACCGTCCGAAGAAATCATCACCCCGCCAGGCAACCCGAGCGACCTGCCACCGCCGAGCGAACCGATTCCAGCCATGCCCTCGACTGGCCAGTAATATTCTGCAAACTTGCGGGACCGGTTCATATGACACCGGTCCCGGCCCCCCGTAAAGATTGATTCGCATCAAGCAAGCCCTCGGTCCTGAGCCTTGCAGCCAGAAAATCCGTGATAAATTCCTGACCGCCTGCTACGTTTTATTCTGTAGCGACGGCATGTCGTGCCCGCGTCATTTTTCTTTCACGCGGGCACTTTATGCTGAAGGCGCAGGTCATTTATTCAGACGTATTTCGACAAGCTGTGGGGGATTGGACAATGGACGACTATCAGGAAGAGCTGCTCGAGTACCAGGCCTTCGAACTGGACCCGCCGGAGCCGGCAGAAGACGCCACCGAGCTGTGATTTTCAGGCGGACTTTCGATGACTGCGGCGAAACTCGCCGGGTGTCTGGGCGGTCCAGCGCTTGAACGCGCGCTGAAAGGCCTCGGCTGAGGCAAAGCCCAACAGGTAGGCGATTTCACCGAATGCCAGTTCGGTGTCGCGAATGTAGGTCATGGCCAGGTCGCGGCGCGTATCGTTTAGGATCGCGCGAAACTGTGTGCCTTCTTCCGCGAGTTTGCGCCGCAGGGTCCAGGTGGGCAGCTTCAGGCGTGCCGCCACTTCTTCGAGGTCGGGTTCCCGGCCACCATTCAACAGCGGCCCCAGCAGCGCGATGATGCGTTCACGCAGGCTGCGGGTGCGGGTCAATTGCTCCAGTTCCCGCTCGCACAATTGCAGCAAATGTCGCCAGGTGCTTGGGCAATGCTCGGGATTGCGCTGGGCCAGGCTGGCCTGACTCAGGCGTAATTGATTGTGTTCGGCACCAAACTGGATCGGACAATCGCCCAGGCGGTCGTAGGCCTCGCGGTAATCCGGGGCGTCGAACTCGATTTCGATGCGTTCGGCGCGAACCGGGACAGGGCTCAGGCTGGACAGCTGGTGCAGCCAGCCGGCAATGATCGAATCCACCACAAAGCGGTTGTAAGCGTTGTAGGGGCTGATGGAGTAGAACCGCAGCCACGCGCCTTGAGCGTCTTCGTGAAAGCTCGAGTGTCCGCGATAGTTGGACCCGTACAGCGCTTCAAAACGAATCAGGCAGCGTGCCGCCTCACGCACGGTCGGCGCCTGGGCAGCGGTGACCCCGGCCAGGCCCAACTGGCTCAGGCGCATGAGTTGGCCCATGCACAAACCCAGCGCCGGGTCGCTTGTCAGCTGGATGGCTGCGTGGCCCAGGCGCATATAGCGCGGGATCGACAGGCGCGCCCCGGCTTCGCCCAGGCGGGCGCTGTCCAGGCCATATTGTTCGAGCAGTGGCTGTGGCTCGGCGTCATGGCTGCGCACGGCGTCGGCCAGGCTATGAACGAAGCCGACCGAAAGATCGCCCAGACGCATCGGCCGCGGTTTCATGGCTTACAACCAGAGGTTCAACAGGCGAGCACCACGGGCGTTTCTGTCGGCGAATTGCTGGCCGTTGCTGCTGAGGAAACTTTGCCCGGCGCTGCCCTGATCCCAGAATTGTCCCCGCAGGAACACGCTCATGCCGGCGATGGCCCGGCTGGCCGGTGCCCGCGTGGTGAGGTTCAGGGAGCGCCAGGCCTGGCCTTCGCTCAGCTCCCCGGACTTCAAGGTCACCGAGACCGGAATCGGGGCGCCGCGGTAACCGCGCCACGGCCGCTCCCAGGCGCCGCGTCCCGCAATAAACGCTGGCGAAGCGACCAATTGCACGCCCAGATCATCGAGCGTGCGGTAGTTTTCGGGATACCAGCTGTCGCGTCCGATCAGCACGCCCAGGCGCCCTGCCGGTGTATCGACGACATTGAGCAAGTGATCCGCGTTGTCCTTGATCGCATCCGGTCCCGAGAAAACCGGATACATCTGCCGCTGGGGCTGGCCAAGCGGCACACCGTCGCGGCTGAACACGACGCTGCTGTTATACAGGGGGCCACGGCCGATTTTCAGTGTGCCGTCGATGATGCTCGGTTCGGGCAATACAATGGAGCCGGCGACCAGAGTGACGCGGAATTCCTTTGCCAGGCCGCCGAACAGCTTCTGGTAGTCCCTGGCCATGGTCTTGGCCTTCATGCGCAGGTGCGCATCGTCCAGGCGATTGCCGCCATCAGCGCTGATCAGGGCGCGGACGAACTTCAAGGGGTTGCTCGCCGCCAGCCAGTTCAGTGCTTCCTTGAGGGAAGAGGCCTGGTACAGCTCATCCTTTTCACCGCTGACCATCAGCCAGGTGCCGACATGTTCGGGCAATACGACGATGGTTTTGTCGTTGAGCAGGCCCTGGTCCCGGGCTTTTTGCAGGTACGCTGCGAGCTTGCGATGCAAGCGCTCGGGGCTTTGATAATCGGTGGGGAACAGTTCCGGCTGGATGCCCAGCAGGTTGCCACGATCGGCCGGCGTGCCCTGGTCGACGGCGAGCTTGATGCGCAGGTCCGACAGGTAATGACCCACCGGGCGATCTGCGGCCCACATGGCGTAGGTCGTCAGGGCGGCAAGGATTGCCATGGAGAATGTCAGGTACAGAAGTTTGCGCATGGAAACAGTCAACAGCCGTGAGCAGGTAAGGCTTTTCGCTCGAATTGGCACCGAGGATAAAGGGAATCAACGGTTGGGTGGGCAAATTTCTGGTTTCCGTGGATGTTTTTCATGTCATGGCTCATGCATTCGACCCGCTTGCCGGAAGTCCGGCTGCTCATTTTAATCATTAAGTTGTAAGTTTAGGTCATTGAGCGATAGCGGTGAGGCTCTTAGTCTGTCCAACATGACTGACGGGCGCCGCAGAGCTCCCGCACTTTCCGTGATCGATCGATGTGGAGTTACCGATGACCGCCGCTCATTACCCGCACCTGCTGGCTCCGCTGGACCTGGGATTTACCACACTGCGCAACCGCACCCTGATGGGCTCGATGCACACAGGTCTTGAAGAGAAGCCGGGTGGCTTCGAGCGCATGGCGGCGTATTTCGCCGAGCGTGCCCTGGGCGGTGTTGGCCTGATGGTCACCGGCGGTATCGGCCCGAACGATGAGGGCGGGGTGTATTCCGGTGCGGCCAAGCTGACCACCGAGGAAGAAGCGCTCAAGCACCGCATCGTCACCCGCGCCGTGCATGAGGCCGGTGGCAAGATCTGCATGCAGATCCTCCATGCCGGGCGTTATGCCTACAGCCCCAAGCAGGTCGCGCCGAGTGCGATCCAGGCGCCGATCAACCCGTTCAAGCCCAAGGAGCTGGACGAGGAAGGCATCGAGAAGCAGATCAGCGATTTTGTCACCTGTTCGACCCTGGCCCAGCAGGCCGAGTACGACGGTGTGGAAATCATGGGTTCGGAAGGTTATTTCATTAACCAGTTCCTTGCCGCCCATACCAATCACCGTACTGACCGCTGGGGCGGTAGCTACGAAAACCGCATGCGCCTGCCGGTGGAGATCGTCCGTCGCGTGCGCGAAGCGGTGGGTCCGAACTTCATCATCATTTTCCGCCTGTCGATGCTCGATCTGGTGGAAGGCGGCAGCACCTGGGAGGAAATCGTCCAGTTGGCCAAGGCCATCGAGCAGGCCGGCGCGACCATCATCAACACCGGTATCGGTTGGCACGAAGCGCGGATTCCGACCATCGCCACCAAGGTGCCGCGTGGAGCGTTCAGCAAGGTCACGGCCAAGCTGCGCGGTTCGGTAAGCATTCCGTTGATCACCACCAACCGTATCAATACGCCGGAAGTCGCCGAGCAGATCCTTGCCGAGGGCGACGCCGACATGGTGTCCATGGCGCGTCCGTTCCTCGCCGATGCGGATTTCGTCAACAAGGCGGCCGAAGGTCGCGCCGACGAGATCAACACCTGCATCGGTTGCAACCAGGCGTGCCTGGACCACACCTTCGGCGGCAAGCTGACCAGTTGCCTGGTCAACCCACGGGCCTGCCACGAAACCGAACTCAACTACCTGCCGGTCAAGCAGCTCAAGAAGATTGCTGTGGTGGGCGCCGGTCCAGCCGGTCTGTCCGCGGCGACCGTGGCGGCCGAGCGTGGTCACCAGGTCACGCTGTTTGATTCGGCCAGCGAAATCGGTGGCCAGTTCAACATTGCCAAGCGCGTTCCAGGCAAGGAAGAGTTCTACGAGACCCTGCGCTACTTCGGCCGCAAATTGCAGACCACTAACGTCGAGGTGTGCCTGAACACCCGCGTGGATGTGGCGCAACTGGTCGAGGGCGGCTACGACGAGATCATTCTGGCCACCGGGATCGCGCCGCGCGTGCCGGCAATTCCGGGCGTGGAAAACGCCAAGGTCCTGAGCTACCTGGATGTGATCCTCGAGCGCAAGCCGGTGGGCAAGCGGGTCGCGGTGATCGGTGCCGGTGGTATCGGTTTTGACGTTTCGGAATTCCTCGTGCACGAAGGCGTGGCCACCAGCCAGGATCGCGCTGCGTTCTGGAAGGAGTGGGGTATCGATACGCAGCTGGAAGCTCGCGGCGGTGTTGCCGGAATCAAGGCCGCGCCCCATGCACCAGCCCGGGAAGTGTTCCTGCTGCAACGCAAAAAATCCAAGGTGGGTGACGGCCTGGGCAAAACCACCGGCTGGATTCATCGCACGGGTCTGAAGAACAAGCAGGTGCAGATGCTCAACAGCGTTGAATACCTGAAGATCGACGACGAAGGCCTGCACATTCGCATCGGTGAAACCGGCGAGCCGCAGGTGCTGGCGGTGGACAACATCGTCATCTGCGCCGGCCAGGACCCGCTGCGTGAGTTGCAGGAAGGCCTGGAAGCGGCGGGGCAGCGCGTGCATTTGATTGGCGGTGCGGATGTGGCGGCGGAGTTGGATGCGAAGCGGGCGATCAACCAGGGTTCGCGGTTGGCTGCCGAGCTGTAATACGCAGGTGTGACGTGCCAATGGCCATCGCGGGCAAGCCCGCTCCTACAAGGTATTGTGCTGAACATGTAATTTGTGTCGACGCAGATCCACTGTAGGAGCGGGCTTGCCCGCGATGGCGTCATCAAGGCTGCTAACATGCTGGCTCCTAACGTGCACAATCAGGCGCCGATGCTTTTTCCTCTTTCCCATGGGCTGATCCAAGCCCCCGTTGAAGCTCTCCATCTCGACTGGCTGACAACCGCCGGCATCGAAGTCGCCATCCTGCGCCTGGACCAGATCGACCCGCTGATCAGCGGCAACAAATGGTTCAAGCTCGTCGAACACCTCAAAGCCGCTGACCAATGCAGTGCCAAAGGCATCATCAGCCTGGGCGGGGCGCATTCCAATCACCTGCATGCACTGGCGGCCGCGGGCAAGCGTTTTGGTTTCGCAACCGTCGGTTTGCTACGCGGACATCCTCAGGTCACGCCAACGGTGGAAGACTTGCAGGCGTTCGGCATGCAGCTGCACTGGCTCGGTTATGGCGGTTATCGGGCCCGGCACGAGCCGGGGTTCTGGTTGCCCTGGCAGGCGCAGTATCCCGATTTGCACCCGGTGCCCGAGGGCGGTGGCGGTCTGCCCGGCGCACGGGGCTGCCTGCAGCTCAAGGAGCAGGTCTGCCAGCAATTGAGCCGTCTGGGCTGGAGCGACTACGACGGCTGGTGGCTGGCCTGTGGGACCGGCACCACCCTGGCGGGACTGGTATTGGCGGAAGCGGGCGAGCATCCGGTGTATGGCGCGCTGGCGGTGCCGGATGATCATGGTGTGGCGCAACAGGTGCAGGTGATTTTGAAGGAGGCGGGGCTGGCCGAACCGGTTTACGAGCTAATGGATGGCAGCCGTGGTGGATTTGCCAAGGTCGACCCGCTATTGCTCGACTTCATCGAACAGACTGAGGGGGCCTGTGGGATTCCCCTGGAACCGCTCTACACCGGCAAGGCGTTGCTGGCACTCAAGCAGCAGGTCGAGGCGGGAAAGTTCGCTGAAGGCACGCGTTTGGTCTTCGTTCATACCGGCGGATTGCAAGGGCGGCGAGGGTTCAATCCGTAGGAGCTGCCGAAGGCTGCGATCTTTTATTTTTGAATCAAAAGATCGCAGCCTTCGGCAGCTCCTACATGGCCTTAGCGGGCAGTCTCGCCCATTCAATCCCGCCGGATTCAGGTCCGGGTAACCCGCTTGGGCATCATCCGCAACAAGGTGTTATCACCCACCACATAATGGTGATACAGCCCCGCCACGGCATGCAGGCCGATCAGCCAGTAACCGATCGTGCCACCGAGTACATGCCAGCCCTGAAGCTCTTTGGCCAGTTCCTTGTTCTCGGCCACCAGCAGCGGCAGGTCGAGACCATAGAACATGACTTGATTGCCCTTGGCGCTGGTGACCAGCCAGCCCAGCAACGGCATGGCGATCATGAAGAGGTACAGCGCCCAGTGCATCAGTTTCGCCAGCGCTGTCTGCCAGCGAGGTGAAGCCGGGAAGATCTGCGGTGCCGGGCCGAGGCTGCGGGCGAACAGGCGTACCCAGACCAACACGAATACCGTCAGGCCGAGCATGAAGTGTGATTCAACGATCAGGGTGCGGCCGCCACTGCCCTTGGGGAAGATCCCCCGAAGCTCGATACAGGCGTAGACCAGCGCCAGCAGAACCAGCATCAACCAGTGCAGCGCGATCGAGACGGTGCTGTAGCGCGAGGCGGAGTTTTTCCACGGCATACGGTGATCCTCAGGGTCCGGTTCGAAGCGGCCGTTCTAGAGCGACGGCTATGCCTTAACTGTAATCCTGTTTCACCGGATTTTCCTGTGGATCCAATGCGCTGATGGCTCTGATTCAGGTAATAGACAGAAAAAACATCAATCTCACCTGTCCTCCTGTAGGAGCGCGCAAGCTCGCGATGGTTGCAAATGCGCCGCGGGGCGTCAGGCTTCCCGCGTTATCGTTGGCGACCATCGCGAGCGTACTCGCTCCTACAGAGGAACGCGCCCTTGGCCAGGCGCTTGTTGATGTCGGCAATGACCTCTGTAGGAGCGAGCAAGCTCGCGATGGTCGCAAATGCGCCGCGGGGCGTCAGGCTTCCCGCGTTATCGTTGGCGACCATCGCGAGCGTGCTCGCTCCTACAGAGGAACGCGCCCTTGGCCAGGCGCTTGTTGATGTCGGCAATGACCTCTGTAGGAGCGAGCATGCTCGCGATGGTTGCAAATGCGCCGCGGGGCGTCAGGCTTCCCGCGTTATCGTTGGCGACCATCGTCGGAACGCCGCCCGGAGCCTGCTCGCTCCTACAGGGGGTAGTGATCAGCTCGACTGCGGCATCTCGCCCTTGCCCAGGCGCTTGTTGATGTCGGCAATGACCTCTGGCAAGTCGGTGATGGTGTCGATCATGTAGTGCGGGCGCGAGCCTTCGAACAGGCCGCGGATGCGTTGGCGTTCGCGCTCCAGTTCATCGCTGGCCAGGGCGCGGAAACCCGCGTAGTCCAGACCCAGCGCATTGCCCGAGCAGAGCAGCGCCACGGTCCACATGCCGGCACGGCGACCTTCGAGAATGCCCGGCACGGTGTCGTCGATCTTCACGCAGGCGGCGACGTCGTCGATGCCCAGGGCAATCACGTTGGCCAGGGCCTGGGCCGGCCATGGGCGACCGTTCGGGACTTCATCGGTGGCGACCACGTGATCGGCCACGTATCCGTTGGTGGCCGCCAGTTCGACCACCTTGTCCATGACCTGTTTCGGGTAGCCGGAGCAGGAGCCGATCTTGATCCCTTGCTGGCGCAGGTTGGCGATGGTTTGCAAAGCACCTGGAATCAGCGCCGAGTGCTCGGCGATTTTTTCGATCTGCAGGGGCATGAAGCGCTGGTAGATGGCGGTCACGTCATCGTCAGTCGGCGTGCGCCCAAACACGGCGCGATAACGTTCGGCGACCTGGGGTTGGTCGCACAGGGTACGGATGTGGTCCCACTTGCCCATGCCCATCGGGCCGCGGGCTTCTTCGATGGAGACCTGGACGTCGAACTCGGCGAAGGCTTCAACGAAAATCTGCGTAGGGGCGAAGGAACCGAAGTCGACGACGGTACCGGCCCAGTCGAGGATGGCGGCTTGCAGTTGAGTTGGGTTGGTGTAGTTCATGGCGAATGAATTCCTGTAGGAACGAACTGGTTTTCCTGTGGGAGCGCGCTTGCTCGCGATGGGGACCGGTCTGTCGATACTTCTTTTGAATGAAAGACCGCTATCGCGAGCAGGCTCGCTCCTACAGGGGGAATGCGGTGTCGTTTAGATTTCGAGGACTTCCATCTCGCGCAACACTTCACCGATGGCCGCTACGGCTTCGCGCATCTGCGCCGGCTGGACGTGACCGATGCAGCCGACGCGGAAAGTTTCGACCTGGGTCAGTTTGCCGGGGTAGAGGATGTAGCCCTTGGCCTTGACCTGTTCGTAGAACTCCTTGAACTGGTAGCGCGGATCTTTCGGTGCATGGAAGGTGGCGATGATGGGGGCCTGGATGGCGGCGGGCAGGAAACTGCGCAGGCCCAGTTTGCCCATCTCTTCCATCAGCGCCTGGCAGTTGGCTGCGTAGCGTTCGTGGCGAGCCGGCAAACCACCTTCCTCGTTGTATTGCAGCAGGGCTTCATGCAGTGCGGCGACTACGTGGGTAGGCGGGGTGAAGCGCCATTGGCCGGTCTTGGCCATGTAACTGTGCTGGTCATGCAGGTCCATCGCCAGGGAATGCGAATTACCGGCGGCGCTGGCCAGGGATTCCTTGCGAGCGAAAACGAAGCCCATGCCCGGCACGCCTTCCAGGCATTTGCCTGAGGCGGCGATGAGGGCATCGAATGGAATCAGTTGGGCATCCACCGGCAGGGCACCGAAAGAGCTCATGGCGTCGATGATCAGGCGTTTGCCGTGTTGCGCAATGACCTGGGCGATCTCCGGCAGCGGATTGAGAATGCCGGTGCTGGTTTCGCAGTGGATCAAGGCAACGTGGGTGATGCCCGGGTCGGCCCGCAGCAAGCGGTCGACGTCGGCAGCGGTGGTCGGTTCGTCTTCGGCGGTTTCGAAGGTGCTGTAGGCGCGGCCCAGCACGTCACAGATTTTCGCCAGGCGCTTGCCATAGGCACCGTTGATCAGCACCAGCACCTTGCCGTTGCGTGGCACCAAAGTGCCGATCGCCGCCTCGACCGCGAAGGTGCCGCTGCCTTGCAGGGGTACACAATGATGGCTGGCAGCGCCGTTGATGATCGTCAGCAACTGCTCGCAGAGGCTGGCGGTCAACTGGTTGAAGCGGTCATCCCATGAACCCCAATCCACCATCATCGCCTGACGGGTGCGGGTCGACGTGGTCAACGGGCCGGGGGTGAGCAGGATTGGTTCGGCGGTACTCATTCTCGTGTCCTCGCATTTGATGGGATGAAGCTACGGGGCTTAAATTGCAATTTGTCGTGATATCAATCAAATTGTTTGTTGTTATGCCAATCATCAGTGAGAGTTATTCATGAACCTGTTTCAGCTGCGCGCATTCGATGCCGTGGCCAGGGAAGGCAGCTTTACCCGCGCTGCCGCGCGCCTGTTCATCAGCCAGCCGGCGGTCACCGGGCACATCAAGGCCCTGGAGGAGCACTACCAGATCACCTTGTTGCGCCGTACCGCCCGCCGTGTGGAACTGACGGAGGAGGGCAGCAAGCTGGCGGCCATCACCCGGGCGATGTTCGGCCTGGCCGAAGAGGCGCAGGTGATGCTCGAAGCCAACCGGCAATTGCTCACCGGGCGTCTTGAGGTGGCGGCGGACGGTCCGCACATGGTCATGCCGATGCTGGCCAGCCTGCGGGCGCGTTATCCGGGCATCACCGTGAACCTGCGCCTGGGCAATGCCCAGGAAACCCTCGCCGCTTTGTTGTCCGAACATGCCGACGTGGCGGTGCTGACTGAGGTTGAGCCGCGCAAGGGCCTGCATCTGCAGGCGTTGAGCGAATCACGGATTTGTGCGCTGGTGCCCCACACTCATCCCTGGGCGCAGAAGTCCCGGGGCGTGTCGCTCAAGGAGCTGGATCAGGTGATCATGGTGCTGCGCGAGCCGAGTTCGATTACCCGGCGCACCTTTGATCAGGCGTGCGCCCAGGCCAGGGTCAATCCGCGCGTGCTGCTGGAACTCGATAGCCGCGAAGCGGTGACCGAGGCGGTTGCCGCCGAACTGGGGGTGGGTGTGGTGTCGTCAGTGGAGGTCAGCCATGACCCGCGGGTGGCTGCGGTGCCGATCGTTGGCGACGGGTTGGTCAATCGGCACATGATCGGCTGCATGGAGCGGCGGCGGGATTTGCGTTTGATCCAGGCGTTTTTGGGGTTGGCGACAGTCAGGTAGACCGAGGCGCGAAATTCGCGGGCAAGCCCGCTCCCACAGGTTTTGGTGGTGTACGCAAATCTTGGGATCGACACAGATCACTGTGGGAGCGGGCTTGCCCGCGAATGCAGGCAACGCGGTCTAAACAAGACTCTCGCGCACCATCTCCAGAAACGTCGCCACCACCCGCCGCGAACTCTGCTCGCGCAGGCACACCAGGGTTTCCGTCAGCCGGCGTTTGCAATCAGTAATCGGCAAGGCGCACACCCTGGAGTCCGCACCGAATTCGGCAGCGGACACCACGCCCACACCAATCCCGACCACCACCGCTTCACGGGCGGCTTCGCGACCTTCAACCTGGATCGCCGGACGAATGCGAAACCCCGCGCCGGCCATTTCTTCCTCCAGGGTCTGGCGCGTCACCGAGCCGATTTCCCGCAACACCAGTGGCGTGTCATCGAGGTCGGCGAGGGTGATCGAGCCGCGGTCGACCCACGGATGATTGCGCGACACGAACGCCACCATCGGATCATTGCGCAGGGGCAGGGAGATCAGGCGTTCATCGCTGACATCGCGCCCCAGCAGCGCCAGGTCGGCCTGATAGTTGAACAGCCGGAATAGCGATTCGTCGGTGTTGCCGGTTTCAATCTTTACACTGATGCCGGGGTAACGTTCGCAGAACCGGGCAATCTGCGGCAGCACGTGCACCGGCGCATCCACCGCCAGAATCAGGCTGCCGGTCTGCAAGGCCTGGGAGTCCTGCAGCAACTCCTGGGCTTCGGCCTCAATGACAAAAAGCCGCTGGGTCACGGTGAGCAGGCGTTCGCCAAGATCCGTCAGGCGCACCGAGCGCTTGTTGCGGTGAAACAGCAGGACGCCATAGCGCTCTTCGAGTTTGCGCACTTGGTCGGAAATCGCCGGTTGCGTCAAAAACAGCCGCTCGGCGGCCTTGGTAAAGCTTCCATGAACGGCCACGGCGTGGAAGGCTTTGAGTTGGGCGTGGGAAACCGACATGGGCATCTCCAATAACAAGCTGAGCTTATTTCGGAAATACGATAAATCGATTTCACTTATTATTCAGTAATTGTTTTTATTCACTCAAGCCCCGCCGACTGTTCAGTCGACCAGCGACGGGTGCCATGAGCCCTGGCGTGCAAAAACAGGCTCATCTGACCGATATCGGCCACAGCGACAAGGCGATATCGCGGTGCTCAATACAATAAAAATACAGGCGTTTTTTTTCAATTCTGCCGGCACACTCACACCCTGAGGTCAGAATGACAATGAACCAGCCCATCGGCACCATCAAGCGTTGGCGCGTGCAGATCTTCGCGATCACCTGGCTCGCCTACGCCGCTTTCTACTTCACCCGCAAAGCCTTCTCCGTCGCCAAGCTCGGCATCGCCGAAGACCCGACGTTCATGCTCGACAAAATGGCCATGGCCAACCTCGACGCCATCTATCTCACGGCATACGCCGTTGGCCAGTTTGCCTGGGGCATGCTGGCCGACCGGTTCGGCCCGCGGGTCGTCGTGTTTGGCGGATTACTCATTTCCGCAGTGGCGGCACTGGTGATGGGCAGCTTTGCGACCCTTCCGATCTTCGCCACCTGCATGCTGATTCAAGGGTTGGCGCAGTCCACCGGCTGGTCGGGCCTGTGCAAGAACCTCGGCAGTTTCTTTCCTGCCGAGCAGCGTGGGCGAATCCTGGGGTTGTGGAGTTCCTGCTATGCCTTCGGCGGTCTGGTGGCATCGCCGTTCGCCGGTTGGTGGGCGTATACGCTCATGGGCACCTGGCATGCGGCGTTCATTTCCAGTGCGGCAGTGGTCGCTGTGGTGGCGGTGCTGTTCTTCATTTTTCAGCGCAACACGCCGCAAGATGTCGGCTTGCCTGCGGTGGAGCCCGAGCCTGCGTTGAGCGCCGAAGAGGCCGGCGGCCAAAGCAAAATCAGCGTCCTGGCGCCCTTGAAAGACATTCTGCGCAATCGCACGGTGCTGGTGTTGGGCCTGGCCTATTTCATGTTGAAGCCGGCGCGTTACGCGATTCTGCTGTGGGGACCGGTGATTGTTTTCGAGCAAATGCCTTCGGTGGGCAAGGTCGGTGCGGCGATCATTCCGACCTCGTTCGAACTGGCCGGACTGCTCGGGCCGATCCTGATCGGCCTGGCTTCCGACAAGCTGTTCGGCGCCCGGCGCATGCCGGCCTGTGTGCTCAGCCTGCTGGCGCTGACGGTATCCCTGGCGCTGTTCATGGGTGCCCTGCACACCGGCAGCGTGCTGTTGGTGGTGGTATTGCTGTTCGTCATGGGGCTGACCCTTTACGGCCCGGACTCGATGATCAGCGGTGCGGCCGCCATCGATTTCGGAAAGGCCAAGGCGGGCGCCACGGCGGCGGGATTCGTTAACGGCTGCGGTTCGGTCGGGGCGGTACTCGGCGGGTTGCTGCCGGGCTACTTCGACTCGGTGACGGTGTTCATCGTCTTCGCCGGGTGCGCCATGTTCTCGGCACTGGTGTTGATCCCGCACTGGAACAGCCGTCCGGCTGGACTGCCGACCCTCACCCCGTTTGTGCCCAATCAGGCGATAGCGATCAACCCCCTGCGGACCTGAACCCTCGCGGCCTGCGGCGGACAAACGCCGAGTCTCAGGGCGTGAGGTCCGAACGGTTCACCAGCCAGTCGAGCAGCAGGCGACTGTCGCCGGCCGATGCGCGCCGGCGTGGCGGGGGTTGTTCGGGTCGTGCCATGACGGCGTGAAGCACCGGACGATCCGGATCACAGTCGAGAAAGCTGACCAGCACATCACTCCCGGCGGCGGGCAACCGTGCCGGGTCCAGATGGCCAGAGGCGCAAGCCAGCACGACCGGCAGCCACAAGCCGCAAGCGTCTTCGGCCGGTGTTGGCGACGGCCACAACTGCACCTTGATCCGGCCTTTGTCATCCACGCTCGCCGCTTGCCCGGGCGGGCCGCAGACCCGGGCCGGTTGATAGCCCGGGATGCGGGGTCTGATGTGCCTGAGCGGCGGCCTGAATGCGCTCGACCAGAGAATGCCAGTAAACCGGTTACGGTAGCCCGGGCTTAGGGAGGCGACGTCTTCGCTGAACAGGGATGGATGACGTCCTTCATGGCGGGTCTCGGTGATCAGCCATTGCTCGTTGAAATGACTGCAAGGGTGTCCGCTTACCTGGACGATCCGCGCACTGCGCAACGCCGGGTGATCGCTTCGACCTTCGATTTGCAGCTGTTGGCAACGCAGGCGCTCCAGTTGCCGACGGCTGAGCTGCTCGGGATGCGATGGGTCCCGGGACAGTTGTTGCTGATGGGCTGGGGGCGTGCCGAGGGTGTGGTTTGCCGCACCGTCGCCGATGTTCAATGCTCCCCGGTTCCGCGCATCCGGTCGCAGTGGGGGCGGCGCGTCAAGGCGCTGGAACAACTCACTGATGGTTGCCCCACTGACTGTATCCGGACGCGCTTTGTGGCAGGGCACCAGCCACGGCTCCTGGGGGAAACTCAGGCTGTCATCGGCGAGGATCAACACATGCCCGTCGCGCTGGTGTTCGAAGTGATAGTGAATGCCTTCCTCCTCGCACAACCGGTGCAGCAACGCCAGGTCGCTTTCCTCGTACTGAATGCAGAAAGGTCGCAGGGGGTAATGTCCGGTCGTCAGTTCCAGGCAGTAGCTGTCGCAGGGCAGCTGATGTTCTTCCAACAGCTGACGCAGGATCATCGGCACGCTCAGGTTGTGGAAGATGCGCCGGCGGCGCTGCTGGTCCAGGACTCGCAGGCGAGGCACCAATACCAGCTTGTACCCGCCCCGTTGCCCGCCGTGGAGCGTCTCGATGGCGCTGTGCAGGATGCCGTGGATGCCCTGGCCTTGTGCAAGGGTGAGATAAGCCGGTTGCTGCAGCCATTGTTCCAGGCGCAAGGCCGGTGTCGGACCCAGCACTTCGACATCGAATCGATAGGGCTGGTTGAGGGCTTCATGACCACTGAACTGCACCACCTGCAGACTGATATCGAGTTCGAGCAGTGTCAGGGTAAATGGACTTTCCTTGTCGTTATGCATCGAATGCGCCACCGCCATGGAGTTGGACGATGAGGGTACGAAACCCGCGGGGGTTATTGTCACCGCAAATCAGCTTTTCAGAATTGCCCTACAACAGCTGGTGAAGATGTCGATGCAAGGTGGATTTTTTGGTCGATTGCCAACTTTAGGCCGTATAAACTTGCGCAAAGCGTCGGCCAATAGATGTTTCGGCGCCACAGACAAGAGAGCGAGTAATGGGCGCACAGTGGAAGGTTAAACACAAAGAAGCGGCAGCCAATGCCAAGGGCAAGATCTTCGGCAAACTGGTCAAGGAAATCACCATCGCCGCGCGTAACGGCGCTGATGTGACGACCAACGCACACCTGCGTCTGGTGGTTGAACAGGCCAAGAAAGCTTCGATGCCCCGTGAAACCCTGGAGCGGGCCATCAAGAAGGGCTCCGGCCAGCTCGGCGAAACCGTGCAATACCATCGCGTGACCTATGAAGGGTTCGCCCCGCACCAGGTGCCACTGATCGTTGAGTGCGTGACCGACAACATCAACCGTACCGTCGCGGAGATCCGCGTCGCGTTCCGCAAGGGCCAGTTGGGCGCTTCCGGTTCCGTGGCCTGGGACTTCAATCATGTTGGCATGATCGAAGCCTCGCCGGACACCCCGGACGCCGATCCGGAAATGGCCGCCATCGAGGCCGGCGCGCAGGATTTCGAGCCAGGCGAAGAGGGTGCCACCCTGTTCCTGACCGAACCTACGGATCTGGACGCGGTACAGAAAGCCCTGCCGGAACAAGGCTTCACCGTGCTGTCGGCCAAGCTGGGCTATCAGCCGAAAAACCCGGTCAGCGGCCTCAGCGATGAGCAGATGGCTGAAGTCGAGGCGTTCCTGGAAGGTCTCGATAACCATGATGACGTGCAGGACATGTTTGTCGGGTTGGCGGGGTAATTCGGTTCACCCGGTAAATCGCCTCGCGAGCGTGCTCGCTCCTACAGGGGATCTATGTCGCTCATGGATCCCCTGTAGGAGCGAGCCCTGCTCGCGATCGACCACCTAGTGGTCACCCGGCATCCAACTCCCGAACAATCTCACCAAACCCCGGCCGCGCCAACACATCTGCCTGACAGCAACGCTGCTGCAATTGCTCCAGCGCCGAGCGCTGTTCATCGCTCAACCCCGAGTCGATCCGCTCCAGCAACTCCCCGAGCAAAATCCCGAACGCCCGCACCTCGATGCGCTGCAATGTGCGGCTTTCCAGGCTGTCGTCCGTGGCATGAAACGACGCCGCGCCAAAGTCCCCCAGCAAGCTATCACCCTGTTCATTCCACAGAATGTTGTGACCGTAGAGGTCGCCGTGGGTAATGCCATGCCGGTGCAAATGCTCGGCCACCGAGGCGATGCCCGCAGCAATGCGCAGGGCCACGGGGGCTGTGAAGCGCAACTCATCGGCATACACATCACGACTGCAGGAGGCCAGGCTCGGCAGGCCGGCGAGGTTGCCAAAACTTGGCGGGATCAGGCGCATTACCAGGCCGGCGGTGTGCTGCGGGTGATCGACAATGCGCCCCTCGATACGGATCAGGTTCGGGTGCAAACCTGCCGTCACGCAGGCGTTCATCTCGTGCAGCGGTGAGCCGTCGCTGGTCATCTCGCCTTTGTAGAGTTTTAACGCAACCGGCAATCCCGGCTGATCGGCGCGCTGCCAGAGGGCCTGATGGATGACACCGGAAGCGCCTTCGCCTAGCTTTTGTTCCAGGCGCAATGCCGACCAGTCGATGCGGGGCGTGGCATCGAGGGCCGTGGCGTCGGCCTCGGTCTCCAGCGGATTGCCGGCATAGGCCAGCCAGGCCAGGCTTGGCAGGGTCAGCAACCATTGCGGCAACCCGGTCAACCGGTTGGCGGCAATACGCAGCAGCTCCAGCTGGTGACAGTTGCGCAGGGACTCGGGCAACGCGCGCAAGCGGTTTCCGGCAAGCATCAGCTTTTGCAGGTGCAGGCATTCGCCCAATTCGGTGGGCAGCGCCTCGATGCAATTGTCGGTGAGAATCAGCCAGCGCAACTGTGGCGGCAACGCCGCGGCGGGCACATCGACGATGCGGTTGGCCTTGAAGCCGATCATGCTCAGCGCCGCGCATTGACCCAGACAGGCGGGCAACTCGGTGAACCGGTTGTCGGAACAGAACAGCACCCGCAGGCGGGTCAGGCGATGCAGGTCTTCCGGCAGGGTGCTCAGGGCATTGCCACTCAGGTTGAGGATCTCCAGCGAATCGGCCAGGTCGAAAATTTCACGGGGGAATTCGGTCAGTCCGTCGGACAAATCCAGGCGTTTGATGCCCGATAGCTGGCCGGCGCGCAATTGAGCAAGGGTGTGCATGAACAGGTTCGCCGCTGATCAAGGGGAGGGCGCATGGCCCCTGAAATGGGCGTCATGATACGGCAAAGCCGGGTCTGGGAACGCTCTTGCCGCAGTGACCTGCCGGGAAAGATTCGCCGGCCGGCGAGACGGTGCAAGGCTCGCCTGTCGTCCAGATGACTGGCGCAATCGCGCTGCATTGCTAACCTGTCTGTTACAAACCACCCCTCAAAAGGAATGGGGCCGTGAATGGACGTGTGGTATTGGCAGTGATGGGCATGGCACTCAATGCCCCGGTTTTCGCCGCAGAACTGCAAGTAGGCGTCAGGCTCGACGTGCAGCGTGGCTGCCAGTTGGTCGGGCAACAACGCAGCGCAGGCATTGAGCAGTTGGCGGTGCTGGACTTCGGCAGCACCGCGCGGCTGGATGATTCGGCGGGGCCATTGAGTGCCGCTGTGAGCCCTCAGCGTCTGCCGCGACTCGAATGCAACCCGGACACCCCCTATCAACTGCGCATCGACGGCGGCCAGCATGGCGGTGTCGGCGATGTGCGCTATATGGCTGTCAGCGACGGCCCTGGCCAACCCATCCCTTATCGGCTTTACCAGGACAGCGCGAGGCGCATTCCGCTGGCAGTGAATGTTCCGATGAGCGGTCGCGTGCCCGATACCGGGTCCGTGGATCTGCCATTGTATGCGCGGGTCGAGCAATTGGCGCAGATCCCCCGGGTCGGGCGCTATTCAGACCTGGTGAAGGTGACGGTCACCTGGTAACCGCAACGTTTCAGACAGCCCCGAGGATCGAGGCTGCGCAGGGACGGGCGTTCGTCATTGAACGGCCGTGTTGATGCATCCTGATGGAGTCGGGATCGATGTGATGATGAATAAATACTGGATGGCAGGCGTAGTAACGGCAGGACTGCTGCTGACTGAAGACGCGCAGGCGGCAGTCAGCGGACAAATTCATGCGCGCCTGACCATTATTTCCGGTTGCGAGGTGACCCGTGCGGACACCCCGGACAGCCCCGTCAGTGACTTCGGCACCCTGGATTTCGGCCAGCGGGGGCCCACCTGGAACGACCCCGTCAACGCCAGCATCAGCGAGGATGCCAGCGGTCAACTCAACGTTGCCTGCAATCCTTCGGTCACCGGTTTTATCGTCACCATCAATGGCGGGACCCATGGCGACGGTGTTACCCGGCGCCTGAGCAACGGTCGCCAGACCGTGGCGTATCAATTGTTCCTCGATGCTTCCGGCAGTCAGCGCTACAGCATCGGACAACAACACAATTTCGCTGTCGCCAGCGGCGCCAGGATACCGATTCCGGTATTCGGCTCGGTGGTGGCGAATTCCCGCGCGTTACCCGCCGGTGTCTATACCGACACCCTGACGGTGACGCTCGACTGGTAAACCGTAGAGGAAGGACTCATGCGTACGCTCGTATCAAGGATAGGTTTGTCGTTGTTTGGCCTGACACTGGCGTCCAGCGCCATGGCCGCCACCACCGTCACCGGCCAGATCACCTCCAGCCTGACGCTGATCAGCAGTTGCCAGGTCAACGGCAGTGGCGGATCCACGGGGCTGAATTTCGGTGCATTGAACTTCGGTACGGCCAACAGTCTGTTCACCACCGCCAATGGCCAGGTGCTGGGTGGTGGCGGCGGGGCGCTGTCGATTCTCTGCTCCAGCGGCACCACACCCAGCGTGAAAGTGCGTGCCGGCGCCAATGACGGGAAATCGCCGGGCGGCAGCCGCGCCCTGTACGACGGCGTTGCCAACTACGTGCCCTACGATCTGTACACCGACGCCGGGCATTCGCAGTTGCTGGCCATCGACGGCGTGATCACGCTTGCAGCCAGCACTGGCGTGGCGCAGACCGTGAACATCTACGGCCAGGCGGTGGGCAAGGCGGGCCTGCCGGCAGGGACCTACACCGACACCATTGCCGTTGAACTGACGTTCTAGAACGATGGCCAGTCAGGGTAGCGCCGCACTGTTCGTGCTGTGGGCGGCCTGCGTGCCATTGCCGCTGGCGGCGGCCACGAGTCAGAGCTTTCAGGTCAGCGCCACGGTGATCCCCGGCTGCCTGGTCGTGGGGGGCGGGGCGAATTACGGCAGCCTGAATTTCGGCAGCCGTGCGGCATTGGCCACCGGTACGGTGCAGGTGGCACTGAGCGGCGGCGTGCAGTTGCAGTGCACCCCCGGCGTCACCCTGAACATGAGCGTCGATGGCGGCCAGTTCAACAGCAGTGGGCGTCACCTGCAGCTTGCCGGCGGCAGCAGTCGGGTGGCGTATCAACTGTTTCGCGATGCGGCGTTCAGCCAGACCCTGGGTATCGGTCAAACCGTCGCGGTGGCTTACACCGATGCCAACAACATCCGCCTGCCGATTTACGGTCAGGTGCAACTGCCGGGCAATCAGCCGGGAGGGACCTACAACGACGTACTGCAGGTGCAGTTGTCGTGGTGAAGGGACGGCTTGAACACAAGGAGTCGAACTATGTATCAACGTTCACAACGGCGTTCGGTCGTCGGTCTTGCGCTGCTGGCGATGGCGCTGCTTTGCACATCCCCTGTCCAGGCAGCCAGTTCGGTGCTGATCTGGCCGATCGATCCGGTGCTCGAGGCCGATCAGCAGGCCAGTGCCCTGTGGCTGGAAAACCGCGGCAACGAGACGGCCAACCTGCAGATTCGCGTGTTCGCCTGGAGCCAGAACGGCTTCAGCGATCAGTACCAGAACCAGCGCGACGTAATCGGCAGCCCGCCCGTGGCGAAAATCGAACCCGGACAGAAACAACTGGTGCGCCTGACCCGGACTCGGGACATCCCCCCGGGTCAGGAGCTGGCGTATCGCATCATCATCGATGAAATCCCTGCGCCTCGACCGGCTGTTGCCGACAACGGTGCAACCGCCGCGGCCATCCGTTTCCAGATGCGCTATTCGGTTCCGCTGTTTGCCTACGGCGCGGGTTTGTGGAGCAGGCCCGACAGCACCCGCCAGCGTGATCCCAAGGGCATGGGCTTGCCGCAACTGAGCTGGCGCACCGTGGCGGTGGCCGGTCAACCCTACGTGGAAGTGCGCAATCAGGGGGCGGTGCACGCACGCCTGACCGACGTCTCGATCAAGCAGGGCAGCCAGGCGCGACCACTGGTGGAGGGTCTGCTGGGCTATGTATTGCCAGGTGCCAGCATGCGCTGGCCAGCGCCCGGGCCGCTGACGGGGAATCCGGCCTTGCAGGTGCGCGTCAATGGCGCTGCACAGGTACAGGATGTGACACCGGCGCGCTAGCCGGCACGCCGAAAGCAAGTGCGGCACAGGAGTTGATTGTCCAATGATGGACAGACCGCGGTAATGCGCCAGGGTCCGGCGTGCAGTTTCCAGTGTTGGTTGTGGGTGGTGTGTGGCACGTGGTGCCTGATGATCGCCCATCCATTCGCCGAGGCTGGCGATCTGCCGCCTCCGCCCGGCGAAATGGCAACCGTCGCCGATGCGCAGTTGTTTCTCGAGTTGGTGGTCAATCAATTGAATACCGGACGGGTAGTGGCGGTGGAACAGCGCAATGGACGGCTGATTGTGCCGGCCTCGGCATTGCGCGATGTCGGCATGAAGCTGCCGGACAATGTCGCTGATGAAGTTGACCTCGACAGCCTGTCGGGGCTGCGCAGCGAATACGACAGCGGCGCCCAGCGCCTGCTTCTCGAAGTGCCGCCCGACTGGCTGCCCGAGCAACTGATCGGTCGTCGCGATGCGTATCCGCGCACGCCGGCCCTGAGCAGTTTCGGTGCCTTGTTCAACTATGACCTGTACCTCAATGACACTGACGATGCCGGCACTTACCTGGCCGCGTGGAACGAAATACGCGTGTTCGATAGCTGGGGCACCCTATCGAACACCGGGCAGTACCGGCGCACGTTGTCAGGAGCCTCCGTCAGCGCGCTGGACAACGGTTACCTGCGCTACGACACCACCTGGCGATACTCCGACGACGAACGATTGCTGACCTACGAGGCCGGCGATGTGATCAGCGGCGCATTGCCCTGGAGCAGTTCCGTGCGCCTGGGCGGGGTACAGTTTTCCCGGGATTTCGCGGTACGCCCGGACCTCGTGACCTACCCGCTGCCACAGTTCGCCGGGGAGGCGGCGGTGCCGTCCTCGGTGGACCTGTTCATCAATGGCTACAAGTCCAGTAGCGCCGAGTTGCAACCGGGTCCCTACACGCTGACCAATGTGCCTTTCATCAACGGTGCCGGCGAAGCCGTCGTCGTCACCACGGATGCCTTGGGCCGGCAGGTGTCGACCACGGTTCCGTTCTATGTCACCAGCAGCCTGCTGCAAAAAGGTTTGAGCGACTTTTCCGTAGCGGCCGGCAGCTTGCGCCGGGACTATGGTCTGCGGGATTTCAGCTATGGTCCGGGCGTCGCTTCCGGCAGCGTGCGTTATGGCCTCAGCGATTACCTGACCGTGGAAAGCCACGCTGAAGCTGCCGATGCCCTGACCCTGGGCGGGCTTGGTGGAAACCTGCGGCTGGGTAACTTCGGCGTGCTGAACACGGCGCTCAGCCAAAGCCGCTTCGACGGTGACACCGGACAACAATTGAGCCTGGGCTATCAATACAGCAACCAGCGTTTCAGTTTTTCCTGGCAACGTCTGCAACGCCGGGATCGATACACCGACCTGAGCGTGATCGACACGCCTTACACGAGCCTGAGCAAACGCAGTGAGCAGGCGACCCTGAGCCTTAACCTCGATGCCTGGGGCAGCCTCGGCGCGGGCTATTTCGATGTGCGCGCCGCAGACGATTCGCGCACGCGCCTGCTTAACCTGTCCTGGAGCAAACCGCTGTGGCACAACAGCAGTTTCTACCTGTCGGCCAACCGTGAGATCGGCGACAGCAACTGGGCGCTGCAGGCGCAACTGGTGATTCCGTTCGACCTGCACGGCAGCCTGGCGGTCAGCAGCGAGCGCAGCAACACCGGGCAATCCCTGCAACGGGTCAACTACAGCCGTGCGGTACCGAGCGAGGGCGGCGTGGGCTTCAATATCGGCTACGCCACCGGCGATGCCCCGGACTATCGCCAGGCCGACCTGACCTGGCGTTTGCAGTCGGTGCAGTTGCAGGCCGGCGTCTACGGCAGCCAAGACGCCGAGACTCGCTGGGCCGATGCCAGCGGATCGTTGGTGTGGATGGACGGACAGGCGTTTGCCGCCAACCGCATCGACGACGCGTTTGTGGTGGTCAGCACCGACGGCTATGCCGGCATCCCGGTTCGCTATGAAAACCAGGTCGTAGGCCAGACCGATCGCAACGGCCATCTGCTGGTGCCGTGGAGCAGCGCCTATTATCGCGGTAAATACGAAATCGACCCGCTGAACCTGCCGGCTGACGTACGCAGCCCCGAGGTCGAGCAACGCATCGCGGTACGCCGTGGCAGTGGTTATCTGCTGGAGTTTCCGCTCAGCCGGGTGATTGCCGCGAGCATTGTCCTGGTGGATGCGAAACAGCAGGAGCTGCCTCTGGGCAGCAGTGTCGTGCACGAGCAGAGCGGTACGCCGGCCGTGGTCGGTTGGGACGGGCTGGTGTATCTGGAAAATCTGCAAGCACAGAACACGTTGCGGGTGACGCTGGGCGACGGGAAAACCTGTCAGGCGCAATTTGCCATGGACATGAACCAGAAACAGATCCCGCTGATCGGGCCGTTGGAGTGCCGATGAGCCTGCGCCAGTGGCTGCTCCTGACAGTGTTGTGTCTGCCGCAGGCGGCGTGGGCGTTGTGCTCGGTGGTCAGCACGACGCCGGCGGCGTTCGGCACCGTCAGCTCGATTGCCGTGCGCACCACCTCGCAACCCAGCTCCACACTGAACGGCGGTTTGAGCTGTACCGGTTCGCTGTTGACGCTGTTGAGTGCCAATGACCATTTCTGGGCCACGATCACCTCGACCCAGAGCGGCCTGCGCGGGCCCACCGGCGATATCATTGGTTACACGCTCTACGCCAACAACAGCAGCAGTTTCCCGCTGACTCGGGGCACCGCCTACGATTTCGCCCGCAATGGCATCATCGATGCCCTGGGTCTGCTGGGCGGGACGACGCCGAAAACTGTCCCGCTTTACCTTCGCACAGTCATCGGCAGCAATGTCGCCGCCGGGGTCTATACCGAAACCCTGAGCATTTTCTGGAACTGGAATTACTGCTCCGGCATCGGTATCGGCAGTATCTGCCTGGGGCGCGATATCAACAACGGCACGACGACGCTGACGGTCAACCTGACGGTGACCAATGATTGCACGATCACCGCGCCGAACATCGCCTTTGGCAGCGCGCCGGTGGTCAGTGCCTTTGCCACCGTCACCGGCCAGACCATCAACCTGGCCTGCACGAAGGGGAGCGCCTATACGGTTGGTCTGGGAGACGGGCAGCAACCCGTCAGCGTCGGCGGACGACGGCGGATGATCTCCGGCAGCAACTACCTGGCCTACGACATTTTCAAAAGCGCCGGAACGACACGCTGGGGCAGTGTCGGCAGTGCGCGAAGGGCCAGTAGCGATGCCGAGGTGAATCCTGGCAATGGCCTGGGCACCGGCAGCCAGATTTTCAATTTCAACGCGAAAATCTACACCGACCAGACCACCCCGCCAGCGGGGACCTATCTGGACAATGTGATTCTCGATGTCGGGTTTTAAAGCGTAACCCTCAGAACTGCACCGTCTGCTTGAGCAGATGTGCTGCCGGCGTATCCGCCGGGCTGACCATCGCATAGTTGTAGCCGCTGCCCGACCAGTACTCGGCCTGCAAGCCGCCATCGCTGCGACTGCCCCTGGGCAACAGGAAGTTTTTCGGGCCAGGTGGGCGCACGTAGAAACTGATTTTCTGCCCGCCCTGGTTCTCGTAGATCACCATGGCCGCCGGTCCTTGATCAGTGCTGAGCAAGCGCCCGGTGACGGCTTTGTAGCCGGCACCGGAGAGGTCGGGCAGGCGATTGGCCCGGGTGAAATAGCGGTCGAGCCAGTCCTGCATATCGCCGTCCTCACTGACTTGGTAGTCGGCCGGCAGAAGGTCCTGCTGGGCAATCAGGCGATAAGCCTGCAGGGCGTCGCTCATGGGTAATGAGGTGTTGATGAGCGTCATCTCCCGTGCCTGCCAGCCGCTGAAACCGCCGACGCTGACGGCGATCAACAGCACTGCAGCACTGGCCAGATGCCGGCGCGACTGGCGCTTCAGGCGTTGGCGGATCATTGCCGGATCGAGTTCGGGGTTCGCCGGCTGTTGCAAGGCGCCACCCAAGGCTGCGCGCAGGTGCTGGGCGTCCTGCTGCCAGGCCTGTACTTGCGCAGCGACTTCAGGGTTGTTGCCCAGAAAAATCTCCAGCAGCTGCCGGTCGGCGTCGCTGAGTTGATGGTCGACGTAAGCGTGCAGGTCGCGCTCGCTCGGGGGCATGCTGATCATTTGAGTCTCCGCAGGGAAGGGCGGTTGATTTCGCCATCGCTGAGTTGGCGCAGGGCCTGACGCGCCCGGGACAGGCGAGACATCACGGTGCCAATGGGCACGTCGAGGATTGCGGCGACCTCTTTGTAGCTCAAGCCCTCCACCGATACCCAGAGCAGCAGCGCGCGTTGTTCGGTGGGTAACTGGTCAAAGGCATCCAGCGTGGATTGGGCAATGACCGTGCGCTCTACGGATGGCTGCGCGTCGTCGCGTCCGGTGAAAAAATCCAGCATCCGCGCATAACGCCGATGACGGCGATGGGCATCGAGAAACTGCCGGTAGAGAATCGAAAAGAGCCAGGCTCGCAGGTCACCGTCAGCGCGTTTGCTGCCCCAACTCGACAGCGCACGTTCCAGGCAAGACTGCACCAGATCGTCGGCGCTGCTGGGATTGCGCGCCAGTGAAAGGGCGAAGCGGCGCAGTCCGGGAATGATTTCTCTGAGTTTTTCGTCGATATCGTTCATTAAGTTTCTAACGGGTCACTACGCTATGTGGAGTGACAGGAAGACGCTCGGCACTGGAGGTTATTCCACGCCTGAAAAAATATATACCGCACACCGGAATAAACCTGTGTGCGGTTCGTCTGCTTGATTCTTCTCACTTGTGGCCGCTGAGCCCTGGAGTCTTTCATGGTAGATCGATCATCACCGGGGCCGAGCCGGCCGCCGTTGAGTACTGCGAGCCTGATATTGCGCCTGAGCGCAATCGCCGTGGTTGTCGTCGCGCTTGCCGGCGCATTTGCCTACGTCAACGGCACCTTTGACCCACAGCGCCTGACCCCGAAAAAGCTGATCAATGTGCTGGAAACCAACAATGGCGTGCACCCGGGTTTCCGTCGCAACCACTCCAAGGGCGTGTGCGTGATCGGGCACTTCGAGAGCAGTGGCGAGGCGCGCAACTTCTCCACCGCGCAAGTCTTCAACAAAGCGCAAACCCCGGTGGTCGGACGTTTCGCCTTGCCCGCGGGCAATCCCTACGCGCCGGACAATGCGGTGCCGATCCGCAGCCTGGCGTTGCGCTTCACCCAGGCTAACGGCCAGCAGTGGCGCACCGGCATGAACAGCATGCCGGTGTTCCCGGTGGGCACGCCCGAGGCGTTCTACCAGTTTCAACAAGCCCAGTCCCCGGACCCTGCCACCGGCAAGCCAGACCCCAAGGCCGTGCCCGCGTTTTTTGCGGCGCATCCGGAGTCCGCGCCGTTCCTGGCCTGGGTGAAAACCGCCAAGCCGTCCGCCAGTTACGTGACGGAGACCTATAACAGCGTCAATGCGTTTTACCTGGTCAACGCGGCCGGCCAGCGCCAGGCGGTGCGTTGGAGCATGGTCCCTGTGGCACAGGATGCGCCCGGGGCGGCAGTGGGTGAGGGCAAGGATTTTCTCGAGCAGGACCTGGTACAGCGTATCGCGGCAGGCCCCTTGCGCTGGCAGCTGAACATCACCCTGGCCAACCCCGGGGATCCGGTCAATGACGCGAGCAAGGCCTGGCCGGAAGGGCGCAAGGTCCTGAATGCCGGCACTTTGGTGCTGGAAAAAACCCAGCCGCAACTCAACGGTGAATGCCGGGACATCAACTACGACCCGCTGGTGTTGCCTGCCGGGATCGAAGGTTCCGACGACCCCTTGCTCGCCGCTCGCTCAGCCGGTTACGCCAATTCCTACCTGCGTCGCACCAGCGAAGTCAGCCAATTGCCCGCCGCCCCACAGGAGACCCGGCAATGAGCACTGTACCCAAACACTTCGCGCCACTGGCGCGCCTGCTGCACTGGCTGATGGCGCTGATGATCATCGCCATGCTGTTCATCGGCGCGGGCATGGTGGCCTCGGTCTCCGAACGGCATGAATGGCTGATTCACCTGCATAAACCCTTGGGTGTCGCAATTTTGCTGTTGGTGATCGTGCGCCTGATCGTGCGCTTTTCCACCACGCAGCCACCGCTGCCCGCGGACTTGCCGGGTTGGCAGGTGCTGGCGGCCAAGGCTTCCCATGTCTTGTTGTATGCCTTGATGCTGGTGTTGCCGCTGTTGGGCTGGGCGATGATTTCGGCGTCGGGCGAACCGGTGATGCTCAGCAGTTCGCTGCAGTTGCCATCGATCGTGACGGCCAATGCGCAGCTGTTCGCGTTCTTGCGCAAGGCCCATGGGTATCTGGCGTACCTGTTGTTTCTGACGGTGCTGCTGCATCTGGCGGCGGCGCTGTTTCATGGATGGGTGCGGCGTGATGGCGTGCTGGACAGCATGGTGCGGGGTAAGGACCGCGGCTGACCGCTTCGCGATCTTTTGATCTTGAAAAGTCAAAAGATCGCAGCCTGCGGCAGCTCCCACGGGAATGCCGCCTGCGCCTGCGCCTGTAGGAGCTGTCGAGCGAAGCGAGGCTGCGATCTTTCAAGCATGGCCGATTTCAGGCGCATTGGGTCGTTGCTGTGAGTCAGCGCAGGGTACCGACCATGTCGGCCACTGTGGTCAACACATCCTTGCCCAACTGCTTCGACCGCTTGCCCGACCATCCGGTCAGCGCATTGGGCGCATCATTGTTGTCCTTGAACGGCATTTCCAGGGTCAGCGACAGACAATCATATTTCTGCCCAACACTGTTGCAGGCCAGCGTCATGTTGGCCTTGCCCGGTTCGTCCCGGGTGTAGCCGTACTTGGTCTGGAAGTCCTTGGTCAGGTGCTTCAGATGGCTGCGAAAGTGCTCTTCGAGTTTTTCGATCCGCGGCGTGTAGCCCGGATTGCCTTCGCAGGCGGCGGTGAAGACGTACGGGATTTCTTCATCGCCGTGAATGTCGAGGAACAGGTCGACGCCGTATTTTTCCATCTGCTGCTGCACGAACAGGACTTCCGGGCTGATCTCCTGGCTAGCGCTTTGCCAGGCGCGGTTGAGGTCCTGCCCCATGGCGTTGGTGCGCAGATGACCGTGGAACGCACCGTCAGGGTTCATGTTCGGCACCAGGTACAGGTCGGCGCTGGCCAACAGCTTATTCATCACCGGGTCGTCGTGCTGTTCCAGGCGCTCGATCACCCCTTCCATGAACCATTCGGCCATGTGTTCGCCCGGATGCTGCTGGGCAATCATCCACACCTTGCGCCGGCCTTCGGCGCCGCTGCCTTTGCGCAGCAGCTGGATATCACGCCCTTCGACGCTCTTGCCGGTCGCCAGCAGTTCTGTACCGGCCTTGGTCAGGGCCTGTTCGATCAGCCAGTCGTGGCGGCCACGGCTGTAGGGTTCGAAGTAAGCGAACCAGGCGTGGGTAGCGGTGGCTTCCAGGCTGAAACGCAGGCAGTCACCTTCGAATATGGTCGGCACCCGGAACCAGTTGACGTGGTCGTAGGACGCTACGGCCTGATAACCCTCCCAGGCTTTGTTGTACGAGGATTTGCTGGCGTTGTTGAGGCGAAACCAGTGCTCCTGGCCGACGTGCAGGCCGCTGGCCTTGAAGTGGAACCACTGGAAATGCGGGCTGCGGGTATCGGGTCTGATGGCCAGCAGAGCGTGCAGCGGATTGCTGATATCCAGCACTTCGATGTTGCCGCTGTCGAAGTTGGCAGTGATGTCGAAGGAGGATTTAGCCACGGTCATAATCGATTCCTGAATATGATTTTTATGCGGGCTATTTTACACGTAAAGCGAGGGAGATTGCGGGATCTAGCGGGGGGCGTCCTCCTTGACGCCGACGCAGCTTAGAGAGTGTGCGATTGATTCTCAAGTGCTATTTGTCGAAGGTTTCAACCCTGAGGGCGGGGTCTGTCTTGCCAACCGCCATTCTTTTGATATTATCCGCGCCATTAATTTTGCAGCACTAAAAAGACTTCATTAGCCTGAAGCCAAAGCCAGAATAACTGGCAAAAAAAAGACCCGGCAAAAAGCCGGGTCAAAAACCGTGATTAGCCTGATGAGGAGATAGTCCAGGAGACCGACCTAAGGTCACCGGGTCCATCGACTGATCTCGCGATCAGTCGATGCAATAATAATCATTCTCGTTTACGGGTCAAGGGTTTTTTCCTGTTCGCCTGGAAAAAACTTTCCCGTCCCTCCGATTTACCTCGTCAACTCAGCGCTTTTGCTGCCCCTCCAGAGAACGATCCACCATGGCCTTGGCCATGTCGATCATGTGCACGGTCGATAGCGCCAGGTCCCGGATTGCGCCATGCAGGTGGCTGGCCGATTCGAACGCTGTGGCAGCAGCGCAGCGCAAGAGGTCCGATGCATGCACCAGCGCCTCTTCGCCGCTGACGTTGTGGTTCACATCAAAAAAACGCGCGTGGACCACCGCGTCTGCAACAGCTGGTTTCAAATAGTAATCGAGCGCACGTTGTGCGGCGGCAGAGCCCTGGGGCGAGGAGAGGCTGGTGTCGATGTGCAGGTCATTGGCAGGATTTTCCATGAGGGTGGCATGCTCCGTGGTAAGTTCAGATCAGTGAACTCATAGTAATACGATCTGTATTTGTGACGACAATTGAAATACTACAATTTGTGTTTTGATGGCCGGAGTCGCCCACGTATCGTGCCACACATGGATAAATGGATCGAATTGGTCAAGGCCAAGATGGGTGAGCTTAAGATCACCCAGGAAATACTCGCCGAACGCCTCGGGATGTCCCAGGGCGGCGTAGGTCATTGGCTGAACAAACGTCGCGAACCCGGCATCGACGACATGAATCGTGTCCTGCAGGCATTGGGCCTGGGGTTTCTCGAGGTCGCCCTGGTGATCAGGGAGCCGCAGGCCGCGGCGGACGACGACATTCCCCTCACGCAAAAGTACAACCCGTATTTCCGTTACCCGGTCAGCGATTGGGGTGATCCTGTCGAAGTGCGCGACGGTGATGCCGCGGTCTATGACACGGGACGTTTCGAGCTGTCCGATTACCACGCCCGGGGCGCGGCGTTCTGGCTGACCGTCACGGGGGACGCGATGACCGCACCCAGCGGCATCAGCATTGCCCAGGGCATGCTGATCCTCGTGGACCCGGCGGTGGAAGCGCTGCCTGGCAAACTGGTGATCGCACAGTGGCCGGACAGCCCCGTGGCGACCTTTCGCAAGTTGATCGAAGAGGGCGGGCAGCGTTACCTGATCCCGCTCAATCCGACCTATCCGAAAGTCCTGTACCGCGAAGAGTGCCGCATCATCGGCGTCGTGGTTCAGGCTACAGCCAAATTCTGATCAGACCGGTCCTCGAAAGACGCAGGACCGATCTGTTTTTCAGGCTTCTTCCAGCTCCACCAGTGCGCTGCCTTCGCTGACCATTTCGCCTTCCTGGCAGTACAGCGCCTTGATCACTCCGGCGTGGGGCGCACGGATGCTGTGCTCCATCTTCATCGCTTCGAGCACCACCAGTTGCGCCCCGGCTTCGACCGTTTGCCCGGCCTCCACCAGCACGCGCACGATGCTGCCGTTCATTGGCGCGGTCAGGCCGCCCTGATGGCTGTGGCTGGCTTCGACGGCGCTGATCGGATCGTAGGTTTCGACCCGGCGCAATTCACCCTGCCATTGCACATAGACAGCGTCTGCGCTGCGAATGACCCGATGCTGGCGGCGAACACCCTCATGCTCGGTCAGCAGGTATTCACCCTTGAGCCGGGCACTGTGAGCGTCTGTCGCGCCCAGGGTCAGTGCCCGGTCCTGACCCTCACAACTCAGGTGCAGGGTAATTTCCCGTGGCAGCCCGGCACGCAGGCCGCTGCGGGCCGCCCAAGGCGAAGCCGGATCATCGGCGCGAGCGGTGTCCGGCAGGCTTTGCGCGAACGCCTGAGCGGCAGTTTGCCAAAACTCATCGCCGAGCTCGGCAGGGGGTGGCAGCAGTTGTTCCTGATGGCGCGGGATGAACCCGGTATCCAGTTCGGCAGCCGCGAATGCCGGGTGGCCGATGATCCGGCGCAGGAAGCCGATGTTGGTTTTCAGGCCGCCAATGGCGAACTCGTCGAGCATGCTCAGCAGGCGCAGACGCGCCTGTTCACGGTCCTCGCCCCAGGCAATCAGCTTGCCGAGCATCGGGTCGTAGAATGGCGAAATCTCATCGCCCTCTTCGACGCCGCTGTCGACCCGACGCCCCGCCCCCTCGGCGGACTCACGGTACAGGTCGAGGCGCCCGGTGGCGGGCAGGAAGTCATGGCTGGGGTCTTCCGCGTACAGTCGCACTTCGATCGCGTGGCCGATCAAGGGCACCTGTTCCTGGGTCATTGGCAAGGCTTCACCGCGTGCCACGCGAATTTGCCAGGCCACCAGGTCGAGGCCGGTGATGGCTTCGGTGACCGGGTGTTCAACCTGCAGGCGGGTGTTCATCTCCATGAAGAAGAATTCGCCCCGGGCATCGAGCAGGAATTCGACGGTGCCGGCGCCGACGTAGCCGATGGCCTGGGCCGAACGCACGGCGGCTTCGCCCATGGCGCGGCGCAGTTCCGGGCTCAGGCCGGGAGCCGGCGCTTCCTCGACGACTTTCTGGTGGCGCCGCTGAATAGAGCAGTCACGTTCATTGAGGTACAGGCAGTTACCGTGCTGGTCGGCGAACACCTGGATTTCCACGTGGCGCGGTTTCAACAGGTACTTTTCCACCAGCATGCGCGAGTCACCGAAGGATGACTGGGCTTCACGCTGGGCCGAGGCCAGGGCTTCGCCCAACTGGCTGAGGTCTTCGACCACCTTCATGCCCTTGCCGCCGCCCCCGGCCGTGGCCTTGAGCAGCACGGGATAACCGATGCGCTCGCAGGCGGCGCGGAAGGTTTCCAGGTCCTGGGCTTCGCCGTGGTAGCCCGGGACCAGCGGCACGCCGGCAGCTTCCATCAGGGCCTTGGCCGCAGACTTGCTGCCCATGGCGTCGATGGCCGAGGCGGGCGGGCCGAGGAAGATCAGGCCGGCGTTTTCGATGGCGCGGGCGAACCCGGCGTTCTCCGACAGGAAGCCGTAACCGGGGTGGATCGCCTGGGCGCCGCTGGCCTTGGCCGCCGCGATCAGTTTGTCGATCTGCAGGTAGCTGTCGGCGGCCTTGCTGCCACCCAGGTCGACGCGAATGTCGGCTTCCCGGCTGTGGCGCGCGTCACGATCGGTGGCGCTGTGTACGGCCACGGTGGTCAGCCCCAGGGCCTTGGCGGTGCGCATTACCCGGCAGGCGATTTCGCCGCGGTTGGCTACCAGAAGAGTGGTGAGGACAGGTGCGCTCATCAACGCGGCTCCTTGGTCGTGGTGGGGGCTTGCCAGCTCGGCGCACGTTTGTGCAGGAAGGCGCGCAGGCCTTCCTGGCCTTCGGGGCTGACGCGGATACGGGCGATGGCATTTTCGGTGTAGCGACGCAGCGCCGGGTTCAACGCGCCGTTGCCGACTTCACGCAGCAAGTCCTTGCTGACGCGCATGGCCGCCGGGCTGTTGAGCAGCAGGTTGTCGATCCATTGCTCGAGTTTTTCCTCAAGCTCGAGCAGTGGATAGCTCTCGGACAGCAGGCCGATTTCTCGAGCCCGCTGCCCGCCAAAACGCTCGGCAGTCAAGGCAAAACGCCGGGCCGCGCGTTCGCCGATGGCCTGCACCACGAACGGGCTGATCACCGCCGGCGCCAGGCCGATGCGCACTTCCGAGAGACAGAATTGCGCGTCATCGGCACCGATCGCCATGTCACAGCAACTGATCAGACCCAGCGCCCCGCCAAATGCCGCGCCTTGCACAACGGCCAGGGTCGGGATTTTCAGCTTGGCGAGGTTGTACATCAGCTCCGCCAGCTCGCGTGCGTCGTCGAGGTTGGTGTGGTAATCGAGTTCGGCCGATTGCTGCATCCAGGCCAGGTCGGCGCCGGCGCTGAAGTGCTTGCCTCGACCGCGTAGCAGCAGGAAGCGCAGGCTGGCATCGCTTGCCACGGCATCGAGGGCGAGAATCAGCTCGCGAATCATCTCGGCGTTGAAGGCGTTGTTCTTTTCTTCCCGGCTGAGCCACAGGGTGGCGAAGCCCCGAGGGTCGGTCAGCAGTTCCAGGGTTTTGAAATCGCTCATATCAGTCCGTCTCCACGGTCCTTGTGGGTTCGGGCTTGCTCGCGAACGGGTTCTACGATTGCTGCACAATCGAACGGGAGCAAGCTCCCTCGCCACACAAGCCCGATCCCACAGTAAATCACATCCGGAACACGCCGAAGCGGCTCGGTTCGATTGGCGCGTTCAGCGATGCCGAGAGGGCGAGGCCGAGTACATCGCGGGTCTGGGCCGGGTCAATGACCCCGTCGTCCCACAGCCGCGCACTGGAATAGTAGGGGTGACCCTGCTCTTCGTACTGGTCGAGAATCGGTTGCTTGATCTCGGCTTCCTGCTCGGCACTGAACCCCTGGCCACTGCGTTCGGCCTGCTCGCGCTTGACCTGCACCAGCACGCCGGCGGCCTGTTCGGCGCCCATCACGCCAATGCGTGCGTTTGGCCACATCCACAGGAAACGCGGGTCATAGGCCCGGCCGCACATGCCGTAGTTGCCGGCGCCGAAACTGCCGCCGATGATCACGGTGAATTTCGGTACCTTGGCGCAGGCCACGGCGGTCACCAGTTTCGCGCCGTGCTTGGCGATGCCGCCGGCCTCGTACTTTTGGCCGACCATGAAACCGGTAATGTTCTGCAGGAACAGCAGGGGAATGCCGCGCTGGCAGGCCAGTTCGATGAAGTGCGCGCCTTTCTGCGCGGCTTCGGCGAAGAGGATCCCGTTATTGGCGAGGATCGCGATCGGGTAACCGTGCAGATGGGCGAAACCGCACACCAGGGTGGTGCCGAACAGCGCCTTGAATTCGTCGAACACCGAACCGTCGACCAGGCGTGCGATGACTTCACGCACATCGAACGGCTGCTTGGCATCGGCCGAGACCACGCCATACAGCTCTTCGCTGCCGTACAGCGGCGCTATCGGAGCGCGTTGCTGCACTTCCCCGAGCTTGCGCCAGTTGAGGTTGGCGATGCTGCGGCGGGCGAGGGCGAGGGCGTGTTCATCGCTCTCGGCGTAATGGTCGGCCACCCCGGAAATCTTGCAGTGCACGTCGGCCCCGCCAAGGTCTTCGGCGCTGACCACTTCACCGGTCGCCGCTTTTACAAGCGGGGGGCCGGCGAGGAAGATCGTCGCCTGGTTGCGCACCATGATCGCTTCGTCGGCCATGGCCGGCACGTAGGCGCCGCCGGCGGTGCACGAACCCATGACCACGGCAATCTGCGGGATGCCCATGGCGCTCATGTTGGCCTGGTTAAAGAAAATCCGGCCAAAGTGCTCGCGGTCCGGGAACACTTCATCCTGGCGCGGCAGGTTGGCGCCACCGGAGTCGACCAGATAGATGCACGGCAGGCGATTCTGCTGGGCGATGGTCTGGGCGCGCAGGTGCTTTTTCACGGTCAGCGGGTAGTACGAACCACCTTTTACCGTGGCATCGTTCGCGACGATCATGCACTCGACACCTTCCACGCGACCAATCCCGGCAATCACGCCGGCCGCTGGAACGTCTTCGCCATACACCGCGTAAGCGGCCAGTTGGCTGATTTCGAGGAACGGCGAACCCGGATCGAGCAGGCGGTTGATCCGTTCCCGAGGCAGCAGTTTGCCCCGCGACGTATGGCGTTCTTGCGCCTTCGGCCCGCCGCCTTGCGCCACTTGGGCGAGCAGGGTGTGCAGGGCGTCGACCTGTTTGAGCATCGCCGCGCTGTTGGCGGCGAACTCCGCTGAACGGGGGTTGAGCTGGGTGTGCAGGGTAGCCATGGGCAGCTCCGTCTCAGCGGGTTTCGTTGAACAGTTCGCGGCCAATCAACATGCGCCGGATCTCACTGGTGCCCGCGCCGATTTCGTACAGCTTCGCGTCACGCAGCAGACGGCCGGCGGGGAATTCGTTGATGTAGCCGTTGCCGCCGAGGATCTGGATCGCATCGAGGGCCATTTGCGTGGCGCGCTCGGCGCTGTAGAGGATCACCCCGGCCGCGTCCTTGCGCGTGGTCTCGCCGCGCTCGCAGGCCTGGGCCACCGCGTACAGATAGGCGCGGCTGGCGTTGAGCTGGGTGTACATGTCGGCGACCTTGCCCTGGATCAACTGGAATTCGCCAATGCTCTGGCCGAACTGCTTGCGGTCGTGGATGTACGGCACGATCAGGTCCATGCAGGATTGCATGATCCCGGTCGGGCCACCTGAAAGGACAACGCGCTCGTAGTCGAGGCCGCTCATCAACACCTTCACGCCGCCGTTGAGTACGCCGAGGATGTTTTCCTCCGGCACTTCCACGTCATCGAAGAACAACTCGCAGGTGTTCGAACCGCGCATGCCGAGCTTGTCGAACTTGTTGCTGCGGCTGAAGCCTTTCCAGTCGCGTTCGACGATGAAGGCGGTGATGCCGTGAGGGCCCTTTTCCAGGTCGGTCTTGGCGTAGATCACGTAGGTGTTGGCGTCCGGACCGTTGGTGATCCAGGTCTTGCTGCCGTTGAGCACGTACTTGTCGCCGCGCTTGTCGGCGCGCAACTTCATAGAAACCACATCGGAACCGGCGTTCGGCTCGCTCATCGCCAGGGCGCCGATGTGCTCGCCGCTGATCAGCTTGGGCAGGTATTTGGTTTTCTGTTCGTGGTTGCCGTTGCGGTTGATCTGGTTGACGCAAAGGTTGGAGTGGGCGCCGTAGGACAGGGCCACCGAAGCCGAACCGCGGCTGATTTCTTCCATCACCACCACGTGGGCCAGGTAACCCAGGCCGGCGCCGCCGTACTCTTCCGGAACCGTGATGCCCAGCAGGCCCATGTCGCCGAATTTGCGCCACAGATCGGCCGGAAACAGGTTGTCGGTGTCGATTTGAGCAGCGCGCGGGGCGATCTCCTTGGCGACAAAGGACTGAACCTGATCGCGCAGCATGTCGATGGTTTCACCGAGGGCAAAGTTCAGGGATGGGTAGCTCATGGGTCACCTTTTGGCTTTTTTGTTGGGCGGGGAGGGCGGTGATTCGCTTCTCACCTTTACGTTAACGTAAGCCTGTGACGAATGGCTGTCAATCACCCTTTACGTTAACGTCAACTTGAGCGAGAGTAGAGTCAGTTCAGAAAAGACAAGCGGGGCTTTTCTGTGGCGAGGGAGCTTGCTCCCGCTCGAGCGCGAAGCGGTCGCAAAACTGTCAACCTGTATAACCGGGGTCATCTGCTTTGCGACTGCTGCGCAGCCGAAACGGGAGCAAGCTCCCTCGCCACACAAGCCTCGTTCCTACAATAAAGACAATAGGGGTCGTCATGGATCAACCCAGTGCAAGCCCGCAGTGCAGCTATACCCGAGGTTCCCAGGACAAAGCCTTGCTGGCGATGACCATCGGCCAGGCGTTCGACAACACCGTCGCGCAGTACCCGCAAGGTGAGGCGCTGGTGGTGCGTCATCAGCAGGTACGCCTGAGCTGGCAACAATTGGCGGACCAGGTCGAGTTGCACGCCCGGGCGTTCCTGGCCCTGGGCCTGCAGGCTGGCGACCGTCTCGGCATCTGGGCACCCAATTGCGCCGAGTGGTGCATCAGCCAATTCGCCAGCGCGAAAATTGGCGTGATCCTGGTCAACATCAATCCCGCCTACCGCAGTTCCGAGCTCGAGTACGTGCTCAAGCAATCCGGTTGCCAGTGGCTGGTCTGCGCCGGCGCCTTCAAGACGTCGAACTATCACGCGATGGTGCAAGGCCTGGTGCCTGAATTGTCCGAGCAATCCATCGGCAAGCTGCGCAGTGAGCGCCTGCCGGAACTGCGCGGCGTCGTCAGCCTGGACACGCAGGCACCTTCGGGCTTCCTGCCCTGGTCGCAGCTGGCCGACCTGGCTGCCAGCGTGTCGCTTGAGCAGTTGCATCAGCGCCAGGACAGTCTGCATTTCGATCAACCGGTCAATATCCAGTACACCTCCGGCACCACCGGATTTCCCAAGGGCGCGACCCTCAGTCATTACAACATTCTCAACAACGGTTACATGGTCGGCGAAAGCCTGGGCCTGACCGTCAGCGATCGGGTGGTGATCCCGGTGCCGCTGTATCACTGCTTCGGCATGGTCATGGGCAACCTCGGTTGCGTGACCCATGGCAGCACCATGATTTATCCCAATGATGCGTTCGACCCGCTGTTGACCCTGAGCACTGTCGCCGAAGAAAAAGCCACGGCCCTGTACGGCGTGCCGACCATGTTCATCGCCATGCTCGACCAGCCGCAGCGCGCCGGGTTCGACCTGTCGAGCCTGCGCACCGGCATCATGGCGGGTGCAACCTGTCCGATCGAAGTGATGCGTCGGGTCATCAGCGAGATGCACATGAGCGAAGTGCAGATTGCCTACGGCATGACGGAAACCAGTCCGGTGTCGTTGCAGACCGGTCCTTCAGACGACCTCGAACTGCGCGTGACCACCGTCGGCCGTACCCAGCCGCAGCTGGAAAGCAAGATCATCGACGAGGCGGGCAACCTGGTCCCGCGGGGCACGATCGGCGAGCTGTGCACCCGGGGTTACAGTGTGATGCTCGGTTACTGGAACAACCCTGAAGGCACAGCGCAGGCCATCGATCAGGCGGGCTGGATGCACACCGGCGATCTGGCCAGCATGAATGATGAGGGCTATGTGTGCATTGCCGGCCGCAACAAGGACATGATCATCCGCGGCGGCGAGAATATTTATCCGCGGGAGCTGGAAGAGTTTTTCTTCACCCATCCGGCCGTGGCGGATGTGCAGGTCATTGGCATTCCATGCTCACGCTACGGCGAGGAAGTCGTCGCCTGGATCAAGTTCCACCCCGGCCACAGTGCCACCGAGCAGGAACTGCAAGCCTGGTGCAAGGAGCGCATCGCGCACTTCAAGACGCCGCGTTACTTCAAGTTCGTCGAGGAGTTTCCCATGACCGTGACCGGCAAGGTGCAGAAATTCAGGATGCGCGAGATCAGCGTCGCGGAGCTCAAAGCGAAGCTGTAGGAGCTGCCGAAGGCTGCGATCTTTTAAGCTGCGCAAAAAAAAAGCAGATCAAAAGATCGCAGGCTGCGCCAGCTCCTACAGGGGGTAGATGTAAGATCGTGCTTTGTGAAAAACCTGAATGCCAGACAGCACAAAGGGGAGCCGAAGCTCCCCTTTAATTTGTCGTTGCGCGTGCTCTTTTTTATTATTGAGGGTCGGTCTGTTGTTGTTTTTGGCAACCGTTGCCCTTTACCGCTGTTTTTTGGCGATCCCCATTCGGGATCAAGAGCAAACGTATTTTTTTGAGCGCTGATCTACTTTCTCGCCAAGCGATCCAACCGATTCGGGGGCTACCTGAAGGTAGTTTTATTATTCTCTGTCCGGTTGCGGGTCACTCCGAAAAGCACCCTGAAAAGCACATCTTCTCCAAAAAAATCTGTTAGCTGCGTCTCTGCCGTGTTGTTTTTGTTATGTCAGAGTCGTTACGTCTTGTTTTTATTAGGGGTGTCGCAATTTTTTTATTCTTGTTGTGCGATAGATATAGCAGGAGCCGTGCCAACTTTTAAAAATCCTTTAAAATCAAGGGTTTGTGATTTTGTAGGGTTTTTCCTCTCAGGCGAAACCCTACAATTTGTTTCCGTGTTACTCGCTTGCGCCCACGTTTCTGCCACCTCGGTAACACCCGGACACAGGTCGCGCACTCACTGTGCGCTGCGGGCCCTGGCTACCCTCGAACCGGTGGGCCGGCCCAGCACGCTGGAAATCTGCTGGCCAGCCTGGATCAGGGCCTCCAGGTCGATTCCGGTCTCGATGCCGAGGCCGTTGAGCAGGTACAACACGTCTTCGGTGGCGACGTTACCGCTGGCGCCCTTGGCATAGGGGCAGCCGCCGAGGCCGGCGATAGAGCTGTCGAAGACTGCGATGCCTTCCTGCAGGCTGGCGTAGACGTTGGCTACAGCCTGGCCGTAGGTGTCATGGAAATGCCCGGCGAGCTTTTCCCGGGGCACATCCTTTGCGACTACCTCAAACATCGTGCGGGTCGCGCCCGCCGTGCCGGTGCCGATGGTGTCACCCAGGGATACCTCATAGCAGCCCATGGCGTACAGCTCCCGGGCGACCGCGGCGACCTGTTCCGGCGCGACGCTGCCTTCATAGGGGCAGCCCAGCACACAGGACACGTAACCGCGCACGGTAACCCCCTGTTGCCGGGCGGCTTCCATGATGGGGACGAAGCGCTCCAGGCTTTCGCTGATCGAGCAATTGATGTTGCGTCGGGAGAAGGCTTCGGATGCGGCGGCAAACACGGCCACTTCCTTGACCCCGGCGGCGAGGGCGTCTTCGAACCCGCGCAGGTTGGGCGCCAGCGCGCCATAGACCACCCCGGGCTTGCGCTGGATTTGCGCAAAGACTTCAGCGGAGCCGGCCATCTGCGGCACCCACTTGGGCGAAACGAAACTGCCGACTTCTATATAGCCAAGCCCGGCTGCGGTCAGGGCGTCGACCAGTTGCACCTTGTCGGCAACGCTGATGGGCTGGGATTCGTTTTGCAGGCCGTCGCGGGGACCGACTTCGACAATGCGTACGTGGGTGGGGAGGGACATGGGGATTGACCTGTCGTTATTGTTTCGAGACCAAAAAAGATCCTGTGGGAGCGGGCTTGCCCGCGATGGCGGAGGATCAGTCAGCATCGATGTTGGATGTCATGCCCCCATCGCGGGCAAGCCCGCTCCCACAGGGAATTGCGTCGGGTTTACTGAACCGATTCCTGGCTCTTGAGCGTCTGCTCCAGCGCCTGCACGCAACGTTCCTCTGCGGTATCAAGCTCCAGTTTCATCTGTTCGATGTCCAGCATCTGCTGTTCGAGCTGTTCGCGGCGCTCGCTGATTTTCGCCAGCATGCTGTGCAGCTGTTTGGTGTTACCGCTGGACGGGTCGTAGAGTTCAATGAGTTCGCGGCATTCGGCCAGGGAAAAGCCGATGCGCTTGCCCCGCAGGATCAGCTTCAGGCTGACCTTGTCGCGGGGCGAGTAAATGCGTTCCTGACCCTTGCGCTCGGGGCTGAGCAGACCTTGCTCTTCATAAAAGCGAATGGCCCGGGTGGTGATGTCGAGCTCGCGGGCGAGGTCGGAAATGCTGTAGGTCTGGCTGCTCATGGGCGCGCTCACGAAAGGTCATGGCGCTAAGCTAATGGCAGGTTGACGTTTACGTCAAGGGGCAGGGATCTTCGCTGATCTTGCTGGCCCCATCGCGAGCAGGGCTCGCTCCTACAGGGGGTCTTCTGTGAACACAAAATATGTGGACGACAAAAGCCCTGTAGGAGTGAGCCTGCTCGCGATGAACGATGACTCGGTGCCAGGCCCCTACACCTTCTCGAGCTTCCTCTCCTGCGCCGTCACCTGCTGGCACAACTCGATCATCTGCTCGCGCATCCAGCGGTTGGCCGGGTCCTGGTCGGTGCTTTCGTGCCAGTAAAGGTGGGTTTCCACCGGTGGCACATCATTGACCGGCAAATAAAAGGCATGCAGGTCATTACGGCGGGCGAAGCGTTCCGGCACGGTCATGACCATGTCCGTCTGCTGCAACACTTGCGAGGCCATCAGGTAATGCTGAGAACGCAAGGCGATCTTGCGCTGGATGCCCATCTTGCCCAGAGCCAGGTCGACATACCCCAAACCGCTGCGGCGACTGGAAATATGCACGTGGGTCAGGCCCAGGTAGTCATCGAGGGTGAATTTTTCCTTGCCCGCCAGCGGGTGCCCCTTGCGCATCGCACACACATAGCGGTCCTCCATCAACTTGACGTGGCGCACTTGCGGGTCGGTGTTGAGCGGCGCATCCACGGCGAAGTCGAGGCGGCCGGCCGCCAGTTCCTTGGTGGTTTCCCGGCGTTTGGACAGGAAGCTTTCAATGATCACCGTCGGCGCCAGTCGACGCAGGCGCTGGAACAGCGGCGGCAGGATCACGGCCTCGGTGAGGTCGGTCATGCTGATGCGGTAAGTCTTGACCGCTTGCAGCGGGTTGAAGATGCGGCTTTCCTGCACCGATACGCGCAGCAGCGAGAGGGCGTTGCGCACCGGACCGATGATGTTCTGGGCCATGGGCGTCGGCACCATGCCCTGGGCTGTGCGCACGAACAGCGGGTCGTTGAAGGTCTCGCGCAGGCGCGCCAGGGCGTTCGACACCGCTGGCTGGGTAATCCCGACGATCTGCCCGGCGCGGGTCAGGTTGGCTTCGGTGTAGATCGCGTCAAAGACGATGAAAAGGTTGAGGTCGACCTTGCTCAGATTCATTACGCGGCTCTCTTCTTATGTGGGCTGGCTGACCATGATGATAAGTCGATCATATATCGGTGATGAATGTTTATACACGCCGAGAATAGGCTAGGTAAATTTTCATGGCTGTTCTAGCATCGATTGCATGACCTAAACAACCTCCCCCAAGAAGGTATCTTGCTCATGGATTTCGCTTATTCGCCCAAGGTTCAGGAACTGCGTGAGCGTGTCACTGCGTTCATGGACACCTACGTCTATCCCGCTGAAGCGGTGTTCGAGCGCCAGGTTGCCGAGGGCGACCGCTGGCAGCCGACCGCGATCATGGAAGAACTCAAACTCAAGGCCAAGGCCGAGGGCCTGTGGAATTTGTTTCTGCCTGAGTCCGAGCTCGGCGCCGGCCTGACCAACCTCGAATACGCACCGCTGGCGGAAATCATGGGCCGCTCGCTGCTGGGCCCGGAGCCGTTCAACTGCTCGGCGCCAGATACCGGCAACATGGAAGTGCTGGTGCGCTACGCCAACGAAGAACAGAAACAACGCTGGCTCGAGCCGTTGTTGCGCGGCGAGATCCGCTCGGCGTTCGCCATGACCGAACCGGACGTTGCCTCTTCCGATGCCACCAACATGGCGGCCCGTGCCGTGCGCGACGGTGACGAGTGGGTGATCAACGGCAAGAAATGGTGGACCTCAGGCGCTTGCGATCCGCGCTGCAAGATTCTGATCTTCATGGGCCTGAGCAATCCCGACGCGCCGCGCCATGCGCAGCACTCGATGATTCTGGTGCCGGTGGACACTCCCGGGGTGAAAATCCTGCGGCCGCTGCCGGTGTTCGGTTACGACGACGCGCCCCACGGCCATGCCGAAGTGCTGTTCGAAAACGTCCGTGTGCCGTACGAAAACGTCCTGCTGGGCGAAGGGCGCGGCTTTGAGATTGCCCAAGGTCGCCTTGGCCCGGGCCGGATTCACCACTGCATGCGCTCGATCGGCATGGCCGAGCGCGCGCTGGAGTTGATGTGCAAACGTTCGGTGAATCGTACCGCGTTCGGCAAGCCCCTGGCGCGCTTGGGTGGCAACATCGACAAGATTGCCGATTCGCGGATGGAAATTGACATGGCTCGCCTGTTGACCCTGAAAGCGGCCTACATGATGGACACCGTCGGTAACAAAGTGGCGAAGAGCGAGATCGCCCAGATCAAGGTCGTCGCGCCGAACGTAGCCTTGCGGGTGATCGACCGGGCGATCCAGATGCATGGCGGGGCCGGGGTTTCCAACGACTTCCCGCTGGCTTACATGTACGCCATGCAACGCACCCTGCGCCTGGCAGATGGCCCGGACGAAGTGCACCGCGCGGCGATCGGCAAGTTTGAAATCGGCAAGTATGTGCCGAAAGAGATGATGCGTTCGGGTCAGTAAGACCGCAGCGCCTCCTTCGCGGGCAAGCCCGCTCCCACAGTGTTTCGTGCTGGCACATGATTTGTGCACATCCTCGGAACCTGTGGGAGCGGGCTTGCCCGCGAAGGGGCCGGCCCATTCAACAGAGCAACACCTGACTCAATACACCCAAACCTCAACCCGCCGATTCCTGATCCGCCCCTCATCCGCACTATTGGCCGCCACCGGCATCTCGGCGCCAAAACCTCGAATCTCGCGAAACACCACGCCGCCTTTCACCAACTCCCGCCGCACCGCCATGGCCCGCAGCTTCGACAACAGGTCGGCCCGCGCCGGATCGCTCTTGGCATCGCCAAAACCCACCAGGGTTACCTGTCGATCGGTTTTTCCATTCTGCTGCAGATAGTCGAGTACCCGCGACAGGTCCTGGCGGGCCTTGTTGTCCAGGCTGGCGCTGCCTTCCTCGAAACGAAAATTCACTGACAGACGCTGGGCATGGCGGCTCAGGGCCTGGTAACCCTCGGGCATCAAGGCATTGGGCGTGACGGCCATGGCCTGCACCGTCTGGGCGATGAAACCGTTGGCGGCGACAATCGCCTGGCCCTGGTTGCTTTGAGCGAAGGTTGTCAGCGCGCTGGCCCAGGGATTTTTCCCGGTCGGTGGTAGGTAAAAGAACAGCCGGCGCGACAACGGGTAGTCTTCCGTTGCAATCAGACTGCTGCGCGGCAACATGGCCTGGGATTGCCCATCGATGATCGCCACGGCTTTCGCCTGACGCACATAAGGCAAGCCGATGAAACCGATGCCTTGCGGGTCGCTGCTGACCGCGTCGGACAACTGTTCACTGGACTCGAAGCGCCTGGCTGCGCTGTCGAGACTTTTCCCACGCGCATTCAGCACAAGCTCCTTGAAGGTATCGTAAGTGCCGGACTGGTCATCCCGCGCATAAAGATGAATGGTCCCACCCGTGCCGCCGACTTCTTCCCAGGTCTTCGCTTCACCACTGAAGATGCGCGCCAGTTGTGCGGTGTCGAGCTGGTTCAGCGGGTTGTGCGGGTGGAGGATGATTGCCAGGCCATCGATGGCGATGACCTGTTCGGCGCCGGGGCTTTTCAGATCGCCAAGGGCACTGAGGCTGGCCAGTTCATTGTCCTTGATCGGACGTGACGAGGCGGCGAGGTCGGCGCTGGCGGTTTTCAGTGCCGTGAAGCCGGTGCTGGAGCCGTGGGCGGCGACTTCAACCACGACCCGGCGGCCCTGGACGGTTTCGCCGACGATGTTGATTTCGTTGGTGGCGTTAGCGGTTTCGCGATGAATGTTGCGCAGGCCTTGTTCGCGCAGCAGTCCTTCCACCAATGCCGGCCCCAGCGCTGCACCGATGGTGTTGGAACCCTGAATGCGCAAAACCGGACCCTGAGCAGGCAACGGCAGCTCGCCGGCCGAAACGGTCTGCGCCAGACAGAGCAGCAACAGGAAACACACGCGCAGCGTCATGCCGGCACCTTATATAGACGAAGGAGGTGCCGGGAGATTAAGTCAGCCAGATGTCTGCAAGATGACAGTCAAAAGATCGCAGCCTTCGGCAGCTCCTACGGATCGGTCACAAATTCCCGTAGGAGCTGCCGAAGGCTGCGATCTTTTGCTTTAGCTCAACTCAAGCCAGATCGGCGCGTGGTCCGAAGGTTTTTCCATGCCGCGCAGTTCGTAGTCCACACCCGCTGCCTTGACCCGCGGCAGCAGGCCGTCGGAGGTGAGAATCACGTCGATGCGCAGGCCGCGCTTGGGTTCGTCCTCGAAGCCACGGCTGCGGTAGTCGAACCAGCTGAAAATGTCGGTCACCTGCGGGTTCAGGTGGCGGAAACTGTCGGTCAGGCCCCAGTTCTTCAGGCGGGCCATCCATTCGCGCTCTTCCGGCAGGAAGCTGCATTTGCCGGTTTTCAGCCAGCGCTTCATGTTGTCCGGACCGATGCCGATGTCGCAGTCTTCCGGGGAAATGTTCACATCGCCCATCACCACCAGCGGCTGGTCGTTCTTGAACTGATTTTCCAGCAGTTGCTGCAAGTCGTTGTAGAAACGCTGCTTGGCCGGGAACTTGGTCGGGTGGTCGCGGCTTTCGCCCTGGGGGAAGTAGCCGTTCATGATGGTCACCGGCACACCATTGGCGTCGGCGAAGGTGCCCCAGATAAAGCGACGCTGGGCGTCCTCTTCATCGGTCACGAAACCTTTGTGCAGGGCCAGCGGTTCCTGGCGTGAGAGCAGGGCTACGCCGTAATGGCCCTTCTGACCGTGGAAATACACGTGATAACCCAGCGCCTGAACCTCTGCCAGCGGGAACTGTTCGTCGTGGACCTTGGTTTCCTGCAACCCGATCACGTCGGGCTGATGCTTGTCGATCAGCGCCGCCAGCTGATGGGGACGGGCGCGCAGCCCGTTGATGTTGAAGGAGACGATCTTCATGGTCGGCAGTCCTGGCAAAAGGGCGATGCTAGCTGACATGGGGGGATGGGGCCAGTGCTTGGGGGTGGTTTTCAGTCTGGCAGATCTTTGTTGGCAGTACCGGCCCCTTCGCTGGCAAGCCCGCTCCTTGTAGGAGCTGGCTTGCCAGCGAAGGGGCCGGCACTGACAGCATTTCACTCACTGATCGAACCATGTCCCCACAGCGACCCACTCTGGTCTATACCTGTGGGGGAACTGTGTGGCCACCCAAAGGCTCGTACCAATAAGAGCGCAGCCGCCCGAGCTGTGCCGGGGAGATCAACCGTCATGCCCGAAACCTCCACCGTCATTGCCGATATTCACATGCTCGACAGCGGCTACGCCCGCGAAGCCCGCTCGCTGTTGTACCAGGCGTACCGGCACGAACCGACCTTCGCCTACCTGTTCGAAGCCGAGCGCCCGGGATACGAACAACGGGTGCGCGCCACCGTGCGCGAGCTGGTGACCCAGCATTTTCTCCAGGACCTACCGGCCATCGGCCTGCTGGTCAATGACCGCCTGATCGGCATCGCCCTGATTGCGCCTCCCCAGCGTCGCCTGGGTATTACTGAGAGCTGGGCCTGGCGCCTGCGCATGGTCCTGAGCACCGGGTTTCGCTGTACGCGCCGTTACCTTGAATATCACTCCGACGTCGCCGCGTGCGTGCCGAACGAATCGGTGCACGTCCTGCCGTTGCTCGGGGTTCATCCGCAATTTCAGGGCAAGCATTTCGGCGAGCAGTTGCTGCAAGCCGTGCACAACTGGTGCGCGGTGGATGAACACTCCGAGGGGGTCATTCTCGACACGGGCAACCCACGCTACCTCGAGTTCTACAAGCGTCAGGGCTATGAGGAAATCGGCGAAGTGGCTATAGGACCAGTTCGTGAGCACGTGTTTTTTCACCCCAATCCCCAGGTCTTACATTCAGCAACGGCTTGAGTGTCGAACTTTCCGGACAGGTCTGGCTCTATCACGCTCCTTAGCTCGTGATAGCATCCGCGCCTATGAAGTTTCCAGGAAGATTTACCAGTGGCGTGCTCATGCTGATCTCCAGCTGCACGGCGTTGGCGCAAAGTGAATTGGATGTGCGGATAAAACCGTCCAATGATGAGCTGAAGGCCAATATAGAGGGCTATATCGGCAGCCTCGGCGATCGCGACGAAGAAGCCTTGCTGCGATTCAGTCGTGGCGCCGAGGAGCAGGCGCGCAAGGCCGCCCAGGCGCTCGGTTACTACCAGCCGCACATCGACAGTGACGTGAAGGGCGGCAAGAAACCGCGCCTGGTGTTGAGCGTCGAGCCCGGCGAGCCCGTGCATTTGCGCAACGTGACCATTCGTGTCGATGGGCCCGCGGCCTCGCTCAAGGCCTTTCGGGTACCCAAAAGCGACGCGCTGAAAACCGGCGCTGTGCTCAATCACGGGCATTACGAAGACGCCAAACGCCTGATCCAGAACCAGGCTTCGCGCTACGGTTTTTTCAGCGGCCATTTCACCCGGTCGAAACTGTCGGTCGACCCCCGGGCCGGCGTTGCAGACATCGAACTGATCTACGACAGCGGGCCGCGCTATACCCTGGGCAAAGTCAGCTTCACCGGCGACTCGCCGTTCGACGACGATTTGCTGCAACGCATGGTGCCGTTCAAGGCCGGTGCGCCCTATGACTCGGAACTGATCGCCGAACTCAACCAGAACCTGCAATCGAGCGGTTATTTCGAAGGCGTCAGGGTCGACTCCGCTCCCACTGCGGCGAAAAACGATGCCATCCCGGTGGACGTCCATCTCGAAACGCGCAAACCCCGGACCATGGGCCTGGGCCTGGGGTACTCCACCGACGTCGGCCCTCGGGCCAGGGCCAACTGGACCCGGCACTGGGTCAACCCGCAAGGCCACAGTTACGGCTGGGAGACCGAAATCTCGGCACCGAAGCAAAACGTCGGGTTGTTCTACGACATTCCGCTGGACCCGCCGCTGACCGACAAACTGCGTTTTGCCGGCGGCTACCAGAATGAAGAAATTGACGGCACCGATACCAAAAGCCAGTTGCTGACCATAGGCCCGGAATGGCACAGCCAGTTGCCCAGCGGCTGGAAGCGGGTGGTGTCGCTCAAGTGGCAGCGCGAAGATTACTCACTGGGCGATGACAAGGGGCTGAGCACCTTGCTGATGCCCGGCGTGAGTTATTCCTACCTCAAGAGCGACAACCGCATTGACCCGCACAACGGCTATCGCCTGCAGTTCGAATCGAAAGTGGCCAAAGAGGGCCTCGGCTCCGACAACAACCTGCTGTACGGCACGGCACTGGTCAAAGGCCTGACCACGGTGTTCGACAACCACCGCTTCCTCGGGCGGGTGCAGGTCGGCGGCAGTGCCACCAACGGCTACAGCTCGGTGCCGCCGTCGCTGCGCTTCTTTGCCGGTGGCGACCAGAGCGTGCGCGGTTACGACTATCAGAGCCTGTCCCCGGAAAACTCCGAGGGCGACCGCATCGGTGGGCGCTACATGGTCGCCGCCAGCGCCGAATATCAGTACTCCGTTGCTGAAAAATGGCGGGTCGCAACCTTTGTCGATCAGGGCAACTCGTTCAATACACTCGAACTGCCCAACCTCAAGACCGGGGTCGGCATCGGCGTGCGCTGGGTCTCGCCGGTGGGGCCGATCCGCCTCGACCTGGCCCATGCGCTGGACGACGATGGCGGCATCCGACTGCACTTTTCCATGGGACCTGAGCTGTGAATCGTGGGCTGAAAGTAACACTGCTGGCGCTTGCCACCTTGCTGATCCTGATCGTCCTGATCCTGGCCACGGTGGTGGGCACGGCGACGGGCAGCCGCTGGGCGCTGGGTTATGTGCCGGGACTGAGCGTCGAGAATTTCCAGGGGCGACTGGCCGGGCAATGGAGTGCCGACCGGGTGCTGTGGCAGCAGGACGGCAGCCGGGTCGAACTCAGTAAGGTGATTTTCGCCTGGTCGCCGCTGTGCCTGACGCGCATGACCCTGTGCCTTGAACAACTGCAGGCCGATCAGGTCGACCTGCTGTTTCCACCGGGCGAGCCAGAGCCGGACAGTGGCCCGATCACTTTGCCAGACCTGAAGTTGCCGCTGGCCCTTGAGCTAGGGGACGTCAAGATCGGCAGCCTCAAGTACAACGGCAGTGAGCAGCTCAAAGGCCTGCAACTGGCAGCCCACTGGACCGACAAGGGGCTGCAGCTCGATTCCGTGCAGGTGCAGCGCGATGATCTGCGCCTGGACCTGAAAGGTTCGCTGCAACCCACCGGCAACTGGCCGCTCAACGCCACCGGCACACTGACCCTGTCGAGCCCGGCGCCGTGGGAACTGGCACTGACGATCGACGGCGACTTGCTCAAGACCCTCAACCTCAAGGCCGACAGCAGCGGCTATCTCAATGGCCAGTTGACCGGCGAATTGCAACCGCTCAAGGACAACCTGCCGGCCACGGTGCGGATCACCGCCGATGGTTTCAAACCCGCTGCGGATCTGCCCGATACCCTGCAACTCAATCAGCTTGAACTGAGCGGGACCGGCGACCTGAAAAACGGCTATGCGTTGCTCGGCAAAGCCACGTTGCCCGCCGAACAAGGGCCGGTAGCCCTGGCGTTGCAAGGCAGGGTCGACGCCGATGGCGCGCAGATTGCTGCGCTGGACCTGACCGCCAACGACAAGCAATCCCTCAAAGTCACGGGTAGCCTGGACTGGAGCAAAGGCCTGAGCGCCGAGGCGAAAATCGACTGGCTGGATTTTCCCTGGCACCGACTCTATCCGTTGATCGACGAGCCACAGGTGGCCCTGCGCACGTTCAATGGCGAAGTGTCCTACACCGACGGCAAATACCTCGGACACTTCGATGCTGCCCTGGATGGCCCGGCGGGGGCCTTCACTTTGACCAGCCCATTTGCAGGCGACCTGAGCAAGATTTACCTGCAGCAGATTCAACTGCAAGCCGGGCAGGGCAAGGCCGAAGGGCACCTGAACCTGCAATTTGCCGACGGCATTGCCTGGGACACCGCCCTGGACCTGTCGGCGATCAACCCGGCGTACTGGGTCGCGGAAATGCCAGGCACCCTGGCCGGACCCTTGCGCAGCAAAGGCGAGCTGAAGAATGAAAAACTCAGCCTCACCGCCGACCTCGACCTCAAGGGCAAGCTGCGCGGCCAGCCGGCCGTCCTGCAAGCCAAGGCTGATGGCGGTGGTGAGCAATGGAACCTCAACGCGCTGCAAATCCGCCTCGGTGACAACAGCATCAACGGCAAGGGCAGCCTGCATGACAAACTCGCGGGGCAGATCGACATCAAGCTGGCGCGCCTGGGCCAACTCTGGCCGCAACTGCGCGGGCAACTCAATGGCCGGGTCGATGTCGCCGGTACGCTCAAGGCCCCTCAAGGCAAGCTGGGGCTGCAAGGCACGCAACTGGCCTTGCAGGACAATCGCCTGCAGAGCCTGAACCTCGATGCCACGCTCGACAGCGCGCAACGGGCGAAAATCGACCTCAAGGGCAGCGGCATCCAGGCCGGCGATACCTTACTGGGTACCCTGACCGCCAGCGGCCAGGGCGACATCCGGAACCAGAAGCTCAATCTCGACCTACAGGGGCCGCAGCTCAAGCTCGCGGTCGCCGCCGACGGCACACTGGATAAAGGCAACTGGCGCGGCCGCCTGGCCAGCGGCGATATTCAGGCCGGTGGCCAGGACTGGAAGCTGCAAGGGCCGGCGAAACTCGAGCGGCTGGCCGACGGCAAGATCAACTTCGGCGCCCATTGCTGGGCGTCGGGCCAGGCCAGTCTGTGCGGTGAAGACCAGCGCCTGATGCCGGAGCCGAAGCTGCGCTACCACCTCAAGCAATTCCCGATCGAGAGTCTCGCCCAGTGGTTGCCCAAAGAGTTTGCCTGGCAGGGCCGACTCAACGCCGACCTGCAACTGGACCTGCCGGCCAGCGGCCCGAATGGCCAGGTCAGCGTCGATGCCAGCGGCGGCACCTTGCGCATCAAGGAAAAGGATCAGTGGCTGGACTTCCCGTACCAGACCCTGAAGCTCACCAGCAAACTCACGCCCAAGCGCATCGACACCGAGCTCAACTTCGCTGGTGCCAAGCTCGGCGAACTGCTGGTTCAGGCGCAGATCAATCCTTTGCCGGCCAGCAAACCCATCAGCGGTTCATTCCGTTTGAGCGGGCTGGACTTGTCGGTGGCGCGACCCTTCATCCCCATGGTCGAAAAGCTGACCGGGCGCTTGAACGGCAGCGGCACCATCAGCGGCGGGTTGCTGGCGCCACAGGTCAACGGCAGTCTGCTGCTCAGCGACGGCGAGGTGTCCGGGCCCGAGTTGCCGATGGAGCTCAAAGCCCTGCAATTGCAGGCGGTCATCGCCGGTGAAAGCGTGCAATTGAACGGTGGCTGGAAAAGCGGCAAGAGCGGCCAGGGCAGCCTGAACGGTAACATTGCATGGGGTCAGGCGTTGGTCGTGGACCTGGCGCTCAAGGGCTCGCAACTGCCGGTGACCGTCGAGCCTTACGCCAAGCTCGAAGTCGCACCGGACCTGAAAATCTCGATGAAAGGCGATGAGTTGGCCATTGCCGGCAAAGTGCAGGTACCCCGAGGCGATATCACCATCCGCGAGCTGCCGCCGTCGACGGTCAAGGTCTCCGACGACACGGTCATCGTTGGTCAGCAGACCGAAGAGGGCAAGCCGCCTTTGGCGATGAAGATGGACATCAATGTCGAGGTCGGCGAAGACAAGCTGAGCTTTGCCGGGTTTGGCCTGACCGCAACCGTGAAGGGCCATGTGCACGTGGGCGACAACATGGACACCCGGGGCGAGCTCTGGCTTAACGACGGTCGCTATCGTGCGTATGGCCAGCGCCTCGAGGTACGTCGCGCGCGCTTGCTGTTTGCCGGCCCGTTCGATCAGCCATATCTGGATGTTGAAGCCATTCGGCGCACCGATGATGTAATTGCCGGTATCCGCCTCAGCGGCAGTGCCGAACAGCCGACCACGCAGATCTTCTCCGAGCCTGCAATGGGCCAGGAGCAGGCGTTGTCCTACCTGGTACTGGGCCGTCCGTTGAGCAATAACGGTGAAGACAACAACATGCTCGCCCAGGCCGCCCTCGGGTTGGGCCTGATGGGCAGCTCCGGGGTAACCAGTGGCATCGCCAAGAACCTGGGTATCCAGGATTTCCAGCTCGACACCGAGGGCGCCGGTGACGCTACCAGTGTGGTGGCCAGCGGCAACATTTCCGAGAAGCTCAGCCTGCGCTATGGCGTCGGCGTGTTCGAGCCGGCCAACACCATTGCCTTGCGCTACAAGTTGAGCAAGAAGGTGTACCTGGAAGCGGCGGGCGGCGTGGCCAGTTCGCTGGACATCTTCTACAAGCGGGATTTTTAGGTCCCCGACGGTCCAAAGCAAAAGATCGCAGCCTTCGGCAGCTCCTACAGAGTGATTCACGACCTGTGTGGGAGCTGCCGAAGGTTGCGATCTTTTTTGCATTTATCCGACACCGCCAGTCAACTACTTACAAAGCAACCTAACTATTACGTTGACATTCACTGTCTAGGCAGTAACATCTCGACATACATTCACTGCCTAGGCAGCTATTGGTGTTCAGATGAGCCATTTCTCCCCGGAAGATTTCCACAATTGCCACCTGGGCCTCCTGCTCGGACGCGCTGCGCTGCTCAAGGACCGGATCATCGACACTCACATGGAACCCCACGGCATCACCGCCGCGCAGTTCAAGGTGCTGATCATCATTGCCCAGTACGGCGTCGATTCACCGGGTGAGTTGTGCCGGCACCTGTCCCTGGACAGCGGCTCGATGACGCGCATGCTCGATCGCCTGGAACAGAAAGGTTTCCTTGCCCGCCAACGCTGCGAGGCAGACCGGCGTCAGGTGCGGCTGGTGTTGACCGAGGAGGGGCAGAAGCTCGCTGACCGTCTGCCGCACATCGGTGCCGAAGCCATGAATGAACTGGCCGGCGCCATCACGCCCGCCGAGCTGAAAACCCTGGAACAGATCCTCAAGAAAATTTTGCTGGCAGCCGGTGATCCAATCACCCTGCTGCGGGTAGGTGACCAATGAGCAGCAAACCCGTGCGCAGCGGCCTGAGCCTGGTGCTGCTGGCCCTGAGCCTGGCCGGTTGCGCCAGCTTCAGCGGCCTGAAAACCGAAGGGGTCAGCCTCGACGCGAAAAACCTCAAGACTGGTCAGTCCCTCAGTGGCGTGACCCTGTCGCCGGCTGCCTGGCCGAGCAGCGACTGGTGGAAAAGCCTCGGTGATCCGCAACTCGATGGGCTGATTCGCGAAGCCCTGCGCGACAGCCCGGACATGCAGATTGCCGACGCTCGCGCCCATCAGGCCAACGCGGCCGCCCACGCCGCCGACGCCGAGCGCATGCCGACCCTGGATGCCAGCGCCGGCGCCAGCCGCTTCCGCCTGGCCCGCTACCAGGACCCGACGGGGCAGGGCGGTCTGTACAGCACCGTGCGCAACGTCGGCGTCAGTTTCAATTATGATTTCGACCTTTGGGGCGGCCAGCGCGACGCCTGGGAGGCTGCACTGGGGCAGGCTCGCGCCGCCGAAGTCGATCAGCAGGCCGCGCAACTGACGCTCGCCGCGGATGTCGCCCGTGCCTACAGCGATCTGGGGCAGGCGCATATCGTCTATGACCTGTCCAATGAAGACCTCAAGCGCACCCGGCAGTTGCTTGATCTGAGTCAGCGCCGCCTGAGCGCCGGCATCGACAGCCACTACCAGTACCAGCAGAACGAAAGCCTGGAGGCTGCAGCCCAGGCCAGCCTGGTCGACGCGGAAAAACGCTTGAACAGCGCGAAAATCGCCTTGGCGGTATTGCTCGGCAAGGGTGCGGATCGCGGCAACGAAATCGCCCGGCCGAACATCCTGCAGCCAAGCGCCGTGGCTTTGCCGTCGGTGCTTCCGGCGGAGTTGCTCGGTCGTCGCCCGGACCTGGTGGCGGCGCGCTGGCGGGTGGAAGCGGCGAGCAAGAGCATCGACGCCGGCAAGACCCGTTTTTATCCCAATTTGAACCTCAGTGCCTCCGTCGGTGCCGAATCTTTGCTGGGGGATGCAATGTTCGGCTCGGCCAGTCGCTTCTTTAATGTGGCCCCGACGATTTCGCTGCCGATTTTCGACGGCGGTCGCCTGCGCGCCGACCTCGACTCCCGGGACGCCGATTACGATCTGGCCGTCGCGCAGTACAACAAGAGCCTGGTGAAGGCGCTGGGCGATGTCAGCGACAGCGTCAATCAGTTGCGCGATGTCGGCCGGCAAATTGCCGCCCAGCAGCACGCCACTGACATTGCCCAGGATTCTTACAACACCGTGGTCCAGCGCTACGGTTCCGGTATCGGCAACTACCTGGACGTGCTCAGCATCGAGCAGCAGTTGCTCCAGGCCCAGCGTCAGCTGGCCAGCCTGAATGCCGAGCAGATCGACCTGTCGATCCAATTGATGCAGGCGTTGGGTGGCGGTTTTGCGCCGGACACCCTCGCTGCGAATAAAGCCGTGCCCGCCACGCAAACCCACTAATTCAAGGTATTTGTCATGGCCACTGCCGATACAACCCAAACACCCGAGAACACCCAGGGCAAGCCCGATTCGGGCAAGCGCAAACTCATGCTGCTGGTGCTCGTCATCGTCGTCGCGCTGTGCGGCGCCGGTGTCTGGGCGTACCACGCGTTCTACGGGCGCTGGAACGAAAGCACCGACGATGCCTACGTCAATGGCAACGTGGTGGAAATCACCCCGCTGGTCAACGGCACCGTGGTCAGCATCGGTGCCGATGATGGCGACCTGGTCCACGAGGGCCAGGTGCTGATCAATTTCGACCCGAACGATGCCGAAGTCAGCCTGCAAAGCGCCCAGGCCAATCTGGCCCGCACCGTGCGCCAGGTGCGTGGCCTGTACAGCAACGTCGACGGCATGAAAGCCCAGGTCAATGCCCAGCAGGCTGAAGTGCAGAAGGCCCAGGACAACTTCAACCGCCGCAAGAACCTTGCGTCCGTCGGGGCGATTTCCCAGGAAGAACTGTCCCATGCCCGCGACGACCTGACCTCGGCGCAAAACGCCCTGGCCAACGCCCGCCAGCAACTGAAAACCACCAGCGCCCTGGTCGATGACACTGTGGTGTCGTCGCACCCGGACGTGATGTCTGCCGCTGCACAATTGCGCCAGGCCTACCTGAACAATGCCCGCAGCACCCTGATCGCTCCGGTCACCGGCTATGTGGCCAAACGTACCGTGCAACTGGGCCAGCGAGTGCAGCCAGGCACGGCGCTGATGGCGGTGATTCCGCTGGATCAGTTGTGGATCGATGCCAACTTCAAGGAAACCCAGTTGCGCAATATGCGCATTGGCCAGCCCGTGGAGATCAAGGCTGACCTGTACGGCAGTGATGTGACCTACAACGGCACCGTCGACAGCCTCGGCGCCGGCACCGGCAGTGCGTTTGCCTTGCTGCCGGCGCAGAACGCCACCGGCAACTGGATCAAGATCGTGCAGCGGGTGCCGGTGCGCATTCATGTCAATCCCGAAGAGCTGGCCAAACATCCGCTGCGGGTCGGCCTGTCGACCCAGGTCGATGTGAACCTGCACGATCAGAGTGGCCCGGTGCTGGCGCAACAGCCGCCGCAAAAGGCCTCGTTCAGCACCAGCGTCTATGACCAGCAACTGGGTGAAGCCGACGCGATGATCGCGCAACTGATCCACGACAACAGCGCTGCCGTCAGCAAGACCGTGCAGCGCTGATTTGCCCTTTGTGGGAGCGAGACCGGCTTGCCGGCGAAGCGGATTGTCAGGCACAACAGTGTTGAATGGACTGTCGCCTTCGCGAGCAGGCTCGCTCCCACAGGGTTGGCTGCACCGCCAACAGGTGTAGCACCCACCCGGTTTTCAAGGATTCGCGATGCGCAATAACGCGTCTTTCACGCCGCCCAGCCTGGTGCTCGCCACCATCGGCCTGTCGCTGGCGACCTTCATGCAGGTGCTCGACACCACCATCGCCAACGTGGCTTTGCCGACCATCTCCGGCAATCTCGGCGTCAGTTCGGAGCAGGGCACCTGGGTGATCACCTCCTTTGCGGTGAGCAACGCCATTGCCTTGCCGCTGACCGGCTGGCTCAGCCGGCGTTTTGGTGAGGTGAAACTGTTTCTGTGGGCCACCGTGCTGTTTGTGCTGGCCTCGTTTCTGTGCGGTATCTCCACTTCGATGCCCGAGCTGATTGGCTTCCGGGTGCTGCAAGGCCTGGTGGCAGGGCCGTTGTACCCGATGACCCAGACGTTGCTAATAGCCGTTTATCCACCGGCCAGGCGCGGTATGGCCCTGGCGTTGCTGGCGATGGTCACGGTGGTGGCGCCGATTGCCGGGCCGATCCTTGGGGGCTGGATCACCGACAGTTACAGCTGGCCGTGGATCTTTTTCATCAACGTGCCGATCGGGGTCTTTGCGGTGATGGTAGTGCGCCAGCAACTCAAGGCGCGTCCGGTGGAAACCAGTTACCAGCCGATGGATTACGTGGGTCTCATCACCCTGATCATCGGCGTCGGCGCCTTGCAGGTGATCCTCGACAAGGGCAATGACCTGGACTGGTTCGAGTCGAATTTCATCCTCATGGGCGCGGCCATTTCGGTGATCGCCCTGGCGGTCTTCGTGATCTGGGAAATGACCGACCAGCATCCGGTGGTCAACCTGCGGCTGTTTGCCTATCGCAATTTCCGCATCGGCACCCTGGTGCTGGTGCTCGGTTACGCGGGGTTCTTCGGCATCAACCTGATCCTGCCGCAATGGCTGCAAACCCAGATGGGCTATACGGCGACCTGGGCGGGGCTGGCGGTGGCGCCGATCGGGATTCTGCCGGTGATCCTGTCGCCGTTTGTCGGCAAGTATGCCCACAAGTTCGACCTGCGTCTGCTGGCCGGGCTGGCGTTCCTGGCGATTGGCTTGAGTTGCTTCATGCGGGCCGGGTTTACCAATGAGGTGGATTACCAGCACATCGCTTTGGTGCAGTTGTTCATGGGTATCGGTGTGGCGTTGTTCTTCATGCCGACCTTGAGCATCCTGATGTCGGACCTGCCGCCTCATCAGATCGCCGATGGCGCTGGCCTGGCGACCTTTCTACGGACGTTGGGCGGCAGCTTTGCGGCATCATTGACTACCTGGATCTGGATCCGCCGGGCCGATCAGCACCATGCGTACTTGAGTGAAAGCATTACCACGTACGACCCGGCGACCCGGGATGCGCTGAATTCACTGGGTGGCGCGGGCAGTTCCGCCTATGCGCAGCTTGATCATGTGCTGACCAGTCAGGCGTACATGTTGTCGACCGTGGATTACTTCACATTGCTGGGGTGGGGGTTCATGGGGTTGATACTGATCGTTTGGCTGGCCAAGCCGCCGTTTGCGGCAAAGGCGGGGCCGGAGGCCAGCGGTCACTGAGCCAAGCACAAACCTGTAGGAGCCGGCTTGCTGGCGATAGCGGGATTTCAGTCAAACAAATTGTTGAAAGATACGCCGCTATCGCCAGCAAGCCGGCTCCTGCAGGATTTATTTACGACAGTTAAAGGGTGGGAGCCGGAAGTTGCGGCGGCGGCGCGAAATCGAACGGTGCCAGGGCAAACCCGTTCTCATCCACCTGCAACGCCCACCCCTGGCGATCCCAATCCCCCAGCACAATGCGCCGGGCTGCCTGCTCACCCAGCTGCAGCTTGTGGATCGCTGGACGATGGGTATGCCCATGGATCAGGGTTTTCACGCCATATTGCTGCATGATCCGCGGAATTTCTTCCGGCGTGACATCAACAATGTCATTGGCTTTCATCCGCACCTGCGCGCGGCTCTCACTGCGCAGCTTGCGCCCCAGCTTGTGGCGGGTGCTCAAGGGCAGGTGGCGCAGGATGAACAGGGTGATCGGGTTGCGCAGGTAGCGACGCAGCTTCATATAGCCGACATCGCGGGTGCACAGGCTGTCACCGTGCATCAACAGCACGGGTTCGCCGTTGAACTGCACGACACTCGGATCTTTCAGCAAGGTGCAGCCGGCTGCTTTGCAGAAGGCCTTGCCGAGCATGAAGTCACGATTGCCGTGCATCAGAAAAATGGCCGTGCCGCTGTCACTCAAATCGCGCAGGGCCTGGCAGATGGAACGCTGGAAAGGGGTCATGGCGTCGTCGCCAAGCCACGCTTCGAAAAAGTCGCCCAGAATGTACAGCGCACTCGCCGAGCGGGCGCGTCCGGCGAGCAAATCCAGAAACGCCCGGGTAATGTCCGGGCGCTCCTCTTCCAGATGTAAATCTGAAATCAGCAATATCACTCAATGATCTCGGCTTTCTCGATGATCACGTCGTCTGCGGGTACGTCCTGGTGGCCGGACTTGGAGGTGGTAGCCACGCCTTTGATCTTGTCGACAATGTCCTGGCCGGCAGTCACTTTACCGAACACGGCGTAGCCCCAGCCTTGAACGTTCTTGCCGCTGTGGTTCAGGAAGCTGTTGTCAGCCACGTTGATGAAGAACTGTGCGGAAGCCGAATGCGGCTCCATGGTGCGGGCCATGGCGACGGTGTACTTGTCGTTGGAAAGGCCGTTGTCAGCTTCGTTCTGGATGCTTGGGCGCTTGTCTTTCTTTTCTTTCATGCCTGGCTCGAAACCGCCGCCCTGGATCATGAAGTTGCCGATGACACGGTGGAAAACGGTGTTTTCGTAGTGACCGGCTTTAACGTACTCGACGAAGTTGGCCACGGTGATCGGGGCTTTGTCGGCGTTCAGTTCGAGGACGATGTCGCCGAAGTTGGTAGTCAGTTTGACTTGGGTCATGATCGTTACTCTTTATAAGGAATTCGTGGTGTTGGAACGTCACATCCCGCCACCGGTTCAGCCTGTCTCGGCCAAGGTGCGCAGTTTAGCCTGCCAGACGCGAATTTCGAGGCTGTTTTTTCATTTACAGCCTATTAAATATGACCGTTTACAGGGTGCGCTCTGTCAGGTACTTGACGGCATCGGCTATGATAGCGGCTTTGTTTTGTCCGGCCCGCATTATGGCCACGCACTTGTACGCCCAAGGATCCTATGAGCAAGCCCACTGTCGACCCTACCTCGAATGCCAAGACCGGCCCAGCCGTGCCGGTCAACTTCCTGCGGCCGATCATCCAGGCAGACCTGGACTCGGGCAAGCACACGCAGATCGTCACCCGTTTCCCGCCTGAACCCAACGGCTACCTGCACATCGGCCACGCCAAGTCGATCTGCGTGAACTTCGGCCTGGCCCAGGAGTT
>Ga0160472_100251_pt1 | contig 63081 bp, 55 predicted proteins | sample HID1973M_E11MG_FD_108267 | JGI IMG/M metagenome (GOLD analysis project Ga0160472, IMG submission 108267) | Enriched mosquito-associated microbial communities from UW Madison campus, WI, USA - HID1973M_E11 MG | ecosystem: Host-associated > Arthropoda: Insects > Digestive system > Unclassified ... | reverse complement strand
CGGTCGCGGCGCGCCCACGGAGCAGGACCGGAGCGAGGGCATGCCGAGCCACAGCGAGGCACCGAACGACAGGGGCAAGAGCCCTTGGTTACTTGGGGCTCTTCCAAGTGACCCGCCGTAAGGGCGGAACCCATAGCGGCCGTTACCTAAACAACGGATATGTACACCCACAAACCAGCGTCGTCTGACATTCCATCGCGAGCAGGCTCGCTCCTACAGGGATCGCGACCTGCCGCAGCAGCAGTGAAACCAATTGCAGCCCCACCGCAAAAAGGAACACACCCACAATCATCCAAGCCCCCACGAACTCCGCCGATTTTCCTGACTCTCAAGCAACAGACACAGCTAAGCTGATCCCCCAAAGCTGCCACCAAGAAGTGAACCACCACCATGGGTAGAGTTGTTGCCGCTGCGGTTTATAGCGCTGGAAAAAAAGTCACCGACATCACCCTCGACGAAGGCGCGGCCTGGGCCGCCAAGCCCGGGCACTTCGTCTGGATCGGCCTCGAAGAGCCGAACGCCCAGGAGCTGAGCAACCTGCAACGCCAGTTCAACCTGCACGAACTGGCCATCGAAGACGCCCTGGAAAAACACAGCCGGCCCAAACTGGAAACCTTCGGCGACGCGCTGTTCATCGTCACCTACTCGCCGATCCGCGAAGATGGCGACCTCAAATTCATCGAGACCCACATCTTCGCCGGCAACGGCTACATCATCACCGCCCGCAACGGTCACTCGGCGTCCTATGCCTATGTGCGCCAGCGCTGCGAAGCCCGGCCGCTGCTGCTGGAACACGGTGAGGACTTCGTGCTCTACGCCCTCCTCGACTTCGTGATCGAAAACTACCAGCCCGTGGGCGAAGCCATCCACGCCGAAATCGACGAGCTGGAGCGCAACGTACTGGGCAGCGCGCTGAACGAGCGCGACATCCAGCGGCTCCACGGCCTGCGCCGCGATGTGCTGCGCCTGCGTCGTTACGCAGCGCCCATGGTGGAGATTGGCGAGGAGCTGCAGAAACTGAGCTTCCCTTTCATCGACAAGAACATGCGCCCGTACTTTCGCGACGTGCAGATTCATGTCACCCGGCAGATGGAAGACCTGACGACCCTGGCCGACATTGCCAGCCAGACCATCGAGGTCGGGGTGTTGCTGGAGGCGTCGCGGCAGAGCGTGGTGCAACGCAAGTTCGCCGCCTGGGCTGCGATTCTGGCGTTTCCGACGGCGGTGGCGGGGATTTACGGGATGAATTTCCAGAATATGCCGGAGTTGAGCTGGCATTACGGGTATTTTGCGGTGCTGGGGTTTATTTCGGTGGGGTGTGTGGCGTTGTGGGCGAGTTTCAAGAAGTCGGGGTGGCTCTAGATTGTCGGCGAGTGCTGCGCACTCGATCGCGGGCAAGCCCGCTCCTACAGAGGTGCGTTACGCCTGCGGGAGCGGCTTTCAACCTTTAAACGGGCTTAAACGGTTTCCGGCTTGTGCGCCACAAACCGCATCATCCATTCCGCAACAGTAGTGCCATGGTGCTCCTCATCTAGGCTGGCGATGCCTTTGGAGTACACCGGCTCGCCCAACGCCTGCTGACGGATGTCCAGCAGTGCGCGGGAATAGTCGTGGATGAACTCCGGGTGACCCTGGAAGCACAACACCTGATCGTTGATGTGATAAGCGGCAAACGGACAGAAATCACTGGAAGCAATCACCGTGGCGTTTTCCGGCAGCGTCGTGACCTGGTCCTGGTGACTGATCAGCAGGGTCAGTTCTTCACGCACCGGGCTCATCCACGGTGCCTTGGCCGCCAGCTTGTACTTGTGGGTGCCGACGCCCCAGCCCTGGGTCGCACGCTCGCTCTTGCCACCCAGCAGCAAGGCCAGCAACTGATGACCAAAACACACGCCCAGCAGCTTGTCGCCACGCTCGTAGCGTTTCAGCAGGTAGGTCCTGAGGGTTTCGATCCAGGGGTCGGTGCCGAAGGAATCGGCCTTGCTGCCCGTCACCAGATAGGCGTCGAAGGTCAGGTCATCGCTGGGGTATTCACCCTGTACCACGTTGTAGATGGTGAATTCGGCGGCAATCGGTTGCTGCGAAAACAGGTGCTTGAACATCTGCCCGTAGCCCTGATATTGGTCAACCAACTCCGGACGCAGGTTGTCGGTTTCCAGAATGCAGATGCGTAACGACATAAAAAATACCTGACACGTGAAGGAAATAATGCACACCCAGAGCCTGCCTCGAAACAGGGTGACAAGGCAAGCCCCGGAATGCGCGATTAATCCTTAGAACAACGTGCCCTTGGCGGCTTTTTCCAGGAGCAGCGCCGGCGGTGCGAATCGTTCGCCGTACTGCTTTTCCAGGTACTGCGCGCGGGCGACGAAATCCTGCACCCCGAACTGGTTGATGAACTGCAGCGCGCCGCCGGTCCAGGTGGCAAAACCGATGCCGAAGATCGAGCCGACGTTGGCATCCGCCGTCGATGTCAGCACGCCCTCCTCCAGGCAACGCACGGTTTCGAGGGCTTGCACGAACAACAGGCGATCACGCACGTCCTGCGCTGAAATCTGCCCGTCGGCCTTCTCGAAGCGGTTTTTCAGTTCCGGCCACAGGTGTTTCTGCCCACCGGCCGGGTACTCGTAAAAACCGCCGCCGGCTGCCTTGCCCGGGCGTTTGTACTCGTTGAGCAGCAGGTCGATCACGGCAAACGCCGGGTGCTCTTTGAGCGGCAACCCCTCGGCCTGCAGGTCCTTGGCGGTTTGCTGGCGGATGTGGCTCATCAGGCTCAGCGACACTTCATCCGAAATCGCCAGCGGCCCCACCGGCATGCCGGCCTTGCGCGCCTCGGTTTCGATCATCGCGGCGCTGATGCCTTCGCCGAGCATGGCGATGCCTTCGTTGGTGAAGGTGCCGAACACCCGCGAGGTAAAGAAGCCACGGCTGTCGTTGACGACGATCGGGGTCTTCTTGATTTGCAGGACGAAATCAAAGCCGCGAGCCAGGGTCTCGTCGCTGGTGTTGGCGCCCTTGATGATTTCCACCAGGGGCATTTTTTCCACCGGGCTGAAGAAGTGCAGGCCGATGAACTTGCTCTGGTCGGGCACGGCGCAGGCCAGGCCGCTGATCGGCAAGGTCGAGGTGTTGGACGCGATCACCGCATCGCCGCCGACCACTTGTTGCGCGGCCAGGGAGACCTTGGCCTTGAGTTCACGATCCTCGAACACCGCCTCGATGATCAGGTCGCAACCGCTCAGGTCGGCATCGCTTTCGCTGGTCCGGATGCGTGCCAGCACGGTGTCGCGCTGCTCCACGCTCATCTGGCCCCGTGCGACCTTCTTGTCGAGCAACACTGCGGAGTGCGCCTTGCCCTTTTGCGCAGCGGCGATATTGATGTCCTTGAGCACCACCTCGATACCGGCCGAAGCGCTGACAAAGGCAATCCCCGCGCCCATCATCCCGGCGCCCAGCACCCCCACCTTGCGCGTGACGTATGGCGCAAAGCCCTGGGGTCGCGATCCACCGGCATTGATTTCGTTGAGCTGGAACCAGAAGGTGCCGATCAGGTTCTTCGAGATCTGCCCGGTGGTCAGCTCGGTGAAGTAACGGGTTTCGATCAGGTGCGCCGTGTCGAAATCCACCTGGGCGCCCTCGACGGCGGCGCAGAGGATTTTCTCCGGTGCGGGCAACGTACCCTGGGTCTTGCTGCGCAGGATCGCGGGCGCGATGGCCAGCATCTGCGCGACTTTCGGGTGCGACGGCGTGCCTCCGGGGATCTGGTAACCCTTCACGTCCCAGCGCTGCACTGCCGCCGGATTGGCCAAAATCCATGCCCGCGCCTTGGCCAGCAGTTCATCGCGGTCCGTCGCCAGCTCATCAATCAACCCCACCTGCAGTGCCTGCTGCGGCCGCACTTTCTTGCCTTCGAGCAGATAAGGCAGGGCCTTTTCCAGGCCAAGCATGCGCACCATGCGCACGACCCCGCCACCACCCGGCAGCAGGCCGAGGGTCACTTCCGGCAAGCCCAGTTGCACGGATGCGTTATCCAGTGCCACGCGGTGGTGGCAAGCCAGGCAGATTTCCCAGCCTCCCCCCAGCGCCGCGCCATTGATGGCCGCGACCACCGGTTTGCCGAGGGTTTCCAGGCTGCGCAATTGGGCCTTGAGGGTCAACACCCTGTCGTAAAACGCTTTGGCTTCGGGCTTGCCAACCTTGATCAAGTCATTAAGGTCGCCGCCGGCGAAGAAGGTTTTTTTCGCCGACGTAATGATCACCCCCGCGATGCTGTCTTTCTCGGCCACCAGGCGGGCGACGCAAGCGGCCATGGCCTCGCTGTACACCGCGTTCATGGTGTTGGCGCTCTGGCCCGGCATGTCGATGGTCAGGACCACGATACCGTCCCGGTCCTTTTCGTAACGAATGGCTTCGGTCATGTCTGCAATTCCTTGGGATCAGAGGCGTTCGATGATGGTGGCAATGCCCATGCCGCCGCCGACACACAGGGTCGCGAGGCCGTAGCGCAGGCTGCGCGCTTCCAGCTCATCGAGCAGCGTGCCGAGGATCGCGCAGCCGGTGGCACCGAGGGGATGGCCCATGGCGATGGAGCCGCCATTGACGTTGACCTTGCCTGGGTCGACCGCCATGTCCTTGATGAACTTGAGCACCACGGAGGCAAACGCCTCGTTGACCTCGAACAGATCGATGTCTTCGACCCGCAGCCCGGCCTTGGCCAGGGCCTTGCGGGTCGCCGGCGCGGGGCCGGTGAGCATGATGGTCGGATCGGTGCTGGTGACCGCCGTGGCGACGATCCGCGCCCGTGGCTGCAAGCCCAGCGCCCGGCCCTTGGCCTCGGAGCCGATCAGCATCAAGGCTGCGCCGTCGACGATGCCCGAGCTGTTGCCGGGGGTGTGCACATGGTTGATCCGCTCCACATGGCTGTAGACCCGCAGCGCGGTGGCATCGAAGCCCATCTGCCCCATCATCTCGAAACTCGGCTTGAGCTTGCCCAGGCCTTCCAGGGTCGAATCGGCGCGAATGAACTCATCGTGATCGAGCAGGAGGATGCCGTTCTGGTCCTGCACCGGCACCAGCGACTTGTTGAACGAACCGTCGGCCCGCGCCCGCGCGGCTTTCTGCTGGGAATGCAGCGCGTAGGCATCGACGTCCTGGCGGCTGAAGCCTTCGAGGGTGGCGATCAGGTCGGCGCCCACGCCCTGCGGGGTGAAGTGACTGTGCAGGTTGGTTTGCGGGTCCAGGGCCCAGGCGCCGCCGTCGCTGCCCATCGGCACCCGCGACATCGACTCGACTCCGCCGACCACCACCAGGTCTTCGAAACCGGAACGCACCTTCATCGCCCCCAGATTCACGGCTTCCAGGCCCGAGGCGCAGAAGCGGTTGATCTGTACCCCGGCGACACTGACGTCCCAATCGGCCACCTGCACCGCCGTCTTGGCGATGTCGGCGCCCTGATCGCCGACCGGCGTCACGCAGCCCAGCACTACATCGTCGACCTGGCTGGTGTCGAGGTGGGTGCGCTGCTGCAGGGCGGTGAGCAATCCGGCCACCAGATTGACCGGTTTGACGCTGTGCAGGGCGCCATCGGCCTTGCCTTTGCCACGGGGGGTGCGTAATGCGTCGAAAATCAAAGCCTGGGTCATGACGTCCTCGAACCTGATGGTGATTAAGAACAGGCTCCCACCTTCATTCCCTGGCGTGCGCGATTCAATGACCGCAACGCTCACCGGGATTGACGTGCACGCTCAGACGGACGGTCGTCATACCCCCGATTAACCGTTTCAGGACCCGGAAGTGTCTAGGAAAAGGGCGTGCAGCCAGCTGGCAATAGGCCTCATGCCTTTTTTAAAGCTTTTTAAGCTACAACCATACTAAATGGATCTAAACCAAGACTGACGCGGGCTCTAAGGTGAACTTGTACGAAGTTGTCGTCGGGTTTTGCCGAGGCGCTCGTCGCTACAGGATGTGCAACGCACTGCCGACAGGGAGCTACTGAGGCAGGCACCAGGAAATAACAATAAAGGCGGTCAAGCCATGTTCAAACAACCGAAAGTACGTCAAGCCGGACTCATCCTTTTCGCCACCACGCTGTTGTTGATTCTGCCGAACCTGACCAAGGTCATCGGCTAGTTGCGGGTAAAGAATACGGCGTCATGTGTTTGCTCGATTGCCACTAAACTGTGAACTGGCCCGCTACCCGGGCCAGCGAGGCTGTGCCAATCTTTGCGGCACTTGCTCGACACGGATGGCAATCCATTGAAAATCTTCATACTGCTCGGGGCCCTGCTGATCGGCTCGCCCCTGTATGCCGCACAGCTGAACCTGGAGCTGGGCGCGAACAGTCGCACCTGGCAAACGGCTGAGCTGCTCAAGCATCCGCAAGCCCAGACCCTTCACATCAGCAGCGACGTTTCATACAAGCGCGACATGGAGTACCGCGCCGTGCCCCTGGCTGCGTTGTTGACCGGCATCAAGCCTGAGGACCACTTGCAGGCTGTGGCCCTCGATGGTTTTGCCGCCGAAATGGCCGCCGCGCCCCTGCTCAACACCCAAGGGGCGCGAGCCTGGCTGGCCATCGAGGATCCGGCCAAACCCTGGCCACCGCTGTCCCCGGGCAAACCGGGTGCCGGGCCGTTCTATTTGGTGTGGACCGATCCCCAGGCGGGAAATATCAGCCCCGAGCAGTGGCCCTTCCAGGTGGCGAGCATCAAGCGCCTGGCCCCCGTGGCCGAGCGCTTCCCCGCCCTGCGGCCCGATCCGGCATTGCCGGCAGAAGATCCGGTGAACAAGGGTTTTGCGCTGTTTCAGAAGAACTGCCTGGCCTGCCACCGGCTCAACGGCGCCGGGGATGCGCAGTTCGGGCCGGACCTGAACATTCCCTACAGCCCCACCGAATACTTCGGCGCGGACTTCCTCAAGCGCTACATCCGCGACCCGCAGAGCCTGCGCCAGTGGCCGCAGGCGAAGATGCCGGGGTTTGCCGCCGAAGTGCTGCCCGATGCCGACCTGCAAAACCTCGTGGGGTATCTGCAGCATATGGCCGGGCGCAAAGTGAAGCCCTGACCGGAATCGGTCAGGGCAGATCCATCACAGCACCATTGCCGCCACCCAGCCGAACGCCAGCAGCGGCAGGTTGTAGTGCAGGAAGGTCGGGACCACGGTGTCCCAGATGTGATGGTGCTGGCCATCGATGTTCAGGCCGGAGGTCGGGCCCAGGGTCGAGTCCGAAGCCGGCGAACCGGCGTCGCCCAGGGCCCCGGCGGTGCCGACGATGCACACGATAGCTATCGGGCTGAAGCCCAGTTGCACGCACAGCGGCACGAAGATCGCCGCGAGGATCGGCACGGTGGAGAATGACGAGCCGATGCCCATGGTCACCAGCAACCCCACCAGCAGCATCAGCAAGGCGCCAACGCCCTTGCTGTGATCGATGTAGGCCGCCGATGACTCGACCAGCGTCTGCACCTCACCGGTGGCCTTCATTACTTCGGCAAACCCTGAGGCGGCGATCATGATGAAACCGATCATCGCCATCATTTTCATGCCTTCGGTGAACAGGTCATCGGTGTCGCGCCATTTGACGATGCCCGACGCCGAGAAAATCAGGAAGCCGACCAGCGCACCGATAATCATCGAGTCCAGCATCAGCTGAACGATGAATGCAGCCGCGATGGCGACACCGGCCACCACCAGGCTCAGCGGGTTGTACGCCACCGCGACCTGCTCGACCTGCTCGATCCTGGCCAGGTCGTAGACGCGCTTCTTGCGATAGCTGACGAAGGCGATGAGTAGGCCCGCCACCATGCCCAGGGCGGGAATGCCCATGGCGTGGGTCACGTTGATGCCGCTGATGTCCACGCCGCTGCGGGCGACGTTGGCCAGCAGGATCTCATTGAGGAAGATGTTGCCGAAACCCACGGGCAGGAACATGTACGGCGTGATCAGGCCGAAGGTCATGACACAGGCGATCAGGCGGCGGTCCAGCTGCAATTTGGTCAGCACATAGAGCAGCGGCGGTACCAGCAACGGGATAAAGGCGATATGGATCGGCAGGATGTTCTGCGAGGCAATGGCCACCACCCACAGCAGGCCGATCAGCAGCCATTTGACCTGGCCGCCACCGGTGGCGTGCTGCCGATCGACCATCGCCAGGGCCTTGTCCGCCAGGGCGTGGGCCAGGCCGGACTTGGCAATCGCCACGGCGAAGGCGCCGAGCAAGGCGTAGGACAAGGCTACCGTCGCGCCGCCACCCAGGCCACTGTTGAATGCCTTGAGCGTCGCTTCCATACCCAGGCCACCGGTCAGGCCACCCACCAGGGCGCCGACGATCAGGGCGATTACCACATGCACGCGGGACAGGCTGAGGACCAGCATGACGCCAACCGCGGCAATTACTGCATTTATCATCGTTACCTCTGGGCAGACGAAAAGAGTCCGGCCGGCAGTCTGCGAGGAGCCGCCAGCGGATTGAAGATATGGGTTTTATTAGAGGGCGCGCACTTTGCCGCAGACAGGGCGCAGTGTCAAAGCCGAACACGGTCGCTTGCTAACCATGATCCCTGTGGGAGCTGGCTTGCCAGCGATGGCGGCCCTGAAGCCGCTATCGCCAGCAAGCCGGCTCCTACAGAGGTGATTTGATATTCAGGGGGGCCATAAAGAAACCTTTATCCCGGCCGTTACAGAGCAAAGTCTCAGATATTTATCGAATAAGGACATCTCCATGTCGCGCCGACAACTTTCCATCCAATGGAAAATCACCCTGCTCGCCGGCCTTTGCCTGGCAGGCATCGTGACCCTGCTGGTGGGTCTTTCCCTCTATCGCATGGAACACAGTTCCGCGCTGGTGAAAGCCTCGAGCATGGAGATGCTCACCGAAGCGGCCCAGGCGCGCATCGAATCCCAGGGCGAAAACCAGGCCCTGGGGATTCGCCAGCAGTTCATGGACGCCTATCAATACGGCCACGGTTTCTCCCGGCAGGTGCTGTTTTTGCGCGAACAGGCCGAAAAGCGCTTTCTCGATGCCTTCGACCTGCGCGAAGACCTGACCCGCCAGGTCAAGGCCGCCCTGCAGGCCAACCCGGAACTGCTCGGCCTGTCCCTGGTGTTCGAAGCCAACGCCCTGGACGGCAAGGATGAGCTGTTCAGTGGCCAGGCGGAGCTGGGCAGCAACGACAAGGGCCGCTTCGCCCTGTACTGGTCGCAACCGACCGCGGGCAAAGTCACCTCCATGGCCCTGCCGGAAAAGGACATGGCCGACACCCGCACCGGCCCCGGCGGCGAGCCGGCCAACGCCTGGTTCACCTGCCCGCGGACCACGCTCAAGCCCTGCGTGATCGAACCCTACTTCTATGAGATCGACGGCCAGAACGTGCTGATGACCAGCATCGTTTTCCCGCTGCTGGTCAACGGCAAGGTCATCGCCTCGCTGTCGGTGGACCTCAACCTCAACAGCCTGCAGAACCTCAGCCAGGCCGCGAGCAAGAAGCTCTATGACGGCCAGACCAGTGTCAGCATCATCAGCCCCGCCGGCCTGCTCGCCGCCTACAGCCGCGACGCCGGCAAGCTCAGCCAGCGCCTGGATGCCGTGGACAAAACCAGCGGCGCGGACCTGCTGCGCCTGCTCGCCACCAGCAACAAGACCTCCAGCCTGCACAGCCAGCAGCAGCTGAAAGTGCTGGCGCCGTTCCAGCCGATTCCCGGCGGCAAGTCGTGGGGCGTGTTGCTCGATGTGCCGGAGAAAGTCCTGGTCAGCCGCGCCGAAGCCCTGGAACAGCAACTGGATGCCAGCAACACCGCCGGCACCCTGATCGAGCTGGGCCTGGGCGGTCTCGCGGCCTTGATCGGTTTGCTGCTGGTGTGGCTGATGGCCCGCAGCGTGACCAAACCCATCCTCGGCGTGGCGCACATGCTCGAAGACATCGCCAGCGGCGAAGGTGACCTGACCCGCCGCCTGGCCTACGACAAACAGGATGAGCTGGGCCAGTTGGCCGGCTGGTTCAACCGCTTTCTCGACAAGCTGCAGCCAATCATTGCCGAGGTGAAGCGCTCGGTGCAGGACGCACGAAGCACTGCGGACCAGTCCTCCGCCATCGCCACCCAGACCAGCGCCGGCATGGAGCAGCAATACCGCCAGGTGGATCAGGTCGCCACCGCCTCCCATGAAATGAGCGCCACCGCCCAGGACGTCGCCCGCAGCGCCGCGCAAGCGGCCCATGCCGCACGGGATGCCGACCAGGCCACCCGCGACGGCCTGACCGTGATCGGCCGCACCACCGCGAGCATCGACAACCTCGCCGCCGACATGAGCGCGGCCATGGTCCAGGTCGAAGGGCTGGCGGCCAACAGCGAGAAAATCGGTTCGGTGCTGGAAGTGATCCGCGCCATCGCCGAGCAGACCAACCTGCTGGCCCTCAACGCTGCCATCGAAGCGGCCCGGGCCGGTGAAGCCGGCCGCGGTTTCGCCGTGGTCGCCGATGAAGTGCGCAACCTCGCGCGCCGCACCCAGGAGTCCGTGGAAGAAACCCGCCTGGTGATCGAGCAACTGCAAAGCGGCACCCAGGACGTGGTCGGCTCGATGAACAACAGCCATCGCCAGGCCCAGGGCAGCGTCGAACAGGTCGGCCAGGCGGTGACGGCGTTGCGTCAGATCGGCGATGCGGTGACGGTGATCAACGACATGAACATGCAGATCGCCAGCGCCGCCGAAGAACAAAGCGCGGTGGCCGAGGAGATCAACAACAACGTCGCGACCATCCGTGACGTCACCGAGTCCCTGTCGGGCCAGGCCAACGAATCGGCGCGGGTCAGCCAGTCGCTCAACAGCCTGGCGAACCAGCAGCAGAGCCTGATGGATCAGTTCCGCGTTTAGTCGGACAGCCCCATACCCTGTGGGAGCGGGCTTGCCCGCGAAAGCGGAGTGTCAGTCGGTATAACTGCCCGCTGATACACCGCTTTCGCGGGCAAGCCCGCTCCCACAGGTTTTTCTGCCCGCCAGGATTCCGCGCGCGTTCAACATGATGGCGAGTGGATATCTGGCCGAACCTGATTATGCTTCAGTGAACCTCGCAGCAATACGAGGCATCAGCCCCAGGGCCAGGGTGCGGCAACATTTGAGAGGTGCTCCGGCCTACAACAAGAACAACGGAGAACACTCATGGCGGCAATCGACAGCACCACCACGGGCAGTGCGCCCAATCACGGGGTCACCAAGGAGGAGCGCAAGGTCATCTTTGCCTCGTCCCTGGGCACCGTCTTCGAGTGGTACGACTTTTACCTGTACGGCTCCCTCGCCGCGATCATCGCCAAGCACTTCTTCGCCGGCGTCAACGAGACCACCTCCTTCATCTTCGCCCTGCTCGCCTTTGCCGCCGGCTTCGCCGTGCGACCTTTCGGCGCGATCGTGTTCGGGCGCCTGGGCGACATGATCGGGCGCAAGCACACTTTCCTGATCACCATCGTCATCATGGGCGTGTCCACCGCGGTGGTGGGCTTGCTGCCAGGCTACGCGAGCATTGGCGTCGCCGCGCCGATCATCCTCATCACCCTGCGCCTGCTGCAAGGCCTGGCCCTGGGGGGCGAGTACGGCGGCGCCGCAACCTACGTGGCCGAGCATGCGCCCAAGGGCAGGCGCGGTTTCTTCACCTCTTGGATTCAGACCACCGCGACCCTCGGCCTGTTTCTCTCGCTGCTGGTGATCCTCGCCTGTCGCACCGCGCTCGGCACCGAAGCCTTCGAAGCCTGGGGCTGGCGCATCCCGTTCCTGCTGTCGATCCTGCTCCTGATCGTTTCGGTGTACATCCGCCTGCAACTGAGCGAATCGCCGGTGTTCCAGAAAATGAAGGCCGAAGGCAAGGCATCCAAAGCACCGCTGACCGAATCCTTCGCCCGCTGGGACAACCTGAAGATCGTCATCATGGCCCTGCTCGGCGGCACCGCCGGTCAGGCGGTGGTCTGGTACACCGGGCAATTCTATGCGCTGTTCTTCCTGCTGCAGACCCTGAAGATCGACCCGCAAACGGCAAACCTGCTGATCGCCGGCTCATTGCTGATCGGCACGCCATTCTTCGTCATTTTCGGCAGCCTGTCCGACCGCATCGGGCGCAAGGGCATCATCATGGCCGGCTGCATCATCGCCGCTCTGACCTACTTCCCGATATTCCATGCGCTGACCCAGTACGGTAATCCCGACGTGTTCATCGCCCAGGAGAAGAACCCGGTCACTGTGATCGCCAACGCCGACCAGTGCTCGTTCCAGTTCGACCCGGTGGGCAAGGCGAAATTTACCAGCTCCTGCGACCTGGCCAAGACCGTCCTGGCCAAGCGCGCGATCCCCTACAAGAACGTCGAGGCGGAGCCGGGCACCGTGGCGCAGGTGCGCATCGGCGACAAAGTGATCCAGAGTTTCGAAGGCACCGGCATGCCGGCGGCGGACTTCAAGGCGAAAAATGACGCCTTCACCGCCACCCTGGCCACCGCCCTCAAGGACGCCGGCTACCCGGAAAAAGCCGACCCGGCGAAGATCAACTACCCGATGGTGTTGCTGCTGCTGACGATCCTGGTGATCTACGTGACCATGGTCTACGGGCCGATCGCCGCCTGGCTGGTGGAACTGTTCCCGGCACGCATCCGCTACACCTCGATGTCGCTGCCGTATCACATCGGTAACGGCTGGTTCGGCGGCTTCCTGCCGACGGTGGCCTTCGCCATGGTGGCGGCCACGGGGGATATCTACTACGGGCTGTGGTACCCGATCGTGATTGCGGTGATGACGGCGGTGCTGGGGATTTTCTTCATGCCGGAGACCAAGGATCGGGAGATTCATCACACTTGAGGCAGATATCAAGCTCTCACAGGAACTGCACAATCCCTGTGGGAGCGGGCTTGCCCGCGATGGGGCCGGCACATCCAACATTGATGCGGCCTGACACTCCCTCATCGCGGGCAAGCCCGCTCCCACAGGGTTCAGGGTCGTCCTGACTAGGTGCGTTTCGGTAGTTCGACCACCACCTTCAACCCACCCCACTCACTCTCCAGCAGCGACAACCGCCCACCCCAGGTGTCGACAATGTCGCGCACAATGCCCAACCCCAGGCCATGCCCGTCAGTCTGCTCATCCAGCCGCGTGCCGCGGTTCAGCACCTGGACCCGGCGCGCTTCAGGGATGCCCGGGCCATCGTCCTCGACGCTGAGCTCGAATCCGGCACCGGTCTCGACCACACTCAGGCGAACCTCGGCGTCCGCCCACTTGCAGGCATTGTCCAGCAGGTTACCCAACAGCTCCAGCAGGTCTTCACGATCCCAGGGCAAATGCAGACCGGCCGGCGCGCGGTAGCTCAGTTCAAGGTGTTCGCCGTGGATCATGTTCAGTGTCGCCAGCAAACCCGGCAACTCGGCATCACAATCGAACAGCGCGCCGGGCAGCGCGTCACCGGACAGCCGCGCGCGATTGAGTTCGCGATTGAGCCGCTGCTGGACCTGCTCCAGTTGCTCCTTGAGCACCTTGCGCAGTTGCGGGTGCCCATCGAGTTGCTCGCTTGAAGCCAGGCTCAACAACACCGCCAAGGGTGTCTTCAGGGCATGGCCGAGATTGCCCAGGGCATTGCGTGAACGCTTGAGGCTGTCTTCGGTGTGGGCCAGCAGATGGTTGATCTGCGCCACCAGTGGTTCCAGTTCCACCGGCACCTGGTCATCCAGTTGCGAGCGCCGCCCCTGTTGCAACTGGGCAATCTGTTCACGGGCGGTTTCCAGCGGACGCAGGGCGCGACGTACAGTGACGCGTTGCAACAGCAAAATCAGCAACAGGGCCGCCAGCCCAAGGCCCAGGCCGATCTGCTGCATTCGGCGAAAGGTGTCGCGCACCGGCGTGTAGTCCTGGGCGACGCTGATGGAAATCGGCTGGCCGAGCCGCCGATACTCCGTGCGCAAAATCAGCAGCTGCTGTCCTTCAGGGCCCAATTGCAGGTTGCTGTGCAGGCCGGGTTGTTCGAGCAGCGGCAGCTCCTGATCCCACAACGAGCGCGAACGCCAATGGCTGTCGGTGAAGTCGATACGGAAGTAGTGCCCGGAAAACGGTCGCTGGTAGGCCGGCGACACGCGGCGCTCATCCAGTTGCAAACCCTGCGGCCCGCGCACCAGCGCCACCAGCAGGCTCTCGCTGTCGTCGCGCAGCCCCGATTCGAGGTAGCTCTGCAGGCCTTTTTCAAACAACCAAAGACTGGTCTGCGCCAGCACCAGGCCAACGACCACCATCACCGCGATCAGGCCCAGGCTCAAGCGGCGCTGGATCGATCTCACCGGTCCTGCCCGCCGAACAGGTAACCCTGGCCGCGACGGGTTTCAATCACGCTTTTGCCGAGTTTGCGGCGCAGGTGGTTGACGTGGACTTCCAGCACGTTGGAGTCGCGTTCGGTTTCACCGTCGTACAGGTGTTCGGCAAGGTGGCTCTTGGACAGGATCTGTTCGGGGTGCAGCATGAAATAGCGCAGCAGGCGGAACTCCGCTGCGGTCAGTTGCACCTCGTCACCGTCGCGGACCACGCACTGGCGACCCTCGTCCAGGTGCAGGCCGGCGGCCTTGAGGGTCGGCTGGTTGACCTGGCCATGAGCGCGGCGCAGCAAACCCTGGATGCGCAAGTGCAGCTCTTCGGGGTGAAAGGGTTTGGTCAGGTAATCATCGGCGCCGGCCTTCAGGCCTTCGATGCGCTCGGCCCAGGAATCCCGGGCGGTGAGGATCAGCACCGGCGTGCCCAGGCCGCCCGCGCGCCATTGCGCGAGGACGTCCAGCCCCGGCAACCCCGGCAAGCCAAGGTCGAGGATGATCAGGTCATAGGGTTCGGTGCTGCCCTGATGCACCGCATCGCGCCCGTCGGCCAGCCAGTCGACGGCATAGCCCTGGCGACTGAGTCCGGCCATCAGTTCATCGGCCAGCGGTACGTGGTCTTCCACCAGAAGCAGGCGCATCGGTCAATCTTCCTTGTCTTTGATTAATAGGCCGTTCGTGGCGTTGATGTCCAGTTCGCGGACCACACCTTCAGGGGTCAGCAACTCGACTTCATAAATGTAGACGTCGTGCTTCTCTTCGAGCTCGGCTTCCAGCAGTTTAGCGCCGGGGTAGCGATCCATCGCCTGCTGCAGCAGTTGCTCCAGCGGCAGGATCACCCCCTGCTGGCGCAGGCGCAGGGCCTCGTCCTGATCCAGGTCGCGGGCCAGCGCTACCGAGCAGCATGCCAGGAGCAGGAGCGCCATCCAGCTGGCGGTGCATCGCTTGAAAGCTAAATCCCTCATTACGAATCCTGATGATCCTTGAGTACCTGTCCATTGACGGCGTCTAATTCCAGATCCCAATCAATGCCCTGCGGATCGCGCAATTCCACCTGGTAGAGGAACTTGCCGTACTGTTCTTCCAGCTCGGTTTCGGTGACGGTCGAACCGGGGTGTCGGGCGATGGCGTTGGCGTTGAGTTTCTCGAACGACACAATGGTACCAGCGTCGCGCAGTTTCAGCGCTTCGTCGGGGCCAAGGTCGCGAGCATAGGCGATGCTGGTGCCCAGGCCGATGAGCAAGGCGCTGAACAGGGCAATCAGGGTTTTCATGGGTGTCTCCGAATCTTTTACATATCGCGCAGGAGACACACCTTAAAGGGATGAACTTAATTGAACCTGAATTGCCATCACTGACACCCCCGATCCCCTGTAGGAGCTGCCGCAGGCTGCGATCTTTTGATCCTGATCTTTTAAAATCAAAAGATCGCAGCCTGCGGCAGCTCCTACACAGGGATTGGTTTCAACCCTTTATAATGGGCACGCTTGCCAGAGAGACCGCAATGACCGCCATCCACATCAAGTTCCCCGCCCTCACCCTCAAGGCCGGCCCCCGGGCCATGGCGCAGATTCGCGCCAACGGCCTGAATGCCGCCGACGTCGGCACCCTGCCCGGCGCGGCCGGCGGACCGAAGGCACTGGGGATTCAGGGTCTGGACTTGGCACTGTTCGGCGACTGGCTGCCGGCGGCGCCACGGGAACGCTCGCTGATCGGCGCCTCGGTGGGCTCCTGGCGCTTCGCCAGCGCCTGCCTGCCGGACGCCGCCGAGGGCCTGCGCCGCCTCGGCCAGCTGTACACCGAACAGCACTTCGCCAAGGGCGTGACCATGGCGCAGATCAGTCAGAGCTCGCAGCGCATGCTCGATGACCTGCTCGACGGCCGCGATGCCTCGATCCTCAGCAACAGCGCCTACCGGCTGAACATCATGGTGGTCAAAAGCCACGGCCTGCTGGCGGACGACCACCGCGGCCGACTCGGCCTGGGCCTGTCCTCGGTGATCGCCGACAACCTGCGCGGCCGCGCGCGCCTGGCCCGGCACTTCGAGCGTCTGATCATTCACGACCCGCGCCTGGCGCCGCCGGTCAACGCCCTGAACGATTTCCCCTCGCGCTTCATCGAGCTCGATGCCGGCAACCTGCGCCAGGCCCTGCTGGCATCGGGTTCGATCCCGATGGTCATGGAAGGCGTGCGCGACCTGCCGGGGGCGGGCGCCGGCACCTTCCGCGACGGCGGCCTGCTCGATTACCACCTCGACCTGCCCTGGAGCGGCGACGATATCGTGCTCTATCCGCACTTCACCGACCGGGTGATTCCCGGCTGGTTCGACAAGACCCTGCCGTGGCGACGCGCCTGTCCCAAGCGCCTGCACAATGTGCTGCTGGTCTCACCGTCGAAGGAATACCTGGCCCGCCTGCCCTACGGCAAACTGCCCGACCGCAATGACTTCAAGCGCTTCATGGGCGACGCCCCGGCCCGGCAAAAATACTGGCGCGCGACCATGGAGGAAAGCCGGCGCCTGGGGGATGAATTCCTCGAACTGGCCGCCAACGGTCGACTTGGCGAGCGCTTGCTGACCCTTTAGTCAGGACAAACTGGTAAACTCGCCGCCTGCCCACATCGCTGCGGCGATCGCCACCTGAACAGAGCTGAAACTACTGTGGAAATCTTCAAGGAATTTACGTTCGAATCCGCCCACCGCCTGCCCCACGTGCCGGATGGCCACAAGTGCGGCCGCCTGCACGGTCACTCGTTCAAAGTAGCCCTGCACCTGAGCGGCGACCTCGACCCGCACACCGGCTGGATTCGCGACTTCTCCGAGATCAAGGCGATCTTCAAGCCGCTGTACGAGCGCCTGGACCACAACTACCTGAACGACATTCCCGGCCTGGAAAACCCGACCAGCGAAGTGCTGGCCAAATTCATCTGGCAGGAAATGAAACCCCTGCTGCCGGAACTCAGCGCCATCCGCATCCACGAGACCTGCACCAGCGGCTGCATCTACCGCGGCGAATAACCCCCCGTAGGAGCTGCCGCAGGCTGCGATCTTTTGATCTTGCTTTTGCCTCATAGAAGGCTAGAACAACATCAAAATCAAAAGATCGCAGCCTGCGGCAGCTCCTACCGTTCATGCATTCAATAACATCTGGCAACAAATACCGCAGGCGCGCTAACGTATAGGCTGATTCCTCAAAAGGGTTCGCCTCATGCACATCATCAATGCCCGTCTGCGCAACCAGGAAGGTCTGCATGAGCTCCACCTGGAAAACGGCCAGATCAGCAACATCGCCCGCCAGACCGAAGCCCCGACCCTGGGCCCTGAAGACCTGGACGCCGGCGGCAATCTGGTCGTCCCGCCTTTCGTCGAACCGCACATCCACCTCGATGCCACCCTGACCGCCGGCGAGCCGCGCTGGAACATGAGCGGCACGCTGTTCGAAGGCATCGAGTGCTGGGGCGAACGCAAGGTCACAATCACCGAAGAAGACACCAAGACCCGCGCCAGGAAAACCATCCAGAGCCTCGCCGCCCACGGCATCCAGCACGTGCGCACCCACGTCGACGTGACCGATCCGCAACTCACCGCGCTCAAGGCCATGCTCGAGGTGCGCGAGGAAAGCCGGCACCTGGTCGACATGCAAATCGTCGCCTTCCCCCAGGAAGGCATCGAGTCCTACCGCAACGGCCGCGAACTGATGGAAGAAGCCATCAGCATGGGCGCCGACGTGGTCGGTGGCATTCCCCATTTCGAGTACACCCGCGACCAGGGCGTCAGTTCTGTGAAGTTCCTCATGGACCTGGCCGAACGCACGGGCTGCCTGGTGGACGTGCATTGCGACGAAACCGATGACCCGCACTCGCGCTTCCTCGAAGTGCTGGCCGAAGAAGCGCGCAGCCGCGACATGGGTTCGCGGGTCACCGCCAGCCACACCACCGCCATGGGCTCCTACGACAACGCCTACTGCGCCAAGCTGTTTCGCCTGCTCGGGCACTCAGGGATCAGCTTCGTCTCCTGCCCCACCGAGAGCATCCACCTGCAGGGTCGCTTCGATAACTTCCCGAAACGCCGAGGCGTAACCCGGGTCAACGAGCTGCTCGAAGCCGGCATGAACGTGTGCTTCGGCCAGGACTCGATCGTCGACCCCTGGTATCCGCTGGGCAACGGCAACATCCTGCGGGTGCTCGAAGCCGGCCTGCACATCTGCCACATGCTCGGTTATCGCAACCTGCAAAGCGCGCTGGACCTGGTCACCGACAACAGCGCCAGGGCCATGGCCCTCGGCGAGCGTTATGGCCTGGAGCGCGGACGGCCGGCGAACCTTTTGATTCTGTCGGCGGACAGCGACTACGAAGTGATCCGCAGCCAGGGCCTGCCGCTGTATTCAGTGCGCCATGGCAAGGTGTTGATGAAGCGGACGATGCCGGTGGTGGAGTTCAGTCATTTCACCTGAGTTTAGTGTTGACCGATCTGGCGCCATCGCGGGCAAGCCCGCTCCCACAGTGATCTTCAGTGAACACAATACTTGTGTACGACCACATACCCTGTGGGAGCGGGCTTGCCCGCGATGGCAATCTAACTGTCAATCACACTTGCGAGCCGTACCAAACAAACTCACCCGCCTCAACTCCCCCCGCTCTTCCTCCAGCAATATCGGCGCAGTCCCACCCGGCATCGTCACCCGCACCTCCCCCGCCTCCACCCAACCCACCCGCCAAGCCGCACAGGCCACCGCCGTCGCACTGGTGCCCGACGAAGCCGTCGGCCCCTCCCCTCGCTCGAACACCCGCGCAGCCACCTGCTGATCGCCCAGGCGCATCGCCCACTGCAGATTGATCCCCGCCGGACAAGGCGCTCCGCCACCCGCCGGCATGGCATAGGCAATCCGGGTCAGTCCTTCAGTGAGCGGTTCTTCACGCATCTGCTCGTTACTCGGCAAGTCATCGGCGCTGTCCACCAGAGTCACGCAATGGGGATTACCCACCCGGGCAAACTGACTGCGCGACCACCTGCTGTTAAGGGCCGATAACTGCTTCACATGGCTCAACTCGCGACCGTTCAACGTCACCGTTTCAACACCATGAGCACTGACCGCCGCCGGCCCGAACCCGGGTTGCCCCAGATCCAGCCAGAAGCCCTGCACACCCTCGACCTCGGCGGCTTTCACCGAGGTCTGGCCGGGCGAAGGCGTGTCCGCCTTGTCGTGATGCACCCTGAGCACACAGGCCTCGTCCAGGGGCAACAACCCCTGATCGCTGAGGGCCTGGGAGAAAATCGTCAGGCCGTTGCCGCTGCGTTCGGCCAGGGTGCCGTCGGTGTTGACGATCAACAGATCAAAGGGCGGCAGCGCCTGAAACGGCCCGACCAGCAAGCCGTCGCTGCGATGGTGTTTGGCACCGGCCGGTTGCGTGCCGGGGGCCCAGGCGCAGCACGCCTCGATGGCGGCCAAGGCCCACTGTTCGAGGCTTTGCGCCGCTTCGCCAGCGTGACCGGGCAAGGCGATGCCCTGATCGCGCAATTCCCCGGGCGCCACCACTATGTAGAGATTGCCCCGTGCATCGTACCGCTGCGCCATGACGCGCCTCCCTTGTTCACTGAATCGCCTCAACATATCGCGAAACAGCCCAAGCCTGTGCAACGATGTCGTCCTGTTTCACCGCCGGACCCTGCGGGCGCGGATAGAACCTCAGCGGACTTTCCCTGTCCCTTGGGAACGCGACGCTTTTTGCCAAGGATTGATATGACCAGCCTGAACACCCAAAGCACCTTCGTTCCCGGGCGCATGGAGCAAATGTCCACGCGCATTGCCTTTTTCATCGCAGGCGCAGGCATCGCCGCGTGGGCGCCACTGGTGCCCTATGCCAAGGCGCGGGCCGGGCTGGATGAAGGCACCTTGGGTGTGTTGCTGCTGTGCCTGGGGGTGGGTTCGATCCTGGCGATGCCCTTGGCCGGGATCCTGGCGTCGCGCTTCGGCTGTCGGCGGGTGGCGACCGGCGGGACCTTGCTGATCTGTATAGCCCTGCCGCTGCTGGCGACCGTGTCGTCGGTGCCCGCGCTGATTGCCGCCTTGTTCATGTTCGGCGCGGGGCTGGGCACGGTGGATTCGACGGTGAACCTGCAGGCGGTGATCGTCGAGCGTGCCAGCGGCAAGAACATGATGTCGGGTTTCCACGGCATGTTCAGCCTCGGCGGGATTGTCGGCGCGGCGGGTGTCAGCGGCTTGCTCGGCCTGGGCATTTCGCCATTGGGCGCGATGCTGGTGGTGATCGTCATGCTGCTGATCGCGCTGGCCAAGGCCGTGCCACACCTGCTGCCCTACGGCAGCGAAAGCTCGGGCCCGGCGTTTGCCGTGCCCCACGGCATCGTCCTGTTCATTGGCGGCATGTGCTTTATCGTGTTCCTCGCCGAAGGTGCGGCGCTGGACTGGAGCGCGGTATTCCTCGCTCAGGAGCGCGGTATCGACACCGCTTATGCAGGGCTGGGTTATGCGGCCTTCGCCCTGACCATGACCGTGGGCCGCTTGACCGGTGACGCGATCGTGCGCCGACTGGGCGCGACGCGGGTCATCGTGTTCGGCGGGCTGACGGCGGCCGGCGGTTTGTTCCTCGCGACCTTTGCCGCGAGCTGGGAGGCGGCCCTGGTGGGTTATGCGCTACTCGGCGCCGGCTGCTCGAACATCGTACCGGTGCTGTACACCGCCGTTGGCAAGCAGACCGTGATGCCGGCGAGCATCGCCGTACCGGCCATCACCACCCTGGGGTATGCGGGGATTCTGGCGGGACCGGCGCTGATCGGCTTTATCGCCCATGGCAGCAGCTTGAGTTTTGCCTTTGCCTTGATGGCGGTGCTTCTGGTGGCGGTGGCGATTGGCGGCAAGGTGTTGAAGGTTTAAACGGCGAAAAGATCGCAGCCTGCGGCAGCTCCTACAGTGATCGGGTCGGATACAAAATTTTTGGCCGACATAAAATCTGTAGGAGCTGCCGCAGGCTGCGATCTTTTGATCTTAAGCCTTTAAAAACCAACACTCGCCTGCACAAAAAACGTCCTCGGCGCGCCCACGTACATCCCCGAGTTGTTGTCGCTGGACCGGGTGAAGTACTGCTTGTCGAAGATGTTTTTCACCCCGGCGCCGAGCTTGAGGTTCGACAGCTGCGGACCGAAGTCGTAGCCGGCACGGGCATTCCACAGCACATAACCCGGAATGTCGCCGTACTGACCGTCCGCCGTGCCTTCGGTGATGTAGTTGCCGTTGAAACTGCCATCGGCATTCACGCCGGTGCCCGGCGAACGCTGCTGGGACTGGGCGAACGCGTCGAGGTTGTAGGTCCAGCGGTTGACGTCATAACGCAGGCCGGCGGTGGCCACCTGACGGGAATAGAACGGCAGGTCACGCCCCTTGAAGCCCGGGATTTCCCCTTCGTAGGTGGCGCGGGTGTAGGTGAAGCCGGCGTTGGCGGTCAGGCCGTCGAGCATCGGGTTAAGCGCCGCCAGATCGTAGTGCACCGAGGTCTCGATCCCCTGGTGCTTGGTCGCACCGAGGTTGGTCCAGCCGACATCGTTGCTGATGTATTGCAGCTCGTCGTCGAAGTCGATGTAGAACAGCGTCACTTCGCCGCCCCACACGCCATCGTTGTAGCGCGTGCCAACCTCGTAGGTCTTGGCCTTTTCCGGCTCCAGGCCGTTGGCGGTGCTGTCACCGATGCCACCCTGGCCGAGCTGGAAGTACTGCAGGCTGCCGAACGAAGTCTCGTAGTTGGCGAACAGCTTCCAGGCATCGGACAGGTGATACATCACGCTCAATGCCGGCAGCGGCTCGTTGCTTTCGATGCTGCGTTTTTTCTCTTGCACGGGCCTGCCGGCGGTATCCAGCACCGGGCGTTCGTGCCAGTCGGTGCTGATGTGCTCGAAACGGATGCCCGGAGTGATCGTCCAGTTGCCGACATCGATCTTGTTGTCCAGGTACACCGAGTTGGCTTCGGTGCCACCGGTGCGGTCCTGATACACATGACCGTCGGAACCCGGACGCACCACCGGCTCGTTGTTGACCAGCGCCAGGCGGCTGGCCTCCTCGTGCATGGCTTCCTTCAGGTAGCGATAACCGACACTGACTTCCTGGGTAGTCGGGCCCACGTCAAACACATGGGACACCCGTGGTTCGATGCCGAAGGTGTGGTAGCTGCGCGGGTAGGCACTGATGGTCTTCAGGTCGCGGGCGGCGATGTTGCTGCCGCGAAAACTGTCGGTGTAGTAGGTCAGCACTTCAGCCTGGGTGCGGTCGTCGATCTGCCGGGTCCACTTGAAGGACACGTCCTTGCGCCGGCCGCTGAAGTTGTCGTGGTCGCGCACCGACTGATACGGGTCGGCGTCGTACTGGGCCTGGGTCAGGCCGCCGGGCATGTCGGCCTTGGCGTCGTAGTAGTGAAAGTTGAGGCTGAAATCGTCGACGTCAGTGGGCGCCCAATGGGTCTTGAGGATCACGTCGTCGATGTCGTTGCCGCTGTTGCTTTCCCGGTAACCGTTGCCGTTCACCCCGGAATACAACAGCGCCGCGCCAATGCCGTTGTCAGCGGTGCCGCCGAGAAAGGCCGTGTCGATGTGCTTCCAGCCACCGTACTGGGAGGTTTCCAGGGTCGTGCCGATTTCACCGGTGGCGACCTCCGGGATCGCCCGGGTCACGAAGTTGATCACCCCGCCGACGTTCTGCGGCCCGTAGCGCACGGAGCCGGCGCCACGGACGACGTCGATGCTGTCGAGGTTGCCGGAGGAAATCGGTGCCATCGACAGTTGCGGCTGGCCATAGGGTGCGAAGGCCGCAGGAATGCCGTCGATCAGCACGGTGGAGCGTGGCGACAGGCGCGACGTCAGGCCGCGCACGCCGACGTTCAGGGAAATGTCACTGCCACCGGTGCCGTTGGCGTCCTGCACCTGCACTCCCGGTACGCGCTTGAGCACGTCGCCGACGTTCATGGCGCCCTGCTCGATCATCGCTTCGCGGCGCACCACGGTGCGTGCGCCGGGGTGGTTCTGCACCACTGCGGCATCGGCATCACCGAGCCAGTCGCCGACCACCTTGATGTCCGTCACGCCCAGTTCCAGCGGGCCATTGGCCGCCGCAGCCGGTGCCGGCAGCAAGGTCACCGAACCTTCATCGATCTGATATTGCAGGCCGCTGCCTTGCAGCAACTGGCGCAGCGCGTCTTCCGGGGAAAGGTTGCCATCCACCGCCGGCGCCTGTTTGCCGGCGACCAGCTCAGGGCTGAAAAACACCTGCAGCGAGGTTTGCTGACCCAATTGACTCAGGGCCTGGCCCAGGGGTTGCGCCGGGATATGGATCGCTTCGCCGGCGTAGGCCTGGGGCATTGCAGCGTTGATCGCCAGGGCGAGGGCCAGGGGCAACCAGGGGAGATTGTTGTTTTTAGCGGAAGATTGTTTCACGTCGAACAGAGTCCTGTGGATCGCAAGAGCATGCGCTTGTTAATGCAAACCAGTTGCAGTTGAACAGGAAGACGCTGAACTCGAAAAAAACCTGAATTTTATTTTGTAATTATTTCCTGGCTGCCATCGCCCAGGGTGCGCACGGCCACCGGCAGGATGTTCGGCAAGGCCTTGAGCAGCGCGTCGGTGTTGTCGGATTTGAATACGCTGGTCAGGCGCAGATTGCCCACCGCCGGGCTGCCGACTTTCAGCGGCTTGTCGCGATAACGCGAGACTTGCTCGGCCACATCGGCCAGGCGGGCATCGTTGAACACCAGTTTGCCGCTGCGCCAGGCGGTCTGTTCCGCCGGGTTGACGGCATAGGCCGGCGCGACCTTGCCCTGGGCATCGACTTGGGTACCCAGGCCCGCCGTCAGCTTGATGAATTCGTTATCGGCGGCGTCACGCCCCTGGACCTTGACCGTGCCCTGCTCGACCACGACCCGGGTTTCGTGCGTGCCACGGCGCACATCGAAACGGGTGCCGGTGACCGTAACCTTGCCGCTGCCCGCCTCGACCACGAACGGCCGGCGGGTATCGTGCTCGACACTGAACAGCGCCTCGCCTTCGCTCAACTCGATGGCGCGCCGGTCCTTTTCGAAACGCACCTGGATGCGGCTGCGGCTGTCCAGATCGACCACCGAACCATCGGGCAGAGTGACCTGACGGCGCTCGCCGGTGGTCGTGGAAAATTCGGCCGTGTAAGGCGCCGGGCGATCGAGGACGCTGAACAGGCCAAGGCCGAGGGCCACCGCCAACACACTGGCGGCCACGGCGTAACGCGCTATCGGCCGCCGTTGCCGCGATTCCGGCGGTGCCTCGCACAAGGCACGCAAACGCGCGGGAGCCACCAGTTCGGCGGCGCTCCACAGGCTGTTCAACACATCGAATTCTTTGCGGTGCTGGGGATGCTCGTCCAGCCAGTCCTGGAACTGGCGACGCATTTCGACCTCGGTGACCGGTTCCTGCAGGCGCACGAACCACTGTGCCGCATCGTCGCGAACCCTTGTTTTCCCGCACGCACAATCACGAGTATCCATCATGGAAGTTCCTGTTTGGCCGAGTATGACTGCGCGTAGGAGCTGCCGAAGGCTGCGATCTTTTGATTTTGATCTTCTCCAGGACAGCCAAAAGATCGCGCCACCCTGTAGGAGCTGCCGAAGGCTGCGATCTTTTGGCGCCAATGAAGGCGCTGAAGATCAAAAGATCGCAGCCTGCGGCAGCTCCTACGGTGGGGGATCAGGGGGATCAGGGAGATCAGGGAGATCAGGGAGATCAGGGAGACCAAGTAGATCAGGCAGATCAGGCAGATCAGAGAGATCAGAGAGATCAGAGAGACCAGGGAGATCAGGCAGATCATGACTGCACCCCGTCCAGACGATCGCGCAGATGCCGCAGCGTGCGGATCATATATTTTTCCACCATGTTCCTCGACAGGCCCAGGCGTTCGGCGATTTCCGCCTGGGTCAGGCCCTCGATCTTCTGCCAGACAAACACCTTGCGGCAGTTGATGGGCAGCTCGGTGAGCGCCCGCTCAATGGAATCGGCCAACTGGATCGCGTGCATGAAATGCTCCGGGTCGTCGCTGGACGACACACTGAGATCGATCGCCTCCGACTCCATGGCGCCCCGCCGGTCCTCACGCCGATAACCATCCACCGCGATGTTGCGCGCAGTCTGGTGCAAATACGCCCGGGGTTGCGCAACCGCAGCCGAATCGGCCTCGAGCACCCGCACAAAGGTATCGTGGGCCAGGTCCTCGGCCTGAGAGCGATTTCTCAGGCGACGGGTCCAGGTGCCAACCAACTCTTCGTAATGCTCGAAAAAGCCGTGTCTGCGGGGCAACTTGAGGGTCATTGCGGTGGGCTGGGAAGATAGGGATGTGAATAGTAATGCTTCCTATTAACTTGAGGCAATGCCTTCCGTCCCGGGAGCGATATTGCTTTGTTCACTTGCCAACCAGCCTTCCGTCAGGAAAGCTCGACGGCGGCACAGAGCCAAAGGATTCTGGCAGAAATCCCAAAGCAGCCATCGACGGGCTGTAGCACAGTGTGGGCGTGCCTGTTACCGGCTTTTCCCCAGGAATTCACCATGTTCAGCTCCAAAGCGTCCTTAAAACAAAAACCGCTGGCCCGGCTTGCCCTGGCCATCACCCTGAGCACCCTCGCCCCGATCTGGGCCAACACGGCACAGGCCCACGGTGGCCACGCCGAGATGGTGCCGCTGCAGGCGGGCCTCGAGGAATTCGGTGCCACGGTCAAATGGGATGACTACGCCAATCTGTTCACCATCGCCAAGGACGGGGTCTACCTGCAGGTCAAGCCCAACAGCAAGGTGGCGATGCTCAACGGCAAGCCCATGGAGCTGACAGTGCCGGTGGTGTTCAAGAACCACACGGCATTCATGTCCACCGACTTCATCAACCAGGTGTTCCAGTCCGGCCTGGACAAGACCTTTGTCGTGGAAACCCGGCCGAACCCGCTCAACCCGTTGAGCGCCGCCGAGATCACCACGGCGGTGGACATCGTCAAGAAGTCCGAACACAACCAGCCGGGCCTGCGCTTCACCGAAATCTCGGTGAAGACGCCGCCGAAGGACCAGGTGTGGAATTTCGTCTTCACCGGGCAGAACGTCAGCCAGTCGCGCCAGGCCAATGTCGTGGTGCTGGACGGCAAGCACGTGATCGAAGCCGTGGTCGATCTGGACAGCAAGACCCTGACGTCATGGAAACCCGTCGAAGGCGCCCACGGCATGGTCCTGCTGGATGACTTCGCCGCGGTGCAGGCGGCCGTCGAAGCCAGCCCGGAATACGCGCAAGCCTTGGCCAAGCGGGGCATCAATGACGTGAAGAAGGTCGTGGCCACGCCGCTGACCGTCGGTTACTTCGACGGCAAGGACGGCCTTGAGCAGGACAAGCGCCTGCTGAAAATCGTCAGCTACCTCAACACCGACGACGGCAACTACTGGGCGCACCCGATCGAAGGGCTGGTGGCGATTGTCGACCTGGAACAGAAGAAGCTGATCAAGATTGAAGACGATGCGCTGATCCCGGTGCCGATGAAGCCGACGCCGTACGACGGTCGCGGCCGTCAGGGTGTACAGGTCAAGCCGCTGCAGATCATCGAGCCTGAAGGCAAGAACTACACCATCAGCGGCAACAGCATCCACTGGCAGAACTGGGACTTCCACGTTCGCCTCGATTCGCGGGTCGGCCCGATCCTGTCCACCGTCACCTATGACGACAAGGGCAAGAAACGCAAGATCATGTACGAGGGCAACCTGGGCGGCATGATCGTGCCTTACGGCGACCCGGACGTCGGCTGGTACTTCAAGGCCTACCTGGATTCCGGCGACTACGGCATGGGCACCCTGACCTCGCCTATCGCCCGCGGCAAAGACGCCCCGGAAAACGCCGTGCTGCTGGACGCCACCATCGCCGACTACACCGGTGCACCGACGGCCATCCCCCGCGCCATGGCGGTGTTCGAGCGCTATGCCGGCCCCGAGTACAAACACCAGGAAATGGGTCAGCCGAACCTCAGTACCGAACGCCGCGAACTGGTGGTGCGCTGGATCAGTACCGTGGGCAACTACGACTACATCTTCGACTGGGTCTTCCAGCAGAACGGCACCATCGGCATCGACGCCGGCGCCACCGGAATCGAGGCGGTCAAGGGCGTGAAGTCCAGGACCATGCACGAAGACACCGCCAAGGAAGACACCCGCTACGGCACCCTGCTCGACCACAACATCGTCGGCACCACCCACCAGCACATCTACAACTTCCGCCTCGACATGGACGTGGACGGCGAGCAGAACTCCCTGGTGGAAGTGAACCCGGTGGTGCTGCCCAACGACCGTGGCGGTCCGCGCACCAGCACCATGCAGACGGAAACCAAAGTGGTCAGCACCGAGCAACAGGCGGCGCAGAAATTCGACCCGTCGACCGTGCGCCTGCTGACCAACTTCAGCAAGGAGAACAAGGTCGGCAACCCGGTTTCCTACCAGTTGATCCCGTACGCCGGCGGCACGCACCCGGTGGCCAAGGGCGCCAACTTCGGCAAGGACGAATGGCTGTACCACCGCCTGAGCTTCATGGACAAGCAACTGTGGGTGACCCAGTACAACCCTGAAGAAAAATACCCGGAAGGCAAGTACCCGAACCGTTCGGACAAGGACTCGGGCCTGGGCCAGTTCACCCAGGACAACCACTCCATCGAGAACACCGATGACGTGGTCTGGCTGACCACCGGCACCACCCACATCGCCCGCGCCGAAGAGTGGCCGATCATGCCGACCGAGTGGGTGCATGTGCTGCTCAAGCCGTGGAACTTCTTTGATGAAACGCCGACGTTGAATCTCAACGCGCCGAAGTAATCAGACGCTACGCGACCCCCTGTAGGAGCGGGCTTGCCCGCGAAAGCGGTGTATCAGTTTGCAATGATGTCAACTGACACGCCGCCATCGCGGGCAAGCCCGCTCCTACAGGGTTTGGCGGTGTTCGGGCGAGTCGGTCATCAGACCGACGCCGCCTGCACTTCGCCCATCCGCTCCACCCGCTCCAGCGCCCTGTTCACCGCCAACTCCCCCAACATGATCACTTGCGCAATCCCGAGCAGGGTATTGCGGCTGGTTCCCTGTGCTTTGTCCGCCAGGTCCAGGGTCATGACATTGGCCGACGCCAGTGACTCACAGGCGTGGGCCAGCAGGGTCTGGGTGTCGAGTTCGGGGTTGATGGAAAACATCGTGCAGGGTGTGTGCGGCGTGGCGCGGATGTCGGCGGCTGAGGGGATGCGTTCGGTGGGGTCGTCGGGGGTGTTTGAGTCGGAAATTTCTGATGAGGGTGTCGGATCGATGTCCGGTGGGTTGGGTGTGACCTTGAACATGTTTGCTAACTCCTGAATGGAGCCGCTACCACTTGGCTACTAAACGAAGGGTGGCGGCTGTACGCAGGTTAGTAGACCGGGGAGTCAGCAGATACCGGCGCGCCGAAGCGCCCTGCGCACAGCCACCATCAAGTGCAGGCGTAGGAATACCTGACTGAAGGAAGCGCTTTGCACCTTGCTGACAACCGCGGGCTACTAAACCCGATCACTGACCATCAGTGACGCAGAGGAAGTTACCGAGCAGCCCCAGGGCGCACAAGCCGGCGGATTCTGGCGTGGTTGTAGGCTGCGACGCAAGGAGGTGTGGCTTTCGGGAAGTAACCTTGAAGGGGTTTTAAACAAGCGGGTTTGCTCGTGTAAATAGCTCATCGAAATGAACAGGAAAGACACAAATCCCTGTGGGAGCGGGCTTGCCCGCGATGGCGGTGTATCAGATGACAAATATGTCGACTGACACTCCGTCATCGCGGGCAAGCCCGCTCCCACAGGGTCCGCGAATCACCTGAATACTGAGCCGAGTATCACGCATACCGCTTGCGATACTCCCCCGGCGCAATGCCGAAGCGTGATTTGAAGGCGGTGGAGAAGTAGCTCGAATCGGAAAAGCCCCACGAATACCCCAGCACCGACAGCTTCTGCTCCTTGCCCGCGCCGCGCAGGGATTCGGCGCACAGGTCCAGGCGACGGTTCTTGATGTAGCGCGCCACCACCAGGCCTTTCTTGGCGAACATGCGGTACAGGCCGCGGGTCGACATGCCGACTTCCCGCGCCAGCCATTCCGGGCACAGTTCTTCGGAGCGGATGTTGTCGTCGATACAGGCCACGGTCTTGCGGAAGATCCGCTCGTGGGCATCGTCGCCATCGTCGGCCTGGCTGATGACCGGGCGCAGCAGGCTGACAATGGCTTCCAGGGTCGCTTCGCTTTCCTGCAGGGTCAGGTGTTGCTGGCTGGCATCAAGGACCAGGCGGTGCGAGAGCATGGCAATCGGCGAGTTCGCGGCGATGCGGTGGCCGCAGCGGACCTGGTTGAAGCGCAGGGTCTGCTCCACCAGTTGGTGCGGCAGGATCAGTGACAACTGCCGCGAATTTTCGCCGTAGGTGAAGTCGCTGGGGCGCGCGGCATCGATCAGGGTAATGTCGCCGGGCGCCAGAAGCACCTTGTTGTCGCCTTGGGCCATGCCCGCCGTGCCAGCGAGCTGGAACACCGCAAAGTACTTGCCGCCCTCGCCCGCCGCCACTTCCTGCGGGGTACGGAACAGGCGCGCCTGGCAGGCGTCGACGAAGCTCAGCTTGAGGGCATCGCTCTGGTGTTCGCGGATGCGCCCGGCGAACTCGCTGCCCAGGGGCTGGGCGTTGAACGCACCACAGATTTGGTTGATCTGATGGATCCACTGGTCGAACCCATCATGGCGCTGTGCAATGGTAGAAATCATGTCAGGCCTCACGCAGGCTTATTTTTATTGTCTACGTCCATCCGCACGACATCGGGTTGCTTCCTGTCCCGCCTCACTCCCTGAACAAATGACGTGCTATTTCAATCCGCCGAAGCGCCGGTAGAAGCTCTCACCCACGTCCGGCAACGGGCCGTCGGCCGTCTCCAGGGCGCTGTTGAGCCACTCTTCGGCCTTGGCGTAGATCAATCGGTAAATGTTGCGGCACAGCTGGCGGGCGGCGCGGCCTTCCCAATCGCCGGGCAACAACTCGTCCGGCAGTTGCGGGTCACGCAGCAGCAGCTTGCGGTATTCGTGAATCAGCAGGATGCGCGCCAGGAAGCAGTCCGCCGGCTGCAGGTTTTCCTGCTCGCGCAGGGCTTGCCACAGCGGGCGGAACAGCTGGATGAACTCGCTGTAGTGGGTCGCCAGTTCCTCGATGTTCCAGCTTTCGCGCACTTGCACGCGCAGGGCCTTGGAGGCCAGCACGTCCTGGGCGGTGGTTTCGAAGACGATGGTGTCTTCCAGCACGCCGAGGTCGAGCAGGGTTGCGTTGACGTCGCTGCGGTCGCTGCGCGGGCAGGCCAGCATCACCGGGGCGATCGCACCGAAACCTTGCCACTCCAGTTCCTCGCGCACTTGTTTGCGCTTGTCCTGGGTCAACTGCGACAGCATCACCAGGCACCAGGAACCGTCCCAGGCCGGCGTGGTGGTGTTGTAGACCCGTTTGAACGCCTTGTCGAAACGCCGCCGACCGGTGCCGGTCAGGCTGTAGTAACTGCGCCGGCCGACTTTCTCGGCGGTCAGCCAGCCTTCCTTGGTCAGGCGGAAAATCGAGGTGCGGATCAGCCGTTCGTTGATGCCGATGGGTTCGAGCAACGCAATCAGGCTGCCCAGCCAGACGGTGCCGCCATGGGGTTCGATGGCATCGCCGTACAGGGTGATGATCAGGGAACTGGCGCGGATGGGCGTCTGTTCCTGGAAGCGGGTGATCAAGTGGTTCAAGGGGATCAGGGACGACATGGGCGATCCGTGCAAAAAAAGAAAAGGAATATACCGAAAAGCACACCACCCCTGTAGGAGCTGCCGCAGGCTGCGATCTTTTGATTCTGTTTTCCAAGATCAAAAGATCGCAGCCTTCGGCAGCTCCTACGGGGGGGGTTATGCGGTGCTGCCTTTGGGCCGCAGGCCTCGGTCGCTGATCCGCGGGCGGTCCGCTTCCGGTTCGCTCAGCGGTTCGCAGACCTGCATCTGTTCCAGGCAACGCTGGGCCAGTTGCTGGTATTCCCGGGTGCCAGCCTGTTTCCACGCCACTTCCTGGTCGCTGAGGGTGCGCTTGACGATGGCCGGGGCTCCCATGATCAGGGACTGCTCCGGGCATTCGAAGCCTGCCTTGACGAAGGCGGCCGCTGACACAAAGGAGCGCGCCCCGATCACCGCGTTGTCCATCACCACCGCATTCATGCCCACCAGCGCGTCGGCGCCGATGCGGCAACCGTGCAACACCGCGCCATGGCCGATGTGGCCGTTGCGCTCGACCACTGTGTCGCTGTCGGGGAAGCCGTGCATCACGCAGGTGTCCTGCAGGTTGGCGCCCTCTTGCAGGACGATCCGCCCGAAGTCCCCGCGCAGGCTCGCCAGCGGACCGACATAACAGTGGGCGCCGATGATCACGTCGCCGATCAATACCGCTGTCGGGTGGACATAAGCAGTCGGGTCAACCACCGGGGTCAGGCCGTCGAGGCTGTAGCAAGTCATGGCAGCTTCCTTCACAAAGCGATGCAGATATGGCGTCATTTTGTATCACATCATTTTTATAAGCACAAAGATAAAAAACCGTATCACTTGCTCAGGACCTTTCCGACGACCTGTAAAGACAAGCAAAAACAATCATGAAACCCAATGAAATAAAGGCAAAACCCTCTATAAGCGGCTCATCGACAAGCACTCACCTCGACCAACGGCAGAGCGATAAGACACATTAAATCGTTTTTAGTATTGCATTTGCGTATCACGTTGCAGCTATACTTCGACAAAACCGGCCCCTGCGGCCGCTCCAATAACAAGCCGGCATCACCGCCAGCGCACCGTGAGGGCATCCGCCATGCCACAAACCCTTGCCGTCGAATTGATCGAGCCTGGCGTCCGCCTGATTACCCTGCAGCGTCCGCAGGCCCTGAACGCCCTGACCACCGAGCTGCTCGGTGAGCTGGCCGATGAGTTGACCGCTGCGCAAGCCGATGCCGAGACGCGCGTCGTGGTCCTCACCGGCAGCCGCAAGGCGTTCGCCGCCGGCGCCGACCTCAAGGAAATGGCCGAGTGCAACCTGGTCGGCGTGCTCAACGATCCGCGCCAGGCTTCATGGCAGACCATCACCCGCTTCAGCAAACCGCTGATCGCCGCCGTCAACGGCTTCGCCCTGGGCGGTGGCTGCGAACTGGCGATGCACGCCGACATCATTATTGCCGGCACTGACGCACGTTTCGGCCAGCCGGAAATCAACCTCGGGATCATGCCCGGCGCAGGCGGCACCCAACGCCTGCTGCGCGCCGTCGGCAAATCCATGGCCATGCAGATGGTCCTGACCGGCGAAGCGATCGATGCCGGGCAAGCCCAGCGCGCCGGCCTGGTCAGCGAAGTGACGCAACCTGAACTCACCGTCGAACGCGCCGTGCAAATCGCCCGCAGCATAGCCGCCAAGGCCCCGCTGGCGGTGCGCCTGGCCAAGGAAGCCCTGCTCAAGGCCATGGACACTGACCTGGCCAGCGGCCTGCGCTTCGAGCGCCATGCCTTCACCTTGCTGGCGGGCACCCGCGACCGCGACGAAGGCATTGCCGCCTTCCAGGAAAAGCGCAAGCCGACCTTCATCGGCCAGTGATCCACTACTGAATTCGTTAGACCGCCAAGAGAGCGCCAAGACCATGAATTTCGAACACATCCTGTTTTCCATCGACGCCGGCGTTGCCCTGCTCAGCCTCAACCGTCCGGACCAACTCAACAGCTTCAACACGCAGATGCATGGCGAAGTGAAGGAAGCGCTGAAACAGGTACGGCAGAACCCCGAGGTGCGCGTGTTGCTGCTGACCGGTGAAGGCCGCGGCTTCTGCGCCGGGCAAGACCTCGGTGACCGCGCCGTGGCCCCAGGCGGCGCCGCGCCGGACCTGGGCGAGTCGATGGAGAAGTTCTACAACCCACTGATCCGTGCCCTGCGCGACCTGCCGATGCCGGTGATCTGCGCGGTTAATGGCGTGGCGGCCGGTGCCGGCGCGAACATTCCCCTGGCCTGCGACCTGGTGCTGGCGGCGCGTTCGGCGAGCTTCATCCAGGCCTTCTGCAAACTCGGCCTGGTCCCGGATTCCGGTGGCACCTGGACCCTGCCGCGCCTGGTCGGCATGGCCCGGGCCAAGGCCCTGACCCTGCTGGGCAACCGCCTGAGCGCCGAGCAAGCCGAGCAATGGGGCCTGATCTACCGCTGCGTAGACGACGCCAACCTGCGCGAAGAAGCCCTGACCCTGGCGCGCCAACTGGCCACCCAGCCGACCTACGGCCTGGCGCTGATCAAGCGCAGCCTGAACGCCAGCATGAGCAACAGCTTCGACGAACAACTGGACCTGGAGCGCGACCTGCAACGCCTGGCCGGGCGCAGCGAGGACTACCGCGAAGGCGTCAGCGCCTTCATGGAAAAACGCACGCCAAGCTTCAAGGGGCGCTGAGTCATGACCGCATTGAACACTTGCGCACGCATCGCCGTGATCGGCGCCGGCGCCATGGGTGCCGGCATTGCCCAGGTCGCGGCGCAGGCCGGCCACCCGGTGTTGCTGCTGGACAACCGTCCGGGCGCCGCCGCCCAGGCCATTGCCGGCATCGACAAGCAACTGGGCAAACGCGTCGACAACGGCAAGTTGTCCGCCGAATCGCGCAGCGCCACCATTGCCCGCCTGCAGGCCGTGGAAGCCATCGAAGCCCTGGCCGATTGCGACTTGATCATCGAAGCCATCGTCGAGAACCTTGAGGTCAAGCGCGCGCTGTTCCGCCAGCTCGAAGAAATCTGCGGCGAGCACTGCATCCTCGCCAGCAACACTTCGTCGCTGTCGATCACCAGCATCGCCGCGCCGTTGAGCCGCCCGCAACGCCTGCTCGGCCTGCACTTCTTCAACCCGGCGCCGGTCATGGCACTGGTGGAAATCGTGTCCGGCCTGGCCAGCGATCCGGCCCTCGCCGAATGCCTCTACGACACCGCCAAAGCCTGGGGCAAGAAGCCGGTGCACACCCGCTCCACGCCGGGCTTTATCGTCAACCGCGTGGCCCGGCCGTTCTACGCCGAGAGCCTGCGCCTGTTGCAGGAAGGCGCCGCCGATTGCCCGACCCTGGACGCGCTGATGCGTGACGCCGGTGGTTTTGCCATGGGCGCCTTCGAGCTGACCGACCTGATCGGCCACGACGTCAACTACGCCGTGACCTGCTCGGTGTTCGACGCCTACTACCAGGACACCCGCTTCCTGCCGTCGCTGATCCAGAAAGAGCTGGTCGACGGCGGGCGCCTGGGCCGCAAGAGCGGTCAGGGTTTCTACAGTTACGCTGCGGATGCCCAGCGTCCGCAAGCCGCTGAAACCCTCAGCTCCGCCAGCGTGCAAACCTGCATCGCCGAAGGTGACCTGGGCGCCGCGCGCGGTTTGCTGGCGCGCCTGATCGAGCAAGGCGTCGAGGTCGTCCAGCGTGATGGCCAGGGCCTGCTGCGGGTCGGTGACGCGGTGCTGGCCTTGAGCGACGGGCGCATGGCTTGCCAACGCGCCAAGGAAGACGGCCTGCGTAACCTGATCCTGCTGGACCTGGCCTTCGACTACGGCAAGGCCCAGCGCATCGCCATCAGCCATGCCGCGGGCATTGATGCGCAAGCACTGGAACAAGGCATCGCCCTGCTGCAACGGGCCGGCCTCAAGGTCAGCCTGCTCAGCGACAGCCCGGCACTGGCGGTTCTGCGCACGGTCGCGATGCTCGCCAACGAAGCCGCCGACGCCCTGCTGCAAGGCGTGGCCTCGGCCGCCGACATCGACCTGGCCATGCGTGCCGGAGTCAATTACCCGCAAGGCCCGCTGGCCTGGGCCGACGCCATCGGCCTGGAGCACCTGCTGCGGGTGCTGGACAACCTGCAAGCCAGCTACGGCGAAGAGCGCTACCGCCCGTCGCTGTTGCTGCGCCGCCGTGTCGCCGAGGGGAGAAATTTCCATGACTGATCAAGCCATCAGCCTGGCTCGCGATTGCGCGCAATCGCTGTTCGACCGCGACGCCGCCAGCCAGGCCATGGGCATGCGCCTGATCGAAGCCGGCCCGGGAAGCTCCCGGGTCAGCATGACGGTGCGCGCCGACATGCTGCAGGGCCACGGCACCTGCCATGGTGGCTACCTGTTCGCCCTGGCGGATTCGGCGTTCGCCTTCGCCTGCAACAGTTACAACGAGGCCACCGTGGCCATCGGTTGCAGCATCGACTACATCGCCCCGGCGCGCCTGGACGACACGCTCAGCGCCCGGTGCATCGAGCAGAGCCGTTCCGGCCGCACCGGCAATTACGACGTACGCATTGAAAACCAGCAGGGCCAGTTGATCGCCCTGTTCCACGGCAAATCCTACAAAGTGCGCGGCCCGGTGCTGGCGCAGGAGACCCCTAATGAATGACGCCCTGATCATCGACGCGGTACGGACGCCTATCGGCCGCTATGCCGGAGTTCTGAGTGGCGTGCGCGCCGACGACCTCGGCGCGGTGCCCCTGCGCGAACTGCTGCGCCGCCACCCGCAAGTCGACTGGAGCAGCGTCGATGACGTGATCTACGGCTGCGCCAACCAGGCCGGCGAAGACAACCGCAACGTCGCGCGCATGTCGGCGCTGCTGGCCGGCTTGCCGGTGAGCGTGCCGGGCACCACCCTCAACCGTCTGTGCGGTTCCGGGCTGGACGCGATCGGCACCGCAGCGCGGGCCATTCGCAGTGGCGAAACCGGCCTGATGCTGGTCGGCGGCGTTGAATCGATGTCCCGCGCGCCACTGGTGATGGGCAAGGCCGAGCAGGCGTTCTCCCGTTCGGCGGAAATCTTCGACACCACCATCGGCTGGCGCTTCGTCAATCCGCTGATGAAAAAGGCCTACGGCATCGATTCGATGCCGGAAACCGCGGAGAACGTCGCCGAGCAGTTCAACATTTCCCGCGCCGACCAGGACGCCTTCGCCCTGCGCAGCCAGCAACGCGCCGCCGCGGCCCAGGCCAACGGGCGCCTGGCGAAAGAAATCGTCGCGGTGGAAATTCCCCAGCGCAAGGGCCCGGCCAAAGTGGTCGAGCACGATGAGCACCCGCGCGGCGACACCACCCTGGAACAACTGGCCAAACTCGGCACGCCGTTCCGCGAAGGCGGCAGCATCACCGCCGGCAACGCTTCCGGCGTCAACGACGGTGCCTGCGCGCTGCTGCTGGCCAGCCCCGAAGTCGCCAAGCGCCACGGCCTGACCGCCCGGGGTCGCGTGGTGGCCATGGCCACCGCCGGCGTCGAACCGCGCATCATGGGCATCGGCCCGGTCCCGGCGACCCGCAAAGTGCTGGAGCTGGCCAACCTGAGCCTGGCCGACATGGACGTGATCGAACTCAACGAAGCCTTCGCCGCCCAGGGCCTGGCGGTCCTGCGCGAACTGGGCCTGGGCGACAACGATCCACGGGTCAACCCCAACGGCGGCGCCATCGCCCTGGGCCACCCGCTGGGCATGAGCGGCGCTCGCCTGGTGACCACCGCCCTGCATGAGCTGGAAGAATGTAATGGTCGTTATGCCCTGTGCACCATGTGCATCGGCGTCGGCCAAGGGATCGCACTGATCATCGAACGTCTATCCCACTAAAGAATCGCGATTCCCGAGGAACCGAAGCGTATCCTTGGGGCATGCACTCAAAGCCCTTGCGCGCAGGGGCTGATACACAAAAACAATTCGAGTGAACACATGAACATGCCAATTGCCCAATCCGTGTTAGACCCTGTGCTGGACCCGTTGGAAACCGCCAGCGTCGACGAGTTGCGCCAGCACCAGCTGGAACGCCTGCGCTGGAGCCTGACCCACGCCTACAACAACGTGCCGCTGTACCGTCAGCGCTTCGATGCGCTGGGCGTGCACCCGGACGACATCAAGTCCCTCGACGACCTGGCGAAGTTCCCCTTCACCACCAAGTCCGACCTGCGCGACAACTACCCCTACGGCATGTTTGCCGTGCCGATGCATGACATCGTGCGCCTGCACGCGTCCAGCGGCACCACCGGCAAACCGACCGTGGTTGGCTACACCCAGAACGACATCGACACCTGGGCCAACGTGGTCGCGCGCTCGATCCGCGCTGGCGGTGGCCGCCGTGGCGACAAGGTGCACATCTCCTACGGCTACGGCCTGTTCACCGGCGGCCTCGGCGCGCACTACGGTGCCGAACGCCTGGGTTGCACCGTGATCCCGATGTCCGGCGGACAGACCGAGAAACAGGTGCAACTGATCAAGGATTTCCAGCCGGACATCATCATGGTCACGCCGTCGTACATGCTCAACATCGCCGATGAAATCGAGCGCCAGGGCATCGACCCGCACAAACTGGCCCTGCGCCTGGGCATCTTCGGCGCCGAGCCGTGGACCGCCGAACTGCGCACCTCCATCGAGAACCGCCTGGGCATCACCGCCCTGGACATCTACGGTCTGTCGGAAATCATGGGGCCGGGTGTCGCCATGGAATGCGCCGAGACCAAGGATGGCCCGACCATCTGGGAAGACCATTTCTACCCGGAAATCATCGACCCGGTCACCGGCGAAGTGCTGCCGGACGGGCAGATGGGCGAGCTGGTGTTCACCTCGCTGAGCAAAGAAGCCCTGCCGATGATCCGCTACCGCACCCGCGACCTGACCCGCCTGCTGCCGGGCACGGCGCGGCCGATGCGCCGTATCGACAAGATCACCGGGCGCAGCGACGACATGCTGATCATCCGCGGCGTCAACGTGTTCCCGACGCAGATCGAGGAGCAGGTGCTGAAAGTCAAACAACTTGCCGAGTGCTATGAGATCCATCTGTATCGCAATGGCAACCTGGACAGCGTGGACGTGCATGTCGAGCTGCGGGCTGAGCACCAGCAGATGAGCGATGAGCAGCAGAAGGCGGTGTGTGGCGAGTTGAGCAAGCACATCAAGACGTATATCGGCATCAGTTCGCGGATCGTTTTGCAGCCGTTCCACTCGATCAAGCGGTCTGAGGGCAAGGCGTGTCACGTGGTGGACAAGCGTCCCAAGGCTTGAGGTTTTTTAAAGGTTGACTGCTGCACCCCTTGTGGCCCCGCTTAGTGCGGGGCTTTTTTTTGGCTCGGGTTTCGTCTTCGTTACCGTCTCCTGTAGGAGCGAGCATGCTCGCGAAGGTGTGTCATCCGACGCTGGCTATTTCGGTGTACATATCCATTGCTGCGGTAATCCCTGCTTATGGCTTACGCAGCCCCCCTGTAGGAGCGAGCCTGCTCGCGAAGGTCTGTCATTCGACACTGGCTCGCAGGTGTACATATCCATTCCTGCGCTAACGGCCGCTCGTGGTTTCGCCCTTACGGCGAGTCACTTTCGAAAAGCGGGGTGGGTAGAGCAAGATCAAAAGCCAGATCAACGGCAACGGCAACCGGTGTAGGAGCTGCCGCAGGCTGCGATCTTTTGATCTTAAAAAGCAAAGCAAAAGATCGCAGCCTTCGGCAGCTCCTACGGGTGTTCACACGGTGTGATCAGGCCGAGTGTTAGCTCGCCTTGCTTTGGCTTTTGATCTTCTTGCCCCTTCGGGAGGCTTTGTTCCGGTTCTGCGCAGTGGGCAACCCGGCATGGATGCCGGGTTAGCCGCGTCAGGCCATGCCGGGCCTAGGCGAGACACCGAACGACGGGGGCAAGAGCCCTTGGTTGCTTGGGGCCGGGCGGCGTTCCGTTTTTCCAAGTGACTCGCCGTAAGGGCGAAACTATGAGCGGCCGTTAGCGCAGGAATGGATATGTACACCTGCGAGCCAGTGTTGAATGACAGACCATCGCGAGCAGGCTCGCTCCTACAGGGGGCCGGTGTTAGCCGAGATGAAACGCCCACATATCCAAAAACCACCAAAGCGATACCAAAAACAAATACGACACGTCATTTTCTGTTTGATATTAATTTCTGTATCGCTTATAAAGTTCTCCATGCCTCAGAACAGATTCAAGGCGGGAGACCCAACATGTACGCACAGCTAGTAGAAACAGGCGTAAAGCGCATAAAAGACCTCTCGGAGATGTCCGAAGAGGAACGCGCCTTCCAGGAAAAAATCGATTCAGAAATCAAGATCGAAGCGAAGAACTGGATGCCAGATGCCTATCGCCAGACCTTGATCCGGCAGATTTCCCAGCACGCCCATTCGGAAATCGTCGGCATGCTTCCGGAAGGCAACTGGGTCACCCGCGCGCCGTCGCTCAAACGCAAACTGCAGTTGATGGCCAAGATCCAGGACGAAGCCGGCCACGGTCTGTACCTGTACAGCGCCATGGAAACCCTGGGCGCCGACCGTGATGAAGAAATCGCCAAGCTGCACAGCGGCAAGGCCAAGTACTCAAGCATCTTCAACTACCCGACGCTGAACTGGGCCGACATGGGCGCAGTGGGCTGGCTGGTCGATGGCGCGGCGATCGTCAACCAGGTGGTGCTGCAGCGCACCTCTTACGGTCCGTACTCCCGCGCGATGATCCGTATCTGCAAGGAAGAAAGCTTCCACCAGCGCCAAGGCTACGAAATCCTCCTGACCATGATGCGCCACGGTAACCAGGCGCAAAAAGACATGGTCCAGGACGCGATCAACCGCCTGTGGTGGCCGTCGCTGATGATGTTCGGCCCGAGCGACGAGCACTCGCCGAACAGCGCCCAGTCCATGGCCTGGAAGATCAAGCGCCAGAGCAACGACGAACTGCGCCAGCGCTTCATCGACCAGACCATCCCGCAGCTGGAACTGCTGGGCTGCACTTGCCCCGACCCGGACTTGAAGTGGAACGCAGAGCGCGGCCACTACGACTTCGGCGAGATCCAGTGGAACGAATTCTACGAAGTGCTCAAGGGCAATGGCCCGTGCAACCAGGAACGCGTCGCCGCCCGCCGCAAGGCGATGGACGACGGTGCCTGGGTGCGTGAAGCCGCCGTCGCCCACGCCCGCAAAAAACAAAACAAGAACGCCGCCTGATTCGGCACGTTTGAACTTGATCCTGGCGGCCTGATGCCGCCAAAAGATCGCAGGCTGCGCCAGCTCCTTCAGGAGCCGGTGATCCCATGCAGGAGCTGCCGAAGGCTGCGATCTTTTGATCATCCGCCCCGCCAGCAAAGAACCGAACAGATGTGGAGTAACTGAAATGTCCGAGTGGACCCTCTTCGAAGTTTTCGTGCGCAGCAAGCACGGCCTGAACCACAAGCACGTCGGCAGCGTGCATGCCGCCGACACCACCATGGCCATCGAGAACGCGCGCGAGCTCTACACCCGTCGCAGCGAAGGCGTGAGCCTGTGGGTGGTGCCATCGGCGTTGATCACCGCTTCCTCGCCGGATGAAAAAGACCCGCTGTTCGACCCGTCGGATGACAAGGTCTATCGCCACGCCAGCTTCTACGAGCTGCCGGCCGAAGTCGGACACATGTGAGGTCGACCATGAATAACAAGACCGATCTGATCGAATACCTGCTGCGCCTCGGCGACAGCGCCCTGATCCAGGGCCAGCGCCTGTGCCAATGGTGCGGCAAGGCCCCGGCACTGGAAGAAGAGCTGGCACTGATGAACGTCGGCCTCGACCTGGTGGGCCAGGCGCGCAACTGGCTGGAATACGCCGCCGAACTGCTGGACGACGGCCGCGACGCCGATCACCTGGCGTTCCGTCGTGACGAGCGTGCCTATCGCAACCTGCTGCTGGTGGAACAACCCAACGGCGACTTCGCGGTGACCATGCTCAAGCAGTTCCTCTACGACGCCTGGCACCTGCCGGTGTTGCACGGCCTGAGCCAGTCCAGCGACGAGCGCATTGCCGGGATCGCCGCCAAAGCGGTGAAGGAAGTCACCTATCACCTGCGCCGCTCCGGCGAGTGGGTCGAGCGTCTGGGCGACGGCACCGAGGAAAGCCACCAGCGCATGCTGGCGGCGATTCCTGAAGTCTGGCGTTTCACCATTGAACTGATCGCAGCCGATGACAGCGAACAGCGCCTGTGCGAAGCCGGCATCACCCCGGACATCGCCAGCGTCGCCACGCAGTGGCAAGCGAAAGTCGAAGCCATCTTCGCCAGCGCCACCCTGCCCGTGCCGGCCGCACCGAGCTATTTCTACCTGAATGCGCGCAAGGGCATGCACAGCGAACACCTGGGCATCCTGCTGGCGGAAATGCAGGCGTTGCCACGAGCGTACCCCGATGCAACCTGGTGAGCTGATCGCCAGCGACCTCGGCGCCCGGCCGGCTCAACCGACCGACCTGGCGGCTGCGTGGGCGATTCTGTCTGAAGTCATGGACCCGGAAGTGCCGGTGGTCAGCGTGGTTGACCTGGGCATCGTCCGCGACCTCGACTGGCAGGCCGGTCACCTTCACGTGGTGGTCACGCCGACCTACTCCGGTTGCCCGGCCACCGAAGTGATCGAAAGCGACATCCGCGACGCGCTGGAACTGGCCGGATTCAAGGCGCCGATACTTGAGCGCAAATTGACCCCGGCCTGGACCACCGACTGGATCAGCGCTGATGGCCGTGAACGCCTGCGCGCCTACGGCATCGCACCGCCCGAGGGCAGCACCAGCAAGCGCAGCCTGCTGGGTGAAAGCCCGCTGGTGGTCTGCCCGCAATGCGGCAGCGCCCACACCGAGGTGCTCAGCGAGTTTGGTTCCACCGCGTGCAAGGCCCTGTACCGCTGCGTCGATTGCCGGGAACCGTTCGACTATTTCAAGTGCATCTGAGCGGCGATCGGCCGTCCCAGCTGGAGAACAACAATGAGCAAATTTCACAGCCTGACCATCAAGGACGTGCGCGCCGAGACCCGTGACGCGGTGTCCATCGCCTTCGAGATCCCGCAGGATCTGCAAGACAGCTTTCACTTCACCCAGGGCCAGCACCTGGTGATGCGCACCCAGCTGGACGGCGAGGAAGTGCGCCGCTCCTACTCGATCTGCACCGGCGTCAACGACGGTGAGCTGCGCATTGCGGTCAAGCGCGTGGCCGGCGGGCGCTTCTCGGCCTTCGCCAACGAACAACTGAAAGCCGGGCACACCCTGGAAGTGATGCCACCTGCCGGGCATTTCTGCGTCGAACTCGACCCGGCGCGCCACGGCAACTACCTGGCCGTGGCGGCCGGCAGCGGCATCACGCCGATCCTGTCGATCATCAAGACCACCCTGGAAACCGAGCCCCACAGCCGCGTGACCCTGCTGTACGGCAACCGCTCCAGCTCCGGCGCACTGTTCCGCGAACAGCTGGAAGACCTGAAAAACCGCTACCTGCAACGCCTGAACCTGATCTTCGTGTTCAGCCGCGAGCAGCAGGATGTCGATCTGTACAACGGTCGCATCAACGCCGAGAAATGCGAGCAACTGTTCAGCCGCTGGCTCGACGTCAAGGCCCTCGACGCCGCCTTCATCTGCGGCCCGCAGGAAATGACCGAGACCGTGCGCGTCAGCCTCAAGGCCAAGGGCATGCAGCCTGAGCGCATCCACTTCGAACTGTTCGCCGCCGCCGGCAGCGAGCAGAAACGCGCCGCCCGCGAAGCCGCCCGCCAGGTCGATGCCGCAGTCAGCCAGATCACCGTGATCAGCGATGGCCGCGCCCTGGCCTTCGACCTGCCGCGCAACAGCCTGAGCATCCTCGATGCAGGCAACGAGCAAGGCGCGGAACTGCCCTACTCGTGCAAGGCCGGCGTGTGCTCTACCTGCAAGTGCAAGGTCATCGAAGGCGAAGTGGAAATGGACAGCAACCACGCCCTGGAAGACTACGAAGTGGCCGCCGGCTACGTGCTGTCGTGCCAGGCCTTCCCGATCAGCGACAAGGTTGTGCTGGATTTCGATCAGCTCTGACCAAACCAACACAGACCTGTAGGAGCTGGCTTGCCAGCGATGACGTCAGTGCAGTCACCGCTGTTCTTGAGGCCGCCATCGCTGGCAAGCCAGCTCCTACAGGGAATGTGGGTCGGCCTGCCGGAGCGGTAATTTCCGCCCGGCGCCAGCACCCGCTTACACCCTTTATTCTTTGGAGCATCCCGATGTCCCACGCCCCTACCCTGCAAAGCTTCATCGCCGGTCGCTGGATCGGTCAACACGGCGCACAAGTCCTGCGCAGCGCCATCGACGGACACGATATCGCGTTCACCCATGAAGAGCGCCCGGACTTCGCCGAGGCCATCGAGCACGGCCGTCGCCAGGGCGTCAGCGGCCTGATGGCCCTGGACTTCCAACAGCGCGCCCAGCGCCTCAAGGCCCTGGCCCTGTACCTGGCCGAGCGCAAGGAACAGCTCTACGCGATCTCCCATCACAGCGGCGCCACCCGCGCCGACAGCTGGATCGACATCGAAGGCGGCAACAGCACCCTGTTCACCTACGCCGGCCTCGGCTCCCGCGAGCTGCCGTCGGGCAACGTCGTCCACGAAGGCCCGGCGCTGCAACTGAGCAAGATGGGCACCTTCGCCGGTACCCACATCCTCGTGCCGCGCGGCGGCGTCGCGGTGCACATCAACGCGTTCAACTTCCCGATCTGGGGCATGCTGGAAAAGTTCGCGCCGAGCTTCCTCGCCGGCATGCCGTGTATCGTCAAGCCGGCCAGCGCCACCAGCTACCTGACCGAAGCCGTGGTGCGCCTGATGGACGAGTCCGGCCTGCTCCCGGCCGGCAGCCTGCAACTGATCATCGGCGGCACCGGTGACCTGCTCGACCGCCTGCAGGGCCAGGACGTGGTGACCTTCACTGGTTCCGCCGACACCGCGGCCAAGCTGCGGGTCAACCCGAACCTGATCCGCAACTCGGTGCCGTTCACCGCCGAGGCCGACTCGCTGAACTGCGCGATCCTCGCCCCGGACGTGACCCCGGATGACGAAGAATTCGAGCTGTTCATCAAGGAAGTCGCCCGGGAAATGACCACCAAGGCCGGGCAGAAATGCACCGCCATCCGCCGCGCCATCGTTCCGGCCAAGCACATCGATGCGGTCGCCACGCGCCTGCGCGATCGCCTCGCCAAAGTCGTGGTGGGCGATCCGTCGGTGGAAGGCGTGCGCATGGGTGCACTGGCTTCCCACGATCAGCAGAAGGACGTGGCCGAGCGCCTCGAAGCCCTGTTGCAGAGCAGCGACATGCTGTTCGGCGCCCGCGACGGTTTCGAACCGCGCGGTGAAAATGTCGACAAAGGTGCGTTCTTCGCCCCGACCCTGCTGCAGGCCCGCGACCCGCACGCCGAAGGCGGTGCCCACGACATCGAAGCGTTCGGCCCGGTCAGCACCCTGATGGCCTACGACGACCTAGACGAAGCCCTGGCCCTGGCCGCCCGCGGCAAAGGCAGCCTGGTGGCCAGCCTGGTGACCAAGGACCCTCAGATCGCCGCCAAGGCCATTCCAGTGGCCGCCGCCCTGCACGGCCGCCTGCTGGTGCTGGATCGCCACTGTGCCGGCGAATCCACCGGCCACGGCTCGCCGCTGCCACAGCTGAAACACGGCGGCCCGGGCCGTGCCGGCGGCGGTGAAGAACTCGGCGGCCTGCGTGCGGTGAAACACTACCTGCAACGCGCCGCGGTACAGGGTTCGCCCACCATGCTGGCCGCCGTCACCGGCGAATACGTGCGCGGCGCCCAGGTCATCGAAACCGACGTGCATCCGTTCCGTCGCCACTTCCAGGACCTGCAGGTCGGCGAGTCCCTGCTGACCCACCGCCGCACCGTCACCGAGGCGGACCTGGTGAACTTCGGTTGCCTGTCGGGCGACCACTTCTACATGCACTTCGACGACATCGCCGCCAAGGAATCGCAGTTCGGCAAACGCATCGCCCACGGCTACTTCGTGCTGTCGGCCGCCGCCGGCCTGTTCGTCTCCCCTGGCGTCGGCCCGGTCCTGGCCAACTACGGCCTCGACACCCTGCGCTTCATCAACCCGGTGGGCATCGGCGACACCATCCAGGCCCGCCTGACCTGCAAACGCAAAATCGACCAGGGCAAGAAGAGCCCGCAAGGCGTGCCGCAAGGGGTGGTGGCGTGGGATGTGGAAGTGACCAACCAGTTGGGTGAGTTGGTGGCCAGTTATGACATTTTGACCCTGGTGGTTAAACGCGAAGACTGACCAGCAACATTCCCGATTGACCACATGTTTGTGGCCATCCGGGAGTCCTGTAGGAGCCGGCTTGCCGGCGATGGCGATCAATCGGCAACGATGATGTCGACTGAAACTCCGCCATCGCTGGCAAGCCAGCTCCTACAGGGTTTTGTGTTGACCACAAAGATCGCAGCCTTCGGCAGCTCCTACGGGATCCGGTACAACCGTTGATTTACGGATGTACGCAGGACCCGTAGGAGCTGCCGCAGGCTGCGATCTTTTTTCGGGTCGAAAGCAACTCCAGAGTGAATATCCTGCTTGTTTAAAAGCCTTCAAGGTTACTTCACGAAAGCTACATCACCTTGCGTCGTTGCCTACGGGTACGCCAGAATCCGCCGGCTTGTGCGCCCCGCCACCCCTCGGTAACTTGCTTCGCGTCACTGATGGTCAGTGATCGGGTTTAGTCGCCCGGGCAAGGTTAAAGCGGTCGCATGAGTATCCTCAGTCAGGTATCCACCTGCATTTGATGGTGGCTGTGCGCTTGGCGTCTTCGGGCGCGCCGGTTTTTGCTTTCCTTGCCGGTCGACTAACTTGCGCACAGCCGCCACCCCTTCGTTTAGTCGCGAGATGGTGCGGTCCTACTACTGAAGGAAGCACTTATGATCAAACCCACACCGAATCCGCCGAACAGCCATACGGCCACAACATCCGAGCCCCTCCCCTCACCCGCCGACATACAGGCCACGCCCCGCAAACTGTGCAGCATGTTCATCGTCAATCCGCAGCTCGACACTGAAACCCTGTTGGCTCATGCGTGCGAATCGCTGGCTTCGGCCAATGTCATGACAATGGACCTGGCAGATCGTATGGAGGGGACACGTCGCAATAGTCTGTTGGGTATCGCGCAAGTCATCATGCTGGGGGAATTGGCGGTGAACCGGGCGTTGGATCGAATTGATCCGCCTGAGTAGGAAGATCAAAAGATCGCAGCCTGCGGCAGCTCCTACGGGATCCGGTACTACCGTTTATTTACGGGTGTACGCAAGACCTGTAGGAGCCGGCTTGCTGGCGATGGCGATCAACCGGCAACGATGATGTCGACTGACGCACCGCCTTCGCTGGCAAGCCAGCTCCTACAGAGGTTCGGTACACCCGCCATTTTCGGGTGTACCCAAGACCTGTAGGAGCGAGCATGCTCGCGATGGTCGTGAACGATGACGCTGGCGGCCTGACACCCCGTGGCGATCTCAGGTTTTTCGCGAGCAGGCTCGCTCCTACAGGGGTGTCGGTACGCCAGAAAAAATCAGTGCCGGCGCAACCACTCGATAAACAGCGCAAACAACTCCGACTGCGATCCCACTTCCAGCTTCAGATACAGATTCTTGCGGTGCATGCGCACGGTTTCCGGGGAGATGTTCATCTGGCTGGCCGTGGACTTCACCGAGTGTCCGCGCAATACCATGTGCGCCACTTCCCGCTCCCGCTCGGTGAGCACGTCACAGCCGAATTGCTCGAAGGCCGATTGCACCCGTTGCTTGAGGTCGTCACGCACCGTCGCTTCGGGATGGCTGTGCTGCAGGCCACGTCGGCCGAACTCGCTGATGAATTCACGCACCAGGGGCTCGACCGCGCGCAGCAGATGCAGTTGCTCCACCCGCAGGCTTTCACCGCCAAAGCCCTGGAACAGGCTGACCGACACCTGGGTGTCGTGGCCGGTGTCGACGATGTAGAAGCTGTCCTCGGAACTGCCCGCCTTCAGGTAGTAAGTCTTGTAGTACTCACTGTCGAAGAAATTGTCCGGGGCTATTTCTTCCAGGTGGTAGAAGCCTTGGGCCAGGCCCTGCTCCACCGCCAGGCAGAAGGGATCGAGCAGGTAGCCGCCGGAGAAATAGCGGTCGATGATCGAGGCCCGGTACTGTTCGGGGATGCCGCGCTGATAGAGCAGCTGCGGTGGCCGGTCCTTGTGTTCGAGGCTGATCATCACCGACTCGATGTTCACCAGATGGCCGAACGCCGTGGCCAGAAAGCCCAGGGCATCCGGTTCATCGATGTGGGCGAAGGCTTCGCGCATCGCCCCGTGCCAGTTGTGCAAAGCCCCGAAGGGCAATGCGATCAAGGTGTCGTCTTGTGGTTTGCTCATGCCCCGCAGTCTAGCGGGAGAGCGATCCCTGGGTAATAGCTCTGGCGGCGAAATCATTGGCCGGCGTACTGTCCGCTCGCCTCGAGCTCGGCGGCCACTTCAAGGATGCACACGCGCAATGTCTCGACGATTTCATCGACCTGCGCGACCGTCAGGATCAACGGCGGCGACATCACGTTGAGGTGCATGATCGGCCGCACCAGCAGCCCCCTGGCCTGGGCCCGCACGTGGATCTTCTCGCCGATGTTGATCTCGTCGGCGAATAGCGCCTTGGTGTTCTTGTCGGCGACGAATTCCACGCAGGCCATGAGTTTCTGGCAGCGCACATCGCCCACTAGCGGCAGATCGCGCAAAGTGGCCAGGCGCTGTTCCAGATAGGCGCCGACCTCGTCGACATGGGCGAGCAGGTTCTCCCGCTCGATGATCTCGATGTTCTTCAGTGCCGCAGTGCAGCACACCGGATGGCCGCTGTAGGTGAAACCGTGGGTGAAGCAGCGGCCCTTGCCCGGCTCGGCGATGACCTTCCACAGGCGCTCGGAAAAAATGCAGGCGCCCAGCGGCAGGTAGGCAGATGTAAGCCCCTTCGCCGTGGTGATGATGTCCGGCTGCACGTCGAACACATCGAGGGACGCGAAAAACTTGCCGAGGCGGCCGAACGAGGTCACTACTTCGTCGGCGACGAAGAGGATGTCGTAGCGCTGGCACACCTCCCACATGCGCTTGAGGTAGCCCTTGGGCGGGATGATCACGCCGCCCGAGCCCATGATCGGTTCGGCGAAAAAGGCCGCGACCTTCTCGACGCCGATGGCGCGGATCTTCTCTTCGAATTCCTCCACCAGGAATTCGAGAAACTGCGCCTCGTCCATACCGTCCGGGGCGCGGTAGGGGTTGGGGTTGGAGACGTGGTGGATCAGCGGGTTGGCGTAATCGAACTCCGGCACGCGGTCGGCGGCCTTGTTGCCGATCGACATGGTCAGGGTGGTCGAGCCGTGGTAGGCGTTGAAGCGCGCGATGATGTGCTTCTTCTCCGGCTTGCCGCGACAGTTCTGGTAGTACTGGATCAGGCGGTAGGCGGTGTCCACGGCGGTCGAGCCGCCGGTGGTCAGGAACACGTGGTCGAGATCGCCCGGGGCCAGGCTGGCGAGCTTTTCGCACAGCTGGATGGCGACGTTGTTCGACATGTCGGAAAACGGGTTGGAATAGGCCAGCTGGCGCACCTGGTCGGCGATGGCCAGGGCCATTTCCTCGCGGCCCAGGCCGATGTTGGTGCACCACATGCCGCCCACGGCATCGAGGTAGCGATTGCCCTGGGTGTCGTAGATGTAGGCGCCGTCGCCGGCGACGATGTTCAACGAACCCTGTTCGGCGTGTTCATCGAACACGTGGTAGCCGTGCATGTGGTGAGCCTTGTCGGCCTTGACCAGCCGGGACTCGTCCGCTGGCGAAAAAGCGCTGCGTGTTGGGGTCGCCATAAAAAAACCTCTAACCGAATGGACTGACGTTCGTACAAATCAGATGCCGCTTTTCACCGTGCTCCAGACCCGGGTGATAGCCCGCATGTCCTTGGCATCCTGGGTTTTCTGCGGGAACAGGCGCTGACGGGTGGTGGCGTCGGGGTAGATCGCCGGGTTGTCGCGCACCGCCGCGGTCAACAGGGGCGTGGCCGCCGCGTTGCTGTTGGCGTAGTTGATGTAATCGCTGACATCGGCCATCACCTGTGGCTGCATCAGGTACTCGAGAAACTTGTGGGCGTTGGCGACATGGGGCGCGTCCGCCGGGATGTACATGTTGTCGAACCAGATCAGCGAGCCTTCCTTGGGAATGAAGTACGCCAGGTCGATCTTCTTCTTGGCTTCGGCCGCACGGGCCATGGCGGTGGCGTAGTCGCCGGACCAGGTCATGGCCATGCACACATCGCCGTTGGGCAGGCTGGTCAGGTAATTGACCGAGTCGAATTTGCGGATGTAGGGGCGTACGGACAGCAGCACCTCTTGCGCGGCTTTCAAATCCTCTGGCGCAGCACTTCGCGGGTCACGCCCCAGGTAGGTCAAGGCCAGCGGGATGACTTCGGTCGGCGCATCGAGCAAGGTCACGCCGCAATCGGCGAAGTGCGCGACCACCTTGGGATCGAAGATCATCGCCAGCGAACCGATCGGCGCGTCCGGCATGCGTTCCTTGATCTTGTCGACGTTGTAGGTGACGCCGTTGCTGCCCCAGGTATAGGGCGCCGAGTAGGTGGTGCCCGGGTCGAAGCCCTGCTGGTCCTGAAGGATTTTCGGGTCGAGATTGTTCCAGCTCGGCAGCAGCTTTTTATCCAAAGGCTGGAACACCTTGGCCTTGATCAGCGGCGGCGCCAGGGAGGCATTCAGCACGATCAAGTCATAACCGGAGTGGCCGGTGAGCAGCTTGGCCTGCACGGTTTCGTAGGCATCGAAGGTGTCGTAGATCACCTTGATGCCGGTGCTTTTTTCGAAATCGGCGAGGGTTTTTTCGCCGATGTAATCCGCCCAGTTGTACAGCCGCAGGGTATTGCTGTCGTCCACTTGCGCGGCGTAGGCGTTCAGGGTCAGCGGTACAACAAACAGACTGGAAATCACCTTAAGCAGTGTCTTGCCCATAGCAAATGCACCTTATCAAGCGAGTTCGGCTCTGGATGAGCGGATGGCGTCACTATTGGGCGATTCGGCGGGCGGCACCATACCCCGAATGGGTGTGTGTCGCGTTTTGCCTTCCTTTGTCTCGCACAGGCATGGCAAAAAGCAGCAGCGCAGTTGACCCGTTTGGCCATGGATCGAGGGTTGCGCGGGGCTTAAAGTGACCGTCTGATCAGCTCAATACGCTGAACGTCTTGCCAGCGCACCACCGCACAGCATTCACCGACAGGAACCCAGCCATGAACACCCCGGAAATCTACGTCGTCAGCGCCGCCCGTACCGCCATCGGCACCTTCGGTGGCTCGCTCAAGGACGTGCCGCCCGCCGACCTCGCGACCACCGCCGTGAAAGCCGCCCTGCAACGGGCCGGCGTCGACCCGGCGCAGGTTGGCCATCTGGTGATGGGCAACGTGATCCCGACCGATACCCGCGACGCCTACATCTCCCGCGTTGCCGCGATGAACGCCGGCATTCCCAAGGAAACCCCGGCTTATAACGTCAACCGCCTGTGCGGTTCGGGCCTGCAAGCCATCATCAGCGCCGCGCAGACCCTGATGCTGGGCGATGCCGACATCGCCATCGGTGCCGGTGCCGAATCCATGAGCCGCGGCCCGTACCTGCTGCCGACCGCACGCTGGGGTTCGCGCATGGGTAACGTCCAGGCCGTCGACTACATGCTCGGCATCCTGCACGACCCGTTCCATGGCATCCACATGGGCATCACCGCGGAAAACGTTGCCGCACGCAATGGCATCACCCGCGAAATGCAGGACGCCCTGGCCCTGGAAGACCAGAAACGCGCCGCCCATGCGATTGCCAGCGGTTACTTCAGCGAGCAGATCGCGACCGTGGAAATCCAGGATCGCAAAGGCGTCAAACTGTTCAACACCGACGAACACCCACGCGCCACCACTCTGGAACAGTTGGCAGCCATGAAGCCGGCGTTCAAGAAAGACGGTTCGGTCACCGCCGGCAACGCCTCGGGCCTGAACGACGGCGCCGCGGCGCTGGTGATGGCCACCGGTGTTGCGGTCCAGGTCAACAACCTGCGTCCGCTGGCCCGCCTGGTCAGCTACGCCCACGCTGGGGTCGACCCTGAACTGATGGGTCTGGGCCCGGTCCCGGCCACCCGCCTGGCCCTCAAGCGCGCCGGCCTGACCGTCGCCGACATGGACGTGATCGAAGCCAACATCGCCTTCGCCGCCCAGGCCTGCGCCGTCAGCCAGGAACTGGACCTCGACCCGGCCAAGGTCAACCCGAACGGCTCGGGCATCGCCCTGGGCCACCCGGTGGGCGCAACCGGCGCGATCATCGCCACCAAGGCTGTGCATGAACTGCACCGTACCGGCGGGCGTTATGCGCTGGTGACCATGTGCATTGGTGGTGGCCAGGGGATTGCGGCGATTTTTGAACGTGCCTGATCCTGAGCGGCTCCTGACCTGATTCTGACGCTGGTCTTGATCCCGACACTGTAGGAGCTGCCGCAGGCTGCGATCTTTGCTCTTGATGTTTGGCGTCCCCGAGGACGCCAAGGTCAAAAGATCGCAGCCTGCGGCAGCTCCTACAGGTTTTTTGTACGCCCCTTCCTCCTTCACCCATTCCCTCTCTGAACACACCTGACGACCGGCTACAAAAACCGATTGCGACAAAATATTACATACGTCATATTATGAGCGTAATCAAAAGCCGTTCCCGACAGGTATTCCTCCATGACCAGCATGCCCACCGTTGAACCCGACCTGGCTGTCCCGGTGACGCCCGCCAAGCCTCCCCTGTTCAAACGCCTGCTTTTGCCTGCGGTGGCAATCGCCGTGCTGATAACGGCCGGTGTCTACGGCACACACTGGTGGACCGCCGGGCGTTTCATCGAGGAAACCGACGATGCCTACATCGGCGGCGACGTGACGGTGATCGGGCCGAAAGTGGCCGGGTACATTGATGAAGTGCTGGTGACCGACAACCAGAAGGTCAAGGCAGGCGACGTGCTGATCCGCCTCGATGCCCGCGACTACCGCGCCAACCTGGCCAAGGCCGAAGGCGCGGTCGCCGCCGAGGAAGCCTTGCTGGCCAACCTCGATGCCACCGAACAACTGCAACAGGCGGTCATCGGCCAGGCCCGCGCCGGTATCGACGCCGCCGGCGCGGAAACCTCCCGCTCCCGGGATGACGATGCGCGCTACCAGAAACTGGTGAGCACCAACGCGGTGTCTGTCGAGAGCGCGCAACGGGCCAACGCCACCTTCAAGACCGCCCAGGCGCAAAGCAATCGCGCCCAGGCCGAACTGCTGGCGGCGCAACGGCAATTGAATGTGATCGCCACCCAGAAGCAGCAAGCCCGCGCCGCGTTGATCCAGGCCCGGGCCGAACGGGATCTGGCGCAGTTGAATGTCGGCTACACCGAGTTGCGCGCGCCGGTGGATGGTGTGATCGGCAACCGTCGGGCGCGGGTTGGTGCCTATGCCCAGGCCGGTTCGCAGTTGCTCTCGGTGGTGCCGAGCAGCGGTCTGTGGGTCGATGCCAACTTCAAGGAAGACCAGCTGGCGCGGATGGTGCCGGGGCAGCGCGTGGTGATTCATGCCGACGTGCTGTCGGGCCAGGTATTCCATGGCCATCTGGACAGCCTGGCGCCGGCCAGTGGTTCGCAGTTCAGTGTGCTGCCGCCGGAAAACGCCACTGGCAACTTCACCAAGATCGTCCAGCGGGTGCCGGTGCGCATCCACCTCGACCCGGCCGACAGCGTACTCGGCCACCTGCGCCCCGGCCTGTCGGTGACCGCTGAAGTCGATACGCGCAAGGAGCCTGAAGCACCAGCCGTCGCGAGCGCGCCATGAGCCGCGCCCTCGCCGTCCCGGCCCTGCCGTTCGATGCCGCGAGCATGGCCACGGCAACCAAGGTCTTCGCCTTCGCCAGCATGTGCATCGGCATGTTCATCGCCCTGCTGGATATCCAGATCGTCTCGGCCTCCCTGCGTGACATCGGCGGCGGACTCTCCGCCGGCACCGACGAAACCGCCTGGGTGCAGACCAGTTACCTGATCGCCGAAATCATCGTGATCCCGTTGTCGGGCTGGTTGTCCCGGGTGTTTTCCACGCGCTGGCTGTTTTGCGCCTCCGCCGTGGGTTTCACCCTGACCAGCCTGTTGTGCGGCGCGGCCTGGAACATCCAGAGCATGATCGCCTTCCGCGCCCTGCAAGGGTTTCTCGGCGGCTCGATGATTCCGCTGGTGTTCACCACGGCCTTCGTTTTCTTCACCGGCAAGCAACGGGTGATCGCCGCCGCGACCATTGGTGCGGTGGCGTCACTGGCACCGACCCTGGGCCCGGTAATCGGTGGCTGGATCACCGACATTTCCTCCTGGCACTGGCTGTTCTACATCAACCTGGTGCCCGGTATTTTCGTCGCCGTGGCCGTGCCGATGCTGGTGAAGATCGACCAGCCGGAACTGTCGCTGCTCAAGGGCGCGGACTATCTGAGCATGGTGTTTCTCGCGCTGTTCCTCGGCTGCCTGGAGTACACCCTGGAGGAAGGCCCGCGCTGGAACTGGTTCAGCGACAGCACCATCCTTACCACGGCCTGGATCAGCGGCCTGGCCGGGCTGGCGTTCATTGGCCGGACCCTGCATGTGGCCAATCCGATCGTCGATTTGCGCGCCTTGAAGGACCGCAACTTCGCCCTCGGCTGCTTCTTCTCGTTCGTCACCGGCATCGGCCTGTTCGCCACCATTTACCTGACGCCACTGTTTCTCGGCCGGGTGCGCGGCTACGGGGCGCTGGACATTGGCCTGGCGGTTTTTTCCACCGGAGTGTTCCAGATCATGGCGATTCCGCTGTATGCCTTTCTGGCCAACCGCGTCGACCTGCGCTGGATCATGATGACCGGCCTTGGACTGTTCGCTTTATCGATGTGGGATTTCAGCCCGATTACCCATGACTGGGGGGCAAAGGAATTGATGCTGCCGCAAGCCTTGCGCGGGATTGCCCAGCAATTGGCGGTGCCGCCGGCGGTGACGCTGACCCTTGGCGGCCTGGCGCCGGCGCGGCTCAAGCATGCCTCGGGGTTGTTCAACCTGATGCGCAACCTGGGCGGCGCCATTGGCATCGCCGCCTGTGCGACCATCCTTAACGATCGCACCAACCTGCACTTCACGCGGTTGGCGGAGAACCTCAACAGCACCAACGAAGCGCTGAACCAATGGCTGTCCCAGGTCGGCAACAACTTCGCCAGCCTCGGCCAGGGCGGTGACAATGCAGTCACCGCCAGCCTGCACCAGCTGTGGCTGCTGACCTACCGCGAAGCCCAGACGCAAACCTATGGCGACGCGTTTCTGATGATCATGGTCTGCTTCATTGTGGCCACGGCGATGGTGCCCTTGATGCGCAAGGTGCAACCACCGGCCGCGCCGTCAGCGGATGCGCACTGATCAGGCTTGAGGCATTTTGCGGAAGCCGATTGCCAGGCGGTTCCAGGCGTTGATGGTGGTGATGGCGACGGTCAGGTCGACCATTTCCTTGGCGTCGAACTGGGCGGTGGCCTGTTCGTAATCGGCGTCTGGCGCGTGGGTCTGGCTGATCAGGGTCAGGGATTCGGTCCAGGCCAGGGCGGCGCGTTCACGCTCGGTGAAGAATGGCGTTTCACGCCAGGCCGACAGGGTGGCCAGGCGGCGCTCGTCTTCGCCGCCCTTGCGTGCGTCGGCACTGTGCATGTCCAGGCAGAAGGCGCAGCCGTTGATTTGCGAAGTGCGCAGCTTGACCAGTTCGATCAGGTTCTTTTCCAGCGGCAGCTTCGACACTGCGGTTTCCAGGGCGATCATGGCTTTGAGGGCGTCAGGGGATGCGGTGTAGAAATCGATGCGAGGTTGCATGGTGTGCTCCAGATCAAGTGGGTGTGGCACTAAGTTAGTCCCGCTGCCCCGCCGATCAAATAGCCAATATCGCCGAAGACCGGGAGACCACTGTTCGCCCTGTAGGAGCCGGCTTGCTGGCGATGCAGACAACTCGGTGCAATGGATGACCGCGGTGATGCGATCGCCAGCAAGCCGGCTCCCACAGGTGATGTGAAAATAGTCTGTCAGGCTGATTGCCAGCACCCGGTCCGCGCAATTAGAATGCGATCAATTCTTAATTGCAGTCAGGCCAGGATGCCGGCAACGAGTCTAATCCGCCATGTTGTCCATCGACCCGCCATCACACCAGCAAATCCATAACCTCTACAGCGAACACCACAACTGGCTGCAGGGTTGGTTGTTGCGCAAGCTGGGCAACCGTTGCGATGCCGCGGACCTGGCCCACGATACTTTTCTGCGCCTGCTGTCCCGCCAGGTGGCGAAACCTTTGGGCAGCGAGCCGCGCGCGCTGTTGACGCACATCGCCAAGGGGCTGCTGATCGACCGCTGGCGCCGCCAGGACCTGGAACGCGCCTATCTGGAGACCATCGCCCAGCTGCCGGAAGCCGAAGTGCCGTCGCCGGAAACCCGCTGGCTGATCCTCGAAACCCTGACCCGTATCGAAGCGCTGCTGCGCGAACTGCCGGCGGCGACCCGCGAGGCCTTTTTGCTGTCGCAACTCGAGGGCCTGACCTACGCGCAGATCGCCAGCCGCCTGGATGTCTCGCTGATCACCGTCAAGCGCCATATGCGCACGGTGTTCATTGCCTGCCTGAGTGTCGCCTGATGGACTCGGCGAAAATCAGCCCGCAGATACTCGGCGAAGCGGCCGACTGGCTGGTGCAACTGCATTCCGGCACGGCCACGGCGACGGACTACCAGGCCATCGAGCAGTGGCGCAAGCGCAGTGCCGAGCACGCCCAGGCCTGGGAACGGGCGCAAAGCCTGCTCGGCGAACTGCGCCGGGTGCCCGGCAATCTGGCGGCGCAGACCCTGCAACGGGCTTCGCACCAGCGCGGCCTGAGCCGCCGCCAGACCGTGACCCGCCTGGGCTTGCTGCTGGCCGCCGGCCCCGTGGCGTTGGCCGCGCAACACCTGCCGTGGCAACAGTGGAGTGCCGACCAGCGCACCGCCGTGGGCGAACAGAAAAACCTGCAGTTGCCCGATGGCAGCCAGCTGCTGCTCAACACCGACAGCGCGGTGAACATTGCCTTCAGCGCCATGGAACGGCGGGTGCTGCTGCTCAATGGCGAGGTGTTGATCAACACCGCCAGCGATGCCGCGGCGCGGTCTTTTATCCTCGAGACACCGATCGGCACGGCCCAGGCCCTGGGCACGCGTTTTTGCGTGCGCACCGATGATTCACAAAGCCTGGTGAGCGTGTTCGAAGGGCGAGTGAAAGTGACGCCGCGCCTGCTGCCTCAGAGCACCCTCCTCAATGCCGGTGAACGCCAGCGTTTCCAGTTGAGCCGTGTGGACGCCGTCGAACCCTTCGACGTGGCGGCCATGGCCTGGGACAAGGGCATGCTGCTGGCCAGCGACATGCGCCTGGATGAACTGCTTGGCGAACTGGGCCGATATCGGTCAGGGGTGATGCGTTGTCATCCGGATGTGGCGGGGTTGCGGGTGTCGGGGGCGTTTTCGTTGCGCGATACCGATGCCAGCTTGCGGTTGTTGGGGGATACCTTGCCGGTGAGTGTCAGCTGGATGACGCGGTATTGGTTGACCGTTGGGCCGCGGGTCTGACCTGTTTTTTGCGGGGCTATGCCGGCCCCTTCGCGGGCAAGCCCGCTCCTACAGGGATCGCTGGTGTACAGAAGACCGACGCAGTCACTGTAGGAGCGGGCTTGCCCGCGATCCGCGCAGCGGCCCGTCACAACCGGGTCAAGCCCGCTGCCGCAACCACTGCAAGAAACCGCGCTTGGGCGCCACCACCGGCACATCCTGGGTCAGTGACTGCGCCTTGCTCAACCGGTAATCCATCAAGGCCTTCATCGCATCGTTGATGTCGTGCCGCGCCGCCAGGCAGGGCTTGAGGTATTCCTTTTCGATGCGGTACAGGGCGCAGGGCGTCTTGGCGGTGAAGGTCGCCGGCAGCGCCGAATCGGAGAGGATGCCGGCCTCGCCGATCACCTCCCCCGGCCCCATGCGGCCGGACTCGAAGGGCGTGCCGTGACGGGTCAGGGTCACTGTGACCACGCCGGATTCGATGATGAACAAATGATCGCTGACCTCCCCTCCTTCCAGAATCGTCTCCCCGGCGCGAAAGGCTTGCAGCTTCATGTTCTGGCTGAAGGTGTCCTTCTCCTCCTGGCGCAAGGTGGAGAAAATCGGCGAATTGTCGAGCAGCGCCCGTTGCCGTGAAAGACTGGCCGACGGATGCGGCTCGCCGGTGGACAGCAAGTTCACGCCGCACGCCTGTAAATGCCGATAGGCCAGATCGAACAGCTGGTTGCGCACCGAGCGCTTCTCGCTCATCGAGGCAACAAAACCGCTGATTTCGTACTCGACCCCGGTGCCGCTCGAGCTTTTCAGCGCGACGCTCGGCGCCGGTTCGTCGAGCAGCGAGCGGCAGCCCTGCATGGCCCGCTCCAGGGCATCGATCACCGTATTGGGCCGCGCATGGGGGCTGACCTGGAGGGTGATGACCACGCCGAACATGTCGCTGGGCCGGCTGAAATTGATGATCTTGGCCTTGGCCGCCAGCGAGTTGGGAATCACCGCCATACTGCCCTGGGCGGTTTGCAGGCGCGTGGCGCGCCAGTCGATGTCGGTGACCCGGCCCTCGGTGCCGTCGATGGAGATCCAGTCATCCAGTTGATAGGGTTTGGTGGTGTTGAGGACGATGCCGGAAAACACGTCGCTGAGGGTGCTTTGCAAGGCCAGGCCAACGATGATCGCCAGGGCGCCGGAGGTCGCCAGCACGCCTTTGACCGGCAGGTCGAGCACGTAGGCCAGGGCGGCGATGACCGCAATCAGGAAGATCACCGCCCCCAACAGGTCCTGAAGCAGGCGCCCGGTGTGCCCGACCCGTTGCATCATGCCCCAGCCGATCAGTACCGTCAGGGTGCGCGCACCGAACAGCCACCAGCCGATCTGCAGCCCGGTGGCCGCCAGGTGCAACGGCACGTTGTCGGGCCAGGGCGCAGGTTCCAGCGGGTTGAGGCCTTCGTTGAACAGCAGGACGCTGAACAAGGCGAAGATCAGCACCCGCACCAACAGTCGCCAGGCACTGCCCATGGCACTGAGCAGGCGCCACAAGCCGAGGTCGATGAGGATCAGCAGCATGGCGCAGATCAACGGGTGTTCGGTAAGCAACGACAGCATCGAGCAAGACTCCGGCACGGGGCAATGAGCGCAAGATCGCACACATTGGCCACAGTGTAGGAGCTATTGAATTCGCTGGATCGCGCAAACACCACAAAAACCCTGTAGGAGCTGCCGCAGGCTGCGATCTTTTGATTTTGTCTTTTCAAACAACAAGATCAAAAGATCGCAGCCTGCGGCAGCTCCTACGGGGGATGGGTTATTTGCTGTTGGTCAGCGTGCCATAGCTCGTCATCAGGTTGCGATAGTCCGGAATGTGGTTGGAGAACAGCGTGCCCAGCCCTTCCACGTCGTTGCGCCAGTCACGGTGCAGTTCACAGGCCAGGCCGAACCAGGTCATCAATTGCGCACCGGCCTGGGTCATGCGGTGCCACGCCGATTCACGGGTCAGTTCGTTGAAGGTGCCCGACGCATCGGTGACCACGAATACCTCGAAGCCTTCGGCCAGTGCCGACAGCGCCGGGAACGCTACGCACACTTCGGTGACCACGCCGGCGATGATCAACTGCTTCTTGCCGGTGGCCTTGATCGCCTTGACGAAATCCTCGTTGTCCCAGGCATTGATCTGGCCGGGGCGGGCGATGTACGGCGCGTCCGGGAACTGCGCCTTGAGCTCGGGAACCAGCGGGCCGTTGGGGCCGGTTTCGAAGCTGGTGGTGAGAATGGTCGGCAGCTTGAAATAGGTGGCAATGTCGGCCAGGGCCAGCACGTTGTTCTTGAAGCGGTCCGGGTCGATGTCGCGCACCAGCGACAGCAGGCCAGTCTGATGATCCACCAGGAGAACGGCGGCGTTGTCTTTGTCGAGTCGTTTGTAGGAAGTGGTCATTGCAGTAGTCCTCACGTGTTATCGATGCCGAGTGGTCGGCGTGGGGTCGCTCAGCGCTGGGAGTCCAGCACTTCGTGTTCATTCGCCACCTGCTGGGCCTTGAGGTAGCTCTCGATCAGCAACTGATAATGCGGCATGGCCTGGGCATAAACGGCGGCCCACTGCTCGGCGTCCGGACGGTTCCACGATCCTTGCAGCTCAGAGAGCGTGGCCATGATGTCGATCGGTACCACCCCGGCCTGAGCCAGGCGGGCAATGGTCAGATCAGTGGCCAGCTTGGAGTGGTTGCCGGAGGCATCGACCACGGCAAAGACTTTGTAGCCTTCGTGCACCGCCGCGATGGACGGGAACGCCAGGCAAACACTGGTCAAAGTGCCGGCGATCACCAGGGTTTTCTTGCCGGTGGCTTTGACCGCGGCATGAAACTGCGGGTTGTCCCAGGCATTGATTTCACCTTTGCGCGCCACGTATTGCGCATGGGGCGCCGCTTCGTGGATCTCCGGGATCAGCGGTCCGTTCGGACCCTGCGGGACGGAGGCGGTGGTAATCACCGGCATCTTCAACAGGGTCGCGGCTTTGGCCAGGGCGATGGCATTGGCGCGCAATTGCGGTACGTCCATGTCCTTGACGATCTGGAACAGCCCGCTCTGATGATCGATCAGCAGCATGGCGCTGTCGTTGGGGTCAATGACCGGTTTCAGGCCGTTGAAATTGGCCGCGATGACGGTATTCATGTGGGTTTCCTCTTTCGTTTGGGCAACATCCATCCCTGGCCTGAAAACCGGCCTACTCATCCTGTGTAGAGCGGGTGGGTTGTCGTGTTGGCGGTCAGCCGTGCATCCGGCCGAAGCGACCGGACTGGTAGTCGGCGAATGCCTGGTGAATTTCCTCTTCGCTGTTCATCACGAACGGACCGTGGCCGACGATCGGTTCGTCGATGGGTTCACCGCTGAGCAGCAGCACCACCGCATCGCTGCTGGCTTCGAGGGTCAGTTGGTCACCTTCGCGCTCAAACAGGGCGAGCTGGCCTTCGCGTACCGATTCCAGGCCGTTGACCTGAATGCTGCCGCGCAGCACCACCAGTGCCGTGTTGCGCCCTTCGTGCAGATCAAGTGTGAGCAACTTGCCGGCGTTCAGGCGCAGGTCCCAGACATCGATCGGCGTGAAGGTGCGCGCCGGGCCGTGGTGGCCGTCGAACTCACCGGCGATCAGGCGCAGGCTGCCGGCCTGGTCTTTCAGGCTGATGGTGGGAATGTCGCCGTCGACAATCGTCTGGTAACCGGCGTCGGCCATTTTGTCTTTGGCCGGCAGGTTGACCCACAGCTGCACCATTTCCAGGGTGCCGCCGCTTTTGGCGAAGCCTTCGGAGTGAAACTCCTCGTGGACGATGCCGGACGCCGCGGTCATCCACTGCACATCGCCAGGGCCGATCTTGCCGCCGCTGCCGGTGGAGTCGCGGTGTTCCAGTTCACCCTTGTAAACGATAGTCACGGTTTCGAAGCCGCGGTGGGGATGCTGACCAACGCCACGCCGTTCGGTGGTGGGGGTGAATTCAGCCGGCCCGGCGTGATCGAGCAGCAGGAACGGGCTGATGTGTTTGCCCAGATTGTCGTAGGAAAACAGCGTGCGAACCGGAAAGCCGTCGCCGACCCAATGAGCACGTGGGCTGGTGTAGATACCGATGATGTTTTTCATGGTGTCTCCTTGGTAAGGGGTTGAAGCCATGGACAAAGCTTAAAACCAACACCTTTGCTGCGCTAGACTGCAAAAATCAGCTTTAGCGTTCTATATGGAGAACGATGGTGGAAGACCTCAACACCCTCTACTACTTCACCCAGGTCGTCGAACATCAAGGTTTCGCCGCGGCCGGGCGGGCGCTGGACATGCCCAAGTCCAAACTCAGCCGGCGCATTGCCGAGCTTGAAGAGCGCCTCGGCGTACGCCTGCTCAACCGCACCAGCCGGCATTGCTCATTGACCGAAATCGGCCAGGCCTATTACCAGCGCTGCCTGGCCATGCGCGTGGAGGCGGAAAGCGCCGCCGAACTGATCGAGCGTAACCGCTCCGAACCCCAGGGGCTGGTGCGCATCAGTTGCCCGACCGCGCTGCTGAATACCTGGGTCGGGCCGATGTTGACCCGCTACCTGCGCAAATACCCGCTGGTGGAACTGTTTATCGAGAGCACCAACCGCCGGGTCGACCTGATCCACGAAGGGTTCGACATTGCTATCAGAGTGCGCTTTCCGCCTCTGGAAAACACCGACATGGTGATGAAGGTACTGGGCAACAGCACCCAGTGCGTGGTGGGCAGCCCGGAGTTTTTGCCGCGCCTGTCGAGCCCCGCCGCGCCCGCCGACCTCAGCGGTTTGCCGAGCCTGCATTGGGGCGGTGCCCAGCGTGAATACCAGTGGGAGCTGTTCGGTGCCGATGGCGCCAGCGCGTTGATCCGGCATACGCCGAGGATGGTCACCGATGATCTGTTGGCCTTGCGCCACGCGGCGATTGGCGGGGTCGGCGTGGTGCACCTGCCCAGCGTGGTGGTGCGCGATGCGCTCGACAGTGGCCAATTGGTGGAACTGGTGCCGGGCTGGGCGCCGAAGAGCGGGATCGTCCATGCCATCTTCCCTTCGCGGCGCGGCTTGCTGCCGTCGGTGCGCACGTTGCTCGACTTTCTGGCCGAGGAGTTCAGCCATAGCGATATGGCTTGAAACAGCGACGCGTTTTTAGCAGCGAGCGGCGAGCTGATCGGGGGTGGCGGTTATTTTATTTCGAGCATAATATAAAGCGCTTGATTACAACCATAATATCAACTCGTCTGCGAGATTCTGATCATGCAAAGCCCTAACCGTGAAGCCACCCTCGCCCAATGGATCGCCCAGGAACAGGCCATGCGCGAGCGTCTCGCCGGGCCTGGCAGCCTGTCCATGGCCGAAGTCAGCGCACTGTCGCCAGCGGAGTTTTTCGAAGGCATCGGCGACGGCAAACTGCCCTCTCCGCCCATCGGCGCCTTGATGGATTTCATTCCCATCGAATGGTCCGCGGGCCTGTTCATCTTCCAGGGCACCCCGGACTCACGGCACTACAACCCGCTGGGCAGTGTGCACGGAGGTTATGCCGCGACCTTGCTGGATTCGTGCATGGGCTGCGCGATTCATACCCAACTGAAAAAGGGTCAGGGCTATACCACGCTGGATCTGCGCATCAGTTATGTGCGGGCGCTGACCGGGGCCAGTGGCCCGGTGCGGGCCGAGGGCAAGATTGTCCATCTGGGGCGCTCGACGGCGCTGGCCGAGGGGCGGATTTATGACGTGGATGGGCGCTTGTATGCGACGGGGTCGACGACTTGCATGATTCTTGAGGCTCGGGGGTAGGCCCCCCTGTAGGAGCGAGCCTGCTCGCGATGGTCTGTCATTCGGCGCTGACTTGCAGGTGTACATATCCGTTGTTTGAGTAACGGCCGCTATGGGCTCCGCCCTTACGGCGGTCACCGTCCCCTGTAGGAGCGAGCCTGCTCGCGATGGTGTGTCAGGCGACGCTGGGTTGTGGGTGTACATATCCATTGTTTAGGTAACGGCCGCTATGGGTTCCGCTCTTACAGCGGTCACCTTCCCCTGTAGGAGCGAGCCTGCTCGCGATGGTGTGTCAGGCGACGCTGGGTTGTGGGTGTACATATCCATTTCTTCGGCTAAGGCCACTATTGGTTCCGCTCTTACAGCGGGTCACTTGGAAAAGCCCCAAGTAACCAAGGGCTCGTGCCCCTGTCGTTCGGTGCCTCGCCTAGGCTCGGCATGCCCTCGCTCCGGTCCTGCTCCGTGGGCCGCCGCGACCGGCCATCCATGGCCTATCGCGGCTAACCCG
>Ga0160472_100246_pt1 | contig 64242 bp, 54 predicted proteins | sample HID1973M_E11MG_FD_108267 | JGI IMG/M metagenome (GOLD analysis project Ga0160472, IMG submission 108267) | Enriched mosquito-associated microbial communities from UW Madison campus, WI, USA - HID1973M_E11 MG | ecosystem: Host-associated > Arthropoda: Insects > Digestive system > Unclassified ... | reverse complement strand
GACACGTCGCCGAAGTCGATCTTGACCGGGCACGGCGTCACGCACTTGTGGCAGACCGTGCAGTGGTCGGCCACGTCGGAGAACTCGTCCCAGTGCTTGATCGACACGCCGCGGCGGGTCTGTTCCTCATAGAGGAATGCCTCGATCAGCAGCGACGTCGCGAGGATCTTGTTGCGCGGGCTGTACAGCAGGTTGGCGCGCGGCACGTGCGTGGCGCACACCGGCTTGCACTTGCCGCAGCGCAGGCAGTCCTTGACCGACTCGGCGATGGCGCCGATGTCGCTCTGCTGCATGATCAGCGACTCGTGGCCCATCAGGCCGAACGACGGCGTGTAGGCATTGCGCAGGTCGGCGCCCGGCAGCAGCTTGCCGCGGTTGAAGCGGCCCTGCGGATCGACGCGCTGCTTGTAGTCGCGGAAATCCTTGATCTCGTCTTCCGTCAGGAATTCGAGCTTGGTGATGCCGATGCCGTGCTCGCCGGAAATCACGCCGTCGAGCGAGCGCGCCAGCGCCATGATGCGGGCCACCGCGCGGTGGGCGTCCTGCAGCATGTCGTAGTCGTCCGAGTTCACCGGCAGGTTGGTGTGGACGTTGCCGTCGCCGGCGTGCATGTGCAGCGCCACGAAGACGCGGCCGCGCAGCACCTGCTTGTGGATCTTCTGCGCCTCGTCGAGGATCGGCTTGAACTCGCCGCCATTGAAGATCTGCCGCAGCCCGGCGCGGATTTCCTGCTTCCAGGAGATGCGGATCGTACGGTCCTGCGTCAGGTGGAAGACGGAGGCGTCCGGCTGCGACTGCAGGCGGGCGTCGAACTTCTCGGCGAGCTGCGTCAGGCCGTGGCCGACCAGCGCGTCGCGGGCCTGGGCCAGCGGCGTGTCGAGGTTGTGCTGCAGGTAGACCCAGCGCGCGCGCACTTCGCGCAGCAGCGCCAGCGCCTGGCCGACGCGGTCTTCCAGCAGTTCGGCGCTGGGGATCTCGTTGGCGTCGTCGCTGCGGCCCAGCGGCAGGTTGCCGCGCGCGAAGAACTGCTCGAGTTCGTCGATCAGCTTCAGCTTGTTCTTCAGCGACAGCTCGATATTGATGCGCTCGATGCCGTCGGTGTACTCGCCCATGCGCGGCAGCGGGATCACCACGTCTTCGTTGATCTTGAAGGCGTTGGTGTGGCGCGCGATGGCGGCGGTGCGCGAGCGGTCGAGCCAGAACTTCTTGCGCGCCTCGGGGCTCACGGCCACGAAGCCCTCGCCGCTCTTGCCGTTGGCAATGCGGATCACTTCCGAGGTAGCCAGCGCCACGGCGTCTTCGTTGTCGCCGACGATATCGCCCACCAGCACCATCTTCGGGAAGGCGTTGCGCTTGCTCTTGGTGGCGTAGCCGACCGCACGCAGGTAGCGCTCGTCCAGATGCTCCAGCCCGGCCAGGATGGCGCCGCCCTCGCGCTTGGTCTCGTTGTCGAGGAAGGTCTTGATCTCGACGATGCTCGGGATGGCGTCGCGCGGCTGGCCGAAGAATTCCAGGCAGACCGTGCGGATGAACTTCGGCATCCGGTGCAGGATCCAGCGCGCGCTCGTGATGATGCCGTCGCAGCCTTCCTTCTGCACGCCCGGCAGGCCGGCGAGGAACTTGTCGGTGACGTCCTTGCCCAGCCCTTCCTTGCGGAACTTGCGGCCCTCGATGGCGAGCGTCTCGGTGCGCAGCACCTTCTCGCCCGGCGCGCGGCTGCCGTCCGACCACTTCAGTTCGAAGGTGGCCACCGGCACGTCGTGGATCTTGCCGAGGTTGTGGTCCATCCGCGTGATCTCGAGCCAGTTGCCCTCGGGATCGACCATGCGCCACCAGGCGAGGTTGTCGAGCGCGGTGCCCCACAGCACGGCCTTCTTGCCGCCGGCATTCATGGCAACGTTGCCGCCGATGCACGAGGCGTCGATGGAAGTCGGGTCGACCGCGAAGACCAGCCCGGCCTTGTCGGCGGCATCGGCCACGCGGCGCGTGACCACGCCGGCGCCCGAGAAGATGGTGGCGACCTTGTGGTCCACGCCCGGCAGGTCGGTCTGCTCGACCTCGTCCAGTTGCTCCAGCTTCTCGGTGTTGATGACCGCGCTCTTCGGCGTCAGCGGCACGGCGCCGCCGGTGTAGCCGGTGCCGCCCCCGCGCGGGATGATGGTCAGGCCGAGTTCGATGCAGCCCTTGACCAGGCCGGCGATCTCTTCCTCGGTGTCCGGCGTCAGCACGACGAACGGGTACTCGACGCGCCAGTCGGTGGCGTCGGTCACGTGCGACACGCGCGACAGGCCGTCGAACTTGATGTTGTCCTTCTGCGTGACCTTGCCCAGCACGCGCGCGGCGCGCTTGCGCAGGTCGTAGAGCTCGGCGAATTCCCGCTCGAAGGTCTCGACCGCCTGCTTGGCGAAGGCCACCAGTTGCTCCACGCGGTGCGAACGGTCCTCGGCGGCCGGCTCGGCGCGGCTGGCGCGGTCCTCGGCGCGGCGCTTCTCGATCTCGCGCAGGCGGTGGTGCAGCGCGCCCACCAGCATCTGGCGGCGCTTGGGATTTTCCAGCAAGTCGTCCTGCAGGTACGGGTTGCGGCGGACGACCCAGATGTCGCCCAGCACTTCGTACAGCATCCTTGCCGACCGGCCGGTACGGCGCTCGCTGCGCAGCTCGTCGAGGATGCGCCAGGCTTCCTCGCCGAGCAGACGGATGACAATCTCGCGATCCGAGAAAGACGTGTAGTTATACGGGATCTCGCGCAGGCGCGGCGGAGCATCCTGCGCTGCGAGCTTGGCGTCGAGCACGAGTGGGGCGTTCATGGCGGGGACCGCTTCGGTGCTGGCGCACGGCACGGTTGAGGGGCGTGCGCCAATTCTTCGGTAAAGGGCGATTGTACTGCATGGCCCCTTTCGCTGCGGCGCAACAGCCACGAAACCGTGTCAGGACAAGGGTTTAGCGCGGGTTCCCGCGCGCATCGCGGCGCGGCACCCCGCATTGTCGGCGCGGGTTGTCAGTCAGAAGATGCGGCCGAGAATGTCGCCAATCCGGTGCCAGAAACTGTCGGGCACCCACAGGAGTGCGCTGGTCATCACAAGATAGCGCCCCAGTTTTCCCACCGCCATGAAGCCGAGGCTCGGCCAGAACGGCAGCCGCAGCCAGCCTGCCAAAGTGCATATTGGATCACCTATGCCCGGCACCCAGGAGATCAGCAGCATGGGTGGCCCGAGGCGGCGCATCCAGCGGGAGTACCTCTTGTCCAGTGGAGGCTTCCGATGCTGCCTGGGGTGCCGGCGATGCTCCTCGTGCTCGCGTTCGTGCTCCGCCAGTTGCCGGCGCCGGCGGAATTTCACCAGCGCCAGCTTGGCCGCGTAGCCCATCCACCAGTCGATGGCGCCGCCCGCGGTATTGCCCAGCGTGGCCACGATCACGGCCGGCCAGAACATGTCGGGATTGAGCTTGACGTAGCCGAACACCGCCGGCTCCGAGCCGAGCGGCAGGAGCGTGGCCGACACCAGGCTCACCGTGAAGATGGCGGGCAGGCCCACCTTGGGCAGGGCGAGGGTGGCGAACAGCCAGTCGAAGAAGGCTTCCATGAAGGATCGGGGTCGGCGATGGCGCGATTCTAGCCCTCCCCTCGCGACCGGGATGCGCCGGATGGCGGAGGGGGGAACCCGCATGGCGAACCCCTTTGGTTTGGTATTTACTGTTAGAGCCCCGCGCGACCGATCGTTCGATTTTTGCTGTTTTTTCTGTCGCTCCTTTTTCTTTCGCTCGTTACCGCGCGGGAACCTGCATCCGCATTGCCTGAACCAAACGAAAAGCCGCCTCGAAGCGGCAGACCGCGTCGTGGCCAGTCCCACGCATTGGGGAATCCGGGAAAAAGCTGGCCGTGCGCGTCCACCCCACATTGGAGACAAGCATGGCGATTCCTATCCGCCTGACCGTCAACGGCAAGACCGTCGAGGCCCAGGTCGAGCCCAACACCCTCCTCGTCCAGTTCCTCCGCGAGCACCTGCACCTGACCGGCACCCATGTCGGCTGCGACACCGCGCAGTGCGGCGCCTGCACCGTCCACCTCGACGGCCGCGCCGTGAAGTCCTGCAACATGCTCGTGCTGCAGGCCGACGGCGCCAGCGTGACGACCATCGAAGGGCTGGCGAAGGACGGCAAGCTGCATCCGATGCAGGAAGCCTTCCGCGAGTGCCACGGCCTGCAATGCGGCTTCTGCACGCCCGGCATGGTGATGGCCGCCACCGCGCTGGTCCAGGCGAAACCCGATGCCGACGCCGCCACCATCCGCGAGCAGCTCGACGGCAACCTGTGCCGCTGCACCGGCTATCACAACATCGTCAAGGCCATCCGGCAGGGCCAGGCGGCCATGCTCGGCGGCGAATAAGGAGCGATGGCCATGAATGCACCCGATACCCAAAAGCTCGTGGGCACGGCCGTCAGGCGCAAGGAAGACGCCCGCTTCCTGACCGGCGCCGGCCAGTACACCGACGACGTCACCCTGTACGGCCAGACCTACGGCTACTTCCTGCGCTCGCCGCACGCCCATGCCCGCATCGCGTCGATCGACACCGGCGAAGCCAAGGCCTCGCCCGGCGTGATCGCCGTCTTCACCGGCGCCGACCTTGCCAACATCGGCGGCCTGCCCTGCGGCTGGCTGATCCATTCCATCGACGGCACCCCGATGAAGGAGCCGCCGCACCCGGTCATCGCGAAGGACAAGGTCCGCCACGTGGGCGACCAGGTCGCGCTGGTGGTGGCCGAGACGCTGCAGCAGGCGCGCGACGCCGCCGAGAAGATCGTGGTCGACTATGACGAGCTGCCGCCCGTGGTCGACACCGGCACCGCCGCCAGCGCCACCGCCCTCGTCCACGACGACGTCCCCGCCAACATCTGCTACACCTGGGGCCACGGCGACAAGGCCGCCACCGACGCGGCGTTTGCCAAGGCTGCGCATGTGACCACGCTCGACATCGTCAACCAGCGGCTGATCCCCAACGCCATCGAGCCGCGCGCCGTCAACGCGAGCTGGCAGCGGCAGGACGACAGCTACACCGTCTACGTCGCCAACCAGAACCCGCACGTCGAACGCCTGCTGATGGGCGCCTTCGTGCTCGGGCTGCCCGAGTCGCGGCTGCGCATCATCGCGCCCGACGTGGGCGGCGGCTTCGGCTCGAAGATCTTCCTTTACCCGGAGGACGTGGCGCTGACTTGGGCGTCGAAGCAGGTCGGCCGCCCGATCAAGTGGACCGCCGAGCGTTCCGAGTCCTTCCTGACCGACGCGCACGGGCGCGACCATGTCACGAAGGCGGAACTGGCGCTCGACGCCGACGGCAGGTTCCTCGCCATGCGCGTGCACACCACGGCGAACATGGGCGCGTACCTGTCCACCTTCGCCAGCAGCGTGCCGACCATCCTCTACGCCACGCTGCTGGCCGGCCAGTACGCCACGCCCGCGATCTACGCCGAGGTGCAGGCGGTGTTCACCAACACCGCGCCGGTCGACGCCTACCGCGGCGCCGGCCGCCCCGAGGCCACCTATGTGGTCGAGCGCCTCGTCGAGGCCGCCGCGCGCGAGCTGAACGTCGACCCGGCCGAACTGCGCCGCAAGAACTTCATCCGCACCTTCCCCTACGCCACCCCGGTCGGCCTCACCTACGACACCGGCGACTACGAGCCCCTGCTCGCCCGCGCGCAGGAACTGGCCGACGTCAAGGGCTTCCCCGCCCGGCGCGACGAGGCGAAGCAGCGCGGCAAGCTGCGCGGTATCGGCTACTCGTGCTACATCGAGGCGTGCGGGCTGGCGCCGTCGAACATCGCCGGGGCGCTGGGGGCGCGGGCGGGCCTCTTCGAGGTGGGCGAGATCCGCGTCCACCCGACCGGCACCGTCACCGTGTTCACCGGCTCGCACAGCCACGGCCAGGGCCACGAGACGACGTTCGCGCAGATCGTGGCCGACCGGCTCGGGCTGACGCTCGACCAGGTGGAGATCGTCCACGGCGACACCGGCCGCGTGCCCTTCGGCATGGGCACCTACGGCTCGCGCTCGCTGGCGGTCGGCGGCTCGGCCATCATGAAGGCGCTCGACAAGATCGAGTCCAAGGCGAAGAAGATCGCCGCGCACCTGCTGGAGGCGTCCGACGCCGACATCGAGTTCAGCAACGGCACCTTCACCGTCACCGGCACCGACCGCAGCAAGACCTTCGGCGAGGTGGCGCTGTCGGCCTACGTGCCGCACAACTACCCGCTCGACAAGCTGGAGCCAGGCCTCAACGAGAATGCCTTCTACGACCCGACCAACTTCACCTACCCGGCCGGCGCGTATATCTGCGAGGTCGAGGTCGACCCCGACACCGGCGTCACCGAGGTGGTCAAGTTCACCGCCGTCGACGACTTCGGCAACATCATCAATCCGATGATCGTCGAGGGCCAGGTGCATGGGGGCATCGGCCAGGGACTCGGCCAGGCGATGTTCGAACGGTGTGTCTACGACGAGAGCGGCCAGCTCCTCACCGGCTCCTACATGGACTACGCCATGCCGCGCGCCAGCGACCTGCCCGACTACACGGTGGAGACGTCGAAGGGCACGCCCTGCACGCACAATCCGCTCGGCGCCAAGGGCTGCGGCGAAGCCGGGGCCATCGGCTCGCCGCCCGCGTTCATCAACGCGCTGGTCGACGCCCTCGCCCCGCTCGGCGTGCGCGACATCCAGATGCCCGCCACGCCGCACCGCGTCTGGCAGGCCATGCAGGCCGCGCAAGGCGCCAATCCGTGAACATGATCAAAGGAAACCGCCATGTACGCATTCCAGTTTGAACGTGCCACGGACGCCGCCAACGCCGTGGCGAGGCTGAAGGCCGACGGCGAGGCCAGGTTCCTCGCCGGCGGCCAGAGCCTGCTCGCCGCCATGAAGCTCCGGCTCGCCGCCCCGTCGATGCTGGTGGACGTCAGCCGCATTCCCGGCATGGCCGACATCCGCGTCGACGGCAACACGCTGACCATCGGCGCCGCCGCCCGCCACGCCGACGTGGCCGCCAACGCCGACGTGCAGCGCCTGATCCCGGCGCTCGCCACGCTGGCCGGCGACATCGGCGACCGCCAGGTGCGCGCGATGGGCACCATCGGCGGCTCGCTCGCCAACAACGACCCCGCGGCGGACTATCCGGCCGGCGTGCTCGGCTTGAACGGCACCGTCGTCACCGACCGCCGCAATATCGACGCCGACAGCTTTTTCCGCGGCCTCTACGAAACCGCGCTGGAACCCGACGAGCTGATCACCGCCGTGCGCTTCCCGGTGCCGGAGCGGGCCGGCTACGTCAAGTTCCGCAACCCGGCCTCGCACTTCGCGCTGGTGGGCGTGATGGTGGCGCGCACCGGCGGCGGCGTGCGCGTGGCGGTGACGGGTGCCGGAGACAGCGTGTTCCGCTGCCAGCCGCTGGAGCAGGCGCTGTCGGCCAGCTTCACGGCGGCGGCGGCGCGGGCGGTGAAGGTCGCTCCGTCGGGGTTGAATGCGGACTTGCATGGGTCGGCGGAGTACCGGGCGCATCTGATTCCGGTGCTGACGGGGCGAGCCGTCGAGATCGCATTGGGATAGGGCAGTGTTGCCGGCCCCCCTCGCCGGACTGACCGGCCGGGGGCCGTTGATCCCGCGCCGGGCTCGTCTCGCGGACGCGCCACGAGATGCGCCTGCCAGCCGCGCCGACCAAGGCATACCCCACTACCGCCAGCGCCCACTTCGACTAGATTGGTGAGGCAACCGCCCCGCCAATCCCCGACCCGCATGCTGCCCGACTCCATCGACCAGACCCAGGCCCTGCTTGCCCGGCACCGCTACTTCGCCGACCGCGAACTCGCCACGGTCCTCTATCTCTCCCTGCGCATGCAGCGCCCGCTCTTCCTCGAAGGCGAGCCGGGCGTGGGCAAGACCGCGCTGGCGCAGGCCATGGCCGATGCCCTCGGCACGCGCCTGCTGCGGCTGCAGTGCTATGAGGGACTCGACGCCTCCAGCGCCCTCTACGAGTGGGACTACCCGCGCCAGATCATGGCGTTGCGCGTGGCCGAGGCGCGTGGGGAGCGGCCCGAGGCGCAGTCGCTCTATCACGACGACTTCCTGCTCAAGCGCCCGCTGCTCGAGTCGCTGCTGGCCGACCCCGCCGCGCCGGGCATGCCGCGCGTGCTGCTGATCGATGAGATCGACCGCGCCGACGAGCCGTTCGAGGCCTTCCTGCTGGAAGTCCTGTCCGAATACCAGGTGTCGATCCCGGAGATCGGCGTGATCCGCGCCGAGCGGCCGCCGCTGATCGTCGTCACGTCCAACCGCACGCGCGAAGTGCATGACGCGCTCAAGCGGCGCTGCCTCTACCAGTGGATGGGCTACCCCGACCGCGCCCGCGAACTGGAAATCGTCGCCGCGCGGGCGCCCGAGGCGGCAGCCAGCCTGCAGGCGCAGGCCGTGGACTTCATCCACCGGCTGCGCGGCATCGATCTCTTCAAGGCGCCCGGCATCGCCGAGGCCATCGACTGGTGCCGCGCGCTGGCCGCGCTGGGCGTGACCGAGCTCGACCCGGATTCCGTGCGCAACACGCTCGGCGTGCTGCTCAAGTACCAGGACGACCTCGCCCGCGCCGACGGACCCACCGTGGCCGAGCTGCTGGCGAGCCAACCCCTGCCCTGAGGAGGTGATGGCATGGCCGCCCTGCCCATGCTGGCGCGCAATATCACCCACTTCATGCGCCTGCTGCGCGACGCCGGCTTCTCGCTCTCGCCCGCGCACGCCGTGGACGCGCTGTGTGCGCTGCAATATGTCGACATCGGCCGCCGCGACGAGGTGCGCGCTGCGCTGGCCGCGCTGGTGCTGTCCGGCCCCGACCAGCGGCCCCTTTTCGACGCCGCCTTCGATCTCTTCTGGCGCGACCCCGACTGGGAAGGCAAGCTGCGCGCGCTGCTGCTGCCGCGCGTGGAGGGCGGTGCGCCGCCGCCGCGCCGCAACAACCGGCTGGCCGACGCCCTCGCCGCGCGCCAGCCGGCGCAGGCGAAGCGCGAGCCCGACAACGTCCACCGGTTCACCGCGCCGCTGACCTTCTCCTCGCACGAGCGCCTGTCCGCGCGCGACTTCGAGACGCTGACCGCCGAGGAATGGCGCGCGCTGCAGCACCAGATCCGCCAGCGCCGCACCCATCTCGCACTGCAGCGCACGCGCCGCCTGCGGGCCGCCGCCACCGGTACGCGCGCCGACCTGCGGGCCAGTGCGCGCCTGGCGGTGCGGCAGCACGGCGAATGGCTGCGCTGGAAATTCCGCCGCCACGTGGAGCGCAAGCCGCCGCTGGTGCTGCTGCTCGACATCTCCGGCTCGATGAGCCAGTACTCGCGCGCCGTGCTCTATTTCTGCCACGCGCTGGTGCAGTCGCGCGAGCGCATGTCGGTCTTCCTCTTCGGCACGCGGCTGACCAACGTCACCCGCGCCCTGCGCGAGCGCGATCCGGACGAGGCCGTGGCCGTCATCACCGGCCAGGTGCGCGACTGGGCCGGCGGCACCCGCATCGGCGCGGCGCTCGCCGAGTTCAACCGCCACTGGGCGCGGCGCACGCTGGGCGGGCGCGCCACCATGCTGCTCGTCACCGACGGGCTCGACCACGAGCACTTCGACCTGCTGTCGGAGGAAATGGCACGCCTGCGCCGCTTTGCGCACCGCATCGTGTGGCTCAACCCGCTGTTGCGCTACGCTGGCTTCACGCCCTCCGCGCGCGGCATGCAGGCCATGCTGCCGCACGTGGATGCGCTGCGCCCGGCACACAACCTCGACAGCCTGCTGGCGCTGGAGTCGCTGCTGGCGGAACCAACGCCGGCGGCCACCCACCAACAGCCAAAGACCGCCACGACAACAAGGATGCGCCCCCATGGAAATGACGCAGACCCAGCACTTGCCCGTCCCGCAGCAGGAGGCGTGGGAGGCGCTCAATGACACCGCGCTGCTCCAGCAATGCATCCCCGGATGTGAGAGCATCGAGCCCGACGGCGACAACGCCTACGGCCTCGCGCTGACCGCGGCGGTCGGCCCGGTCAAGGCACGCTTCAAGGGGCGCATGACACTGGAAGACATCCAGGCCCCCAACAGCTATACCATCCGCTTCGACGGACAGGGCGGCGCCGCCGGCTTCGGCAAGGGGACCGCGCGCGTGACGCTGGCGCCCGACGGCGACGGCACGCTGCTGAGCTACGTGGTGGACGCGCACGTCGGCGGCAAGATCGCGCAGGTCGGCTCGCGGCTGGTGGATGCCGCGGCGCGCAAGATGGCCGAGGCCTTCTTCGCGCGGCTGAACGCGGCGCTGACGGGGCCGGAGGCCGATGGCGCGGATGACGAAATCAAAGGTGAAGGAGACGGCAACACAGCCGATTCCGACCAACCCAAGCGGAAACGATCATGGACAGCGTGGATCTCGAAGTCCTGAGGAGCAGCGTACGGTGGCAGCAGGAAGGCCATCGAGTCCTGCTGGTGACGGTGGTACGCACGTGGGGATCGTCGCCCCGCCCCGAAGGCGCCATGCTGGCCGTGCGCGACGACGGGCTGGTGGTCGGCTCGGTCTCCGGCGGCTGCATCGAGGACGACCTGATCGACCGCGTGCGGCGCGAGGGCATCGGGCCTGACCGGCCGGCGTCGGTCAAGTACGGCATCAGCGCCGAGGAAGCGCACCGTTTCGGCCTGCCCTGCGGCGGCACCATCGAACTGGTGACCGAGCCGCTGACGCCCGCCAGCGGCATCGCGGAATTGCTCGGCGCCGTCGAGCACGGCCGCCTCATCGCCCGCACGCTCGACATGGCCACCGGGCAGGCCACGCTCGGCCCGGCGCAAGCCACCGACGGGCTGATCTTCGATGGGCGGACCCTGCTGACCATCCACGGCCCGCGCTACCGCATGCTGGTGATCGGCGCCGGGCAGTTGTCGAAATACCTGTGCCAGATCGCCGTCGGCCTCGGCTTCCAGGTGACCGTGTGCGATCCGCGCGAGGAATACACGGAGACCTGGGACATCCCCGGCGTGTCGATGGTCCGCACCATGCCCGACGACACCGTCGCCGACATGAAGCTCGACGAGCGCTGCGCCGTCATCGCCGTCACGCACGACCCCAAGCTCGACGACCTCGCCCTGATGGAGGCGCTGCACACGCCAGCCTTCTACGTCGGCGCGCTCGGCTCGCGGCGCAACAACCATGCGCGGCGCGAGCGGCTGAAGGAGTTCGACCTGAGCGACGCCGAACTCGCGCGCCTGCACGGCCCGGTCGGCCTCTACATCGGCAGCCGCACACCGCCCGAGATCGCCATCTCGATCCTGGCTGAAGTGATCGCGGCCAAGAACCATGTCTCGCTGCCCGACATCCTGCATGTCGAAGGAGCGAAGGCGGCGCGGGAGATCGCGGCCGGCGTCGGCGGCAGCTGCAACGTGGCCGCCGACGAGCCGGTGGCTGCCGCACAGGCGGGGACCGGCACATGACACCGACCGCGCGCGACCCGCTCATCGGCGCCGACCTGCCCACCGGCATCCTGCTCGCTGCCGGCTTCGGGCGGCGCTTCGACGGCTCCGGCCGGCGCAACAAGCTGCTGGAGACGCTGGCCGGTGGTGACACCGTGGCCTTCCGGAGCGCCCGCACCATGGCAATGGCCCTGCCCGGCACGCTGGCGGTCATCCGCCCGGGCCAGCCGGCGCTGCGTGACGAACTGAAGCGCGCCGGCTGCCGCATCCTCGAGGCGCCGGCCGCCGAGGGCGGCATGGGCGACGCGTTGCGCGCCGCCGTGGAGCGCAGCGCCGACGCCCGCGGCTGGGTGGTGGCGCTGGCCGACATGCCGTGGCTGCCGGCGGAACTGGTGCGCGCGGTGGCACTCACCATCACCGCGCCCGAGACCATCGCCGCCCCGTGGCACGACGGGCGGCGCGGCCATCCGGTCGGCTTCGGCGCGGCATGGCGCGATGCACTGCTCGCGCTGCATGGCGACGAGGGCGCCCGCGAACTGCTGAAAACACAGCCGGTCACGCGCATCCTGACCGAGAACGAAGGCGCATTCCGCGACGTGGACGTGCCGGCCGACCTAGGCTAGAAACCCCGGGCGGTTGGCTCCCCTCTCCCGCGCGCGGGAGAGGGGTTGGGGGAGAGGGCAGGCGGCCCTGCGAGCGATATCGCCCGATCCGGCGCCGACCCTCACCCCCGCCCCTCTCCCAAAGGGAGAGGGGAGAGAAGCGCCGTCCTACCGCTTCCGCGAAGCCTCCAGGAACGCCTTCGGGTTCGCCGGCACGCCGTTCACATGCACCTCGAAATGCAGGTGCGGCCCGGTAGACCGCCCGCTGCTGCCCACCTTTGCGATCTCCTGCCCCGGCCTGACGAGGTCGCCCACCCGCACCAGCAGCCGCGATGCGTGCGCATAGCGCGTGACGAGACCGTCGCCGTGGTCGATGTCGATCATGTTGCCGTAGTCGTGCGTGGCCTCCGCGGCCACCACCACGCCACCCGCCGCCGCCACGATGGGCGTGCCCGTGGGCGCGGCGAAGTCCACGCCCTCGTGGCGCGCACTGCGGCCGGTGAAGGGGTCGATGCGCAGGCCGAAGCCCGAGGCGTCGTAGCCGCCCGACACCGGCATCTGGCGCGGACGCCGCGCCGCGCGGGCCGCGCGTTCGAGCCACAGGCTTTCCAGCAGGTCGAAGGCCTCGGCCTTGGCGTCGGCGTCGGTGCGCAAGGTGTCGAGCGCGAGGCGCAGTTCGCGCAGCGTCGGCACGGCGCTGTCCGCGGGCGCCGGACCGCCCTGCCCCGGCAGCTGGCCGAAGCCGAAGCTGCGGGCGGGCACGCCGGCCAGGCCCGACACGCGCTGGCCCACGGCCTCCAGCCGCGCCATGCGGGCCTGCAGTTCGCCCAGCCGGGCCGCAAGGACGGCGAGGTTTTCGGGCGACTCCGGCGACAGTGCCGCGGGCCCGGACGACAGGGCCTCCATACTCCCGCCAATCCCGCCAATCCCGCCCATCCCGCCAATGCGCAGACCCCTCAGCCCAAGCACCGAGGTCGCGACCAGCGCGCAGAACAGCAGACCGGCCAGCACGGCCAGCCACGGTGAAATTTCCAGACGGCGTACCCGGGCATCGCGCCCGGCAATGATGAGGATCTGCATCTCAGGTTCCGACGTCCGCGGTCAGCGAGGCCACGACCTGCGCGCCCTGCATGACTTCGACGGTGACATGCCGCGCCCCCACGTCGGCGGGCAGCTTGAGTTCGCCCTCGACACGGCGGTAGGCGCGCAGCGCGGCGGAGGATGACGACACGGCTGGCGGCACCGGCGCTGGCGGCAGCGTGACAGTGGCCGGCTTGCCGCCACGCATCCCGGCTACGACGAAGCGCAGCGCCTGTCCGCTCGCCGGAGCGCCGTGCAGCAGCAGGCGGTAGTGCAGCGGCGCGCCGGCCTCGTCGCCCGCCGTCACGCGGAAATTTCGCACCTGGAGGCCGCCGTTGCCGCTGACGGGCAGCAGGGTGTCGAAGAAGGCGAGGTCCGCGCGCAACTGGCCGAGTTCGGCTTCGGCGACGTGCAGTTGCTTCAGGAGCGCCTGGTTCGCGCTGTCGGCCACCAGCTTGCGCGTGGGCGCGGTGCCGGGATCGGTGAGGGGATCGACGGCGGGTGTCGCGCACGGTGCCCCGGCGTCCACCAACGCCGCGCGGCGTCCCGCCTGATACCCGCCAGCGGCAAGCACGGCGGCGAGCGCCAGCCCTGCGCCGCCCATCCCCAGCCGCCACGCCAGCGAACGCGGTGTCCGGATGACAACGCGCGGCGCCACCCGGCGCGTACTGCGGCGCGGGCTCATGCGACGGACCCGCGCGGCGGGTGGAGGTGGCAGGGGAACATGCTGGCGGCGTGGCGATGGCGCGCGCCGGGGCAACGGCGTGGCACGCCAGCATCGCGCCACGCCGGCGTGCTGTAAAGCGGACCGCGCGGCAATCTTGATCTTGCTGAAACTATCGCGGGCCGGAACGGGACCGGCCGCTACGCTACGTACGCGTCGGCCCTGCGAGACCTTCCGGAAAGGCTCTGACAGTCAGAGCCCACATCAGCCCACATCAACCCCCGTCCGTCTCCGCCAGCGTCCGCAGGAACTCGCTGCTCCACCAGTGCACATCCTGCGCGCGGATGCGCTCCAGCAGCTTCTCGTGGCGCCCGCGCCGCTCGTCGCGCGACATGTGCAGCGCGTGCTGGATCGCCTGCGCGGTGGCGTGCGTATCGTATGGATTCACGAGCAGCGCTTCCTTCAACTGCTCGGCCGCGCCGGCGAAGCGCGACAGCACCAGCACGCCCGGATCGGACGGGTCCTGCGCGGCGATGAACTCCTTGGCGACGAGGTTCATGCCGTCGCGCAGCGGCGTGACGAGCGCGACGCGGCTGGCGCGGCACAGCCCCGGCAGGCGGCGGCGCGACGTGGTGCGGTTGATGTAGCGCACGGGCATCCAGTCCAGCTCGCCGTACTGCCCGTTGATGGCGCCCGACAGCCCCTCCATCTCGCGGCGCAGGTCCATGTAGGCGTCCACGTCCTCGCGCGACGGCGCGGCGATCTGGATCAGCGTGGCGCTGCGGCGGTTCTCGGGATACTCGTTGAGCAGCGTGTAGAACGCCTTGAGCCGCTGCGGCAGGCCCTTGGAATAGTCGAGCCGGTCCACGCCGAGCAGCAGTTGCCGGTGGCCGTACTGCGCCCGCATCATCTCGAACGTTTCCATCGCCTCCGCGCATTTGCCGAGTTCGACGAATTCGTCCACGTCGATGCCGATCGGGAACGCCTGCGCGCGCACCGTGCGGTGGAAGGCGCGGAAGCGGTACTCGCCCATCGGCTCGGCCATCGCCTCGGTCTGCACGTAGCGCGAGAAGTGCTCCAGGTCCTGCTGGCTCTGGAAGCCGATCAGGTCGTACGCGAACAGTGCCCGCATCAGCCATTCGTGCCCCGGGATGGCGGCGAGGATGGGCGGCGGCGGCAGCGGGATGTGCAGGAAGAAGCCGATACGCTGCGCGCAGCCGATGGCGCGCAACTCGGCGGCGAGCGGGATCAGGTGGTAGTCGTGGATCCAGATGACGTCGTCCGGCTTCAGCAGCGGCGCCAGCTTGCGCGCGAACAGCTGGTTCACGCGGCGGTAGCTGTTGAGGTGGTTGGTATCGAAGTCGGCGAGGTCGAGCCGGTAGTGGAACACCGGCCAGAGCACGCCATTGCTGTAGCCAGAGTAGTAGGAGTCGTAGTCTTCCTGGCACAGGTCGATGGTGGCGAGCGTGACGGAGCCCGCCTGCACCTGCTTGAGTTCGCCCTCGCCGGGCGTGCCGCCGTGCGCGGCGTCGATGGAGCGGCCGCTCCAGCCGAACCACATGCCACCGGTCACGTTGAGCGCGCCGCCCAGCGCCACGGCGAGGCCGCCGGCCGCCTGGTTGCGGGGGTCGGCGACGCGGTTGGAAACTGCCACAAGTCTGCCCATGTGTTCCTTTCCTGGAAGGGCGGCTCAGATCACGGAGTCCCACGGCGCAGACAGGCGCACGGCTCCGTTGATCAGGCCGACCATTGAATAGGTCTGCGGGAAATTGCCCCACATTTCTCCCGTCACCGGGTGCGTGTCTTCCGACAGCAGCCCGAGCGGATTGCGCGCCTGCAGCATCGACTCGAAGATCTCGCGCGCTTCCTCGCGCCGGCCCAGCCGGGCGAGCGTGTCGATGCGCCAGAAGGTGCAGATGTTGAAGGCGGTCTCGGGCTTGCCGAAGTCGTCGGGCGCTTCGTAGCGGCGCATGTAGTGGCCGTCGCACAGGTTGTCTTCGAGCGCCTTGACGGTGGCGACGAAGCGCGGGTCGCCCGGGGCGATGAAGCCGACCTCGGCCATCAGCAGCACACTGGCGTCGAGATCGCGCCCGCCGAAGCTCTCGGCAAAGGCCTGCCGCGTCTCGCTCCACGACTCGGCGAGGATGCGCGACTTCATGCCCGTCGCGTGCTCGTTCCAGTACTGCGCGCGCGACGGCAATTCGAGCCTGGCGGCGATCTTGGCGAGGCGGTCGCACGCGGCCCAGCTCATCAGCGCCGACGAGGTATGCACGCGCGCCCGCGTGCGCAGCTCCCACATGCCCGCGTCGGGGGTGCCGAACACGCGCACGGCCTGCTCGCCCACGTCCTCCAGCCGGTGGAACTCGGCGGGACCGCCGAGGTGGAACAGGCGGTGGTCGTGGAACGCCTGCGCCGCGCCGAGCACCACGTTGCCGTAGACGTCGTGCTGGAAGTGCTCCTGCGCCTGGTTGCCCACGCGCACCGGGCCCATGCCGCGGTAGCCGGGCAGGTGGTCGAGCACGGCCTCGGGCAGTTCGCGCTCCAGTCCGATGCCGTAGAGCGGCTGGATGTGGCCGTCGCGCGACTGCGTGACGACGTTGGAGAGCCAGCGCAGGTAGTCCTCCATCGTGCCGACTTCCGACAGGCTGTTGAGCGCGCGCACCACGAAGAAGGCGTCGCGCAGCCAGCAGAAGCGGTAGTCCCAGTTGCGCCCGCTGCCCGGGGCCTCGGGGATGCTGGTGGTCATGGCGGCGACGATGGCGCCAGTCTCCTCGTACAGCGAGAGCTTGAGCGTGATGGCGGCGCGGATCACGGCTTCCTGCCATTCGTACGGCACGGCGAGGCGGCGGGTCCACTGGCGCCAGTAGGAGATGGTCTCCTGCTCGAAGTCGCGCGCGATTTCCTCCACGCCGTGCGTGAGCGTCTCGTCGGGGCCGAGGATGAAGTTGAGGTTGCGCGTGAGCAGGAACGGCGTGTGCGAGAGGACGTAGGCGAGCGGCGCGTCGGTGGTCATGCGCACCGTCATGTTCTCGCCGATGTAGCGCACGTGGCTGCTGCCGCGCGTGATGGTGGGGCGCTGGCTGCCCCACTCGAAGCGCGGCGCCACTACCACCTTGACGCGTGGCGCACCGCGCACCGGGCGGATGCGGCGCACCATCGTCAGGGGGCGGAAGTAGCGGCCCATGCGGAAGAAGCGCGGCGCGAAGTCGGTGATCTCCAGGCAGTTGCCGTGGGTATCGGTCAGGCGCGTGCGCAGGACGGCGGTGTTCGGCTCGTACCACTGGCGCGCTTCCTTGTAATCCTCGATCTCGATCGAGAAGTGGCCGGCGTTGGGGCTGGGGTCGAGCAGCGCATTGAAGACGGGGTCGCCGTCGAAGCGCGGCATGCAGCACCAGACGATGCGGCCGCGCCCGTCGATGAGCGCCGAGTACGCGCAGTTGCCGATCACGCCGAGCGACAGCGACGGCTCGGCGTAGGCGCCGCCGTCGAACTGGCGGTTGACGGCCTCGGTGGCGGGTGCGCCCAATTCGCCGAGGCTCGGCGGGTTGGCCGGCGGCGCCTGCGTGGGCGTGGGGCGGGTGGTGTCGGCGTGGTTGCCGTTGGTGTCGGCCTTGGTGTCGGCCTTGGTGTCGGTCTGGATGTCGGACGTGCTCACAGCGATTCCCCCCTAGGATGCCGTTGTGGATGGCGCGCCGGGTGCACCGGGCGCAGCGGGCGCAGCGGTCGCCGTGGCCAGCGCACGCGCCGAGCGATGCAGCCAGCAGCGCAGGGCCGCCGGGCCGGTGACGGTATGGCTCGCCAGCGTCTCGCGGCTGCCCACCAGCAAACCCACGCCGCCCAGTTGCCGCACCATCGCGAAGCCAGCTTCGTCGGTCACGTCGTCGCCGGCAAAGAGCGGCACGCGGCTGGCAAACGGCGGCGCGCGCATGAAGGCGGCGATCGCCCCGCCCTTGTCGATGCCGGCCGGCTTGACCTCCACCACCATCTTCCCGGGCAGCGCCTCCAGTCCGTCGGCGTCGCGCAGCATCGTGGCAACCGCGTCGCGGATCAGCGTTTCCAGTTGCGGCACCGCACGGTAGTGCACCGCCACCGCGACCGACTTGTATTCGAGCCGCACGCCGGGATGGTGCCGCGCCAGTGCTTCCAGGGCGGGTATCAGGCCACCGAGCGACGGTGCCGGCACCTGGACGATGGCCTCGCCATGGCTGCGGAATTCCGCCCCGTGGATGCCGGCCGACGGCAGGCGCAGCGGGGCGAGAAAATGGTCGAGCTCCGCCACCGGGCGGCCGGAGATGATGGCGAGCGCGCCGTCCAGGCTGTCATGGAGCGCGCGCAGGGTGCCGACCAGCTCCGGCTCGACCTGCACCAGCTCGGGGCGAGGCGCGAGGTCGGCCAGGGTTCCGTCGAAATCGAGGAACAGCGCGGTGTCCGGGGCGATGACCGCCTGGCCCGGCGCGTGCGCTGCCGTCGGCGATGAGGGAGGCCTTGCGTGTGACGACATTGCCGCAAACCGTAACATGAGAGTTTTGGCACCGTCCACCGGGCGCCGTCCTACAAGCGTAGGCGGCGGCGCGGCGGCTTGCAGGTCCGGGCGCGGGCCCCGGAAATCGCCGTGACCGTTGCTGCACGCGGCATCCTTTATCATTGTGGGTTTCCCGAATCCCCACCCCAGCCTCCAGCCCCCGCGCTCCGCCACGATGACGACCCGCAAGCCAGCCCATCCCGACTACCTCAAGAAAATCCTGACCTCCAAGGTCTACGACGTGGCGCAGGAGACCGAGCTGACCTACGCGCACGCCCTCTCGGCACGCACCGGCAACCAGGTCTGGTTCAAGCGCGAGGACACCCAGCCGGTGTTCTCGTTCAAGCTGCGCGGGGCGTACAACAAGATGGCGTCGCTGTCGGCCGAGGAACTCAAGCGCGGCGTGATCGCGGCGTCCGCCGGCAACCACGCGCAGGGCGTGGCGCTGTCGGCCGCGCGGCTGGAGTGCAAGGCGATTATCGCCATGCCGGTGACCACGCCGCAGGTGAAGATCGACGCGGTCCGCGAGCGCGGCGGCAAGTGGGTCGAGGTGGTGCTGCACGGCGAGTCGTACAGCGACGCCTACAACCACGCCGCCGAACTCGAGAAGAAGCACAAGCTGACCTTCATCCACCCGTTCGACGATCCGGAGGTGATCGCCGGCCAGGGCACCATCGCCATGGAGATCCTGCGCCAGCATGCCGGCCCGATTCATGCGATCTTCGTCGCCATCGGCGGCGGCGGCCTGATCTCGGGCATCGCCTCGTACATCAAGGCCGTGCGCCCCGAGATCAAGGTGATCGGCGTGCAGACGGTGGACTCCGATGCGATGAAGCGCTCGGTCGAGGCCGGCAAGCGCGTCGAACTGAAGGAAGTCGGCCTGTTTTCCGACGGCACCGCCGTGAAGCTGGTCGGCAAGGAAACCTTCCGCATCACGCGCGAACTGGTCGACGAGATCATCCTGGTGGACACCGACGCCATCTGCGCCGGCCTGAAGGACGTATTCCAGGACACCCGCTCGATCCTCGAACCCGCCGGCGCGCTGGCCGTGGCCGGCCTGAAGGCGTACGCCGAGCGCGAGAAGCTGAAGGGCCAGCACCTCGTGGCCATCGCCTGCGGCGCCAACATGAACTTCGACCGCCTGCGCTTCGTGGCCGAGCGCGCCGAAGTGGGCGAGGCGCGCGAGGCGGTGTTCGCCGTCACCATCCCGGAAGAGCGCGGCAGCTTCAAGCGCTTCTGCGAGCTGGTGGGCACGCGCAGCGTCACCGAGTTCAACTACCGCATCGCCGACCGCAACGTCGCGCACATCTTCGTCGGCGTGCAGATCGGCAGCCGCGCGGAGAGCGACAAGATCGCCGCCAACTTCCGCCGCCACGGCTTCGACACGCTCGACCTGTCGAACGACGAACTCGCCAAGCAGCACATCCGCTACATGGTGGGCGGCCGCTCGTCGCTGGCCGACGACGAACTGCTGTTCCGCTTCGAGTTCCCCGAGCGCCCGGGCGCGCTGATGCGCTTCCTGTCGAGCATGAGCCCGAACTGGAACATCAGCCTGTTCCACTACCGGAACCAGGGCGCGGATACGTCGAACATCCTGGTCGGCATCCAGGTGCCGAAGAACGAGAAGCGCGCCTTCCGCGCCTTCCTTTCGACGCTGGGTTACGTACACTGGGACGAGACCGACAACCCGGTCTACAAGCTGTTCCTGTCCTGAGACGCAAGATGAGCCTCCCCGAACACTCCCCGCTGGGCAAGCCCTCGGCCTACAAGACCGAGTACGACCCGACGCTGCTGTTTCCCATCCCGCGCCAGCCCAAGCGCGCGGAGATCGGCCTGGCGGAAGGCACGCGCGCGCCGTTCTTCGGCGTGGACGTCTGGAATGCGTACGAAGTGTCGTGGCTGAACCAGAAGGGCAAGCCGCAGGTCGCCATCGCCAACTTCATCATTCCGTCGGACACGCCGAACATCATCGAGTCGAAGTCGTTCAAGCTGTACCTGAACGCCTTCAACCAGACCAGGGTCGCCTCGCCCGAGGCGCTGCAGCAACTGCTGCACCACGACCTCTCGGAAGCCGTCGGCGGCACCGTGCAGGTACGGCTCGTGACAGAAGCCGACTTCGCCGGCCAGAAGATGGGCGAACTCGACGGCCTGCTGCTCGACCGGCTCGACATCGAGGTCGACCGCTACGAGCCCGCCCCCGACCTGCTGCGCGCCGCGCAGAACGAACCGCCGGTCGAGGAAACGCTGGTGTCGCACCTGCTCAAGTCGAACTGCCTCGTCACGGGCCAGCCGGACTGGGGCAGCGTGCAGATCCGCTACGTGGGCGCGCCCATCGACCAGGAAGGGCTGCTGAAGTACCTGATCTCGTTCCGCAACCACAACGAGTTCCACGAGCAATGCGTGGAGCGGATCTTCATGGACGTGATGCGCGCCTGCAAGCCGGTGAAGCTGGCGGTGTACGCGCGCTATACGCGGCGCGGCGGCCTGGACATCAATCCGTTCCGGACGAACTTCAATACGCCGTGGCCGGATAACCGGCGGAATGCGCGGCAGTAAGCGCAGCAGCAGAAGGTGTAGCAATTTTGGCTACGAACGTAGCAAGAATTGCTACACCCGGGTCCAGGGTGTCAACGGACTAGAACTCCGCATGAAACCTCACCCCATAGAACTTCGCCGGCCCGCGGTCGCCGTTGTAGCCGGGATTGCGGATGTACTGGAAATCCGGGCTGATGCTGAAGAATTTGACCGGGCGGAAGTTGTAGTACAACTCCACCACCTGCTCGGGCCGGTAGCTTAGCTGGCCGTCGCCGAGGAAGGCGCCCAGCCCGCCAGCGGCGAGGTAGGCGCGGTGGTTGGGGCCGAGCATGTTGATGGCGAAGGCCAGGCCTGCCTCGTCTTCGCCGCGGCCCCAGGCGGCGCCCTTGAGCACGCCGCCGGCCGCCACCTGGCGGCCGATCTCCGTGAACGAGTAGGTTTCGGTCTGGTCGTCCGACATGTTGGCGCGGAAAAACACGCCTGCGCTGCGGGACACCTGCTGCAGCACGGCCAGCCCCACGCCGGTCTTGGCGTGCTCGGCCCGCACCGCGCCCACGTCCGGTACGGTGCCGGTGGATGCGCCCAGGGCGATGGCGTCGTCGAAACGGCCCATGCGCGCCTTGTTGCGCCAGACCAGCAGCTTCGTCGCGCCCGGCAGGCCGGACAGGGTGTAGCGCTTCTCCAGTTCCAGCACCTGCCCGTAATGCTCGAACATGCGCGAGTCCAGTTCGCGGCCGTTCGACTCGACGGGCTGCAGGAAATGGCCGAAGCGCACCGACCAGTCGTCCCACACGTATTCGAGCGTTGCGCCCCAGGTGTAGCCGCGGATGTCGGCGGCGTAGTCGAAGGAGCCGTGCGTCAGGAACGACCAGTTCATGAACTGGGTGCGCGGGTCGGAGCCGTAGTCGTTCTGGTCGAAGATGTCGAGGATGCTGTAGTTGCCGAACGTCAGCACCACCCGGCGCTTGTCCTGCGACCCGGCGAGCTGGTTGAAGTCGCTCTCCACCGCCTCGCTGCCGCCGCCCAGCCCCCACGTCTGCCGCACGAAAGCGCGCGCCCGGTAGAACACCGGCGAGGTGCTGGCGGCCTTGCCAAGTTCGCCGTTCGTGGGACCGCCCACGCCGTGCAGTTCCGAGAACGGCACGCCCTGCGCGACTTCCGGGTTGAAATGGAATTCCGCGCCCTGCCACAGCCGCAGGCCTAGGTCGAGCGTGCCGCTGAAGGAATAGCTCTTGGCGCGCTCGGCGGTCAGGCTGTTGTCGCCGGAATAGGCCGCGTCGAAGGCCGGCTTGCGCTGCCAGATGTACGTGGTCTGGCCGTGGAAGGCGAAGCGCTCGGGTTCCTGCAGGTCCTGCCCGTCCTGCACGCCCGGCGCGCCTTGCGCGCCTTGCGCCTCCTGCTCCTGCTGCGCCTCCTGCGCGACGGCCGGCACGAGTATGGCGGACAGTGCGGCGGCCGCCAGGTAGCGGGTGCAAGTGGAGAGGCTGAATCGGCGCATTGTGCGTGGAACGGAATCGGGAAAGGAAATTGAAAGCGGAATGCAAGGCGGGCGAAGCTTAGCCAAAGGGTCGTGACAGTGTCTATCGCGATCGATCGGCCACACTCGATTTGTAACAGCGCTTGTATTAATTAATGTAAAAATTAATATTTAACGCATGCCAGCCGCTCGCACGACTCCCCCCCGCCGCCCCGGCCGTCCGGTCCGCCCCAGCCAGGGCGGACCCGACCAGCGCGACCGCCTGCTCGACGCCGCCGTTGCCGAATTCTCCCGGCACGGCGTGGCGGGCACGCCGATCCGCGCCATCGCCACGGCGGCAGGGGTCACGCCCGCGCTGGTCCACTACTACTTCCCGGACCGCGAGCAACTGCTCGACGCGGTGGTGGACGAACGCCTGCGGCCGCTGATGGAATCCGTCTTCGCGGACGCCGCCACCACCACGGACCCGGCCGCCCTGCTGATCGGCCTCGCCCAGCGCCTGATCCGCGCCGCGGCCGCCACGCCCTGGCTGCCCGGCATCTGGCTGCGCGAGATCGCCGACGTCGACGGCCAGCTTCACGCGCGCGTGCTTTCCCGGATCGCCCTGCACCCGACCCATGCCGTGCTCACCCCGCTCGCGGCGGCACGCAGCCGCGGCGAGCTGAACCCCGATCTCCAGCCGCCGCTGCTGATGGCCTCGCTGATCGGCCTGGCGATGCTGCCGATGGCCACCCGCCATATGTGGCAGCGCATGCCGGGCGCCGAAGAGATCGACACCGAGGCGCTGGTGCGCCATGTCAGCGCCCTGCTCGCGCATGGTCTTGCGCGGCCACCTGCCGGGCCGGCCGGTTCCGGCTGATCCGGACCGAATCCCGAATCGAATTGCCAACGCGAATCCCGAAGCGAACACCGCGGAGTCCCCATGTCAGCCCCGATGCCACTGATGCCACTGATGCGCCCGATCCCCCTGCTATGCGTCCTCCTGCTGGCCGCCTGCGGCAACGACGGCCCGCCCGCGTGGCAGGGCTATGTCGAAGGCGAGTTCGTCAGCGTGGCGTCGCCCTTCGCGGGCCGGCTGGAGAAACTGTCGGTGCAGCGCGGCCAGCAGGTGGCCGGCGGCGCGCCGCTTTTCGTGCTGGAGTCCGACGACGAGCGCGCCGCGCGCGAACAGGCCGCCGGCCAGTTGAAGGCGGCCGAGGCCCAGTCTGCCGACATCCAGACCGGCAAGCGGCCGCTGGAAGTGGACGTCAACCGTGCCCAGCTCGTGCAGGCAGTAGCCGCCGCGCAGCGCAGCGCGGCCGCGCTGAAGCGCGACGAGGCGCAATTCGCCGTTGGCGGCATCTCGCAGGCCCAGCTCGACGAGAGCCGCGCCACCGCCAGCAGCGACGCCGCCCACGTGCGCGAACTGCGCAACCAGATCGGCGTGGCCCGCCTGCCCGGCCGCGACGACCAGCGCGCCGCGCAGGCCGCGCAGGTCGAGGCCGCCCGCGCCGCACTCGCGCAGGCCGAATGGCGGCTGTCGCGCAAGACCGTGTCGGCCACGCAGGCCGGACTCGTCTACGACACGCCCTTCCGCCTGGGCGACTGGGTGCCCGCCGGCAGCCCGGTGGTGCGCATGCTGCCGCCCGGCAACGTCAAGGTGCGCTTCTACGTGCCCGAGGCGGCGGTGGGCGCGCTGCGCAACGGCCAGTCGCTGCGCATGCAGTGCGACGGCTGCGCCGCGCCGGTCGCACTCACCATCTCCTACGTCTCCAACGAAGCCGAGTTCACGCCGCCGGTGATCTACAGCAACGAGACGCGCCGCAAGCTGGTGTTCCTTGTCGAGGCGCGCCCGGCAGCGGCCGAGGCGGTCAAGCTGCATCCGGGCCAGCCCGTCACCGTGAGCCGGCAATGAGCGCGACCGCTTCCCCCGTGCCGCATGGCAATGGCAATGGCAATGGCAATGGCAATGGCAATGGCAATGGCAATGGCAATGGCAATGAGAAGGACAACGGCAATGGCGCCGAGCTCACCATCGACGTGCACGACCTCAACAAGCACTTCGGCGACAAGCACGTCGTGGTCGACCTCACCATGCAGGTGGCGCGCGGCGAGATCTTCGGCTTCCTCGGCCCCAACGGCAGCGGCAAGACCACGTCGATCCGCATGATGTGCGGCCTGCTGACGCCCGACTCCGGCCACGGCACCTGCCTCGGCTACGACATCCTCACGGAAAGCGCACTGGTCAAGCGCAACGTCGGCTACATGACGCAGAAGTTCTCGTACTGGGACGACCTCTCGATCCGCGAGAACCTGGACTTCGTCGCCCGCGTTTACAGCATGCCGAACCGCAAGGAAGCCGTAGATCGCGCGCTGGAAGACCTGGGCCTCGCCACGCGCGCGTCGCAACTCGCCGGCTCGCTGTCGGGCGGCTGGAAGCAGCGCCTGGCGTTGGCCGCCTGCCTGCTGCACGAGCCGCAACTGCTGCTGCTCGACGAGCCGACCGCCGGCGTCGACCCCAAGGCCCGGCGCGACTTCTGGGAGCAGCTGCACCAGCTCGCCGCGCGCGGCATCTCGGTGCTCGTCAGCACGCACTACATGGACGAGGCCGAGCGCTGCCACAAGCTCGCCTATATCGCCTACGGCAAGCTGCTGGCGCAGGGCACGGCGGACGAGGTCGTGGCGAGCCAGCACCTGTCGACCTGGAGCGTGGGGGGCGACGACCTCGCCGAACTGTCCGCCCGCCTGCAGGGCAAGCCCGGCGTGGAGCAGACCGTCGTGTTCGGCGCCGCGCTTCATGTGACCGGACGCGACGCCGACCTGCTCGCCGCGACCCTGAAGCGCGAGGCCGGCCCCGGCCACCGCGTCGAGCCGATCGAAACCAGCCTGGAAGACGTCTTCATCAACATGATGGGCAGCGCCCAGGACAACATCCAGGCCGCACAGCCCCGCGGCAAGGCGAAGGAGCACCCATGAACGCCGTCCCGCGCCGCCGTCCGTCCGCCCGTGCCCGCGCGCGCTTCTCGCTGCAGCGCTGGTGGAGCATCGTGACGAAGGAGTTCCTGCAGTTGCGCCGCGACCGCGTGACCTTCGGCATGATCGTCGGCATGCCGATCATGCAGTTGCTGCTGTTCGGCTTCGCCATCAACAACGACCCGCGCCACATGCCCACGGCGGTGATCGTGGCCGAGCAGAGCGACTTCACGCGCTCGTTCATCGCCGCCATGGAGAACTCGTCCTACTTCCAGGTCACCGAGACCCTGCCCAACGAGGCAGCCGGCCGCGAGGCGCTGATGAAGGGCACCGTGCAGTTCGTGGTCACCATCCCGCCCGACTTCACGCCCCGCCTGCTGCGCGGCGAACGTCCTGCGCTGCTGGTCGAGGCCGACGCCACCGACCCCTCGGCCACCAGCGCCGCCCTCTCCTCGCTCGCGCAGTTGCCGATGACGGTGGCGCGGCAGGACCTGAAGGGCGCGCTGGCGCCCCTGGCCGGCGGACAGCCGCCGTTCAACGTGAATGTCCAGCGGCTCTACAACCCGGAGGGCATCACGCAGTACAACATCATTCCCGGCCTGATGGGGGTGATCCTGTCGATGACCATGGTGATGATGACGGGCCTGGCGATGACCCGCGAACGCGAGCGCGGCACGATGGAGAACCTGCTCGCCACGCCGGTCCTGCCCATCGAGGTCATCACCGGCAAGATCGTGCCGTACATCTTCATCGGCCTGATCCAGTCGACCATCATCCTGCTGGCGGCGCGCTGGCTGTTCCACGTGCCGTTCTTCGGCTCGGTGATGGCGGTGTACCTGGCGGTGCTGCTCTTCATCGCGGCCACGCTGACGGTGGGGATCACGCTGTCGTCGGTCGCCAAGAACCAGTTGCAGGCCGTGCAGCTCACGTTCTTCTACTTCCTGCCAAACATCCTGCTGTCCGGCTTCATGTTCCCGTTCACCGGCATGCCGGGCTGGGCGCAGGCCATCGGCAACATCCTGCCGCTGACGTATTTCCACCGCATGGTGCGCGGCATCCTGCTCAAGGGCAACGGCTGGGCCGAGCTGTGGCCCAACGTCTGGCCGATGCTGCTGTTCACCGTGGTGGTGATGGGCATTGCCGTGAAGTTCTACAAGCGCACGCTCGACTGAAGGGAGAACGGGCATGACACAACACGCATGGATAGCCGCCCTTGCCGGCTGCGCCCTGGGACTGTCGGGCTGCGCCGTGGGCCCGGACTTCCGGACGCCCGACGCCGTGGCCGATACGCAGTACACCACCGGCCCCCAGCCGGTCCAGACCGTCGCCACCGACGCCACCAACGCCGGCCAGCCGCAAGCCCTCGACGCCGGCGACGTCCCGGCGCAATGGTGGACCCTCTTCCGCAGCGAGGCCCTCGACCAGACCATCCGCGCCGCGCTCGACGCCAGCCCCACCGTGGCGCAGGCCAGCGCCCGGCTACGCCAGGCGCAGGAAGACCTCGCCGCCCGCACCGGCGCCACGCGCTGGCCGACGGTCGACGCCAAGGTGAACGCCACCCGCCAGCAGATCGACTTCCAGTCGCTGGGCATCACCGCCATCCCCAGCCCCGGCCCGTTCACGCTGTACGGCGCGACGGTGCAGGTGTCGTACGTGCTCGACATCTTCGGGGGCCAGCGGCGCGAACTGGAAGGACTGCAGGCGCAGGTGGACTACCAGCGCTACGAACTCGAAGCCGCGCGCCTGTCGCTGGCCGCCAACGTGGCGACCACCGCCATCCGCGAAGCCGGCCTGCGGGCGCAACTGGCCGACGCGCAGGCCATGGCGGAGGCCCAGCAGCGCCAGCTCGACATCCTCGAACGGCGCCTGGCCCTCGGCGGCGTGGCGCGGGTCGACGTGCAGCGCCAGGCTGCCGAACTGGCGCAGACGCGGGCCCTGCTGCCCACCCTCGCCCAGCAGATCGAGGCCGCGCGCCACCAGCTCGCGGTCTACACCGGCCAGACACCCGCCAGCGCCCGGCTGCCCGAGTTCCGGCTCGACGATCTCCGCTTGCCCGAGACGCTGCCGCTGAGCCTGCCCGCCACCCTCGCCCGCCGCCGCCCCGACATCCGCGCCGCCGAGGCGATGCTGCACCAGGCCTCGGCCAATATCGGCGTGGCCACCGCCAATCTCTATCCGCAACTGACGCTGACGGCGAGCGGCGGCAGCCAGGCGGTCAATGCCGGCGACTGGCTGCGCAGCCTGAACGTCTGGAGCCTGGCGGCAGGCGTGGTGCAGCCGGTCTTCCATGGCGGCGAACTGCGCGCCCGCAAGCGCGCGGCGGAAGCCGCCTACGAGGCGTCGCTGGCCGCTTACCGGCTGGCTGTGCTGCAGGGGCTGCAGGACGTGGCCAATGCGCTGCAGGCGCTGGACGCCGATGCCCGGGTGCTGCGCGAGCGCGCCGTCAACGCGCAACAGGCGCGTGCGACCCTCGACGTCGTCAGCGAGCAATACCGCCTCGGCGGCGTGAGCCAGCTGACGCTGCTGGATGCCGAACGCCAGTCGCGCCAGGCCGCGCGCGACCTGGCCGAAGCGACCGCCAGCCGGCTGGCCGATTCGGCGGCGCTGATGCAGGCGCTGGGCGGAGGGTGGTGGCAGGACGGTGCGGACGTGGCGCAGGCGCAGGCGCCGCAAGCCCCGGCGCGCTAGCGCGCCGTCGGCACCGAATGGACGGGAGGAGCCCGGGAACGTCCGGTCTGCCGCCGGCCTCTACGGCTGGCCTGCTGCCGGACGGCTACCGGCCTACTGCTGCGTGGCGCACTTGTCCCGATACGCCTTCTGCAGGTCCTTCTTCGGCCGGTCCCGCGCCACTTCAGGCAGCATGGTCCCCTGCGCGTTCTCGACGGTGGGCTTGGTGGTGTGATATTCGCGCTTGGGCGCGGCGGCGATCTGGTCGGCCAGGTCCTGGCACTCGGCGTCCAGGTTGCCCGGCGAGCCCGCCTGCTCGCTGTGCGGGACCGGGCGGTAAGGCGTGGTGCCTTGCTGCACCGCATCGCTGATGGCGTCGTTGATGCTCGCTTTCGGATCCTGTCCCTGCGCTTGCGCGAGCGTACTGGCGACGGCCAGCGTCAGGGCGATCAGGCCGGACAGGGTGCCGGCGTGCGGAAACAGCATGGTTGACTCCTTGCAGGGTGGCGAATGGAGTGACGCACGAGCATGATGCCACGCCCGCCCCGGACGTGCCCAATTCCCGCAGTCACCAATTTCCCGATCTCCCGCTTTCCCGCTTTCCCGCTTTCCCCGCCTACTTCGGCGTACGGTCCCGCTCCGTCCTGTCGTCCAGCTCCCAGTCGCGCCTCATCATTACGAAGGTGAACGAGGTCGACCAGCCGATCAGGATCACGCCCACCAGCGGCTCCAGGCTCGCCACCAGCCGGCTCGCCCCGAGCGGCTGCAGGTCGCCGAGGTTCTGCGTGGTGAAGGTCTCCAGTGCGAAGTAGATGAAGGCGAAAGGCGACTGCGCCGACGGCCCCGACAATCCCCCCAGCCCGAAGCCGTGGTCGCAAAGCCAGTAGCCCAGCGCGAACACGAGCGACTCCACCACATGGGCGACGATGATGCAGACGATCAGCACGCCGATGTTGACGCGTCCGCCCCATCGGCGCGGATGCAGCGACGACAGCAGCCGCAGGGCTTCGTAATGGACGGCCACCGCCGCCACCGTGAGGCAGACGGCCAGGGCAAGCGCGACGACGTAGTGTTCGGCGGTGAGTTCCATGGGCGGCGGGGGCTGGGGCTGGCAGGCTGACGCGGGTCTCGCGGATTCTACGCGCATCGCGCAGCACCCGGCGCGCGCCGGCTGAGGCACACAGTGCCAGCTTCGCCGGTTGAAATTGCGGCGATCCCGGCCTATGGTCGTGCGTGGAGGTGCCGATTGGGAACGACGCAGGAACCGGGGTCATGACAAGGAGCGACGATGGGCACGAAAAAGGAACGGCAACGGGACGACGGCGGCAAGGCTCGCGAGGACATGGGCGGCAAGGAATACGAGAAGACGCTCTACGACCTGCATGTCGAACTGGTCAAGCTGCAGACGTGGGTGCAATCCACCGGCGCCAAGGTCTGCATCATCTTCGAGGGCCGCGACGGGGCCGGCAAGGGCGGCACCATCAAGGCCATCACCGAGCGCGTGAGCCCGCGCGTGTTCCGCGTGGTGGCGCTACCCGCGCCGACCGAGCGCGAGAAGAGCCAGATGTACATGCAGCGCTACCTGCCCCACCTGCCGGCCGCCGGCGAGATCGTCATCTTCGACCGTAGCTGGTACAACCGCGCCGGCGTCGAGCGCGTGATGGGGTTCTGCTCGAAGGAACAGGTCGCCACCTTCCTGTTCGGCACACCGCTGATGGAACGGGCCATCGTCCATTCCGGCATCCTGCTGCTGAAATACTGGCTGGAGGTCAGCGAGGAAGAGCAGACGCGGCGGCTGCAGGCGCGCATCAACGACGGCCGCAAGACCTGGAAACTGTCGGACATGGACCTGAAGTCGTACAGCCGCTGGTACGACTACTCGCGCGCCCGCGACGACATGTTCCTCGCCACCGACACCGACTTCGCGCCATGGCACGTAGTCGATTCCAACTGCAAGCGCCGCGCGCGCCTGAACGTGATCAGCCACCTGCTGGAGAGCATTCCCTACGAGACCATCCGGCGCCAGAAGGTCAAGCTGCCGCAGCGGCAGAAGGGAGGTGAGTACAAGGAGCCGGAGTATCCGTACCGGGTGGTGCCGCAGCGGTTCTGAATCCAGGGTCACGGCGCCGGTCGGGCGGCGCCAATGCAAAAGCGCCTTCCGGCTGGAAGGCGCTTCAGGGGAACGGCTGACACCAGCCGTTGACTGCCAGTGACTGCCGGCGACTGGCAGGATCAGAACGGAATATCGTCGTCCATGTCCTCGAAGCCGTTCGACGGGGCCTGCTGCTGACGGCGCTGGCCGCCCTGCTGGCCGCCGGCCGCCTGGCCACCCTGCGCGCCGCCGCGGGCACCGCCAGCACCGCCGGACGATTCGCGGCCATAGCCACCGCCGCCACCCGCGCCGGCGCCACCGCCGTAGCCGCCTTCATCGCCACCGCCGCCGCCCTGGCCGCGGCCGCCCAGCATCTGCATCTGGTCGGCAACGATTTCGGTGCTGTAGCGCTCCTGGCCGTCCTTGTCCTGCCACTTGCGCGTGCGGATCTTGCCCTCGATATAGACCGACGAGCCCTTGCGCAGGTACTGGCCGGCGATTTCGGCGATCTTGCCGAAGAAGGCGACGCGGTGCCATTCGGTCGCTTCCTTGAATTCGCCGGACGCCTTGTCCTTGAAGCGGTCGGTGGTCGCCAGACGGATGTTGGTCACCGCATCGCCGCTGGGCATGTAGCGGGTTTCCGGGTCTGCGCCCAGGTTGCCGACGAGAATGACTTTATTGACCGATGCCATGTGAATGTTTCTCCGGAGACCGCGCTGTTCCGGCAGCGCGGCAATGCGTAACAGATATAGACGTGAATGCGGATAGACGCGGTAGACGCGCCGGGGCACGACGCACCGCGCCCGAGGCGGTCATCGTAAGCCGGTTTTGCAGCGAAAAGCTTTTCGAAATGATGCCGACGGCAAAAATGCAGGGGGAGTAACTCAGGCCGCTGCAGCGGCGCCCGCCTGCCCGCGTGCGGGCGGCGCTTTCATGCTCCAGGCGATTATAAGCCAGAGCAACAGCACCACCGCGCAGCCCAGGAAGACCGCCGCGCGGCCCTCGTGCTTGAGCAGCCAGCCGCCCACGGCGCCGCCAAGGAACAGGCCCATGGCCTGCGTGGTGTTGTAGATGCCGAGCGCCGCGCCCCGTGCCGCCGCCGCGTAGCGCGACACCAGCGAAGGCTGCATGGCCTCCAAAACGTTGAAGGCGACGAAGAACAGCAACAGCACGCCGACGATGCTCCAGAGCCCGTGCACGGCCGCGAACATCAGCTGCACGGCGGTCAGCAGCGCCACCGCGCCCAGCAGCACCGGCCGCACGCGCCCGTAGCGCTCGGCCGCCATCATCGGCGCCAGCATCAGGAGGAACGACACCAGCACCACCGGCAGGTAGACCTTCCAGTGCTGGTCGAGCGGCATGCCGGCGTCGGTCAGCATGGCCGGCACCACCATGAACATGGCGACCTGCGACGCGTGCAGCGCCAGCACCCCCACGTTCAGGCGCGCCAGGTCGCCGTTGAGCAGGACCTTGCGGAACGGCAGCCGCACCGGATGCGGCGGCGGCGGGCTGGGCACGACGAAGATTGTCACGCCGATGGCCACCGCGCCGAGCACCGACATCAGCGTGAAGATGCCCGGCATGCCGATGGCGTGCAGCAGCGGCGAGGCAATCACCAGCGACAGCGCGAACGTCAGCCCGATGCTGCCGCCGACCATCGCCATGGCCTTGGTGCGATGGCGCTCGCGCGTCAGGTCGGCGATGCACGCGGTGATGGCCGCCGAGATGGCGCCGGTGCCCTGCAGCGCGCGGCCGGCGATGATGCCGGTCAGCGTGTGGGAGGAAGCGGCGATCAGGCCACCCGCGACGAACAGCAGCAGGCCCGCCACCATGACCGGCTTGCGACCGATGCGGTCCGAGAGCCACCCGAGCGGAATGTGCAGGAAGGCTTGCATGAGGCCGTAGATGCCCATGGCCAGGCCGACGCGCTGGGCGTCGTGGCCATCGGGCAGGCCGCGTGCGTACTCGGCAAAGACCGGCAGGATCAGGAACAGGCCCAGCATGCGCAGCGCGAAGATGCTGGCGAGCGACACCGCCCCGCGCACTTCGGTGCGCGTCATGCGGTCTGCTTTGCTGTCCTGGGACGATTCGGCGGCGGCCGCATCGGATGAAGAGTGGATCGACGACATTGCGATCGTGGGAAAGGAGGGAGAGGCAGGCGTTCGGCCGGGAACCCGTATGACTGCGCGGCATGCGCGCAGTTCGCGGCCAACCCCTGAAACCGAAGTTCGGTATATTAGCAGGTTTGCTTCTCCGCGCTTTCCGGGTCACCCGGGCGGCCCGGCCCCGAGGCGCCAGCCCGCCTGGCGAACTTTCCGGCACATGGAAGAAATCAAGATCCGTGGGGCGCGTACCCACAACCTGAAGAACATCAATCTCGATCTGCCGCGCAACAAGCTGATCGTGATTACCGGCCTGTCCGGCTCGGGCAAGTCGTCGCTCGCCTTCGACACCCTGTACGCCGAGGGCCAGCGCCGCTACGTCGAGTCCCTGTCCGCCTACGCCCGCCAGTTCCTGCAACTGATGGAGAAGCCGGACGTCGACCTGATCGAGGGGCTGTCACCCGCCATCTCCATCGAGCAGAAGGCCACCAGCCACAATCCGCGCTCGACGGTCGGCACCGTCACCGAGATCCACGACTACCTGCGCCTGCTCTACGCCCGCGCCGGTACGCCCTACTGCCCCGACCACAACCTGGCGCTGGAGGCACAAAGCGTCTCGCAGATGGTCGACGCCGTGCTGGCCCTGCCCGAGGACACCAAGCTGATGATCCTCGCCCCGGTCGTTGCCGACCGCAAGGGCGAGCATTCCGACCTGTTCGACACCATGCAGGCGCAGGGCTTCGTGCGTTTCCGCATCCGCTCCGGCGGCGGCACCGCGCACGAGGCGCAGGCGAAGGTCTATGAGGTCGATGCGGTACCCAAGCTGAAGAAGACCGAGAAGCACTCCATCGAGGTGGTGGTCGACCGCGTCAAGGTGCGCCCCGACATCAAGCAGCGCCTCGCCGAGTCGTTCGAGACCGCGCTGCGGCTGGCCGACGGCCGCGCCATCGCGCTGGAGATGGACACCGACAAGGAGCACGTCTTCAGCTCCAAGTTCGCCTGCCCGATCTGCGCGTACTCGCTGCCCGAGCTGGAGCCGCGCCTCTTCTCGTTCAACAACCCGATGGGCGCCTGCCCGAGCTGCGACGGGCTGGGCCAGATGACCTTCTTCGATCCGAAGCGGGTGGTGGCCTTCCCGAACCTCTCGCTCGCCTCGGGCGCCATCAAGGGCTGGGACCGCCGCAACCAGTTCTACTTCCAGATGCTGCAAAGCCTGGCGGCCTACTACGACTTCGATACCGACACCGCCTTCGAGAGCCTGCCGGCGAAGGTCCAGCAGGTCGTGCTGCACGGCTCGGGCGAGGAGGAAATCCCCTTCGCCTACATGAACGAGCGCGGCCGGACCACGGTGCGCGCGCACGTGTTCGAGGGCATCATCCCGAACCTGGAACGCCGCTACCGCGAAACCGACTCGCTGGCCGTCAAGGAAGAACTCGCCAAGTACCAGAACAACCAGCCCTGCCCGGTCTGCCACGGCACCCGGCTGCGCACCGAGGCGCGCTGCGTCAAGGTGGGCGAAGGCGAGCAGGCGCGCGCGATCTACGAGATCAACGGCTGGCCGCTGCGCGACACGCTGACCTATTTCCTGACGCTCGACCTGCACGGCGCCAAGCGCGAGATCGCCGACAAGATCGTCAAGGAGATCACCGCGCGGGTGAACTTCCTGAACAACGTCGGCCTGGACTACCTGTCGCTCGAACGCAGTGCCGACACGCTTTCCGGCGGCGAGGCCCAGCGCATCCGCCTCGCCTCGCAGATCGGCTCGGGCCTGACCGGCGTGATGTATGTGCTAGACGAGCCGTCGATCGGCCTGCACCAGCGCGACAACGACCGCCTGATCGGCACCCTCAAGCACCTGCGCGACATCGGCAACTCGGTGCTCGTGGTGGAGCACGACGAGGACATGATCCGCGCCTGCGACCATGTGGTCGACATCGGCCCGGGTGCAGGCGTACATGGCGGCATGATCGTGGCCGAGGGTACGCCCGCGCAGATCGAGGCGTCGCCCGCGTCGCTGACCGGCCAGTACCTGTCGGGCGAGCGCCGCATCGAGGTGCCGAAGAAGCGCACCGCCCCCGATCCGGAGCGCATGCTGCGCATCCTCAACGCCACCGGCAACAACCTGCGCAACGTCTCGGCCGAGATCCCGGTCGGGCTGCTGACCTGCATCACCGGCGTGTCCGGCTCGGGCAAGTCGACGCTGATCAACGACACGCTCTACCACGCCGTGGCGCGCCACCTGTACGGCTCCACGGCCGAACCGGCGGCGCACGACCGCATCGACGGTCTGGAGCATTTCGACAAGGTCATCAACGTCGACCAGAGCCCCATCGGCCGCACGCCGCGCTCGAACCCGGCCACCTACACCGGCCTCTTCACGCCGATCCGCGAACTGTTCGCGGGCGTGCCGTCGGCCAAGGAGCGCGGCTACGACCCGGGCCGCTTCTCGTTCAACGTCAAGGGCGGCCGCTGCGAGTCGTGCCAGGGCGACGGCGTGCTCAAGGTCGAGATGCACTTCCTGCCGGACGTGTACGTGCCGTGTGACGTCTGCCACGGCCAGCGCTACAACCGCGAGACGCTCGAAGTCCAGTACAAGGGCCGCAACATCTCCGAGGTGCTCGACCTGACGGTGGAACAGGCGAACGAGTTCTTCAGCGCGGTGCCGGTGGTCAAGCGCAAGCTGCAGACGTTGCTCGACGTGGGCCTCGGCTATATCCGGCTCGGGCAGTCGGCCACGACGCTGTCGGGCGGCGAGGCGCAGCGCGTGAAGCTGTCGCTCGAACTGTCCAAGCGCGACACCGGCCGCACGCTCTACATCCTCGACGAGCCGACGACCGGCCTGCACTTCCACGATATCGAACTGCTGCTGCGGGTCATCCACAAGCTGCGCGACCAGGGCAATACGGTGGTCATCATCGAGCACAACCTGGACGTCATCAAGACGGCGGACTGGCTGCTCGACCTCGGCCCGGAAGGCGGCGCCGGAGGCGGGCAGATCATCGCCAAGGGCACGCCGGAGGATGTGGCGGCGAGCAAGGCGAGCTTTACGGGGAAGTACCTGAAGCCGTTGCTGGAGCGGTAGGCAGCAGGTGCCGGGCATGCCCCGGCGTCGCGTCGGCGTGCCGGGCCACGCAGGAGGGCGCCGCCACCCTGACCGGCGAATCGGCGTAGATTGTGAAGCCCCGCTTCATGGTCCATGAAGCACAGCCCGCTTTTTCGTAGCGGGGCGATGTCCATCCTTGCGGACACTCGCCGCCGCCACGCGATTCGCTACCGGAGCCACCATGACCGTCAACGCCATCCCCACCGTCCTCCCCACGCGCCAGCTCGGCAACCACGGCCCCCAGGTCTCGGCCCTCGGCCTCGGCTGCATGGGCATGAGCGATTTCTACGGCGCCCACGATGACGCCGAATCGATCCGCACCATCCACCACGCGCTCGAGCGCGGCGTCACGCTGCTCGACACGGCCGACATCTACGGCCCGCACACCAACGAGCGATTGGTCGGCCGGGCGCTTGCCGGCAAGCGCGACAAGGTGGTGCTCGCCACCAAGTTCGGCATCGTCCGCGATCCGGCCAACCCGACCGCGCGCGGCGTTAACGGCAGCCCCGAGTACGTGCGGGCGAGTTGCGACGCCAGCCTGAAGCGGCTCGGCGTCGACCATATCGACCTGTACTACCAGCACCGCGTGGACCCGGAGGTAGCGATCGAGGAGACCGTCGGGGCGATGGCGGAACTGGTGAAGGCGGGCAAGATCCGCTGGATCGGACTGTCCGAGGCGGGCCCGCAGACCATCGAGCGCGCGCACAAGGTCCATCCGGTCACGGCGCTGCAGACCGAGTACTCGCTGTGGACGCGCGACGTCGACGAGAATGGCATCTTCGCCACCTGCGAGCGCCTCGGCATCGGCTTCGTCCCCTACAGCCCGCTCGGCCGCGGCTTCCTGACCGGCGCGATCCGCCGCCCGGAGGACTTCGCGCCCGACGATTTCCGCCGCACCAACCCACGCTTCGCCGGCGAGAACTTCACGCGCAACCTGGCGCTGGTCGACAAGGTGCGTGAACTGGCGGCGGACAAGGGCTGCACCCCTGCGCAACTGGCCCTCGCCTGGGTGCTGGCGCGCGGGCCGCAGGTGGTGCCGATTCCGGGTACGCGCCGCGTTGCCAACCTGGATGACAACCTCGGCGCGCTGGATGTCAGGCTGGATACGGGCGACATGGCCGCCATCGACGCGGTATTCCCCGTAGGCGTGGCGGCGGGGACGCGCTATGGCGAGGCGATGATGGAGTTGCTGTCGCGCTGATCGTTCCTTGCGGGGCAAGACATGGAATGTCGGCGCGGGAAAGACGGAGGGACTTGCGGCCCTCCCATTCGGATTGATCGATCTCAAGAACAACAAAGAGCGCCGACATGCCCTTATATCTGGTGAATAGACTGGACCCTCTTCCAATTCACCAGAATCGCCAACCCAACGAGAGCTAGCGTAACGGCCCGCACCACGCCGGGTCGTTCCGCCTCCGACCTGGCGATCGGGAGGGTTTCGTGCATTCGGTGGGAACCATTCGGCGTCTGTGGGACGCACTCAAATTGCTGCACGGCGCATCGCCACGTGCGTTTGCGATGGCAATTGCCGCGACGATCCTGTTCGGGTCGCTCCCCGCCCTCCTGCTATACATCAACGCCCAACTTGTCGGGCAACTGACGACGGACGCGGCCGCAGCCACCGTGATGCTGCTGGTCGCCGTCTACATGCTGCTCGGCGGCTTCCACGACGGAATCGGCGCCATTTCCAGCTTTGTCGTCGACACGCTGCAAGACAGGACCCGGATGGCAATCCGGCGGAACGTCAATCACGCGATCGCGACGTTTCCGAATCTGGACGTCCACGAAGACGCGGACATTCGCGAGACGGCGGTGCTCGCAGTCGAGGCAAGCACAGAGATTTCCGATCTGGTCTCGCGCCTGTACGCGGTGTTCATGGGTGCGACGATGCTGGTGCCGATCCTTGCCATCACCGGCGGGATTGCCTGGTGGGTTCCGGTTTCCATGCTGTTCGGCATGGCCCCGGTGATCTGGTTCCGGGCGCGGTCCGAACGGGAGAGCTGGGATGTCATGGAAACCCATGGTGCCACGCTCAATGAACTGCGCATTCTCGACCGCATCCTTACCCAGCCCACGTTCGCCAAGGACTTGAGAGTCTTCAGGATGCAAGCTGGCATCATGCGGCGCTGGGCGGACGTCTACCGGATCTACCTGTCGGCGATCCGGCGCGTGCGTATCCGCAATGCGCTCAGGATGCTTGTCGTGTCCGTATTCGCAAGCGTCTGCATCGCGGCCCCGCTGTATTGGGTGGTCCGTGGCTTCAAGGCGGGACAGTACAGCACGGCGCAACTGGTCTTCTTCCTCGGCGCCGTCTTCGAACTCAAGAGCGGGCTGGCGGCGATCATCTACAACTTCGGCGACCTGCTTCGCGGCGCTTATGCCATGAAGCCGCTCCAGCAATTGATGGCATTTCATGCCGCCCAACCGGCACGCGAGCCAGCCTATGGAGACCTGAACGGAGCGTGTGTCGAACTGCGCGACATTGCATTGACCTATCGGGAAGCCGGGCGGCCGGCACTCGACCGGGTCAATCTGCGGCTTCGGCGGGGCGAGGTGGTGGCCGTTGTCGGGGACAACGGCGCTGGAAAGACAACCCTGCTCAAAGTGCTGGCCGGCCTTTGCGCACCGACAGGCGGGGAGATCCTGTGGTCGGGCGCCGACGGCGACCCCTCACGCCTCGCCGCGGTGTTTCAGGACTTCGCACGGTTTCCAGCAACCATCGCCGCCAATCTGGCGAGCGACGATGCGTTGAAGATGCGTCGTTGCCTGGAGGCGGTCGGATTGGAGGGTCTGTCGACGCGGCTGGATGTGTCGCTGACGCCCGAACTGGAGAACGGCATCGATATTTCGGGCGGACAATGGCAACGGCTGGCCATCGCGCGGGCAATGGTTCACGCGGACGATGCCACGCTCCTGCTGTTCGACGAACCGACGTCCGCGCTCGACCCCGAATCGGAGGGGGAGATCATGCGGAAGATCCTGGATATGTCGAAGGGGCGCGCGGCTGTCATCGTCAGCCACCGGCTGGCGCTGACACGATTCGTCGACCGGATCGTGGTCCTCGACGCAGGCCGCATCATAGAAGACGGCTCGCATGACGCCCTCGTCGCTCAGGATGGGAAATACGCTCGCATGTTCGAAAGCCAGGCGGCGTTCTATCGGGACGCCGGATCGCGGCAGCCCGGGCATCGGTTCCACTGCGCTGGATAGCGGATCGAGACTCCCCGACATGTGCATGCGCAGGCAAATCGTCGCCCGAAGCGCACCTCCGCGCATGCAAGAGTGCCCCCCGGTGCACTCGCATTACTTTGCGTATCGTAGCGTCCAACACTACAATGCGCGAATGAATCCGGATTCAGGACAGTCACTTCCCCCCCCACGCCAACCGGTCTCACGGCAGGTGCGCGCCGCGGCACGCTATATCGATGAACTCGCATCGAAGGGACGCTCGTCCTTCACGCTCGCTGATCTATGTGCGACGACGGGCTTGAGCCACAAGGCTGCCCGTGATCAGATCGCCCGGCTGGACAACAAGGCTGTCCGGGTCTCTCCGCGCAAAGACTTCTTCGTCATCGTGCGCCCTGAGCAGAGAGCGATGGGGGCGCCTCCTGCGTCGTGGTGGCTCGATGCCTTCTTTCGCCAGGAAGGGTGCCCCTATTACATCGGACTACTTTCCGCGGCAGCGGAGTTCGGATCCCAGCACCAGGCTGTGCAGGAAGTGCAGGTCGTAACCGACCGGCCAATGCGAGAGCTGACAATCGGGAGGCAGCGCCTTAAGTTCTTCGTGAAGCGCGACACCGTACAAACGCCGACCACAACGCCAGAGAACGCGTTCGCGCCGGTCGCCGTCAGCACGCCTGCGGCCACCGCGCTCGATCTCCTTCGCTATGCCGACCGGATCGGTGGGACCGGCCGCGCAGTGGAAGCCATCAGCGGAATGGCCAGGCACTTCGACCGCGACGATGTGACGCGGTCCGTCAATGCAGAACCGGAAACTGCTACGCTTCAGCGCTTCGGCCATCTCCTTCTCCAGTTGAACAAACCCTCCCTGGCCAAATATGTCGCCGCCGCGCTTCCCGGCCGACTGGAGCGCGTATGGTTTGACTTGAGCGAGAAGCAAGTCTGGACAGATCGCCGGGATGAATGGACGATCGACCCAATGTTTTCCGTCATTGAATCGCGAAGCCTGAGGGCTGATGCATGAGTCGGCTTACCCAACAGGACATCCTTGCGCACCAACAAGAGGTGCCGTGGCCGAATCTCTACCAGGTCGAGCAGGACCTGCTGCTCTGCCGGTCCATGGTCGCGATCTTCAATGATGACTTCCTCTCCAGGGAAGTTGCGATGCGCGGCGGCACGGTCTTGCACAAGGTGCACCTTGCGCCGGCCTGTCGATACTCCGAAGACATCGACCCGGTTGCCGTCGGTGAACGCCCGAAAGAACACATCCGCGCGGCGATCAAACGGGTGCTTGCCCCCATCCTTGGCAAGCACAAGTCTTCGGTCTGGGCGACCCTCAAGCTTGCCGTCCGGAACGCTTCCCGCCCGTCTGAGATCCTCCGTGTCATCTACGAGGTGCCATCCGTCTCCACGCCTGGTCGGACGCTGACCATCGAGATCGAGGCGAACGTCACCGAGCGCACACCGCACAAGCCGGTCCAGACGCTCCCGTTTGCGGTGCCGTTTCGCGACGACACGCTGAGCGCCAACATCGTCTCGTACGACCTGCACGAGATGCTTGGCACGAAGATGCGAGCGTTATTCCAGCGCGAGAAGGGTCGGGACCTGTTCGACCTCTACCGTGCGATCACGTCAACGAGCGTGAGGCATGGCGAGATCATCCGCGCGTTTCAGCACTACATGAGCGAAGAGGAGACCGTCGTGCCGCGCAAGGAGTTTGAAGAGCACCTCGACAAGTGCCTGCGGAATCCCGGATTCCGCTCCGACATGACGCCTCTACTCCTGACCGGAATCGAGTACGACCCGCATCAGGCCGCCGAGGCAATTCGGACGGCGTTACTCGGGCTCTTGCCGGAGTAGTGGTTATGGCACGCTCCCTCTTTCACTGCTGTCCCACCTGCACCGCCTTGATCGCCGGCGGCGAAGACGTATCGTCCTCCTTCATCCGGCTCCGGTTCAATACCCCCGCCTGTTCCAGCACCGGATACGCCGTCGCACAGAACAGCGAGTTCAGCCGCTTCAGTTCGCTGATCACGTCCAGATGCAGCGAACTGGTCTCGATACTCTCGGCCGTCTGCACCGCCACACGCTGCAGGTGCGAGCGGGCGAAGCGCCGTTCCAGCTCGCGGTAGTTGGCCTTCTCCGCCATCAGCTGCTGCGCGCTCTTCAGGTCACCGTTGAGGAAGACCGACATGCCGAGCCGCAGGTTGTTGATCAGCCGCGCGTGCATTTCAGCGATCTCCTGCATCCCCGCCTCCGAGAACGACAGGTTGTGCGCGATCTTCTTGTCGCGGGCGTCCAGCAGCACACGTTCGATGATGTCGCCCGCGTGTTCGAGGTTGATGGTCAGCGAGATGATCTCGGTCCAGCGCTGGCCGTCGCGCTCGTCGAGGGCTTCGGTGCTGATGCGGGTGAGGTAGAGCTTGATGGCCGTGTAGAGATCGTCCACCTCGTTGTCGATGCGGCAGGTGGCGGCGGCGAGCTTGGCGTCGTTGGTCCGCAGCACGCGCAGCATGTTGCCGAGCATCTGCTCGACGCGGTCGCCGATGCGCAGGACTTCGCGGGCGGCGTTCGACAGGGCCAGCGTGGGCGTGGGCAGCGCGGCAGGGTCGAGATAGCGCGGCGTGACCTGGCTCTCGCCGGTATGGCGGCCCGGCAGGATCGCCTCGCACAGGCGGGCCAGCGGGCCGGTGGCGCCGAGCAGCAACACCGCCAGCGCCACGTTGAAGAGCAGGTGGAAGTTGACGACGAGCCGTTGCGGGTCGCCGCCAACGAGATTCAGCAGTTCCTCGGCCTGGCCCAGCAGCGGCAGCGCGACCAGGCAGCCGAGCAGGCGCGACAGCAGGTTGCCGAGCGTCACCCGCTTGCCCGGCTGGTTGTTGCCCGACGTGGTCAGCAGCGCCGAGATGCCCGAGCCGAGGTTGGCGCCCAGCACCAGCGCCAGCGCCACGTGGATCGACACCACGCCGGCCGACGCCAGCGCGCCGCAGAACAGCACCACCGCGAGGCTCGAATAGCAGAGGATGGTCAGGAAGGCGCCGATCAGCATGTCGAGGCTGGAATCGCCCGTCAGCGTGCTGAACAGCACCTTGACGCCGGCCGCTTGCACCACCGGCCGCGTGGCCACCGAGATCAGCTCCAGCGCCAGCGTGATCAGGCCCAGCCCGATCAGCACGCGCCCCACGTGTCCAGGCCGGTTGCCCTTCCACGACAGGTGAAGGATCACGCCGACGAAGATCAGCAGCGGCGACAGCCACGACAGGTCCATCGAGAACACCTGCACCATCAGCGCGGTGCCCACGTTGGCGCCGAGCATGATGGCCAGCGCCGGTGCCACGGCGATCAGTCCCTGCCCCACGAAGGAGCTGACGATCACGGCCGTGGCGTTGCTGCTCTGGACCAGGCCGGTCACGCCGAGCCCGGCGGCAAACGCGGTGAACCGGTTCGAGACGCTCGCGGAGAGGACATGGCGCAGGTTGGCGCCATAAACGCGGAGGATGCCGACCTTGACGATATTGGTGCCCCATACGAGGAGCGCCACGCCGGACAGCAAATGAAGGAGAACGCCCATTGTCGCCCCGGGTGTGGCCGGTACGCCGGTGGCAGCCGGGGCCGGTCATCGTGTTGTTGTCAATGGGGCATTATGTGCCCGCAGCTCTCACAGGGGCAACGGCGGGGAGGCCGTGTGGCAAATTTCGGCGCGCGCCAGCAACAAATCTGGCGTGAACAGCGCCCCGGCCAGCCGGTCGGGCTACCGGGTCGCGCCGGGACGTCGCCAGGCGTCACGGCACCCGCCCGGGTAAATCAGTGGCCTTCGAAGTTGCACACGGTGAACAGCGGCAGCCCGGCATTGCGCAGCAGGCGCGAGCCGCCCAGCTCCGGCAGGTCGACGATGGCCGCGCCCTCCACTACCGTGGCGCCCAGCCGCTCGAGCAGCTTGCGGCCGGCCATCATGGTGCCGCCGGTGGCGATCAGGTCGTCGACCAGCAGCACGCGGTCGCCCGGCTTGCAGGCGTCGGCGTGGATCTCGACGGTGGCGCTGCCGTACTCGAGTTCGTACTCCTCGGCCACGGTCTGGAACGGCAGCTTGCCCTTCTTGCGAATCGGCACGAAGCCCAGGTTCAGTTCGTAGGCGACGATCGAGCCGAGGATGAAGCCGCGCGCGTCGATGCCGGCGACGAGGCTCAGTTCGGCGTCCATGTAGCGGTGCACGAAGACGTCGATCAGCACGCGCAGCGTCTTGGGGTTCTGCAGCAGCGGCGTGATGTCGCGGAACATGACGCCGGGCTGCGGCCAGTCGGGCACGGTCCGGATGCGGTCGCGCAGGTAGCCGGTGACGTCGCCGAGATCAGGTGACTGGATGATGGATTCAGGCATGGGAAATTCTGGTAGGGCTGGAAGAAGCGGCGGCGAACCGGGCCGCAAGCGCCGCATTTGTCCGTCGGTCGAGCGTGTATCGGCCGGTATTGGCCACTATCGGCCACTATCGGGCCGCCTCGCGGCCGATGTGGTAGCGGGATACCACCCGCGCCCGGCCGCGCGGCAACACAATCGGCTGCAAGGCGGCTGGCTGGCCAGGTACGGCACCCCGGCTGCCGCCGGACACCCGTAACCATACAGGAAGACAGGAGACAGCCGTGGCAAAGAAGATTCTGATGCTGGTGGGCGATTTCGCCGAGGACTACGAAACCATGGTGCCCTTCCAGGCACTCCAGATGGTCGGGCATACCGTCCACGCCGTCTGCCCCGACAAGCGCGCGGGCGACGCATGCGCCACCGCGATCCACGACTTCGAGGGCGACCAGACCTACACCGAGAAGCGCGGCCACAACTTCACGCTGAACGCCACCTTCGACGAGATCGACCCCGCCACCTACGACGCCCTCGTCATCCCGGGCGGCCGCGCCCCCGAATATCTCCGCCTGAACGCGCGCGTGCTGGACATCGTCCGTCACTTCGCCGAGGCGGACAAACCCATCGCGGCGGTCTGCCATGGCGCGCAGCTGCTGGCGGCGGCCGGCACGCTGGAAGGCAAGTCCTGCTCGGCCTACCCGGCCTGCGCGCCCGAGGTAAAGCTGGCGGGCGGGCGCTACGCCGACATCCCGGTCGACCAGGCGCACACCGACGGCAAACTGGTGACCGCCCCGGCCTGGCCGGCGCATCCCCAGTGGCTGGCGCAATTCCTTGCCGTGCTGGGGACGCGGATCGTACATTAGGGTCTGTTCCCAGTGCGCCCCCCGGCGCCGGAGTCCCCCATGTGCGAGATCTTCATCCGGGCCAATCCGGAATCCTGGCAAACGCAGGCGCGCTCGCTGCGCCTGCACGGCGTGGCGACCAGCATCCGCCTGGAAAGCCTGTTCTGGGAGGTGCTGGAGGAACTCGCGCAGCGCGACGGCATGAGCGTCAACCAGCTCCTCACGCGCCTGCATGACGAGCTGGACACCCACCGCGCCGGCGCGGGCGAAGGGCCGGTCGGGGCGAATTTCTCGTCCTTCCTGCGCGTCTGCTGCCTGCGCTACCTGCTGCTGCAGGGCGAGGGACGCATTCCCGCCGACCGCTCGGTGCCGATCCGCTCACTCGACGCGCAGGCCGTGCTGGGGAACCTGCCGGCCTCGTGGGTCGAGCCCGCCGAGGCGGGCGCCGCGCACTAGGCGGAAGTCCCTGGCCGGTCTGCAACCAGCCATCAACCCGCCATCAACCGGACATCAACCGGACATCAACCGGCGATCAACCCGTCGTGAGCCGGTATTCCGCCGCATCCAGTGCCTCGGGCGTGCCGCGCAGCACGACGATGTCGCCCGGCTCCAGCGACGTGTCCGGGCGCGGGTCGAAGGCCCGGATGCCGCGCCGCCGCACGGCCGTCACCTCGGCCCCCATCTGCTCCAGCCCGAGCGCGTCGATGCGCCGCCCGACCGCCGTCGACGCCACATCCAGCGATACCGAACGCAGCCGCACCGAATCGCGCTCGACCATGTCCTCGGCGTCGTCCCGCCCGTGGAAGTAGCCGCGCAGCAGGCTGTAGCGCTCGTCGCGCATCTGCTGCACGCTGCGCAGCACGTGGCGCATCGGCACGCCCAGCAACACCAGCGCGTGCGACGCCAGCATCAGGCTGCCCTCGATGATCTCCGGCACCACCTCGGTCGCCCCGGCCTTCTGCAGCTTGTCGAGCTCCGAATCGTCGACGGTCCGCACGATCACCGGCAGCGCGGGCGCCAGTTCCTGCACGTGGTGCAGCACCTTGAGCGCCGACGGCGTGTTGGCATACGTCACGACCAGTGCCGCCGCGCGGTGGATACCCGCCGCGATCAGCGCCTCGCGGCGCCCGGCGTCGCCATAGACCACGGTATCGCCCGCCGCGGCGGCCTCGCGCACGCGGTCGGGGTCGAGGTCGAGCGCCACGTACGAGAGGCCCTCGCGCTCCAGCATGTGCGCCAGGTTCTGCCCGCTGCGGCCGTAGCCGCAGATGATGGCGTGCTTCTCGGTCTGCAGGCTCTGCGCGGCGATGCGGGTCATGTTGAGCGACTGCATCAGCCATTCGTTGGCGGCAAAGCGCAGCACGATGGCGTCGCTGTACTGGATCAGGAACGGCGCGATCAGCATCGACAGCAGCATCGACGCGAGGATCACCTGCGTCAGCACCGGATCGACCAGGTTGAGCCCGTCGATCTGGTTCAGCAGCACGAAGCCGAACTCGCCCGCCTGCGCCAGCCCCAGCCCGGTGCGGATCGCCACGCCCTGGCGCGAGCCGAAAAGCCGGGCCAGCACGGTGATCAGGAGCAGCTTGAACAGGATCGGCACCGCCAGCAGCGCCAGCACGAGCCAGATATGGTCGAGCACCACGTGCACGTTGAGCAGCATGCCGATGGTGACGAAGAACAGCCCGAGCAGCACGTCGCGGAAGGGCTTGATGTCCTCCTCCACCTGGTGCCGGTACGGCGTCTCGGAAATCAGCATCCCGGCGAGGAAGGCCCCCAGCGCCATCGACAGCCCCAGCCGCTCGGTCAGCGCGGCCATGCCGAGCGTCACCAGCAGCAGGTTCAGCATGAACAGTTCCTGCGACCGGCGCGCCGCCACGATGTGGAACCAGGGGCTCATCAGCCGCTGGCCGAGGAAGAAGATCACGCCCAGCGCCAGCGCGATCTTGACCGTGGCGAGCGTCAGCGCCATCGCCAGGTCGGCCGGGTCGCGCGACAGCGCCGGCACGATGATCAGCAGCGGCACCACGGCCAGGTCCTGGAACAGCAGCACGCCGAGGATGTTCCGCCCGTGCTCGCTCTCCAGTTCCATGCGCTCCGACAGCATCTTCGAGACGATGGCCGTGGACGACATTGCCAGCGCCCCGCCGAGGGCGATCGACGCCTGCCAGGTCAGCGGGAACATCCAGCTGAACAGCCAGCTCGCCGGCACCACCACCAGCATCGACAGCACCACCTGCGAGCCGCCCAGCCCGAACACGAGCTTGCGCATCGAGCGCAGCTTGGCCAGGCTGAACTCCAGGCCGATCGAGAACATCAGGAAGACCACCCCGAACTCGGCGAGGTACTTGGTCTGGGCGGAGTCGCTGGCGAGCCCCATCGCGTGCGGCCCCAGCAGGATGCCGACGGTCAGGTAGCCCAGCATCGGCGGAAGCTGCAGCGAGCGGAAGACCACCACGCCGAAGACGGCGGCGGCCAGCAGCATGAGGGTGAGGTCCAGCGGTGAATGCATCGGCAGGCTCGGAAATGGCCAGCCCGTCACCGGCAGGGGCGCAAGCGCCACCCCGGCACAGGCGCCTTGCCATCACTGGGCGGCAAGCGCGTCGGTCGCCGGTATTGCCGCTCGCGGGGGAGCGGGCCGGGCGCCATCGCATTCGTTGGTATACTTCGTCGCCATGATAGCCAATTTCGATGCGGATCGAGCACTCAGGCTCGCCCGCGAGACCTTCCAGATTGAAGCCGAGGCGGTGAATGCACTGTCCGGGCGCCTGACCGACGACTTTGCACGCGCGGTGCGGATGCTGCTGGAGTGCAAGGGCCGCGTGGTGGTCTCGGGCATCGGCAAGTCCGGCCACATCGGCCGCAAGGTGGCGGCCACGCTGGCTTCCACCGGCACCCCGTCGTTCTTCGTGCACCCCGCCGAGGCCAGCCATGGCGACCTCGGCATGGTCACGGCCGACGATGTCCTGATCGCCTTCTCCAATTCCGGCGAAACCGGCGAACTGCTGTCGATCATCCCGATCGTCAAGCGCATCGGCGCCAGGCTGGTCTCGGTGACCGGCAACCCCGCCTCGAACCTCGCCAGGCTCGCCGACGCCCACCTCGACGCCGGTGTCGAGAAGGAAGCCTGCCCGCTGAACCTGGCGCCCACCGCCAGCACCACCGCCGCGCTCGCGCTCGGCGACGCGCTGGCCGTGGCCGTGCTCGACGCGCGCGGCTTCGGCGAGGAAGACTTCGCCCGTTCGCACCCCGGCGGCGCCCTGGGCCGCAAGCTGCTGACCCATGTGCGCGACGTCATGCGCACGGGCAACGCCGTGCCCGAGGTGCGCGAAAGCACCCCGCTGGCCCAGGCCCTGATGGAAATCACGCGCAAGGGCATGGCCATGACTGCCGTGGTGGATGAGGACGGCCGCGCCGTGGGCGTCTTCACCGACGGCGACCTGCGCCGGCTGCTCGAGACCCCGCGCGACTGGAAGATCGTGCCCATCGGCGAGGTCATGCACCGGAATCCGCACACCATCCACGAGGACAGGCTCGCGGTGGAGGCGGTGCAGCTGATGGAGGCCAACCGCATCAACCAGCTGCTGGTGGTGGACAGCGACGGCCGCCTCTCGGGCGCGCTGCATATCCACGACCTGACCCGCGCCAAGGTCATCTGAGCGGGCCACGACCATGCCGTCCTTCCTGCTCAACCTCAGTGGCGCGGCCATGCGCCTGCTGCCGCTGCTGCTGATGGCGATCGTCGCCGGCAGCACGTTCTGGCTCGTGCAGGTCAACACGCCGCCCGAGGCCGGCGCCGAGCGCACCGCCGTCCGGCACGAGCCCGATTACTTCATGGACCGCTTCTCGGCCACCGAGCTGAATACCGACGGCACCACCAAGCTGCGCTTCACCGGCGACAAGATGATCCATTTCGAGGACGACCAGACCTACGAGGTCACGCGTCCCGCCATGCGCGCCTACCAGCCGCAGCGCCCGCCGGTGACGGTCACCGCAGACCGCGGCCGCATGAACGCCGAGGGCTCGGTGATCGACCTGTACGGCAACGGCTTCGTCGACCGCGTGCAGGGCGCCGATCCCGCCAAGGATCCGCGCATGACCGCCGCGTCGGAATATTTCCAGCTACTCGTCAACGACGACATCGTCAAGACCGACAAGCCCGTCAAGCTGACCCGCGGCCCCTCGGTGATGACCGCCAACGGGCTCATCTTCAACAACGTCACCCGCGAAGTACAATTGCTGGGCAACGTCCACGGCACCATCATCATGGGCCCGCAGCCGGCGCCGCGGGCGGGCTCCTGAGCCGGGCGGCCCGTCACGCCCGCCGCCGGCGCGGCAGCCGGCACGACGACAACAACACCGGTCCGCGCGCCGGACGAACCACCAACACCTTCGGGTCCCTAGTCAACATGACCGCCTCCCTGACGACATCGTCCTGTCGCCGCGCCCTGCCAGTGACCCGCGGAGTTGCCCGCGACGTTGCCCTTGCAGTTGCCCGCACCGCCAGCACCGTCGCCGCCTTCACCGGGCTCGCGCTGGGCCTGGCCCACAGCGCCCATGCCGAGCGCGCCGACCGCGACAAGCCGCTGGTGCTGGAGGCCGACAACGCCAGCTACGATGACGTCAAGCAGATCTACACGCTGACCGGCAACGTGGTGCTGACCAAGGGCACGATGGTGCTGAAGTCCGACGCCGCCGAACTGCGCACCGACCCCGAGGGCTACCAGTACGCGATCGCCACGTCCAAGTCGGGCCGCCAGGCATACATTCGCCAGAAGCGCGACAACGTCGACGAATACATCGACGGCTGGGGCGACCGCATCGAGTACGACGGCAAGCAGGAATTGTCGAAGCTGATCGGCCGCGCCCGCATGGTGCGGCTGGCCGGCGCCAAGCAGCTCGACGAACTGCGCGGTGCGGTGCTGACCTACGACAGCCACAACGAGTACTACACGGCGGCCGGCGGCGGCGACAACACCACGACCGGCAATCCGTCCGGGCGCGTACGCGCGGTGCTGTCGCCACGCCAGGAGCCGGCCAGCGCGCCGGCAGCCACGCCGCCGGGCACGGTGCTGAACCTGCGCCCCGCGCCCGCGCCGAACAACCGACCCTGATACGGTGATGCGGCCGGACGCGGCCCTGCCCGTGCGGCCCATCCAGAGCCTTACATGAACGATACCGTGCTAGCCCCCTCACCCGCCGCGGCCCCGACCGCCAACGTCCAGACCGACACGAGCACGCTGGTGGTGCGCCACCTGAAGAAGCGCTACGGCTCGCGCACGGTCGTGAAGGACGTCTCGCTCGACGTGAAGAGCGGCGAGGTGGTCGGCCTGCTCGGCCCGAACGGCGCGGGCAAGACCACGTCCTTCTACATGATCGTCGGCCTGGTGTCGCTCGACGAGGGCGACATCCTGCTCGACGGCCAGCACATCAGCGGCCTCGCCATCCACGAGCGCGCCCGCATGGGCCTGTCGTACCTGCCGCAGGAAGCGTCGGTGTTCCGCAAGCTCAATGTCGAGGAGAACATCCGCGCCGTGCTCGAACTGCAGCTCGAAAACGGCAAGCCGCTGAAGAAAGCCGACATCGACCGCCGCCTCGACGGCCTGCTCGACGACCTGCAGATCGCCCACCTGCGCAACAACCCGGCGCTGTCGCTCTCGGGCGGCGAGCGCCGCCGCGTGGAAATCGCGCGCGCGCTGGCGTCGTCGCCGCGCTTCATCCTGCTCGACGAGCCGTTCGCCGGCGTGGACCCGATCGCCGTGGGCGAGATCCAGCGCATCGTCAGCTTCCTCAAGGCACGCAATATCGGCGTGCTGATCACCGACCACAATGTGCGCGAAACGCTGGGCATCTGCGACCACGCGTACATCATCAGCGAAGGCACCGTGCTCGCGGCCGGGCAGCCCGACGAGATCATCGCCAACGAGTCCGTGCGGCGCGTGTACCTGGGCGAAAACTTCCGGATGTAAGCCCCGCGCCGGAGCCGCATTGGCCTGTGCCAGGCATGTGTCAGGCAAGCGGCACCCCGGCCCGGGAGGCATCCCGATAGTCTGGATTCATCCAAACGCAGTAGGTGACAGCAATTTCCGTTCCATCCCGCGAAAGTTGGGCATAGAATAGGTTGCATGAAACCGTCGCTACAGCTCCGTCTCTCCCAGCACCTCGCGCTGACGCCGCAATTGCAGCAGTCCATCCGGCTGCTGCAGCTTTCCACGCTGGAATTGCAGCAGGAAGTCGAGCAGGCGCTGACCGAAAACCCGCTGCTCGAACGCGAGAACGACTGGATCGAAAGCCCGTTGCGCGTGGCCGCCGACGGGTCCGTCAACGTGCAGAGCGCGCCCGCGCCGGCAGCCTCCGAGCCGCAGGGCAACGGCGATGACCGCGGCGGCGAGGCCGGCGGCGACGAAGGCTTCGACGACCGTGGCGACGACTACGGCAACAGCGAATGGAGCCTCGACGACTTCGCGCGCCGGCCCCAGGGCGACGAGGACGAGAAGACACCCATGCAGTTGCGCGAGGCCGAGCCCTCGCTGCGCGAATACCTGATGGAACAGCTCACGCCGCTGAAGATCTCGGTGCGCGACAAGGGTCTCGCCATCTTCCTCATCGAATCGCTCGACGACGACGGCTATCTCGGCACGTCGCTCGAGGAAATCTGCACCGAGCTGCCCGAGGAACTCGAATTCGAGGTCGACGAAGTGCAGGCCGTCCTCACGCTGCTGCAGAGTTTCGATCCGCCCGGCGTGGCTGCGCGCAACCCGTGCGAATGCCTGTCGCTGCAACTCAAGCGCCTGAAGCATCCGCAGCGCGACCTTGCACTCGCCATCGTGCAGCATCACCTGGAACTGCTCGCCGTGCGCGACTACACGCGCCTGAGGAAGGCGCTGCAGGTGGACGACGCCGCGCTCAAGTCGGCGCACGAACTGATCCGCTCGCTCGCACCGTATCCCGGCCAGGCCTACAGCCGGCCCGAGGCCGACTTCGTCGTGCCTGACGTGTTCGTGCGCAAGAGTGGCAGCGGATGGGTCGCGCAGCTCAATCCGGATGTGATGCCGCGGCTGCGCATCAACGACATGTATGCGCAGATCCTGCGCGGGGCAAAAGGCGAATCCGGCACCGCGGGCCTGCAGCAAAAGCTGCAGGAAGCGCGCTGGCTGATCAAGAACATCCAGCAAAGGTTCGACACCATCCTGCGGGTTTCGCAGGCAATTGTCGAACGTCAAAAGAATTTTTTCACACATGGCGAGATAGCCATGCGTCCCTTGGTTTTGCGGGAGATAGCCGATACACTGGGTTTACATGAATCGACCATATCCCGGGTCACTACCAATAAATACATGGCTACGCCGATGGGTACTTTCGAGTTAAAGTACTTCTTCGGAAGCCACGTATCCACCGAGACAGGTGGAGCGGCTTCATCAACGGCCATCCGCGCCTTGATCAAACAACTGATAGGAGCCGAAGACCCCAGGAATCCCCTCTCCGACAGCCGGATCGCCGAGTTGCTGGGTGAACAGGGTTTCGTCGTGGCGCGCCGCACGGTGGCCAAATACCGCGAAGCGCTGAAGATCCCCGCAGTCAATCTCCGCAAGACTTTGTAGCCGAGTCGCATCGCCTGCCTGGTGCGGCTCATTTAGAAGGAGAAGCGCTATGAACTTCAAGATCAGTGGACACCACCTGGACATCACGCCACCGCTGCGTGAGTACGTGGAAACGAAACTGGAGCGTATAGTCAGGCATTTTGATCAGGTCATAGGCGTCAGCGTGCTGCTCTCCGTCGATAACCACAAGGAAAAGGAGAAGCGCCAGTATGCAGAAGTCAACCTGCATCTACGGGGCAAGGACATTTTCGTGGAGGCCCACCACGAAGACCTGTATGCGGCGATCGACTGTCTGGTCGACAAGCTGGACCGGCAAGTACTGAGGTACAAGGAGCGCGTACAAGGTCATGATCGCGAAGCGATGAAGCATCAGATGGCTGCCGCGCAAGTGCAGCAACAGTGATCGCCCCGGTGGCGTCTGCCACCGCAGAGGGATCCACAAAATCAAGCCGCGCCAGGAGCGCGGCTTTTTTGCGCCTGTCGCGTGCGCCATTCCGGTGCGCCCCGCGGGCGCCGCCAGCGGCGTTCCATGCGCACCACGCCGGATTTTCCAAACCCGCCTGACCCGGTGTATGCTCCGAAAGACATAAGACGCATCACAACGTTGCGTTGCACAAAAAGCAGGCCCCCCTGCTCTATAATGGCCCGTACCCTGCGGCAAGCGAGTGAGGCAGCCACCACGCATGGCCGCCCGCGCACAGCGCTTTGCCGCGCGGCGGGCCCATGTTCGCACCGGGCCCGCTTACCCCGAAGATCCTGCGCACTGTCCATGAACCGTTTGGCCAAACTGCTGCCGCCCGGCAACATCAATCTCGACGTCACCGTCACCAGCAAGAAGCGTGTGTTCGAGCAGGCGGGGTTGCTTTTCGAGAACAATCATGGCGTGGCGCGCGCCACCGTGACGGACAACCTGTTTGCCCGAGAATCGCTCGGCTCGACCGGCCTGGGCGCCGGCGTGGCGATTCCGCATGGCCGCATCAAGGGGCTCAAGCAGCCGCTGGCGGCGTTCATGCGGCTCGCCGAACCGATCCCTTTCGAGTCGCCGGACGGCAAGCCGGTCTCCCTGCTGATTTTCCTGCTGGTGCCCGAACAGGCCACGCAGCAGCACCTTGAAATCCTGTCGGAGATCGCCCAGCTTCTGTCCGACCGCGACATGCGCGAGGGCCTGGCCACGCTGCCCACACCCGAGGCCGTGCACGAGCTCCTGACGCAATGGCATCCCTGACCTGACGCGCGCGCTCCGGCGCACGGGCCACCCGCCCGCGCGCCACGAAGCGTAGCGTCGAGCACCTCCCACGAAAGTCCGCATGGAACTCACCGGCGTCACCTCCCAGTCCATCTTCGACGACAACGCAGCCGACATCAAACTCTCGTGGGTGGCCGGGCTGGAGGGAGCCGATCGGGCTTTCGACGTCGAATTCGCCCGCGAGGCCACGTCGGCCGCCGACCTGGTGGGTCACCTGAACCTCATCCACCCGAACCGGATCCAGGTGCTCGGCAAGCCCGAGATCACGTACTACCAGCGCCTCGACGACGACATCCGCAAGCGACAGATGGGCGAGCTGATCCTGCTGGAGCCGCCCTTCCTGGTGGTGGCCGACGGCATGGAGCCGCCGCCCGACCTCGAACTGCGCTGCACGCGCTCGTCCACGCCGCTGTTCACCACGCCGGTGTCGTCCGCCGCGGTGATCGATCACCTCCGCCTCTACCTGTCGCGCATCTCCGCGCCGCGCGTGACCATGCACGGCGTGTTCCTCGACATCCTCGGCATGGGCGTGCTGGTCATGGGTGAATCGGGCCTCGGCAAGAGCGAACTCGGCCTGGAACTGATTTCGCGCGGTCACGGCCTGGTGGCCGACGATGCCGTGGACTTCGTGCGCCTGGGACCGGATTTCGTCGAGGGGCGCTGCCCGCCGCTGCTGCAGAACCTGCTGGAAGTGCGCGGCCTGGGCCTGCTCGACATCAAGACCATCTTTGGCGAGACCGCCGTGCGGCGGAAGATGAAGCTCAAGCTCGTGGTGCAGCTGGTGCGCCGCAATGACGGCGAATTCGAGCGGCTGCCGCTCGACTCGCAGTATCTCGACGTTCTCGGCCTGCCCATCCACATGGTGAAGATCCAGGTGGCGGCCGGCCGAAACCTCGCCGTGCTGGTGGAAGCCGCCGTGCGCAACACGATCCTGCGCCTGCGCGGCATCGACACGCTGCGCGACTTCATGGACCGCCAGCGCGCGGCCATGCAGGCCGACGCCGTGTCGCGCGGCCAGGGCCGGCTGCTGTAGTTGTCGTAGTTGTCTTAGACGCTCCCGCTCTCTTTTTTTGCATTTGCTTACACCATCACCGGGTCAGCCCCGTCAACGGGCGACCGGTGTGTGTCGTTTTGTGCTGTAACGGGCATCGTGCCCGTACCGGCAGAGCCAAGCTACGGCGCCGCCCGTGGATTTCGACCGAGGAGAACGAGCATGAAAAAACTGATTGCGATGTGCGCACTGGTGACGCCGTTCCTGGCCGCGGGCGCATTTGCCCAGCCGGCCGCCGCCCCTGCCACGCCGACCGCCCCGGCAGCCGCTGCACCTGCCGCACCCGCCCCTGCTGCAGGCAAGTCCGACACCAAGGTGAGCAACAGCCAGCAGGACAAGATGAAGGCCTGCAACCAGCAGGCCACCGGCAAGAAAGGCGACGAGCGCAAGGCGTTCATGAAGCAGTGCCTCTCCTCGGCCGGCGTGTCGCAGACGCAGCAGGAAAAGATGGCCGCCTGCAGCAAGGAAGGCAAGGGCAAGAAGGGCGACGAGTACAAGGCCTACATGAAAACCTGCCTGTCCAAGTAAGGAACGGGCAATGTGACGATGGCGGACCCGCGGGTCCGCCATTTTTCGTTGGCGCCCTGCCATTCCGGTGTCATCACTCGATGCTATGCTTCAATACGCTATGCGCATCATTCTTATCACCGGCATCTCGGGCTCCGGCAAATCCGTCGCACTGAACGTGCTCGAGGACGCAGGCTACTACTGCGTCGACAACCTGCCCGCGCAGTTCATTCCCCCGCTTGCCAGCTATCTTGCCGGGCAGGGCTACACGCACCTCGGCGTGGCCACCGACATCCGCAGCCGCGAATCGCTCGACCACCTGCCCGATACCGTGCGGGAGCTGGCGCTCGAACACCGCGTGGAGGTCATCTTCCTGACCGCCAGCACCGATGCACTGGTGCAGCGCTACTCCGAAACCCGCCGCCGCCACCCGCTTTCGTCGAAGATCGACGGCGGCAATGCGGACGTGGAAGCCGTACTCGGCGACACTTCGCTGATCGAGGCCATCGAGATGGAGCGCGAGTTGCTCAGCCCGCTCGCCGAGGCCGCGCACCGCATCGACACCAGCGATGTGCGCACCAATACGCTGCGCAGCTGGATCAAGGAACTGATCCTCGAAGACACGCAGAGCCTGACGCTGCTGTTCGAGTCGTTCGGCTTCAAGCACGGCGTGCCGAGCGATGCCGACCTCGTGTTCGACGTCCGCTCGCTGCCCAACCCCTACTACGACCTGGCGCTGCGCCCGCTGACCGGCCGCGACGCCCCCGTCATCGAATTCCTGCAAGGCCAGCCGATGGTGCTGGCGATGGCCGACGATATCCGCGCCTATGTGGAAAAGTGGCTGCCGAGTTTCATCGCCGACAACCGCAGCTACCTGACCGTCGCCATCGGCTGCACGGGGGGCCAGCACCGCTCCGTGTTCATCGTGGAAAGACTTGCCAACTACTTCCGCGCGCATGGTAATGTGCTGGTGAGACACCGCGAGCTCGCGCCGGCAACCTGACCTTCGTCACGCGGATCGTCAACTACCCTCGCCGGCACGCCTACCCACCTAGCTGGTTTGCTGGCTCCGCATGGCATCTTTTTCGCAGTCCGACCCGCCGTCGGCATCGCCCGGCGGCCGCGGCGGCTCCATTCCCCGGGAGCCGCTGACGCTCAACGACCTTCCCCTCTTTCCACTGAACACTGTCCTGTTCCCGGACGGTCGCCTGCCGCTGCGCGTGTTCGAGGCGCGCTACGTCGACATGGTGCGCCGCTGCCTGCGCGACAACACGCCATTCGGTGTCTGCCTGATCAACAGTGGCGACGAAGTGGCGCGCGAGGGCAAGCCCACGGTGCCGGAGACGATCGGCTGCCTGGCCGAGATCGTCGACTGCAACATGGAGCAGCTCGGGGTGCTGCTCATCGAGACTCGCGGGCGGCAGCGCTTCCGGATCCTCGACTACCACACCAACGACGACGGCCTGCTGGTAGCGATGGCCGAACTGCTGCCGGCCGACATCATCGACTGCAAGCTGGAACTGCTGGGTGAATGCCTGGACGCGCTGCGCCACATCGTCGGCGCCCTGCATGCGAAGCACGCGGACCCCATGCCCTTCGCCGAGCCCTACCGGTGGGACGACCCGGGCTGGGTGGCGAACCGGCTGTGCGAGCTGCTGCCGGTGCCGCTCAAGGCGCGGCAGATGCTGATGGCGCTGCCCGACGCGGGCATGCGCATCGAGATCGTGCACCGCTACATGCGGCAGAACCACATCGTCTGAAGCCTTCCTTCGGAATACTCAGAGCGATCAGAAGAGACCGCGTCGCGCCTGGTCTTCCAGCAGCTTGCGCACGGGCGCGGGCGTGCCGAGGGCGTCGAGGTCGTCGAGCGACAGCCATCGCGCGTCGGCGCTGCCGGGCATGTCGCCCCGCATGTCGCCTGCCGTGTCGCCCGCCATGTCCACCCGAATCGCCCGGATCAGCAGGCGGAAGTGCGTGAAGACGTGGGTCAGCTCGCCGACGAACGCCGCGCGCTGAGGCTGGCCCCACGCGGCGGCCTGGACCAGCGCGTCATCCTCGGCCGCCTCCGCATCGAACGGCACCGACACGACGGGCATCTCCGGCAGGCTCCACAAGCCGCCCCATACACCGCTGTCCGGACGCAGGCGCAGCAGGACTTCGCGGCCACGGCGAATCATCAGCATCACCGTACTGCGCTCGGGAATCGCCGCGCGCGGCTTGGGCGTCGGCAGGACGGCAGTCAGCCCGTCGCGGCGTGCGACGCAGTCCGCCGACAGCGGACAGGCCTTCGCATCGGCCAGGCAGCCCGGCCTGCCGCGGGTGCAGAGGGTCGCCCCGAGGTCCATCATGCCCTGCGTGTACGCGACCATGTCGTCGGCCTGCGCCGGGCCCGGTGCCGGCAAGGCCTGCTCCGCGAGCTGCCACATGCGTGTCTCGATGGCCCGCTCGCCCGGATGGCCGTGGATACCGAAGTAGCGCGCAAACACGCGCTTGACGTTGCCGTCCAGGATGGGCGAGCGCACGCCCGCGCTGAAAGCGGCCACCGCAGCCGCCGTCGAGCGCCCGATGCCGGGCAGCGTCGCCAGCACGGCGGGATCGGTGGGAAACGCGCCGCCGTGCTCGCTCATCACCTGCATGGCGCAACGGTGCAGGTTGCGGGCGCGCGAGTAGTAGCCGAGTCCGGCCCACAGCGCCATCACTTCATCGGAGGGGGCCGCCGCCAGCGCTGCCACGGTCGGCAGGCGCGAGACGAAGCGCTCGTAGTAGCCGATGACCGCGCTGACCTGCGTCTGCTGCAGCATGATCTCCGACAGCCAGATGCGGTACGGGTCGCGCGTGTTTTGCCACGGCAGGTCATGCCGGCCGTGCTTGCGCTGCCATGTGACGACGCGCGCGCCGAAATCCGGCGGCACAGTGGTATCGGGGCTGACGGCGGGGGCGGCGGATAGCGTGGACTTGCGAGGCATCGATCAGGCGGCGGGGGCGGAAATGACATGGCGCCGCTCTCAGGCGGCGCCACATGATACCCCCTGCCGGCGAGGGGCCAGGATCAGGCCGCCACCTGCACCGGCTCGTCCACCGGCACGATCCGCTGGCCGTACGACTCGATGCGGCGGCTGCGCTCGTCGAGCTCGCCGAGCACGCCCTCGAGCTGGTTGATGCGGCTCTCCAGCGTGTCGGTGGCCTCGTGGATGCGCTCGATCGAATCGACGCGGCGGCGCAGCTGCTTCTGGTGCTCGCGCACCTGCGCCTCCAGCGGCGTCATCACCGACTTCAGCCAGATCTCGATGTCGCGGTTGAGATCGCGGAAGTTGTCGAGCACGCGGCTCGCCACGGTGGCAAAGATGCTCTGCACCAGCGTCGGACGCGAGCGCGTCAGCATGTTGACGGTCGTCAGGTGCTCATGCACCAGCCGCAGCGTCTCCTGCAATTCGCCGGTGTAGCGCGTGGTGGCGAACTGCATCGGCGAAGGCAGCGTGAAGCCGTGCTCGGCGTTGAAGCGCCGGTACATGCTGTCGACCATCTCGTGCAGTTGGGCGATCTTCTGCTCGGCCTCGCGGATCAGGCCTTCCAGGCTGGCGAAGAGCGCGTCCATGTCCTCGCGCAGGCCGCGCGAGAAGAAGCGCTCCTTCATCTGCTCGCGCGCGCTGCGCATGGTGGCGCGCACGTCGCGCAGCTGCACGGTCTTGATGATGTCGGCGCTGTGGCGGCCGAAGACCAGACGCAGCGCCTGGAACTTGTTGGTGCTCTGCTCGAACTCTTCCTTCTCGCCCTGCACGCGCCCCAGCATGTGCTTGACCATCGCGTGGTTCTTGCCGCGCAGGCCGCGCAGTTCGAACAGCTGTTCGACGATGTCGCGACGCCGGCTCTGCAGCAGTTGCTGCGCGCCGCGCGCCATGTCCTGCACCGTGCGCTGGACCTGCTCGGCCACGATCGCGCGCCGCTGCGGGATCAGCTGGCTCGACAGCACGCGCTCGAACTCGGGCAGGCCGCTGCGGCCCAGCAGCGCGTCGTCGTGCGTCACCTTGGCCACCAGGCCCTTGTGCGCCGACACCGGGTACACGCGCGCCTGCTCGATGCCAAGCACCTGCGCCGTGGAGCTGACCTGGCGCGAGATCTCCGAGGCCACCTCGGCCTCGGTGCGCAGCGGGTCCCACAGGCCGTCGATCTTGTTCAGCACCGCAAGGCAGCCACGGCGATGGCCCGCACCGACATGGGTGCGCCACAGGTCGAGGTCGGACTTGGTCACGCCGGCGTCGGCGGCCAGCACGAACACCACCACGTGGGCGTCGGGGATCAGGCGCAGCGTCAGCTCGGGCTCGGTGCCGATGGCGTTCAGGCCCGGCGTGTCGAGGATCACCAGCCCCTGGCGCAGCAGCGGGTGCGGGAAATTGATAACGGCGTGGCGCCAGCGCGAGATCTCGACCATGCCCTCGGCGTCGACCGAATAGGCGGCGTCGGGATCGTCCTCGTGGTACAGGCCCAGCGCCTCGGCCTCGGCCGGCGTGACGCGGGTGGTCTCCACCACGTGCTGGAACGCCGCCAGCATGCCTTCGGGCGACGACGGGTCGAGCGGCACGGTGTGCCAGTGCGACGCGCCGGCGCTGCCTTCCATGTAGTCGGCGGTGGACGCTTCCTGGCGGCGCGTCTCGATCGGCAGCAGGCGGATCGAAGGCGGCTCGCTCTCGTCGTAGCGCAGCTCGGTCGGGCACATGGTGGTGCGCCCCGCCGACGACGGCAGGATGCGGCGGCCGTAGTCGGCAAAGAAGATCGCGTTGATCAGCTCGCTCTTGCCGCGCGAGAACTCGGCGATGAAGGCGACCTTGAGGCGGTCGCCAGAGAGCACGCTGCGGATGCGGCCGGTTCGCTCCTCGGCCGACGCGTCGTAGAGTTCGTGCCGCTGCAGCCACGACTGGAACTCCGACAGGGAATCGAGGACGCCGGTACGCCAGGCGCCGTACTGTTCGAACTGGTGGGCGAGAGAGGTCAGGGAGGCAGTCATGGAGGCTGTCGTCAGGGGGCGTGGGCGGCTGAACTCTTGGGCTATCCGGCGTCGATTTTGTAACTTTGTGTGACGCGAACACGATACCTGTTTCCGCGTCACATTTGTGGATGATTTGTGGATTTCAGGATCCATACCCCTCGGAATGATGGACGGGTGTTGCGCCCGCGCCATGGCCTCCCGCCCGCAACCCGGATCGGCCCGGGTTAACCTCCGGATCCGCGCCCGCTCAGTGCTGGCATTGCGGGCAATAGAAGGTCGATCGCTGGCCCTGCACGATCTGCCGGATGGGCGTGCCGCACACCTTGCAGGGCACCCCGGCGCGGTCGTAGACGAAGCAGTCGAGCTGGAAGTAGCCGCTGGAGCCGTCGCTGCCGACGAAGTCCCGCAGCGTGCTGCCGCCGCGCTCGATGGCCTGCGCCAGCGTCTCGCGCACCGCCTGCGCCAGCCGCTCGTAGCGCACCGGGCTGATGCGACCGGCCGGGGTGGTCGGGCGGATGCCGGCGCGGAACAGGCTTTCGGAGCAGTAGATATTGCCGACGCCGACCACCACGTCGCCCGCCAGCAGCACGGACTTGATGGCGGCGCTGCGGCCACGCGTGTGGCGATGCAGCCAGCCGCCGTCGAAGCGGGCGTCGAAGGGCTCGATGCCGAGGCCGCGCAGCAGCGGGTGTGACGGGAGTTCGGCCTCGGGCAGTTCGGTCCAGAGCACCGCACCGAACCGGCGCGGGTCGCGGAAGCGCAGGGTCATCGCCCCGCCCTCCCCTTGCGCGGCAACGAGCGTCAGGTCGAGATGGTCGTGCGTGCCGGGCGGCGGCGCGTCGGCGTGCACGCGCAGGGTGCCGGTCATGCCGAGATGGATCATCAGCCAGCCGGGCGCCTGCGGCGGTCCGCCGAGACACTCCAGCAGCAGGTACTTGCCGCGCCGCTCGATGCGACCGACCACGCGCCCCGCCAGCAGCGCCTCCAGCTGTGGATCGACGGGCCAGCGCAGGCCCCGATGGCGCACCGTGACGGCGCTGATGCGCCGTCCCACCACATGCGGCAGCAAGCCGCGCCGGGTCACCTCGACTTCCGGCAATTCAGGCATCGAACCTCTCCGTGGGCGATCACTCAAATCCCTAGGCCTGATACGCGGGACCCGGCGCCAGGCGCGGGATTGCAAGCATCAGCCTCCCCCCATCTGGCCGACAGCCGTGAGGGTGAGCGGGGCATTGTAGCGGCAGGCTACAATGCCTTCATCCACTGACACGCCGAAGTGCTACGCGTTATTGCTACGCCATCCAGGCGCCGGAGCTTCAAATCCATGTCGGACCTTATCCTGGACCGTCTGAGCCGTACCCCTCAGCAATTGACCGGCGCGCGCACGAGCGACGCGTCCGGCACCCCCCGGAGCCGTCACCTGCGTGCGCTGGCCGTCGCAGCGTCGCTGGCGGTGGCGTCGCTGGCCGCGCAGGTCGCGCACGCCCAGCCCGGGGACGATGTCGAGGAATTCGACGTCGGGCCGGCGATCACGGCGCCCGCCGGCAAGGCGGTCAAGCCGAAGCTGCCGTCGGTGCCGCTGACCGGCGACATCGTCTACCGCGTGATGGCCGCCGAGATTTCGCTGCAGCGTGGACTGGTGGGCACCGCCTACCGCACCTACCTCGACCTCGCCCGCTCGACGCGTGACCCGCGCTTCGCCCAGCGCGCCACCGAGATCGCGTTCAACGCCCGCATCCCGCAGCAGTCGCTCGACGCGGCACGCCTCTGGACCGAACTCGCGCCGGATTCGCCGGGCGCCCAGCAGGTCTTGTCGACACTCCTCGTGCTGAATGGCCTGTGGCGCGAAGCCGAGCCCATGCTGGCCCGGCAGCTTGCCGCCGCGCCGGCCGCGCACCGGGGCGAGGCGATCTTGCAATTGCAGATGCAGATGTCGCGCACCACCGATCCGGCCGGCGCGGTCGAAGTGCTGCAGCGGCTGACCGCCAACGATACCCGCCTGTCGCAGACGCACCTCGCGCTGGCACGCGCGAAGGAGGGCGCCGGCGACCTGAACGGTGCGCTCGCCGAGCTGGACGAGGCGCTCCGCCTGAAGCCCGACTATGAGGCCGCCGCGCTCGGTGCCGCCGACCTGCGCGCCGAAAACGCCCCGGACGACGCCATCGCCGGCCTGCAGCGCTTCCTGAAACGCGCCCCGAATTCGGTGGCCGGCCACATCACGCTGGCGCGCCTGTACCTCCAGCGCAATGACGGCGACGCCGCGCGCAAGGAATTCGAGACGCTGGGCCGCATCGCCCCGACCGACCCGCGCGTGCCGCTGGCCCTCGGCCTGACCAGCATGCAGTCGCACCAGTACGATGAAGCCGAGCGCTACCTGAAGGACTACCTGAAGCTGGCCGAGAAGTCGCCGACCGCGAACCCCGACATCGCCTACCAGTACCTCGCCCAGATCGCCGAAGAGCGCAAGGACTACAACACCGCCATCCAGTGGCTCGACCGCATCGAGGACAGCCGCCTCGCCCCCGCCGCCGCCGCCAAGCGCGCGCAACTGCTGGCGCGCATGGGCCGGCTGGACGAGGCACAGGCGATCTTCGGCGACCTGATGGCCGACTCCGAGGACATCCCCGATCCGGACCAGCGCGCCCAGCGCATGCTCGCCATCCGCCAGGCCGAGGTCGGCACGCTGATCGACGCCAAGGCCTACGACCGCGCGCGCAAGGCCCTCGACGAACGCGTCAAGGCCGAGCCCGACAACGCCGACTGGATCTACGAACTCGCCATGCTCGACGAGCGCGAGAAGCGCTACGACAGCATGGAGCAGGGCCTGCGCAAGGTCATCGCCCTCAAGCCCGAGCAGAAGCAGGGCTACAACGCCCTGGGCTACTCGCTGGCCGACCGCAACGAGCGGCTGCCGGAGGCGCTCAAGCTGCTGGAGAAGGCGTCGACCCTGGGCCCGGACGACCCGTACATCATGGACAGCCTCGGCTGGGTCAAGTACCGCATGGGCCAGCTCCAGCCCGCCGCCGACCTGCTGCGCAACGCCTACTCCAAGGCGCCCGAAGCCGAGATCGGCGCGCATCTGGGCGAGGTGCTCTGGCAACTCGGCAACTACGAGGAAGCCCGCAAGACGTGGACCGACGCCGCCAGGGCCGAGCCCGACAACGAGACGCTCGTGAATACGCTGCGGCGCTATAACGTGACCGTGTCGACGGTCACGAAATAACCCGGTCACCAGCGCGATCTTCCGCCATCTCGTCGCCAACTTCCCGTTTCCATCCCAGCCGGCCCCGGTGGCCGGCTTTCTCTTCCGACATGCCGACTGACTTCCGACTGCGCCGGGCGCTGCTATGCCTGGCGATTCCGCTGTCTCTTTCGGGCGCCCTCGCCGGCTGCGCCAGCGTCAACGCCACGCGCGCCTTCGACACCGGCGGGGCCGCCACCAGCCAGTTCTACTCGGGCCGCTTCGCGGCCAACTACGAGCGCTACGGCCGCCCCGAAGGCGTGCAGGGCACCTTCCATTGGGAGGAACGCGGCGGCAACGTCCGGCTCGACCTGGTATCGCCGCTGGGCCAGACGCTGGCCGTTGTCACCTCCACCCCCTCGGGTGCCACGCTCGACCTGCCCAACCAGCCGCCGCGCAATGCGCCGGAGGTCGACAGCCTGATGGAAAACGCGCTCGGCTTCGCCCTGCCCGTGGCGGGCCTGCGCGACTGGCTGCACGGCAAGCCGGCGCCCGGCACCCCGGCCAACGCCACGCGCGACGCGCAGGGACGTCTCGCCACGCTGGCGCAGAACGGCTGGAGCGTCCGCTATGTCGACTGGCAGCAACCGGCCGACCAGAGCACTCAGCCGCGCCGCATCGACCTCGACCGCGCCGGCGACGCCAGCCCGATGTCGGTGCGTCTCGTGATCGACCCGGCCGGCGCGGGCCAGTGAGCGGCGCCATGACGATGACCGGTCTCCACCTGCCCCCGCCCGACCTGCGCGACTGCGCCGCCCCGGCCAAGCTCAACCTGTTCCTGCACGTGACCGGCCGCCGCCCCGACGGCTACCACACGCTGCAGACCGTGTTCCAGTTCATCGACTGGCAGGACACGCTGCACTTCCACCGCCGCGAGGACGGGATCGTCACGCGCACCACCGACATTGCCGGCGTGCCCGCCGACACCGACCTCACCGTGCGCGCGGCCCGCGCGCTGCAGCAGGCCACCGGCACGCGCTTCGGCGCCGACATCGCCATCGACAAGCACCTGCCGATGGGCGGCGGCATCGGCGGCGGCTCATCGGACGCAGCCACCACGCTGCTGGCGCTGAACCGCCTGTGGGGTCTCGGCCTCTCGCGCGAGCGGCTGATGCAGATCGGCCTCACGCTGGGTGCCGACGTGCCGGTCTTCGTGTTCGGACAGAACGCCTTCGCCGAAGGCGTGGGCGAAAAGCTGACCGCGGTGGACCTGCCGCAGAGCTGGTTCGTCGTCATCCATCCAAACCAGCACGTCCCGACCGCTTCAATTTTTTCCGACGGGTGCTTGACAAGGGATACGCCAATCTCCATAATTGCGGACTTCGCTGCTTGCACAAACAAATACAGCTTCGGTCGCAACGATCTGGAACCTGTAGCAACAGCGAAGTTCGGCGAGGTTGCCCGAGCCCTTGAATGGCTGAAGCAGTATGGTCAGCATGCAAGGATGACCGGATCCGGAGCCTGCGTATTTGCCCGTTACGATGACGAGCAGACCGCGCAGAAGGTCCTGGAACGGTTGCCATCCGAGTGGGATGGCAGGTGTGTGAGCAGTTTGTCACGTCACCCGCTCGCAGCATTCGCTTAAAGCTTTTCGTTCGGCGCAGTGCAGTTACTGCGAAGAGCGGCCCGGTTGTGTAGGGGAGTCGCCAAGTTGGTCAAGGCACCGGATTTTGATTCCGGCATTCGAAGGTTCGAATCCTTCTTCCCCTGCCATTACTTCCTATAGTGTCCTAGCGGACACGCAAAGCATGCCACCGGTTACACCGGTGGCGCAAAGCCCCCAGCAGCAAGACAGGTGCCCCGAATGAGCAGCGAAGGCTTGATGGTCTTTACCGGCAACGCCAACCCCAAACTCGCGGAGGCTGTCGTACAGCACCTCGGCATTCCTCTGGGCAAGGCACTGGTTGGCCGTTTCTCCGACGGTGAAGTCCAAGTCGAAATCCAGGAAAACGTTCGCGGCAAGCACGTCATCGTGCT